>Ga0315554_1001222_pt1 | contig 15130 bp, 12 predicted proteins | sample SalMarSW160370MG_FD_202114 | JGI IMG/M metagenome (GOLD analysis project Ga0315554, IMG submission 202114) | Salt marsh sediment microbial communities from the Plum Island Ecosystem LTER, Massachusetts, United States - Salt Marsh Sediment SW1603-70 ... | reverse complement strand
TTGACTGCCTGTGCTGCGCCGAACATCTCGCCCACGAAATCGGTCACCTTGCCGGTCGCCTTGCGCTGCGCCTTGCGGTATTGCTCGACGCGCTTGACCATCAGGTTCGCCAGGACCGTCACCAACAGCAGCGGCAAAAAGACGATCAGGGCGATCCGGGCATTGATCCGGATCATGACGATCATCGCCACGATGGCAAAAACGCCAAAGGAGAGGGGAAACACGACCTCGACCACGAACCCCGAGAACTCGTTGACGTCGCCGCGGAAGCGGCTGATCGCCTCGCCGGGCGATCCAGGTACCGCGCGCGCGCCCGGCCGATCGAGGATGCTGCTGAACAGGTTCTTGCGCAGCAGTGCGCCAAAGGTAAAGCGGTTGAGTACGTGGAGGCTGACGTCGCCAAAGATGAACGCCGTTCGTCCCAGCGCCGTGGCCACGAGCAGAGCCGCGAGGCCATAGGGGCTAAAGCTGAGCTGCGCGTCGCCGGTCAAGAGGTCAAAGAAGGCGCGCGTGATCAAGCCCGTTACCTGAAAGCCCACCGCAAACACGACCAGGTTCACGGCGACGAGCGCGATGGACAGCCACGGGCGGTACGCTGCCAGTCTGTACAGGTACTTCCAGGTCGGGAGCTTGGGCAGATCCTCCTGTTCCTCGTCGTCTGATTTGCGCACGGTTTGATCGCTCATGCCAATACATCCTCCATACCCGTCTGCAGCAGGCTATAGAACCGAGAGCCCGGGTCGCTCGCCAGTTCAGCGCGCACGCCATATTCGCGGATCCGCCCTTTCTCCAGGATCATGATCTCGTCGGCCCGATCCACGGTGCCCAGCCGGTGCGCGATGACGATCGCCGTCCGATTCGCGACCAGCTTGTCCACGGCACGCTCGATCAGGTGCTCGGTCGCCGGGTCAAGGCGCGAGGAGGCCTCGTCGAGGATCACCAGGCCCGGATCCTTGAGAAAGATGCGGGTAAAGGCCAACAACTGCTGCTCGCCTGCCGACAGTCCTCCGCCCCCCGACTCGAGCTCGGTATCGAGCCCCTCCGGCAGAGACTCGTACCATTCACCCAGGCCCAGGTCATAGACCACCTGCATGATGCGCTCGTCGGGGATGGTCTCGTCAAAGAAGGTCAGGTTGTCGCGTACAGTAGCATGGAACAGCTCGATATTCTGCGTTACCATCCCGACCCGCTCGCGCAGATCGGCCAACGCCACGTCGCGGACATCCACGGCGGCACCATTGTGACCCAGGCGTATCGTTCCATGGTCCGGGTCATAGAGGCGAAAGATGAGGCGTGTCATGGTCGTCTTGCCGCTGCCCGTGCGCCCGAGCAGCCCCAGGACCTTGCCAGGTTTCACCCGGAAAGAGATCTCTTGCAGCACCAGTTCCTTCTCCGCATCCGCTGCAGCCTCGTCCGCTGCGCGCTCTGCTTCCGCAGCTTGCTGCTCCTCCGCGGCTTTCTCCTCCGAGGCCTTGGCCTCGGCATCGTGGTAGCCAAAGGTCACGTCGCTGAACTCGACCGCCAGCGCGCCGTCGGGCAGGCTGCGCGGGCGGTCGCTCTCGACGATATCGGGCTCGATGCCGAGCAGCTCGCGAATGCGCAAGATGCCAGCCCCCGCTTGCTGCAGGTTCTGCATCTGGCGGGTGATGCGGTTGATCGGCATCATCAGCATGTTGCTGTAGTAAAAGATGATGTATACCGTGCCGATCGTCAACTGCCCCAGCGAGAACAGGTAGGCGCTCACGGCAAAGGCAACGGCGTTGCTGATCGCAAAGAGCACCTCGATCACGTTGATCATGATGTTGAACATGAGCACTGCTTTGAGCGTCTTTTGCATCAAGGTGCGCATCAGCTCGTGAAAGCGGCGCATCACGTAGGGCTTGGCCCCGGAGGAGCGGATATCCTCCGTTCCCGCCAGACGCTCCTCCAGGAACCCAAACTGCTCGGCGCTGGCCTCGCGCTCGGCCTTCCAGTGCGGCGCGGCCATATCGCGCGTCCGCCACAGCGCAGCCAGGGCGATGGCGGCAAAGACATTGAGCGCGACGCCCACGCGCCAGTCCTCGCGGTACAGCAAGGCCAACACGCCGACCAACAAGAGCCCGTTGCCAAAGACCTGGATCACGAACTGTGAGAAAAAGTTCGAGAGCGCGGTGATATCCCCGTCGATGCGCTCGATCATTTCGCCCGGCGTGCGTGCATTGTGGAAGGACATATCGAGGTACAAGCAGTGCTCGGCGACGTCGGCCCGTAGGGCGTTGGTCGCCGTCCAGCCCACGTTCTCGCTGATGTAGGTCGCCACGACGGATGTGACTTGTTGCGTCAGGGCGATGGCGGTAAACAGCACCGCCGAGCGCCACAGCGTGTCCAGGCCGGTGCCGGCCTTGGCGGCGTCGATAAAGCTGCGCATGATCTGGGGGTTGGCCAACTGCAAGCCGATGCCGCTGAACAGCAGCACCGCTAGCAGCAACGCCATTCGCCACTGAGGGCGCAGGTAATCGACCAACAGGTCCCAGTACTGCCTGAGCGGGATCTTCACGTCCCCACTTCTCCTTCCGTGCCGATCGAACCGCGACACATAGAAAGCCGACCCTGTAGAACATGGACTAACGACAGGGTCGACTGCGGGCGGGAACAAGGCCTACTAATGAAGGCGACTAGGCGAAAGCAAGATCATTATACCACGAAACCGCGGCTTTGGGAAGAACAAAAGTTCGGTAGTGTGCCGCCACTCGCGCGTGCCTCTGGTGCCATCTATGCATAGACTCTAGGCAGGATCCGGCGCGAGTGTGACAGAGAGCGGCAGGCATGTCTGCCCAGGAGGACAAAGGGCGAACGCGATTTGCTTCGCCCGGAGGCGTGTGCTATAATACGTCCCATCTGGCTAGATGCATCAAATAGCGCCCAATGGCGAGCGACATTCCTTGCGGAGTGTCGTTTTCTGTGCCAAGCGGGCTGTTGGTGCGCCGGAGAAGAGGATGCGCCAAGGATCTCCTACACAAATTGAGCTCCGACGATCACGTGCCGAACGGCGACGTGTCATGGCCTTTCACTCCCCCACTCGACTCGATGGGGGAGTTTTTTTGCGCCAGGTGGCCGGGCGATGATCCTGTTACCAGGTCTGATCGACGCCCACGTCCATCTGCGAACGCCAGGCCAGACGCACAAGGAAGATCTAGACACTGGCACACGTGCCGCGATCGCAGGCGGCTTTACGCGGGTGCTGGATATGCCCAATACCACGCCACCGATCGTCGATCGGGACACGCTGGAGCATAAGCTGGCCCAGATCCAGTCCTCCGCGCACTGTGACGTGGGCCAGTTCCTCGGCGGAACGGCCAGCAACGCGACGACAGCAGTGGCGCTTGCCGATCGCACGGTGGGGCTCAAGCTCTACCTGGGCCAAACGCACGGTTCTCTTCTCTTGTCCGATGTTCGCGACGCGATCGCCCACATGCGCGCCTGGCCAGGGGTGATCGCTGTCCACGCGGAAGGCTGGCAGATAGTCGCCGCGATCGGGTTGGCGCGCCTGCTGGATCGTCCCGTCCACTGCTGTCACGTGTCGCGAGCATTCGAGATCGAACTGATCCGCCGTGCGAAAGAAGCAGGTACACCCGTGACCTGCGAGGTCACGCCACACCATCTCTACCTCACCGAGCAGGACGCGCACCGCCTGGGGCCACTGGGCGACATGAGGCCAACGCTGGGCACCGCTGCCGACCGCCAGGCACTGTGGGACAACCTCGACGTCATCGACTGCATCGCCTCCGACCATGCGCCGCACACGTTGGCCGAGAAGCAGGGACCCGAGCCACCTCCCGGTGTGCCCGGGCTCGAAACGACGCTTCCCCTCGTGCTGAGCGCCGTCCACGAGCGCCGTTTGTCGCTGGAGCGCGCCATCGAGCTGCTATACAAAGGCCCGCGACGGGTGTATGGACTGCCTGCCCAGCCCGGGGCAGGTGTAGAGGTGGACCTGGAGGCAAGCTACGTTCTGGGCGAGACGCCCCTTCACACGAAATGTGGCTGGACGCCCTTTGCCGGCATGCGCGTGCGCGGCCGCGTGCGCCGCGTCACGCTGCGTGGCCTCGACCTGCTCTACGACGGCCGCTGGCACCCCAAGCTGTAGGCTGGCGTCACACAAGAGAGATGCACGTATAACTCGGGCAACGAATAGACGATACGACTGCAAAGGAGACAGGATGAGCGTCATAGAAAAGAGAGCATCTGAGGTCAATGGCACGGTCCACCCGCTGCCGGCCGATCACGTCAGCAACGGGTTCTTTGGCCAGCACATTCTCTCGGTCAAGCAGTTCGACCGCGACAAGCTGCAATACATCTACCGCGTCGCCGACGAGATGCGCTCGCTGGTCAAGCGTTTTGGCAAGGCCAACCTGCTCGACGGCAAGATCTTGGCCAACCTCTTTTACGAGCCCAGCACCCGCACCAGCTCGTCCTTCCAGGCGGCGATGCTGCGCCTGGGCGGGCGGAATATCTCGATCAACGGGGTGCACTATTCCTCGGTCACCAAGGGTGAGTCGCTCCCCGACACGGTGCGCACCCTGGAGAGCTACTGCGACCTGACCGTGCTGCGCCACCCGCAGGTCGGTGCAGCGGCAGAGGCAGCGCGCTATGCGCACAAGCCGTTGATCAATGCCGGCGACGGGACGGGGGAGCACCCTACCCAGGCCCTGCTCGACATCTATACCATCGAGAATGACCTGGAGCGCCTGGACGGGCTCAAGGTGGCCATGATGGGCGACCTCAAGTACGGGCGCACGGTGCACTCGCTGACTCGGCTCCTCTCCTTGTACGAGACCGAGTTCTATTTCGTCTCGCCCGACATCCTGCGCATGCCCGGCTACATCCTGGACGAGCTGCGGGCCAGTGGGCATCATTTTGCCGAGCTGCGCGACGTCGACGAGATCGTCGGCGAGATCGACGTGCTCTATATGACACGCGTGCAGAAGGAGCGGTTCGAGGATCCCGAGCAATACGAACAGCTCAAGAACTACTATGTGGTTGATCCCGAGTTCATGTCCCGCGCCAAGGAGGACATGATCCTGATGCACCCTCTGCCGCGCGTGTACGAGATCAGTATGGAGGTCGACGATGACCCGCGTGCCGCCTATTTCCGGCAGATGGAGAACGGCATGTACATCCGCATGGCGCTCCTGGCTGCCGTGCTGGGCAAGTCCTAGCGCGATACGATCATCGAGGGGCTCTCGCCGCAGAGGACGCAGAGCACACAGAGCACGCAAAGAGGTGGCGTGACCGCAGAGCATGATGACATGTACGGCTATGAACGCATTCTTTGCGCTCTGCGTCCTCTGCGGTTCAGATCCTGTATTGCAGGGGAGGTCCGCGCAGCATAACCCGTACAGCGCGCTGCGTGGGCGTAACGTCAGAGGCCAGGGATGCCCAACTTGGAGAGGACTGCAGTGAACTTTTTCGAGCACCTTGCACAGACATCCACTCGTAACAACTCACTGCTCTGCGTGGGGCTGGACCCGCGTCCGGAGCGCTTCTCGGAGGAGGTGCGAGCCCAGGCGGACCCGATCTATGCCTTCAACCGGCAGATCATCGACGCCACGCGCGACCTGGTGTGCGTCTACAAGCCAAACTATGCCTTCTACGAGGCACAGGGGCTGGATGGCCTGCGCGCGCTGCGGCGTACGATCGACTATGTCGATGGCGCCGTGCCGGTGATCCTCGACGCCAAGCGCGGCGACATTGGCTCGACTGCCGCCGCCTATGCGCGCGCCGCGTTCGAAACGTGGGGCGCAGGCGCCGTGACCGTCGCCCCCTACCTCGGGCGCGACGCAGCTACTCCCTTTCTCGAGTACGCCGACCGGGCGATCTTTGTGCTGTGCCACACCTCGAACGCCAGCGCGGTCGAGCTGCAGACGGTCGACTGCGGCGGAGAGCCGCTCTATCTGCGGCTGGCGCGCCGGGCAACGGGTTGGGCTGGTCCGGATCGCCTGGGCCTGGTCGTCGGGGCAACCTATCCCGACGCCTTGCGCGCCGTGCGGCAGGTGGCCCCGCAGGCCTGGTTCCTGGTGCCGGGCATCGGCGCCCAGGGCGGCGACCTGGAAGCTGCCGTCGCCGCCGGGCTGCGCGCCGACGGCCTAGGGATGGTGATCAACGCCTCGCGTGGCGTGTGCTACGCCCCAGATCCGCGCGCCGCCGCCACCCAGTTGCGCGACCAGATCAACGCCGCGCGCGCCGCTGCTCCTACTCGGTCTTCCCCAGTGGCCCATCCTGCCTCCCCCCCGGCTTCCTTTCTTGCCTCCCCCCCAACGGTCGAAGATGCCCTTCAGGGCGGGGGAACTGAGGGGGGGCCATCCGACCAACTGATCCTCGACCTGGCACGCATCGGCGCGGTACGCTTTGGCAGCTTTACCCTCAAGTCGGGCCAGCAGTCGCCGATCTATATCGACCTGCGCCTCCTGGCCTCGCATCCCGACGTACTGCAGCGCGCAGCAGCGGCCTATGCCGGCCTCCTCGCGGACCTGACCTACGATCGCATCGCCGCCATCCCCTACGCTGCGCTGCCGATTGGCACCGCCGTGGCGCTGCGCATGGGCCAGCCGATGATCTATCCGCGCAAGGAGACCAAGGCGTACGGCACGCAGCGCGCGATCGAGGGCGCCTACGCGCGGGGCGAGCGTGCCGTGGTACTGGACGACCTGATTACGACCGGCGGGAGTAAGATCGAGGCCATGGCACCGCTGCTCGACGCGGGCCTGACCGTGACGGACGTCGTGGTGCTGATCGATCGCCAGAGCGGCGGCAGCGAGGAACTGGCCGAGCATGGCTGCGCGCTGCACAGCGTGTTCACCCTGCGCCAGATCCTCGACGTGCTGGCCGCACATGGGACGATCAGCGAAAAACAACGGGAGCAAGTCATCGATTGGCTGTCATCAACCTGAGCGTTTCGACGCTAGGCCTCACCTTTCCCAATCCCCTCATCCTTGCCTCGGGCATCCTGGGCACTGAGGCGGCGTTGATGGAACGTGTGGCGCGCTGCGGCGCGGGCGGGGTCACGTCCAAATCGGCGGGGCCAGCGCCGCGCGCAGGCCACCCCAACCCGACCGTGCTCGACTGGGGACCCGGGCTGATCAACGCCGTCGGCCTGGCCAATCCCGGCGCGGCTGCCGAGACGGCGATCCTACGAGAAACCAAGGCACGTCTGGCGCCGCTCGGCGTGCCGCTGATCGCCTCGATCTTTGCCGACACGGTCGAGGGCTTTGCCGAGGTCGCGCGTACGGTCGGCGCTGCTGCGCCCGACCTGATCGAGGTCAACATTTCCTGCCCCAACGTCGCCGCCGAGTTCGGACGCCCCTTTGCCCTCGATCCGGAGAGCGCTCAGACTGCAACGCGCGCCGTGCGTGGCGCGACGGCGATCTCGATCTCGGTCAAGCTGTCGCCCAACACGCCGGACCTGGTAGCGATCGGGCGTGCTGCCGTCGAGGCCGGCGCCGACGCACTGACGGCGATCAACACCCTGGGGCCGGGCATGGTGATCGACCTCGAGAGCGGGCATCCGATCTTGGCCAACCGGGTAGGCGGAGTCTCCGGAGCGGCGATCCGGCCCATCGCCGTGCGCTGCGTGTACGACCTGGCGCGCGCGGTCGACGTGCCGATCATCGGTACGGGGGGCGTATCGAGTGGGCGCGACGCGATCGAGATGATCATGGCCGGCGCCACGCTGGTCGGCGTGGGCTCGGCGGTCTATAGCCGCGGGCCAGAGGTATTTCGCGATATCCAGCTCGAAATGGAGGCCTGGATGGCCGAGCACGGGGTAGGTTCGCTCGACGAGATCCGGGGATGTGCGCATGGTCGCTGATCCATCGCCACGCGGGCAACTGCCCCAGGCGTACCACATCGCCGAAGTCCGGGTCGAGAACCTAACCGTGCGCACCCTGGTCCTGGACGGAACAATGGACGCCGCGCCCGGTCAGTTCGTCATGGCCTGGCTGCCCGGCCTGGACGAAAAGCCGTTCAGCCCCAGCGGGGTCGCCCCGCTCGCGATCACGGTCCAGCGCGTCGGCCCATTCACCACTGCGCTACACGCCCTCTCCCCCGGCGACCGCGTATGGCTGCGTGGACCCTTTGGCCATGGCTTTGCCCTTTGCGAGGGGACGTTGCTGCTGGTCTGCGGTGGATGCGGTGCTGCGCCGCTCCATGACCTGGCAGGCCTGGCTCGGCTCGCAGGACGCGATGTGCACGTCGTGCTCGGCGCACGGACGGAAGAGGGGCTCTTTTTCCAAGAGCGCTACGCGGCGCTGGGTTGCGCCGTGCACCTCGCCACCGACGACGGCTCGGCAGGCTACCACGGAACGGCGATCGACCTCGCCGCCTCATTGCTCGATTCGGGCGCGCCTATCAGCACAGCCTATGCCTGCGGCCCGGAGCCGATGCTCGATGCCCTCTATCTACTGGCCCAGGATCATGGCCTGGCTTGCCAACTCAGCTACGAGGCCTATATGCGGTGCGCGATCGGCGTTTGCGGTTCGTGCGCCGTCGGCGGCTGCCTGGTGTGCCGCGACGGGCCCGTGTTCGATGCCCCACCTGATCGGGTGGTTGCACGATCCCCCTAGGTAGTGTACAATGGGCCGAGTCTGACCAGGAGGAGAATATGGAACGTAAACGCATATTGACCGGCGATCGCCCTACAGGCAAGCTGCACCTGGGACATTACGTAGGCAGTCTGGCCAACCGCGTCCGCCTGCAGGATGAGTTCAAGTGCTACTTTATCGTCGCCGACCTGCACATGCTCACCACCCGGCCCGAGAAGGAGTATATCGACGCCCTGCGGGAGAACGTGAGCGAGATGGTGCTCGACTATCTCGCCGCCGGCATCGACCCGAGCAAAAGCGCGATCTATCTCCAGTCGGCAGTGCACGTCGTGTACGAGATGAACCTCTTTTTCGAGATGCTAGTCACCGTGCCACGCCTGAGCCGCCTGCCCAGCCTCAAGGACATGGCCCGCGCCGCGGACATGGACGAGGAGACGATGCCTTACGGCCTGCTCGGCTATCCGGTGCTCCAGGCGGCCGACATCCTCATGCCCCGCGCACACCTAGTGCCGGTGGGCAAGGACAATGAGGCCCACGTCGAGATCACGCGCGAGATCGCGCGTCGGTTCAACTATTTGTACGGCGAGGTATTCCCGATCCCGGACGTGATGATCGGCGAGGTGCCCACCCTGGTCGGCACCGACGGCCAGGCCAAGATGAGCAAGAGCCTGGGCAACGCCATCTTTCTCTCTGACGACGCCAAGACGGTGCGGCGCAAGGTATTCAGCATGTACACCGATCCCAACCGGATCCGGGCCGACATCCCGGGCCGCGTCGAGGGAAACCCGGTGTTCATCTATCACGACGTCTTTAACCCGAACGTGGCCGAGGTCGACGACCTGAAGACACGCTACCGCGAGGGTCGCGTGGGCGACGTCGAGGTCAAGGAAAAGCTGGTCCGCGCGCTGAATGCGTTTCTCGATCCACTGCGCGAGCGCCGCGAGCAGTACGCCAGCCAATCCGGCTATGTCGAGCGTGTGATCTATGAAGGTACGCGCGAGGTCTCAGAGATCGCCGAGGAGACCCTGATGATGATGAAAAAGGCCATGGGCCTGACCGGCGTATGGAACCGCATCTCGCGCAAAGCGCGCAAAGCGATCGAAAAGGCGCCCAGCGGCGCATGATATGTCACCGACCCTGCTCTTTGCCACGCGCAACCCGCACAAAAAGGCGCTCTTTGCCCCCGTCTTTGCCGGACACGGCATCCGCTGCCTGACGCTGCACGATGCCGGCCTCGCGCACCGCATCGTGCCCGAAACCGGCAAGACAGCAGAGGAGAACGCCCTGCTCAAGGCCCGTGCCTATCACAGCGAACGATGGCCGCTCGTATTCGGCGACGATGCAGGGCTCGAGATCGACGCGCTGGGCGGCGAACCCGGCGTGCAGGTGCGGCGGTGGAACGGCCGCTTCAAAGACGATGTCGACGACGAGACGTGGTTGGCCTACCTGCTGCACCGGCTCGAAGGTGTGCCCCAGGCCAGGCGCACCGCGCGGTGGGTCGCGGCGTGGGTCGTGATTGCGCCGGACGGCCGCGAACACGTACACCACGTCGCCCACGAGTTCACCATTGCCGAACGGCCACTGCGCCCCATCCTCCCCGGGTCGCCCATGTCGGCCGTCGAGCTGCACCAGGAGGACCACCTGTCGTACCGCCAGGCCTGGATCGCTGCCCAGTGGGCAGAATGGGGCCTGCTCGACCGCATCGCTCGTTGGCGCTAGGGCGCCGGCGAGCCATTCACCGAGACCACGAAAGGAAAGGACGCATGGCTACTCCTGACAAGGACACGCAAGAGATCCGCACCCTCGACATCACCGACCTGGAACGCATCGAGCGCTACCGCCGCGCCGGCTATGGCGGATCGGTCTCTGACGCGCTGTACAGCCTGGGCGTGCGCGACACCGTGTTCTCGGATCGCTTTACGGCGCTGCGCCAGGGCATGCAGCTCGTCGGGCGCGCGCTACCGATCAAGGTACACTCCCAGGTCGACTATGCCCTCACCCCGGGCCTGCAGAAAGAGATGGAGGCCAAGTGGGAGGCGGAAGGCGGGCACCCGCAGAAGCGCATGATGCGCGCTGTCGCGGAGGCCGAGCCGGGCGTGGTGCTGTGCTTTGACTGCGGCGGCGACATGCAGCCGGCGCACTTTGGGGAGATGAGCTGCCAGTTGGCCTACGCCCACGGCTGCCGCGGCATGCTGCTCGCCGGCAACTGCCGCGACACGCAGTACGTGCTCAAGATGCCCGACTTTCCAATGTTCAGCTTTGGCACGCGCCCCAACTGGTACGGGGGCTGGATCATCACCGAGGTGAACCAACCGATCTACCTACCCGGACACCTGACCCATTACGTGCGCGTCATGCCCGGCGATTTCATTTTTGGCGACAACGATGGAGTGCAGCTGATCCCCAAGGACCTGGTCGACGAGGTGCTGCTGCGCGTCGAAAAGACGTTCGAGCACGAGAACAAAGAGCGCGAGGCATTGGCGGCAGGAATGCCGATCGACGAAGTATACCGGGTCTTTGGCGTGCTGTAGCATTGGGACGCGATGAACAGGGCAGAGCCGTTCGCGCTGGATGAGGCGATCCGCGCCGAGGCAGACCAGATCCTGTGGGAGCGCGGCCTCCATCACCTGCTCGCGCAGTACGGCAAAGTTTATCCGGCAGGTAGCTATGCCCTGCGGCTGATGGTATGGCGCGACCTCGACCTGTATCTCGTCGCGCCCGGCATCCCGGTGGCAGCGTTCTTTCGCCTGGGTCGCCGGATCGCTGAGCTGCTCGACGCGCCCAAGATGCGCTACCGGGACGAGCGGGTCGGAAGGACGCCAGGGCTACCCCGTGACGGCCTGTATTGGGGTATCTACCTGGGTGACGAGCGCGCAGGCGCGTGGAAGATCGATCTGTGGGCGATCGACGAGGAGGAACACGATCGCCTACAAGCCTACCAGGACGCAATCGAGGACCGGTTGGGCGTGGAAGCGCGCTACCGTATCCTGCGCATCAAGTCGGCGGTCTGGACGCGGCCCGGCTATCGGCTGTACTACTCGAGCCAGGACATCTACCAGGCCGTTCTCGACTGTGGCGTTGCGGACGAGGACGCGTTCGGCGCGTACCTCCGCGAGCACAAGGGCTACGGTCTCGACGGAAGGAGAGAACTCGATGTGTGATACCATGGTCGCCCTGGGGAACGCCACTGCGGACGGGAGCGTGATCCTGGCCAAGAACAGCGATCGCTCGCCCAACGAGGCACAGTACCCCTTCTACGTGCCCCGCACGCAGCACAGCGAGGAGATCGTGCGCTGCACCCACATCGAGATCCCCCAGGTGCGTGAGACGTTTTCCGTATTGCTGTCGAGGCCGTTCTGGATCTGGGGCGGCGAAATGGGCGTCAACGAGCACGGCGTAGCGATCGGCAACGAGGCGGTGTGGACCAGGGAACCGCTGGCCCGGATCGGCCTGCTGGGCATGGACCTGATCCGCCTGGCGCTGGAACGCGCCGAGACGGCACGCCGTGCACTGGACGTGATCGTGGAGCTGCTGGCAGCGCACGGACAGGGCGGATCGTGCGACCTCTACCATCCAGGGACGAGCTATCACAACAGCTTTCTCATCGCCGACCCGGGCGAGGCGTGGGTGCTCGAAACCGCCGACCGCTACTGGGCGGCAAAAAAGGTCGAGCGGACATACAGTATCTCCAACGGCCTGACCATCGGCACGGATTTCGACCTGGCTTCGCCCGGCCTAGTGGAGCACGCGATCGAGCAGGGGTGGTGTAAGGGAGAGGCAGATTTTGACTTCGCGCGCTGCTATTCCGACTTTTTCTACACGCGGATTGCTACGGCGTGCAAGTCGCGCCAGCGTCGAACGGCTGCGCTCCTGCAGGAGGACGCCGGGCAAATTGTTCCCTCCAAAGCTTTCACGTACCTCCGCGATCACGGCGACGCGGCCAAGGACAGTAGGTGGGCTCCCAGTCAGGGTGGGACCACCGTCTGCATGCACGCAGCCAACAACCTGCGCCGCCGTGGCCAGTCCACCGCTTCGCTCGTCGCGCACTTGCGCCCCGACATGCCCACTTACTGGATGACGGGCACTTCGGCGCCGTGCACGGGCCTGTTCAAGCCGTTTTACGTGGCGCCTGTCCCACAGGGCATCGGCGAACCCACCGGCCGTGCCGACCCCGAGACCATGTGGTGGGCGCACGAGCGGCTGCACCGTAGCGTCCTCCTCGACTACCCGACGCGGCTAGCACGCTATCAAGAGGAGCGTGACGGGCTGGAGGCCTCGTTCGTGGCCGAGGAAGCGGCGCTCTACGAGCAGCACCGCGACGCCGCACCCGAGGCGCGCGCCTCGGCCCTGGCCGAGTTCTCGCGGCTGTGCCTGGACGAGGCCGCCGTCGCCACCCAGAGGTGGGAGGAGCGCGTCCGAGCCACGCCCATCGAGCACCAAACGGGCTTTCTCTACAGCCACTACTGGGGTAAACAGAAGCGCACGGCCGGGCTGTAAATCACTATGTACAGGCCGGGCAAGCGCCAACCATGAACGGAACGTTCGAAAGCAAGGAGCATCACATGAGTGAGAAGATTCTCGTCTGCGTCGCCTGGCCCTATGCCAATGGGCGCGTTCACCTGGGCCACATCGCCGGCGCATACCTGCCGCCCGACATCTTTGCCCGTTACCACCGCCTGATCGGCAACGACGTGTTGCACGTCACCGGCTCGGACACGCACGGCACGCCGATCACGATCCGCGCCCAGGAGGAGGGCATCTCGCCGGCAGAGGTGGTCGGGCGCTACCATACTGACCAAGTCGAGGCGTTCAAGCGGCTAGGCATCTCTTTCGACCTCTATACGCACACCGACACCGAGAACCACTGGGCCGTGACCACCGACATGTTTCTCGCCCTGCTCGAGCACGGCTATATCTACCGCGACACGCAGCGCGGGCTCTACTGTCCCCAGGACGAGATGTGGCTGCCCGACCGCTACGTGGTCGGCATCTGCCCGCACTGCGGCGCCGAGGGCGCGCGCGGTGACCAGTGCGATACCTGCGGTCGCACGATCGACGCCGTCGAGCTGATCCAGCCGCACTGCCAGATCTGCGGCACGGTGCCAGAGATCCGAGAGACCGAGCACTTTTTCCTCGACCTGGGCAAGGCCAACGGTCCCCTCCTGGAGTGGATGTCGGAGGGGAAGGGAGAGTGGCGGCCCAACGTCTACAACTTTACCATGCAGGTGCTCGAGAGCGGCGAGCTGCGCGGGCGGCCGATCACACGCGACATCAGTTGGGGCATCCCGGTGCCGGTCGAAGGTTTCGAGAACAAGCGGATCTATGTCTGGTTCGACGCCGTGATCGGCTACCTGGCCGCGAGTGTAGAGTGGGCCAAGCTGGTCGGCGCTCCCGAGGCATGGCGGGAGTGGTGGCAGGATGAGGACGCGCACAGCTACTATTTCATCGGCAAGGACAATATCACCTTCCACACCATCATCTGGCCGGCCATGCTCTATGGCTACGGCGGTCTGAACCTGCCCTACGACGTACCGGCGAACGAGTACCTGAACGTCGAGGGCCGCAAGCTTTCCAAGAGCCAGCACTGGGTGATCGAAGCGCTGGACTACCTGGAGCGCTACGACCCCGATCCGCTGCGCTACTACCTGACGATCAATGCCCCTGAGGCCAAGGACGTCAACTTTACCTGGGAGGATTTCGTCCGGCGCAACAACGACGAGCTGGTCGCGACGTGGGGGAACCTGGCCAACCGCATGCTCTCCTTTGCCTACAAGCGCTTTGGTCAGGTACCCGAGCCCGACACGCTCGACGAGACCGACCGCGCGCTGCTCGACCGCGTGGCAGGCGCTTTTGGCACAGTGGGCGATCTGATCGCCTCCTGCAAGTTCAAGGCCGCGCTAGGTGAAGTCATGGCTGTGGCGCACGAGGCCAACCGCTATCTCGACGAGAAGGCGCCCTGGTTCCAGATCCGCGAGGACCGGGAGGCTGCGGCGACGACGGTGTACGTGATCCTGAACGCAATCGACTCGCTCAAGACGCTGCTCACGCCCTTCTTGCCCTTTACCTGCCAGGCGCTGCACGGCTACCTGGGCTACGAGGGCAGCATCGTGGGCCGGATCTATACCGAGACGCTGGAAGAAGAGACGCGTTCGCACCTCGCGATCCGCTACGACGACTCGGAGCTAGAGGGCACGTGGGCACCCAGCCAGCTGCCACCCGGGCAGGCGCTGCGCGAGCCGGCGCCGCTCTTCAAAAAGCTGGATGAAAGCGTGATCGAAGAAGAGTACGCACGGCTGGGGTAGCCACCGACCACCGGGGTCCATCAGAGCTCTCTTGGATGCCTGTCCCTGCAGTTGACCCGGCGTCCGCTACAGGCTATAATCTGCGCATCAGTGAAGGGCGCGGTCACACGGTGGGCATCGATTTCGAGTGGGATCCAGACAAGGCCGTACAGAACTTGCGGAAACATAGCGTCACCTTTGAAGAGGCGGCGACGGTGTTCCGAGATGAACTCAGCACCACCGTTCCAGACCCGGACCATTCGGCGGAGGAAG
>Ga0315554_1001218_pt1 | contig 15162 bp, 14 predicted proteins | sample SalMarSW160370MG_FD_202114 | JGI IMG/M metagenome (GOLD analysis project Ga0315554, IMG submission 202114) | Salt marsh sediment microbial communities from the Plum Island Ecosystem LTER, Massachusetts, United States - Salt Marsh Sediment SW1603-70 ... | reverse complement strand
CAACAGGTCGCCTTCCTTCGGCGGAAGAGGCGGCTTGTTGCTGGCGTTGCTGGCCATAAACTCGCTGATGACCAGGTGGGCTTCCTCTATCCGCCAGTTCCTTGCCAACAGGGCAAAGTCGGCCATATTTACCCCATCGACTCCGTCCAGGTCGGCAGTACACCCAGGCTCAAGACAGTCCGGATCCAACCACTGCCAGGCAAAAGTTCGCAGGTCTTTGGAATCAACAATATGGTTGCCATCCAAATCACCTGCGATGTAAGAGTAAACAGCAGATGAACCAGACAGAAAAGATATCAATACCAGTGATAGCAGCGAGAATTTCAAAGGTTTAAGCATCGTTATTTCCATCCTCCCTGGATAGGCACCGTGGCGACTGCACTGATGTTTCAGGCCACCAGACGCGGTTTTGACTTCCGGACCTTGTACAAAAAATCCTGTTAACGGTTTCAGTAATTATAGCATTTACAGGGCATTATAGTCAATACTTTTTCTGTTAGACATGCAACCGTACGAAGCGCTACGAAACCGATTCCTGCTAAATCTCGTCATGAAATTCCCATTCTTCAGAAATCTCTTAAGACCTGCGGATGGCTTCGAACAGAATAAGGTGTCTATAAATGTGTCCCAAATATTAAGCGTTATGTACCGTCTTTTACTCAGACTACATAATAACAACGAAAAGCGTAAGATTCTGTCACGCCAGCCCCTCACGTCCCACAATACCCGATACAATGTAAAATTAAACACTTAGATGCCACAGGACCGCCACTAACAGTCGGTTTGCCGGCATATTTCAAGTCCTTTGCAGACACAGATGCACGACTGCCCAATAAGTTTGGGGAGGGTGAAAGTATTTAAGTTCGGTGGAGAAATGCCTCATCACTTACGGTCGGTATCCTGTATTAAAGTTTTGGCAGCTCAACCAGGCGGATTAATAAAATCCCGAGATAAATCCGGGTGTAAACAAATTCTGTAGAATAATCGCTCCGGTTTGTCCGAAGTCGCCGGCCGCAGCATCGTTTATCAAGCTTATCAATACTAATATTGCGGTTTTAGCTGTATTGCTACGTGATGCATTCGTTAAATAGAGTTTTTACGACAATTATAGGTTGGTATTTTATTCACGGAATATTCAAGAAACTGTAAACGATAGTCCGAATAAAGCGTTATGACGTGACGTACGTAGTTTAATATTTTTTTGTATTTGTTTAGGAGAGTCCGAGATGCGCTTATTGGAAGAAGTAAAAAGATGGCTGGGCGAGATTACAGAGATTGCTCTGTTGCTGATTGCCCTTGCGATCATAGCCGAGATCCTGTTTGGCAGCACGGTCCAATTCTTTGGGGGGGTTATTCCGAACCTGACCGCTCTGCTTAATACTCTGGGCGACAACGGTCTTGTGGGCTTGATCGCTTTGAGTATTATTCTTTGGCTGTTCTATAGAAGAAAAGCGCCGGCCTAAAATCAGTTATGATTGTGCTTGGCGTCCCGGCAGGCCTGTGCTGCCAATGAGTGCGGTGGCGTTAAGAGGTTTTCCGGTTGTCGTAAGTTGCGACAAGGCAGACTCTGTGCCGGATAATGGGGCACAGCGTGCGGTGGCTGGATTAATAATTAATGCCTGAGGCTCTCATCGCGGCCAAGGCGGCTAAAAGAACCAGGACAAGAAGCGCGGCTCTGATTACCCGCATAAACTGTGTTCTGGGCTTCACAAAACGCCAAACAAAGAGCCAAATCGCTACGATCAGCGATATGCGTAATATAAAGGATATAATATCTCCAAGCATGGAGATATTATATCCTATTTTAACAGGCAAAGTCAAGTGTATTTTGCCTATATTAACAGGAAATATTTCATATCCTCTACGTCCCTCACAGGCTTTTCAGATAAAATTTTGTATAGATTAACAAGTTCATCAAGCCTTGATTTTAGAAGCTGATACCCTACTGCATTAACACAATTCTTCACGAACTAACACCATATTTGATAGATTCAGAGATATGCTTCCAAATCATATGTTGACAATAAGCCCAAGTGGGATGTCAATAAGGTCGTTCCAAACACACATTAATTAAAAACTTTCAGTAACGGACCGATATTTTCATTTTTTTGCTTGAAGAAATACAAGCGGTTTGATAGAGACTTAAGCAGAGTGTTCTTTGACAAGGATATAACTTGGCTGCAGGTCCGAAAGTGGTGAACTTTTGGATAATCAAACGGGAACGCGGTTCAAAGCCGCGACGGTCGCGCCGCTGTGTGCGCCTGTTCCGATATGGAGATCGGGAATCCGAGAGGCATTTGTCCACTGTCCGCTGTGAGCGGGTGGGAAGGAGCCTCGAGGTAAGGCGCGAGTCAGAAAACCTGCCTGTGGTTTGATGTACCTTCTTATAGTGTTCTCGCGAGCTGGAACACTGTGCTTTCTGCGCCGAATGAAGCTGCTTTGGGATATGCTTGGCGCGGATAAGCGTCCGGTTTATTAATTTTTGAAACCGCTGTTCCTCTCGTGGGAACGGCGGTTTTTTTTATTGGTTTTGGGAGCCCTCGCGTTAAGGGCGGCAAGAGCGAAAGGAGGTTTATTTAGCACAGCGTTTAGCGTGAAAGGAGAATAAGTTTTCAAGAAAAAGTTTTGATTTTTTGAGGTGGAGGAACAACAGATGGCTTCGAAGGAATTGGTGAGTTTAATGTTTGTGTTAATGATAAGTAGTGTATCAAGTGCGGAGATTGCGACTTTTGACGATTTGAGCCTGGGGCCCGAACCCTACTGGAACGGCTCGGACGGTTCAGGCGGTTTTGTCAGCGGAAGCGCTACCTTTAACAATAACTATAATCCTACATATATGTCGTGGGACGGTTTTGCCTATTCAAATATTACGGATACGGCATCCTCAGGATGGACGGCACAGTATAACGCGATTACAGGAGGTGGAGAAGGCGGCTCGGCCAATTACGGGATAGGCTTCGACCCTACTGCATGCGGTTTTGGTACGGAGCTGCCGACGATGATACTGAATACGGCTGGCATTGTTGACGGCTTGTACGTTACGAACAATAACTATGCATACTATTCCATACTGAATGGGGATTTGTATTCGAAAAATTTTGGCGGTGACAGCGGCGATGACCCGGACTGGTTCCTGCTGACAATTACGGGTAAAGACGCGAGCGGGGCTGTGGTCGACAGCGTTGGTTTCTACTTAGCTGATTACCGGTTTGCAGACAACAGCCAGGATTACATCGTCAATACGTGGGAATACGTTGATTTGACGGAGCTTGGCATTGTGAAGAGCCTAGAGTGCAGCCTCAGTTCCAGTGACGTGGGCAGCTATGGGATGAACACGCCGGCATATTTTGCAATGGATACGGTTGTACCCGAGCCGGGGACACTGGCGCTGTTAGCGGCTGGTTTTATTTTACTTATAAGGAAATCCTCCAATAAATTTGGGGGATAAATATGAGGATTTTTGTTGTGCAGGTGATAGTGCTGCTTATATCGGTGTTTGCGTACACCGGTCCTTATACGGAGCCTGGAGTGAACGGCTATATCGGTGAGGACCATCGTCACGCTGACCCTGCGGACACCAATGCAGTCATCAATCCTATATTCCGGGCTTGGGCTACTTCGGTGGTCGATTATGCGCCTGCGCCCGGAGTGTTTGCTCTGTGGGCTGACCCAAACAAGGCGTTGGGGCCTGCTACGGGAGACAATTTTGATATTGTGAGCGTAGGCGATTTGAATTCAGTCCAGATTGGGATGGGTATGGAGCCGGGCCAGATAACTCTGTCATTTAGCGAACCTGTTCGCGATTGCAACGGTTATGATATTGTTGTTTTCGAGAACGGTTTGGTTTCTCTCATAAACACCGGCGGTGGTTCCATCAAGGGGCAGATGTTTGCTGAATTAGGATACGTGGAAGTGTCATCCAACGGTGTGGATTTTGTCCGGTTTCCATCTGTATCACTGACAGCGGGATTAGTTGGAATGTATGGCACGATTGAGATTAGTGACGTTTATAACCTTGCGGGCAAGCACCCCAACGGCAACGGTGTGTGTACCGGTACGCCGTTCGATTTGAGTAAAATCGCTGGTGAGGGGAGTGTTTTATCCGGTATTGTCGATATCAACAATATCAACTATGTTCGAATAGTTGATATTCCGGGCAGCGGGGATTTTGAGGACGAGGCGGTGAAACATATCGAGCCAAGTAGTTGGCCTGCATGGGATTACTATGCGAATAACCATTCGATTTACGATGCGTGGCTTACGTTGGAATCGGGCGGCGTGGATTTGGAGGCGGTGGGAGTTCTGGATGAACAGAATTATTCTGCTGATATCAACCTGGATGGGATGGTGGATATGTCTGATTTTGTTTTGTTTGGGTCGGCGTGGGGAAGCTGTTTCGGGCAGGTGAACTGGATAGGCAGGTGCAACCTGGCGGAGCCAAGGAATTATGTTATTGATAGCTTCGATCTGGCGGTTTTTTGTGCACAATGGCTGAAAGTGGAAGAATGGCGTGGGACAAAGGGCTTGTGATGTTTGCTGGAAAGAGAAAAGGTTTTAGTCTGGTAGAGCTGCTGGTGTCGATGTCGGTGATTTCGTTGCTGATGGCGATACTGGTGCCGGTTTTGGCGACGGCGAGATCGCAGGCGTGTGGGGCAATCTGCCAATCGAATCTTCGGCAGCTTTTCCTGGCCAACACGGGCTATTCTATTGAAAATGACGGCTATTATGTACCCGCGGCACCGGATATCTATTCGGAGAATGGCGGTAAATACCGATGGCACGGCGTGCGTGAGGGTGCGGACGAGGCGTTCGACCCGCGGCGGGGTCCTCTTGTTGGGTATCTGGCGGATGGTAAGGTCAAGGAATGTCCCGAGCGGGCTGATTTTGCCAGGGGCGGTTCGTGGGAGGAGAACTTCGAGCAAGGCTGCGGCGGATACGGGTATAACCATATCTACCTTGGGTCGAGAAACTGGGAAGACCGTCAATTTACGACTATTGAGCAGATGGAACTTGCGGGTTGGGAAACGACGAGAGCTACAGAAGTTGGTAAGCCGAGCGAGACATTGATGTTTGCGGATACGGCGATGTGCGTCGAGAAGCCGATTTTAATAGAATATTCGTTTGCGGAGCCGCCTTTTTATGTCTATAGGGGCCGGCCCATGACGAGCTTTTATCTTTCGCCATCTATTCATTTTCGTCATCGTGACAGGGCTAAGGTTGAATGGGCTGACGGGCACAGCGATTCTCGACAGATGGCGGGCCTTGATGGAACGAATGTTTATGATGTCGATTCAGCCCAGATGAAACTGGGGTGGTTCAAGCCGATAGATAATACGCCGTTTGATTTGAAATAAGGATTATATCAGCGTATAATTGTGGTGTGGAGAACGTAAAAATAAAACAGGTTGCAGCGTTTGCTGTGCAGAGCTTGAATCAGCTTCTGTGGCCCTCGGTGTGTGCCCACTGCGGCCAAAGCGTTTGTGAGACCGACAAGACTTTGTGTGCGGATTGCTGGGGCGAGCTTGTTGTCTGCGTGGGTGGTGATTACTGTCGGCGGTGCGGGCGGGATGCAAGCTTGTACGGGCTGGTTGAAGGGGCGTGTGGAGATTGCCAGGGTAAGGAGTTTTATTTTGACGAGATAGCACGAAGCGGCGTTTACGGAGAGGCTTTAGGTAAAATGATACTGTCCTTTAAGAAGGGGCGGACGGAATTGGATTCGATGCTGGGATTTCTGGCGAATTCGGCGCTGCAGGGAAGCGGTTTTTTCGACGAGGTAGAATTTTTTGTGCCCGTACCGCTGCACTGGACGCGACGTTTGTTTCGCGGGTACAATCAGTCTTTGATTATAACAAAGAAATTAGAGCATCCAAAGGCGAGAATCAATACCGAGCTTGTGCGCATTCGGCGGACGAAGTTTCAGCCTGTCGTGGCAAGTGCGGCGGCGCGGGCGAGAAATGTTGCGGGTGCCTTTGCGGTCCGGAGGGGACATCAACTTAGCAAACGGGCAGTATGCCTGGTCGATGATATCAAGACGAGCGGGGCGACGTTGAATGAGTGTGCGAAGACATTGAAAGAGGCCGGCGCTTCAAAGGTCTTTGCGCTGGTTTTAGCTGTTGCCGGGCAAAAGACAAGTTAATTGCAAACATTGAAGGAATTGGTATGACACAAAGACTTCTTATAACGAATTGCAGGTTGTTCGATGCTGCCGATGATAAACAGACGGTTTCGATTCTTATCGAGGATGGCATTATCAGGCAAGTTGGCGATGTGGATGGTGAGGCCGGCTGCGAGGTGTTCGATGCGTGGGCGCGAATAGCTGCGCCCGGATTTATCGATGTGCATATTCAGGGGGCGGGCGGGGCCGATGTGCTCGATGGGACAATCGAGGCCCTTGAGGCCATATCACAGACCTGTGCGCGGTTCGGGGTGACGAGCTTTTTAGCAACGACCGTATACAATGCGAACGGGGACAATGAACATCTCGCATTAGCGGCTGATTGCGCAGGTCGTGACCGCGGCGGGGCGCATCTTATTGGTATTCATCTGGAGGGGCCTTTTATCGCGGGGAATAAAAGAGGGATGATTCAGCCGGGTTGTATATGCCCTGCGTCGATGGATGTTCTCGATAAGATTCTGGATATGACGGCGGGGAAGCTGGCGATGATGACGATTGCGCCGGAGGTTGAGGGCAGCCTGGAGATAATTCGCCGGCTGGTGGATTCCAATATCGTGGCTTCTTTTGCGCATTCGGAGGCCAATTACGAGCAGACTCTGGCGGGAATTGCGGCGGGGATTTCGCATGTGACCCATCTTTTTAATGTGATGTCAGGCATTCATCATCGGTCGCCGGGGCCGCTCGTTGCTATCTTTGAGAATGACAAGGTAACGGCCCAGCTTATCGCCGACGGGGTGCATATCCATCCATCCGTTCTGAAACTTGCTTTCGATATACTCGGGCCTGAACGGGTAGTAATTATTACGGACGGGATGCAGGCGATGGGTCTGCCGAATGGCCAATATGTTTACAACGGTATCAAGTACGAATCCAAAAATGGTGCTGCCCGATATAAAGACGGGACATTAATCGGAACAGCGTTGGGATTGAGTGAGCTAGTCAAAAGATTTATCGGCTTTACAAATTGCAGCCTTGATGTCGCTGTCAAGATGGTTACTAAAAATCCGGCGAAGATATTGGGTATTGAGCATCGGAAAGGTTCGATAGCCGTCGGCAAAGACGCCGATTTAGTTTTGTTAGATGATGACCTTTCGGTGCAGACAACAATTGTCGGCGGCAAGATTGTGTTTGAAAAATGATTTTTCAGAAATAGTTGGTACAACCGGACTTTTCATTTAATTGATGCGTACATGCAGGTGTCCAACAGCCTCGTACCCATTCTCATCACTGCGTCTGACGGTAACGATGTAATCTCCGGCCTTGCGATATCGATGTTGTGTAATCGCGTAGCCGGCCGGGTTGTGCTGATTCGCATTGCCATCGGATTGCACTTTAACCGTTTCACTTCCATCCCCAAAATCCCACACTTCCCGGCCATACTGTGTTCCGAAGGACCGGACTTTGAACGTCACTTCATCGCCCCCCATTAGGCCGAAGGTGGGATAATAATTTGCGTGGATCGCCGGCGGCACGCGTTCGGGGTGCTTGCGGTCAATTACATAGACCACTGCAAAATCGTATGCGAAATTCCCAGCCGAATCCGTCACCTTCACAATCTCGCTATACTCACCCGCTCGCTCGTATACCCGCTTGATATTACTGCCCTCGGCTTTAGTCCCATCGCAGAACGTCCACTCGTATTTGTCTATCTTACCCACCCTGCACCAGCTCTTCGAAGCGTCAAGCTGGACTGTTTCACCGGTGTAGACCAAATGATGAGGTCTGGCCACCGCGATAATTTCGGGGCTGTACTGCTGCTGATAAGCCTGCCAGATGAATGCGTAGCCGTTTTGCGTGCCCCACTTGTCCGAAGGCTGCCTGCTGTTGATATCGAAGTGCAAATGGGACCAGCCTCCGCTGCCGCCTTCCTTGCCGACAAGCCCAATTCGCTGGCCCATCTTCACTCGCTTGCCCGGAATAACGGGTGTGGCAATCATCTGTAGATGGCTATAGCGATAGTACCAGCCGCGATCGTCGAGAATATAAACCACATCGTATCGCGGCTCGACGGGTGTGTCCTTATGTCCTTCGAGTACGTGCCCAGCTACGGAAACGACTAATCCGTCGGTTGCCGCGACTACCTCCACCACCCCTTCGGAACCGCCGAAGTCCAGGCCGTAGTGATAGTAGATGCTTTTCTGGCCGGGTATGTCACAGGCATTGACATAGCAGGGAACATTTGCCATCTGGGTATCGTTGGCGAACCACCTCTGCTTTACAGGGTAGACGAATGTGCCGGGGCGAATCCATGGCGAGCCAACGGGCCATAGTCGAAGCCGAGCGTCCTTAACAAGACCCCAAGCGTTGGCTGGGCTGCTGTTTTGCAAATAGCCCTTCGTGACCGGACAATCAATCTGGACACCGCCTATGACCTTCGGCAGATGATACGTCGAGGAGACCAAGGACACCGTTTGGCCGTTGACTTTTACTTTGACCTGAGCCCTGCGCACTGCGTTTCGGACCGAGTCGCGTTTTTCGGTTAACTCCAGAAGCGTCACCGTTACCTTGGTGCCATCGTGGAGTGTAACCTGTTGCGTTTGGCCCGTATCCAGATCGACTGTACGCACAAGAGGCTCAATTGCCGAGGAACCAAGAACCGATGTTGTTAATAAGCAGGACAATATGAAGATTGTAATTCTGTGATTCGAGTGCATTTTTTTCTCCTTTGGGGATCCTATAATTCACTCCTCCCACTCAACCGGATATGGAGATACCTTATTGCAAACCTTACCCTTCGCCGGCATCTGCTAAACAATAGCTTATAGTGTTTCGTATTTGATGACGGCGCGGTAGATTCCGTTGATGCGTTTTCCGTCGACGATGGTCGGGGGATATTTATCGTTTCTGGGCTGGAGCCGGATTTGGTTTTTGGGTTCGAAAAAGACCCTTTTGAAAGTTGTTTCGTGGGGCATTTCAAAACGGATGAAACAATCGTCGCCGCTGTGTACCTCAGCTGCGGGTGAGAAGACAATAATGTCACCTTCCTGAAATTTGGGCTCCATCGAATCGCCGACGACGCGGACGGCAAAGGCGTTGGGGTCGTGCAAATCGGGACAGCGGACATAGTCATCGGCGATGCCGACAGGGTAGTCGAGGTCGTTAAAATCAGTAGGGTATCCTGCGGAGACCTTGTTTATGACGGGTACCATTCGGCCTGCCGACAAAGGTGAGAGTCCCTTTTTGATATTCAGCTTGCTTTTTGCAAGGTGGGTCTTGAGGTTTTTCGGCCTGGTTTTTCTGCTCATGAGGTTCTTGACGAACTGCCGCCATTTCTGGTTCTCGGCCTCGACCGATTCGTATTTCTTTCGAATGTCGGACGGCATGCTTTCCATGTGTGCTATGTGGAGCAGCAGGCCTGACTTAAACTTGAGAATCTTTTCGAGTTTTCTGAGGAGCTTGTCGCTGGGCGGGTTGTCGACCTTGCCGGTCTCGATGGTCGAGAGATACGGCTTGGAAAAACCGATACGGCTGCCGACCTCATCGAGAGTGAGGTTCAACTCCTCACGCTTCTTTCTTATTATATGTCCGAGAGACATAATTATGATTTTAGCGGCAAGCCGGAGTGAATGCAACAAGAAATTTAGTAAATATGCAACAAAATCAAAAAATTATTATAGGGCCTAATGGTACCAATTTCCTGTATAGCGGTTCGGACACAGAGTAGGTCGGGATTGAAACTAATGTTCAGGCTATCGTTTTCTGCATAAAGCGAAGTGTACGATACGGTCAATGAGGTTTTCGTATGGAATACCGGCTTTTTTCGCCGCCTCGGCGACTTCTTCGCCGTAAGCGATATCGGGATTAGGATTGGCTTCCAGGATGACGAACTCGTTATCGGGGGTAAGCCGGAGGTCGATTCTTCCGTAGTCACGAATTTGGAGCAGGCGATAGACCTTTTTGCACGTTCGCTCAATTCTGCTGATAATAGGAGCGTCAAGTTCGGCGAAATCAAACCTTATATTCCATTTTTTTCGATATTCGGCATTCCATTTGACCCTGTACGTTGCGAGAAAGGGCCCCTCCGCCTGGTCGAAGTCGAAGACGCACTCGCGGATTGGCAGGACGGTGAGTCTCTTGTTGCCGAGGATGCTGACGTAAAGCTCTCGGCCCTGAATATACTCTTCAGCAATAACAGGCTGCTGCCATCCCTCGTGAACGAACCGGACCCGCTCCGTTAAAGCGGATTCGTTTGTAACGAGTGAGGCATTGGAAATGCCTTCAGAACTGTCTTCGAAGGCCGGTTTGACAACAAGCGGGAAGCGCAGGTTCTTTGGAAGCCGCAGCCGGCGGCCCGGAGAGATATTGACGAATTGGGGGACCCGTATACGATGTAAGCTGAGCAGCTGCTTGCACAATCGCTTGTCTCGACATAACATGAGTCCTGTTGCTCCGCTTCCGGTAAAGGGGACGCGGGTCATTTCGAGGAGAGCGGCGATGTTTTTATCCATCTGCCGGTCTCCAGCCAGTTGTTCCGTAAGGTTAAAGACGAGGTCCGGCTTCTGCTCGGTAAGGGCGTTGAGGGTTGTCGCGATATCATCTGCAGCCCCGAGGACGGAAACCTTGTAGTGCAGGTTCCGCAAAGTAGGGATGACGTGGTGTTCGGTAGAAGGGACTTTAGGAGGCTGTTTAAACTCGGGGTCACCATTCGGGATGGTCCACTCATCGACCAGGACAGTGATATTTTTTGCTTTTCTCATTGGCGACGGTTCTTTCTTCTTGTTTTAAGAGTATTACCAGCGATAGCAGTGAGAAGGGCGGTCAATCCTATGATTTCATCGTCCTGGCTGCTTCCGACGTATAAGCGGAGTACGTCGCAGCGCGCCACTAATATATTAAATAACTGATGAATGTGGTACTTTGGGTGTCCGGTCCACCGGGCGACACAGTCTACGAGCCGGCGGCGGTTCAGGCGAAGAAAAGCGGAGGCTTTCAGTGTTGTGGCATCAGATTGTTTTGTCCTGAAGATCTCTTTGAGACTGTCATCATAGAATCCTTGAAAGCCGGTACCGAGGGCTTTTCTTTTCCGTTCATAGTAGGCTAAGAGCGTTGACGTCATCCGCGAGGACGACCATGGGAGATTCTCCGAAGCGATGATTAGAGGTTTGCGGCTGTTGATGTTTGGCATTAGTCTGTCGATATATTTTAGCTTTTTGACGGCGGGCCAGTTTTGGTATTTCTCCTGCCACCGGCTCGCGGGCGTGAGCCAGACCGCGAATGTTTCGGCGAAGTCTTCATCCGGATGTGACTGGGCGTAATTGCCTCTTAGATGGATGACGAAGCGTCTGGAGTAGGGCTGACAATAATATGAGTCGGAATACTTGGACGAGAAAGGACCAAAAAGCTGGCGCCAGCGTGTTTTCCTGTAGAGTTCGTAGGCGTAGTTCAGTGCGTGTCCGCATTCGTGACGAATCAGTTTCATGAAATACTTTTCGGTTCCGCCTTCGACCTCGGCCATCATTTTGCGTTCGATACGTTTAAGTCGCGGGTGTGCAAGAAAGAAAGGGATTCCTATTATGGGGACCCTGTCGGGGCAGAGCCACTCATCGGCGAGGTAGCAGGGAGGATGAAATGATATGCCTTTGGCATCCAGCTCTTTATAGAGCCTGGAAACGAGCGGCTCGATGGACGAGCCCTCAATCTGCAGGCCGAGGTCACGGACCCGCATTTGTAGAATCTGCTCGTCGGAGAGTTTTTCCCAGTTTGTCAGTCTTGCTGCTCTTCTCATAAGCGTGTTTGTCTTAAGGCAATAAGATTCACTATCATTGTGCCCGTATCATAAAACCGGCACAGACAGCGTGTACACTATACAATTAGCATTTATAGCATAATCGGCACTTTCGGGCAAGAAAAGGAGATTGCTGCAGGTTTTTTCAAGGTCGAGGTATTTTCCCGGAGGCGGTTGGCTATTGGGCAGCACAGAGCAGAAAAGAGCGCGACAGAATCAGTGACCCATCAATTTGCGGCGGGAATTTAGCTCCACAGATCTTCGATGAGTATTTTGATGCCGAGAGCAATGAGGACCAGACCCCCGATGGCTTCTATCTGGCCCTCGAAGAAGTGGCCGATTTTCTTCCCGATGTACACGCCGAGATAGGAGAGGGCGAAGGTTACCAGGCCGATGATTGTTACGGCCAGCGCTATTGAGACCTGCAGGAACGAAAGTGTTATGCCGACGGCGAGGGCATCGATGCTGGTGGCCACTGAAAGAAGCAACAGGACGAAGATGTCGGCGGGATTAAAATTTTTTCTGGGGGAAGCTATTTTGAACGACTCGTAAATCATTTTCCCGCCAACCGCAGCCAAAAGCCCAAAGGCGACCCAATGGTCGTAGTCGGCAATGTGGTCTCTTATGGTCAGTCCCGCCAGCGAGCCGACCAACGGCATGAAGGCCTGGAAGGCGCCGAAGGACAGGGCCATTCGCAGGGCGTGTTTGACCTTTAGCTTTTTGTAGGCGGTACCGCTGACGATGGAGACGGCGAAGGCGTCCATTGCCAGTGCGAGAGCGATAATCGTGATTGTGATTAAACCCATAACGGCGGTCTTTTGATAATGTTAGTTTTGTTTTAGCATTTTGTCGATTGCTGCGGCGAGCTCGTCGGGTTTTTGGGAGCCGATGAGCAGTTTCTTTCCGTTTGTTAGTACGAGCTGTACGCCTTTGTTGCCGCTGACGTTGTAGGCTTTGCCTTTGCCGGTGAAGCTGCACTTTATTCCCCAGCCGCCATATTCGCGGATGGGCTTGTACGTGCGGCAGTAGTACTCGGCCAGGTCCTGTCCGGTGAATTTCTTGAAACGGATGTGCATCGGATAAAAACGTACATAAAGGCCGTCGGTGCGAACCTCGGTTTCCAGTTTCAATATGAAAAAGAGAATCGTGACTGCTATCGGTATGGCCATTGCGATTATTGAAAGCAGAATCGGTACAAATGTATTAGTCGTTTTTGGATTGGTAATCGTTTCCCAAAGGGCAATGGCGAAGATGGCCAAGGATATGGCCATCAATACAACAAGCAACCAGCGAAGTGTTGAGCTGAACGTTTGTTCTTCACGGAAGATTAAATCGTTTTCTTCAAGCACTGCTTTTGCCTGTTATAGTCCTTGGGACTTTTTACGGAGAACAACGCTATTTGAGCATTATAGCAGTTCCGGGCCATTCATCTACGGCTTACACTGTTTGCAGGGTCGTTTGCCGGCTGCTATTGCCTCGTCCCTGGTACTGAACGTGACGAGATTTGCGGGCTTTATTCTTTGGACCCAGCGGCAGTCGGGTTTGTGGAAGACCTTGCTGTTTTTCGAGGCGACATATCTGTATTTTGCTGTTGTCGGTTTAACAAGCGGTGTGGTTTGCTTGTCGGGGACGATTGGCAAGGCAACGGCAATATTGTTGGCATCTGCGGATTTGGCGCCAGGTGGATTAGCGATACGGTAATCTGCGATGAATGAATCGACCTGCTCCAGAACTACCTTAGTAATTGTGGCAGGCATATTCTGCACGGATACCGCCTGCATTGCTGCTTTCGCTTTCCAGACATCGGCCTGAAAACCGAGCTTTGGCTGTGTTTCCAGATGAACCGATCTGGCTAATGACGTTTGAACACGGAAGACATGCTGCTGCGAATTATCGAGCTTAAGCACGTTGATGTCGATTCTAAGTTCAGGGGAATGGATGAAGCGGCCATTGTACATCAGAGGTATCTGAGCGATACCGCGCAGGTTGAGCTTGATCTCAATTTTGCTTTTCAGCTCCTTCAATGCTAATCCGTATTTTTTTGCCCAGGCTTCCGGCATTGCAATATAAACGTGCAATCCCTTTATGCCCGCGAGTTGTGGGTGATGTCGGGCAATCAATGGGCGGGACAGATCCTCGGGCAGCGAAGGAGCATCCTTTGCGAGTGCGGGGACAGTAAAAATGGTTGTGATGACAGCAAGAATGAGAATGTGGTTTGCGGTTCTCATAATTCCCCTCTCTTTCTAATAAATTAGTTTCAAGGCCCGCCCAATAAATTGGGTGGCTCAACAACTTCGATACTTTATCTAACACCTAATGCTTTGTTGACGGCGGCTTTCATTTTTGTCAGACCGATCTTGGCTACGTCCAGCGGGTCCTGTTTCCAGTAGTCCGGGTTGAACAGCTCCAGCGACAGCACTGCGCGGTTTCCTGCGGCGCACAGGTCGCGGAGGATTTGGGTCAGCGGTGCGATACCGTCACCGGGCATGACGCGGTCACGGTCGCCAATCCTGTCCCGCGGCGGGTCGGCGGGGTAGTCGTTCATATGTAAGACCTGTACGGCGTGGGCGCTTAGCTGCTTTAGGCCTGTGAAGTCGGACCCTCCCTTGTAGATGTGATAGACGTCGGGCAGAAAACAGGCTTTTGGGTGGCCGCTCTCGATGACGACGAACATGCACTGTCCCAGACGGTGCATGTTTTTAGAAAAGCCCCACAGCTCAATCTGCGGGACGACGCCGGTTTTGTCGCCGAGTTCGAGAAGTTCGCGATAACGTTCGGCGGCCTTCATCAAATCGAGGCCCGGCTCTCTGGTAGCACCGGCGGGCGGCGCAGCGATGCGCTTGCCGCCAATTTGGGCCAGTATGTCCATATCACGTTTTGCCTCCTCGAAGCCTTTAGCGCGCTTGGCGTCGTCGTCTATAATCCACTGGAAGAAGCTGATGGCACCTTCGACTGTGAGTCCCAGGTCTGCGATGCGCTTGCGCAGGTCCTTTAGATTTCCGCCTGCGCCGGCATATTCGTGGATTTTGTGTACCCAAGGCTCGATGGCCCGGTAGCCGGCCTTTGCGGCGATTTCGATTTCTTTATCCAAAGCCAGATTTTGCCCGCGGATGGTGCTGGTGTTGAAGCAGTATTTGAACGGGGCCGCGGCCCTGACGGCGGCTTCGGCTGTTTTGTCAGTGATAGCAGCCGTCGTGGTGGCTGCGATGACGGCACCGGTACCGGCCAGCAATTGACGTCGCGACAGGTTACGTTTAGTCAT
>Ga0315554_1001216_pt1 | contig 15203 bp, 12 predicted proteins | sample SalMarSW160370MG_FD_202114 | JGI IMG/M metagenome (GOLD analysis project Ga0315554, IMG submission 202114) | Salt marsh sediment microbial communities from the Plum Island Ecosystem LTER, Massachusetts, United States - Salt Marsh Sediment SW1603-70 ... | reverse complement strand
TTTCCGGGGCGATGCTCGGGTTTTCCTTCCCCCCGTCACCATTCTACTCCCTCGCCTATGTGGGTCTGGTTCCGTTCTTTCTTCTCGTCGAGACCCTCGACGGCGTTTGGAGGATCCTCCGGTATTCCTATCTCATGCTCCTGGTCTTTCACACCATCACGCTCTACTGGACCGGAGGGTTCACTCATGGGCACGACGGGTGGATGATGGCCGCTGGAGGTGCTCTCCTTCTGATCCACCCCTTGTTCTACTGGCTGCCCATTCTCTTTTTCCTCCTCATTCGCAGGCGGTTCGGGTTCCTTGCTGCTTTGCTCTCATTTCCCCTCTTGTGGGTTGCATTTGAATACTCGCATTCCCTCAGCGAGTTCTCTTTTCCCTGGATCACGATCGGCAACAGTCAGGCGTACGATCTGCATCGAATCCAGATCGCGGAGTATACCTCGGTGTATGGGCTTTCGTTCCTGATCGTTCTCTTCAACGTCTTCGCGTTCATCCTGGTTGTCAGGCTTGCCACGCGGAGGTGGAAGCTCCGGACTCGTGCTGCGTTGATAACGCTCGCGATCCTCGCCATTATCTACTTCGGCCCGTGGCTCGTAGGAAACGTCCTGATGGACCGTGCAGCTCGAGCGGGATCCGTCACGAAGCTTCACGTAGGGATCGTTCAACCGAATATCAATCCGTGGGAGAAATGGGGAGAGGGCTTTGCGTCAAAATTCGATTCGTACGAGCTGCAGATCGCGGAGCTCGTGAGAGAAACCAGGCTTCTCGCACCCAAACGCCCCGACCTCCTCGTGTGGCCTGAGACAGCGATTCCCTACCGGATCCTTCTTCCAAACCACGCATCCTCGTGGTCCAGTTTGCGAGCGCAGCTCGACTCGACCGCCATTCCTGTCTTCACGGGATTGCCGTACACGAGATTCTACAATGCCGGACAAGCGCCGATAACGGCCACTCGGATTGATTCGACGGAAACCTATTATGACGATTTCAATTCGGCAACGCTCCTCGTACCGCACGAACCAGTCGGACCTATCTACAAGAAGATCGTTCTCGTCCCGTTTGCGGAGCGCATACCGTATGCAGAAACGTTTCGGTTCCTCATCGAGCCGCTGAAGTGGAACGTTGGCATTGGAATGTGGGGAAAAGGCCAGGATACCGTGGTGTTCTCCCTGCCGCGCCAAACGGGTGAGGCCGTGCCATTCGCCAGCGTCATTTGTTATGAATCTGTCTATCCTGATTTCGTGCGGCAGTTCGTAGAGCGGGGGGCGCAGTTTCTCATGATTATTACGAACGATAGCTGGTGGGGGAATACCTCCGGCGCCTATCAGCATGCAAGCTTTGCCTCCTTCCGCGCGATTGAGAACCGTCGCTGGATCGTACGGGCCGCGAACGGCGGCATCTCGGGCTTCATCGATCCGGTCGGACACATGCATCAGCGTACACGCTTGTACACGAGGACGACGATCGACGGAGAAATTGAGGCGAGGCACGACCTCACGTTCTACGCGAATCACGGCGACATATTCGCCAAGGCATGTTTGTTTTGCGGCGGACTAATTATTATCTTGGCGCTAATTCCTCAAAAACGAGTGAGTACGAAACAATGAACACCGACCTCATTGATCTTCGGAGCGATACGATCACCAAGCCGACGGCGGCGATGCGAAAAGCGATGGCTGACGCGGCCGTGGGAGACGACGTGTACGGAGAGGATCCTGCCGTCAACCGTCTGCAAGAGAAGGTGGCCGAGCTGCTGGGAAAGCCCGCGGCGCTCTACGTACCGTCGGGCGTCATGGCAAACCAGCTCGCGATCAAGGCCCAGACGCAGCCTGGGGATGAGATCATCGTCGAAGCTGACTCCCACATATTCAATTACGAGACGGCCGCGCCATCCCTTCTGTCGGGCGTTCAGATGCAGGTGATTCACGGAAAGCGCGGTGTTATCCGTGTGGAACAGCTTGCACCGGCAATCCGGCCGGCTGCATACTACATGCCGCGCACGTCGCTCATCTGTCTCGAAAACACTCATAACCGCGCCGGCGGCACCATCTATCCTCTGGATGAGATCCGAAAGATTCGCGAGTTTACCAGGGCCATTGGGGTCAAGATGCATCTCGACGGCGCTCGCATTTGGAACGCCTGGGTAGCGACGGGAATCCATCCGCGGGACTACGCGCAGTATTTCGACTCCGTTTCCGTCTGCTTCTCGAAAGGTCTCGGCGCTCCGGTGGGTTCTGCGGTTGTCGGATCGGAAGAGATGATTCAGCGAGCACGCAGGTTCAGAAAGGTCTTCGGTGGAGGGATGCGACAGGCGGGCATCATCGCGGCGGGAGCGCTCTATGCGCTCGACCACCATATCGAGAGGCTGAGGGAAGACCATGAAAAGGCGCGCCGGTTCGCTGAAGATATCGCAAAGATCCCTGCTCTTTCGGTCGATCTCGCCTCCGTGCAGACCAACATCGTCATCATCGATATCGGCCACACCGGCAAATCGACGGCTGACGCCCTTGCTCTCCTCCAGGCAAAGAACGTTCTCCTGACGGATTCGGGGTACACGACGATCCGGGCGGTAACCCATCTCGATGTTACGATGGAGCGAGTGAAAACTGCAGCGAATATTCTGGCGAACGCGTTTATGGAATGAATTGATGACAGAGAAGAAGAAATTCAAGCACGAGTTTCAGGTTCGAGTGCGCAATTACGAGGTGGATTGGCAGGGGATCGTCCATAACGGCAACTATCTCTTGTACTTCGAGGTCGGGAGAATAGAGTATTTGAAACGGATCGGCGCAACGGTGGATATGAACACCATCCAAGGGAGCTCCAAGGTGGTCCTCGTCCGCAACGAGATCGACTACGAGTCACCGGCCTATTTCGATGAGCTGCTCAACGTCTACACGAGGGTCTCCTACATCAGGAATACGAGTTTTGCAATGGAAGGTCTTATGGAGAAAGCCGACAGTGGCCGGCTCGTCGCCTTCAATGTTGCTTACCACGTCTGGCTCGACTCCTCAACAGATCGGCCTAAGCCGGTCGATGATGAGCTCAGGAAGCTGGTGCAGCGTTTTGAGGGCTCTGATTGTGAGATTTATTGGCCCACGATCAAGACGTAGGTCGAGCCTCACCTAATCCTGTGTCGTGCAGCCCCCGCGCTCGTGCCTCTCAATCTCTCGAATGACCCGTCTTTTCATCGATGACCACGTTTGAAGAATTCAAGGAGCTGAGCAGCAAAGGGAACGTTGTCCCCGTCTACGAGTCGATTCTGGCAGACGCGGAGACGCCTGTCTCCGTTTACTTGAAGATCAAGGATGAGAGCCGCTGTTCTTTCCTGCTCGAGAGCGTGGAAGGGGGAGAGAAGCTGGGGCGGTACTCGTTCCTCGGCTATGATCCTTTCATGAGCTTCACGATCAACGGAGATCGATTCGACGTTAAGCCCCTCCACGATGATGTAGAGTTCCTTCCAACCATCGTCTCGCCCGCTGACCATCCGCTGCAGGCCCTCAAGAAGATCTTTGGCCACATCAAGACCGCGCAGGGCAAGGAGCTTCCGCGACTTTCGGGAGGCGCTGTCGGCTATTTCGGGTACGAGACCGTGGGCCTCGTCGAACGCGTGCCTGCTGTGCCTGAGGATGACCTGCAAGTCCCGGACGCAGTCCTTCTTTTCTACGATGTCGTACTGGTGTTTGACAACGTGCGTCACCAGTTGGTTCTCGTCTCAAACGGCTACATTCCGCGCGATGGCGTGACGGATACCCTTCTGCGGAAAGAATATGAAAAGGCTGTCGAGGAAATCCGGCGGCTGAAGGCCATCTTGCGAAAAGTGGTGGATACGGAACTGACCCGCGCCGGAACGGACGGCGAGGTCAAGCACGTCACGTCTCAGCAAGCGTTCTGCGAATCGGTAGAGCGTGCGCGTCGGTATATCGTCGACGGCGATGTCTTTCAAGTCGTTCTCTCTCAACGATTGGAGCAGCGCGCCCAGGTGAAACCGTTCGACCTGTACCGGACCCTGCGGGCAGTCAATCCCTCGCCGTATATGTATTTCCTGAACTTTGGCGATTTCGCCGTCGTCGGTTCCTCTCCCGAGATGCTCGTACGCGTCGAGCGCGGGATTGTCGAGACGCGGCCCATCGCCGGCACACGGCGACGGGGGATGGACCCGGGGGAAGACAGCCGGCTCGAGGCAGAGTTGCTGAGCGATCCAAAGGAGCGTGCAGAGCATCTGATGCTCGTCGATCTCGGCAGAAACGACCTGGGTCGAATCAGTGAGTTCGGATCCGTCAATGTCGACCAGTTCATGATCGTTGAACGGTATTCGCACGTGATGCATCTTGTATCGAATGTCAGCGGCCGCTTGCGCAAGGACCTCTCAGCTCTCGATGCGCTCTTCTCATGCTTCCCTGCGGGGACGCTTTCCGGCGCGCCGAAAATCCGCGCGATGGAGATCATTGCCGAGCTCGAACCGGTGAAACGCGGGGTCTATGGCGGCGCCGTTGCCTACGTCGATTTCTCCGGGAACCTGGATTCGTGTATTGCGATCCGGACGCTCGTCGTCAAAGAGTCAACATTGTACTTCCAGGCTGGAGCGGGGATTGTCTTCGACTCGCGCCCGGAGCGAGAGTATGAAGAGACCATCGAGAAGCTCCGGGCGAACCTGAAAGCCCTCGAGATGCTGAAATCTGTCTAGAAACGCGCCCCCGAGAAGGGAACCTGCTGGAGCGATATGGTCCTTATCATCGACAATTACGACTCGTTCACCTACAATCTTGTCCAGTACCTCGGCGAGCTCGGAGTCGAACAGACGGTGGCGCGCAACGATACGATCACAACTGACGACGTACGGCAACTGAAGCCTGAGCGGATAGTGATCTCGCCGGGACCTTGCACTCCGAAACAGGCCGGTGTCTCCATCCAGGTAGTCCGCCAATTTTACCAGCACATTCCAATCCTTGGTGTCTGCTTGGGCCATCAGGCGATCGGCGAAGCCCTCGGCGGCAACGTCGTCAGGGCGAAGGAGATCTTCCACGGAAAAACATCCGAGATCTTTCATAGTGACGACACGCTCTTCGCCCGCGTGCCATCACCCTTCCTCGCGGCTCGCTATCATTCACTCATCGTCGAGCGAGAAGCGCTCCCGCCTTGTTTCAGCGTGACCGCATGGACCTCCGACGGGACGATCATGGGGATACGGCACCGAGAGTATCCGACCTTCGGCGTCCAGTTCCATCCTGAGTCAATTGCGACGCCGCGCGGGAAACAAATTCTCAGCAATTTCCTTTCAGCTCGGTGATCATTTCCATGGGGACAACTTTTCACCACACAGGGGACAAACAAATGGACGACTCTGGAAAGCCATCCTTGCACGATCTACGGCAGGACATCGAGCTGCGCAACCTGGTCAGTGCGCAGGCCGATGTGTGGCGGATTTTTCGCGTGATGGCGGAATTCGTGGACGGATTCACGATGCTGTCGAGAGAAGACAACCTCGTTACGATTTTCGGCTCGGCCCGCACGAAACCGGGGGAGAAGTACTATGAGATCGGTCGCCAGGTGGCGATCGAGCTCGTCAATCGCGGCTTCAACATCTTGACGGGCGCAGGTCCTGGAATCATGGAAGCGGGAAATCGTGGAGCCCAGGAGGCGGGGGGCGCTTCGGTCGGCGTGAACATTGAGCTTCCCTTCGAGCAGGAGGCAAATCCGTATGTGGACCAGCATCGCCTGACGACGTTCCGCCATTTCTTCGTCCGCAAGGTCATGTTTGTGAAGTACGCTCACGGCTTCATCGTCTTGCCGGGCGGTTTCGGGACGCTCGATGAATTCTTCGAAGCCGTCACACTCATCCAAACACAGAAAACGAAAGCATTCCCTGTAATTCTGATTGGCTCCGAGTACTGGAGCGGCCTGATCGCATGGCTGAAGGATGTGGTTGTGCCGGCAGGGAACATTTCTCCTCAGGACTTGGGTCTTTTCGGGGTTGTGGACGATCCAAGGAGGGCGGCCGAAATCGTCGATCAGTTTTACAAGGTCCACGAAATGGTCACAAATTTCTAGTGAATTTCCCCTTGCGTCTAGGTCGGGGATTGTGTATATTTGACTACCACGTTGTAGAAATAGCCCGCCTGATTCGGGCTATTTTTTTTTAACGCTATGACGATATCGGAAATCAAGCGAAAACTGCAAGAACTACTGACACCCATTCTTGAACGTCACGATGCGTTCCTGATTGATGTCGCTGTGCGGCCTGAACGAGGGACAAAGATCCTGCAGGCCTTTCTGGATACGGACCGGGGAATCACGATCGACGAGTGTGCGGAAATCAATCGCGATCTCGGTCGGGCGATAGCACAGGACGGATCTCTGCAAGGCCCTTACACCCTCGAAGTCTCCTCGCCGGGTGCGGACAGACCGCTCCGGCTGCTGCGCCAATTTCACAAGAACATTGGCCGCAAGTTCAAGGTGACGTTTCAGGGGCCGGAGGGATCGAGTACGGCATCCGGAACGTTGCAGTCAGTCGAGGAGAGCAAGCTCACGTTTTCGACGCCCTCAGGTGAGTCGATCACGCTGGAGTTCGAGCAGATCATTGAGGCGAAGGAGGAGCTGCCGTGGTGAGCGTCTCGGGCAAAAGCGCATTGTTTGGAGGATGAAATGAATCACGAGATTGTCGAATCATTTGCACAGATGGTTCGAGAGAAAGGGATCGACAAGGATATCCTCGTCGGGATTGTTGAGGACATCTTCGGCATGATGGTCCGGAAAAAATACGGCCCGACGGCGAAATTCGATGTTGTGGCAAACATGGACAAAGGAGACATCGAAATTTATCTTGAGCGGGAGGTTGTGGAGACTGTCACGGATCCGATGACCCAGGTCGACGCCAAGGAAGCCCGCAAGCGTTCGGGAGAAGAGATCGAGGTCGGGGAGGACTTTGTCGAAATTGTCCCGCTCTCGAGTTTTGGCCGCAGGCTCGTCGTCAGCGCAAAGCAGAATCTCAATCAACGGATCAAGGAGATAGAGCGCGAGGCCATCTACAACGAGTATAGCAACTCCCTCGGAGAGATTGTCGTGGGCGAGATCTATCAGATTCGCAAGGGGAAGGGAGAAATCCTCGTGATTCACAATAAGAACGAGTTGATCCTTCCTCGCAGCGAACAAATCTATAAGGAACGGTACAAGAAGGGCGACACGATTCGCGCGGTTGTCAAGGAAGTGCGGAAAGGTGCCGGCAACCCTTTGGTCATCATCTCGAGAACAGACCCTCAATTCCTGATGAGGCTCTTCGAGATTGAGATCCCGGAGATCTACGACGGGATCATCGAGATCAAGGCGATTGCCCGCGAGCCCGGAGACCGGGCGAAGGTTTCAGTCCTCTCACACGATGATCGCATTGATGCCGTCGGCGCGTGCGTCGGAATGAAAGGCGTGAGAATCCATGCCATCGTCCGTGAGCTCAACAACGAGAACATCGACGTAATTAACTGGACCGATGACCCGTCGACCTTCATTACCCGCTCGCTCTCGCCGGCGAAGCTGAAGGAGATCCAGCTCGACAAGGAGGCGAAGAAGGCCAACGTCACCGTCGCAGCAGACCAGGTCTCGCTCGCTATCGGAAAGAACGGTCAGAACGTCCGGCTCGCTTCGAAGCTCACAGGGTTCGACATTCAGTTGATCAAGGAAGGTGGGGAGGAAGAGGAGTATGATATGGATCTCTCCGAGTTCCGTGAGGAACTTGGAGATGTCATGTTCCACAAGTTCTTCGACGAGGGATACGAGTCGGTGCGCGATGTGATAGACGCATCGCCGGAGGAGCTTGTCGGAGCTCTCGGCATCGAGCGGGAGAAGATCGTGGAAATCATACAACTCTTGAGGAAAGGCTTGGAAGAAGCGGAGATCGAAGAAGCGGAAGAGAGCACGGAGGCCCCTGCGAGCTCTGCTGCTCCCACCGCGGCACCCTCACCAGAGGCGCCCGCCGAAGCATCGGCCGGCGAAGCGAACACGCAGAGTGATGGATCGGGTGCAAGCGAATCTACCGAGGTGCCGGAAAACAAGGATGACCAAGCGCAGTAGGTCGTTGATCAACCATCGCTGATCAAAACTCGTTAAGGACGGAATGCCAGAAAGTGCAGCCAAGAAAGTAAAGATTTACAAGCTAGCGACAGAGCTCAATCTTTCGAGTGAGACCCTCCTCGAGTTTCTCCGCAAGAAGGGCTTTGAGGTGAAGAGCCACATGTCGTCTGTCACGGGCGAAATGTTGTCCGCGGTCTTGGCGCACTTCAAGAAGGAGAAGGACGTCGCGGAGCGTCACCAGCGCAAGCTGCAGGAGTTTCGGACCTCACGCAAGAAGGAGGTGCCCGAGAAGCCTGAGAAGAAGGAGGCCGTCGAAGAACTCCCTGCGCCCGCCCCCACGCCTCCGGCCGAGGTGCCGCCTGTCGAGAAGGTGGCAGCTGAAGCTGAAATGCCAAGCCCGACCCCCGAAGAAGAAGCTGTTTCGGAGGCTGAGGTCCAGCAGCTCGCGCCGGCCGCTGAATCGCATGAAGAAGCTCCCCCCTTAGAACCTGTCGTCGCGAAACAAAAACTTGCTGGACCCGCAAAACCTCTAACGCCGCTCGAAAAAGCGATTGCGCACCCGCGCATCGGACTTACGATCAAGGGCAAGATTGCCATAACGCCGCGGACAGCGGCACCGGCAGCGGAGGAATCGGAAGAGGACAAGAAGAAAAAGAAAAAGAAGAAGAAAAAGGTTCGCGAGGAGGGGAAGAAGGCGGTCGGGCGCACGCCCGCTGTCGAGGATGAGGTCGAGCTGAAAGCTCGCAAGCGAAAGAAAGTGCGGCATGCGGAAGTTGATGAGCAAGAGGTCGAAAAAGCGATCCGTGAGACGCTCGCGGAGATGACCGAGGACACGCTCGGCGCGCGGGCTGCCATTCGAAAAAAACGAAGGCGGGAGCGGGAGGAAGAAGAGCAGCGGATTCAAGAGGAACGGGAGAAAGAGAAGACCCGCATCCGGGTGACGGAATTCGTGACGGTCGGAGAGCTTGCGAATCTGATGCGTGCCTCCGTTGCGGAGGTGATTCAGAAGTGCATGAGCTTGGGCATCATGGTTTCGATCAATCAGAGACTGGATAAAGACACGATAACGCTCGTCGCCGATGAGTTCGGGTTCCAGCTTGATTTTGAATCGGAATTCACCGCCGATGTCCTCGCTGACCTCGAGGATGATCCGACCACCCTGAGGCACAGAGCGCCCGTGGTGACTATTATGGGCCACGTGGACCATGGGAAAACTTCGCTCCTCGATTACGTGCGTCGGTCCAACGTCGTGGCTGGCGAAGCCGGCGGAATCACGCAACATATCGGCGCGTACGAAGTAACGTTGCCTGACGGAAAACAGATCACGTTCCTCGATACTCCGGGCCACGAGGCGTTCACGGCCATGCGTGCTCGGGGCGCTCAGGTCACGGATATCGTCGTGCTGGTCGTCGCAGCCGACGACAACGTCATGCCGCAAACCATCGAAGCGATCAGTCACGCCCAAGCCGCGGGCGTTCCGATCGTCCTTGCTGTCAACAAGATCGACAAGCCGGAGGCGAATCCGGATCGGATCCGTCAGCAGCTCTCGGAAAAAGGAGTGCTGGTGGAGGAATGGGGAGGTAGGTATCAGTCGGTGGAGCTCTCCGCGAAGACCGGGAAGAACGTGGAGCAGCTCATGGAGAAGATCCTCCTTGAGGCTGAGGTCCTTGACCTGAAGGCGAATCCTGACCGCCTGGCACGCGCGGTGGTCATCGAAGCAGAGCTCGACAAAGGGAAGGGCATTGTGGCAACCGTCCTTGTCCAGAAAGGCTCGCTCCGGATCGGCGATTCCTTCATCTGCGGCATCTGGAGCGGGCGAATCCGCGCGATGTTCGATGAGCGGGAGCGCCGCGTCGAAGTTGCCCATCCGTCTCAGCCGGTTCAGCTCATCGGCTTCGACGGCATACCGCAGGCCGGTGACGAACTCGTCGTTCTCGCGAGTGAGCGGGAAGCACGCGAAATCAGCACAACGCGCCAACAGCTGAAGCGGGAACAGGACATCCGACAGCGCCGGATGATCACGCTCGACGACATCTCGAAGCAGATTAAGGAAGGTCAGGTCAAGGACCTTCGGATCATCGTCAAAGGCGATGTCGATGGATCGGTCGAGGCGCTCTCCGATTCTCTCATGAAACTGTCCACCGAAGAGGTCAAGGTCGTCGTGATCCACAAGGGCGTTGGCGGGATCTCTGAGTCGGACGTCCTCTTGGCCGCTGCATCTCAAGCGGTCATCATCGGTTTCCACGTGCGGCCGAACCTGAACGCTCGCCGCCTCGCGGAGGCGGAGGAAGTCGACATCCGCCTCTATAACATCATCTACGATGCCATCAATGAAGTGAAGAGCGCCCTCGAGGGAATGCTTGCTCCTTCGATCACCGAGCAGGTGCTCGCGACCATCGAAGTCCGGGACATTTTCAAGATTTCAAAAGTGGGAACGATCGCGGGCTGCTACGTTCAGGATGGCAAGATCACCCGGAGCAACAAGGTGCGATTGGTCCGCGATGGTCTGGTGGTGTTCAATGGAACCATTGCGTCCCTCAAACGGTTCAAAGAGGACGTTCGGGAGGTCGAGCCGGGCTTCGAGTGCGGAATCGGTCTGGAGGGGTACAACGACGTCAAGGTGGGAGACACCCTCGAGGCCTACACGCTCGTCGAGACGAAGCGGAAATTGTCGTAGCAGAATGGAATTTCATGTCCATCAGAACGGAGAAAGTCTCCTCACTCGTTAAAGAGCTTATCAGCGAAATCTTTCAGGCGAATTTCCGCATGGAGGAGTACGGCCTGATGACTGTCACGGAGGTCCGTATGACTCCCGACCTGAAGATGGCAAAAGTGTATGTCAGCATTTTCGGCGATGCGGAGCGTAAAAAGAAAACGCTTGCACTGCTGGAAGTCGAGAAGAACTTCGTTCGGTCTGAGCTCGGACACAACCTCCGTCTCAAGTTCACCCCCTCTCTCGTCTTCTATCTGGACGAATCGCTCGACAATGCAATGCGGATCGAGAGCCTCTTGCATAAGATCCACAAGGACTCACCGAAACAAGATGAGTAGGGAACCGCAATGTTCGCAGATCGCACGGCAACTTGGGACTTCAGCGGGACGGGGGTGATGCTGCTGATCGACAAGCCCCTTGACTGGACATCGTTTCGCGTGGTTCGCCGGATCCGAGCTCTCTTTCACGCTGCAAAAGCAGGACACGCGGGCACCCTCGACCCCAGGGCAACGGGGCTGCTGATTGTTTGCACGGGAAAAAAGACGAAGACGATGCATCAATATACCGATCTCGACAAAGAATATGTCGGAACGTTCGAGCTGGGCGTGCGGACAGCCAGCCATGATTCGGAGACGGCGATTATCGAGCGCCGTGACTATTCCGCAGTAACCCTCGACTCGCTCCGTTCGATAGCAGAATCGTTCGTCGGGAGGCAGCTGCAGCGACCCCCGATGTATTCCGCCGCAAAACATCAGGGGAAACCGTTATACAAGTATGCCCGGAAAGGCCAGATTGTCGAACGGGAGCCCAAGGAGATCGAGATTGGGGAGTTCGAAATCGCTTCCTTTGCAGGTCCTCTGGTTGAGTTTCGCGTGGTGTGCTCGAAAGGCACCTACGTTCGCAGCCTGGTTGATGACATCGGCAATGCTCTCGGGTGCGGCGCGACCCTGAGGAGTCTGCGCCGGACGCGCATCGGCCCCTATCGTGTTGAAGACGCTTTTTCCATTGACGATCTGGCGGCATTGAGCGCTGAGGTGCTATCGGAGCAAAGGAGCTATGAAACGGGCATCTCGGCTTAGCGAAGTTGAGTACCAGAAGAATTCAGTGGTGACGGTCGGATCGTTCGATGGTATGCACCTGGCTCATCGCAAGGTCATCGAGGAGGTGGTGCAGCGTGCTCGTGCCCGCAACGGCCGCAGCGTCGTGCTGACGTTTGAACCTCACCCCAGAGAGGTCCTCAGTGGAAGGCCAGTGGACCTCTTGACGACGCTCGAGGAGCGACAAGCCCTTTGCGAGAATCTCGGTGTCGATCTGTTCTTCGTCGTGGAATTCACGTACGAATTCTCGCGTCAGACCTCTCGTGAGTTCCTCGTCCGATATATCATTCAGGGGACGGGGGTGAGCGAAGTGATCGAAGGGTACGATCACCATTTTGGACGGGACCGTGAAGGGAGCATCGAGAAACTGCTGAATCTGGGCAAAGAGTTCGAGTTTTCCGTTGTGGCGATGAAGCCCGTCTACGTCGAAGAGGAAGTCGTCAGCAGCAGTCGGATTCGGCAGCATCTACTGGACGGAAGAGTCGAGCGGGTAGAACGGCTGCTCGGAAGGCCGTACCCGATCAGCGGGACGGTCGTTCACGGGGATGGACGGGGGAAATCGCTCGGCTACCCGACAGCGAATATCCACCTGTCGTCCGCCGGGAAGATGGTGCCGAAGGACGGCATCTACTTTTCGCGTGTCGACCTGGGACGAGGCGATGTGAGGTTCGGCATGGTGAGCATCGGGGTTCGCCCCACCTTTACGACGGACGGCCAGCGAATCGTCGAGGTCAACATCCTCGACTTCGAAGGGGATCTTTACGGCCGGCTGATCACGATCCAGTTCTTGAAGCGTCTTCGTGACGAGAAGAAGTTTGAGTCGGTTGAACTGCTTGTTGAGCAGATGCACCGAGACAAGGTCGAGAGTCTCGGCCTCGTGAAGGAATACTCTTCGGAGTCGAAGAGAACCTTAAAGTAGCGCTTTTCTAATTACTGACTGTGTCGAACCGTTCATATGCAAGGAGTTGAAATGCCGATTACAAAAGAGCAGAAAGCTGACATTGTCAAGAAGTTCGGAAAGACTGCGGCCGACTCGGGCACACCCGAAGTGCAGATCGCGATCCTGACGGCTCACATCAACAGCCTCTCGCCTCATCTCGGCAGTCATGTCAAGGATCACCACGGCAGGCTCGGGCTTCTGAAGCTCGTCGGAAAGCGTCGGAGGCTTCTCGATTACCTGATGAAGAAGGACATTAATCGTTATCGGAAAATTATCCAAGAGCTCGAGATCCGCAAATAGGGCGGGGCGAGCGTGCTGCCTCCTCCGGGGTGCACCGATTATTCAGTTCTAGAGAAAGACATAGATCGCGATGATATCAACAGCCAAAATTGATCTCAGCCGAAAAACAATTTCATTTGAGACCGGCCGACTCGCCAAACAGGCGGACGGAGCCGTCATGGTACGGTGCGGGGACACGATGGTCCTCGCAGCAGTGGTAAGCGCGCCTGAGCCGAAGGAGGCTCAGGATTTTTTCCCCCTTCAGGTCGAGTATCGTGAGAAGATCTCTGCGGCAGGGAGAATACCGGGAGGATTCTTCAAGCGCGAAGGCCGCCCAACTGAGAAGGAGGTTCTCTCCTCCCGCCTCATCGATCGGCCGATTCGCCCGATGTTCCCGAGAGAGTATTTTAATGAAACTCAGATCTTGGTCACCGTGTACTCGTCCGATCAACAGCACGATGGTGATATCCTGGGGGCCTGCGCGGCATCAGCCGCCCTCATGGTATCGAATGTGCCCTTCGACGGGCCGATCTCGGAGGTTCGTGTCGGCAGGGTCGACGGTCGGTTTATCATCAATCCAACCTTCGAGGAGCTTGAAAAGAGCGACATGGATGTGACGATCGCCGGCACGGAAGATTCGATCGTGATGGTGGAGGGAGAAGGTAATGAGATTTCCGAATCCGATATGCTGGAGGCTTTGAAGTTCGGTCACGAAGGGATCAAGATGATTTGCCGAACACAGCGTGAGCTGGCGCAAGTCGTCAACGTGACCAAACGCGCTGTTCTGCCGGGCCAAGTCGCTCCCGAGATGGTCAATGATGTGCACGCCCTTGCGGATAGCCGATTGAAGGACCTAAGTCGAACCGTCTTGACGAAGGAAGAGCGGTCCCAATCTACGGCGAAGGTGTACGAAGACGTCGCCCTCGCCTTGGCCGAAAAGTACCCTGAAGCGACCGAGAACATTTCCGAGATCCTTCACGACCTGGAGCGCGAAGCAATGCGGACCACCATTCTCGAGGAAGGAAAACGACTCGATGGCCGTGGCTATACGGAGATTCGCCCCATCACATGTGAGGTCGGGCCGTTGCCGAGAACGCATGGGTCCGCACTCTTCACTCGTGGCGAGACCCAGAGCCTCACGACCGTAACGCTCGGGACGAAACTGGACGAGCAGATCCTCGAAGGCTTGTTGCCCGAAACGACGAAGCGCTTCATGCTTCACTACAATTTTCCGCCCTTCAGCGTCGGGGAAGTGCGAAGAATAGGATCGCCGGGCAGGCGAGAGATCGGTCACGGCAACCTTGCCGAGCGCTCGCTGAAGAAGTTGCTCCCCGCCGAGGAAGAGTTTCCCTACACGATACGCATCGTCTCCGATATCCTGGAATCGAACGGCTCATCGTCAATGGCGACAGTCTGTGCCGGCAGCCTGGCACTTTTCGATGCGGGCGTGCCCCTGAAACGAGCCGTTGCGGGGATCGCCATGGGGCTCGTCAAGGAGGGAGAAAAGGTCGCCGTTCTCACCGACATCCTCGGCAACGAGGATCACCTCGGCGACATGGATTTCAAGGTAGCCGGGACTCAGTCCGGGATCACAGCGTTTCAGATGGACATTAAGATCAAGGGAATCACGCTCGATATCATGGAAAAAGCCCTTGCCCAGGCAAGGGAGGGGCGCCTGCACATCCTCGAGATCATGTCCACCACGCTCGACGCCCCGCGGCCGGAAATTTCTCAGTACGCACCTCGTCTCGAGACGATCAAGATTCCTGTCGATATGATCGGGCCGTTGATCGGGCCGGGCGGAAAGAACATCCGCCAGCTTGTGAAAGATTCCGGTGCCGAGATCAACATCGAGGATGACGGAACCGTCACCGTTGCAGCCGTGCTCAAAGAATCGGCCGACAAGGCGCTCGCTGCGATCCGGAAGATGACCGAAGTACCCGAGGTGGGGAAGGTGTATCAGGCTACGGTGAAGAAGATCATGGACTTCGGCGCGTTCGTCGAAATCCTTCCGGGAAAAGAGGGGCTCGTGCACATTTCACAGCTCGATGTCAACCGCGTCGCGAAGGTCGACGATATCGTCAAGGTAGGGGATGTCATCGAGGTCAAG
>Ga0315554_1001215_pt1 | contig 15205 bp, 23 predicted proteins | sample SalMarSW160370MG_FD_202114 | JGI IMG/M metagenome (GOLD analysis project Ga0315554, IMG submission 202114) | Salt marsh sediment microbial communities from the Plum Island Ecosystem LTER, Massachusetts, United States - Salt Marsh Sediment SW1603-70 ... | reverse complement strand
TGTATTTACCAGGAGGAGGATTAACAACGACTATGGAAAAACGCCAACCAAAAGACCTTAAAAATATTTCTTTTGTAACAGTAGAAATTGAATTAAAATCAGGAGGTAACCTTAAAACAAAAGGATATTTAACTGGTTTTCAATCATTAGTTGACGTAGATTTAGAATTGATCAAAGCTAATGAAAAATTTATATGGTTATCTCGTAAAGGATCTGTACATATGTATCATACAGATTATTATTATATAACAGAGATAATGTATGGAATAGGATCAAATGTTACATCTATAACTCCATATTTAAATAATACAGAAGCGCAAATAAAAGCAGGGGCATTACTTGATAGTCTTATAGCAGCCCTTAACGTAAGAGGTTGGGTTAAAGCTACAAAACTAGTGGATTATGAAAAATTTCAACATGTACCAACCTCTATACAAGCAGAGTTAGACCTTAATAAAGCAGTCTCTTCACATAATAGGTCTGGTGCTAGTAATTACTCTACAGGACACCAACCTCCGTATAGTGGAGCATCTTGTGATTATAGAGGTGTATATACCTCACAGGTACATAAAGAAGTTAATACTTCTTCAATGTCACGTACTACTAAATATGACGTAGCCAAAGCTGTTAAACAAATGACTGTAAAGATACATCAAATACAGGAAGGTATTTATAAAGCCCCCAAACTTAAAAGTATTCCAGCAGATGATATAAATAGAGATATGGATACAGATAATCCTGGATACAATGTTTATGATGCAGATAATTTTACTGAGGCAGGTATATTTATACATTAATAAAAAAGATCTAGCAAAAATATGATTTTATCTTATAATATAGATAAAATTAGAGGTTTAACATGAAATTAATTGGTAATTTAGATATTTGGCACCAAATACTACTTGCAAAATTAGCGGCATCACATGAAAATAGACCACTACCGCATACTTTATTTAGTGGGGCGGCTGGTTGTGGTAAAACTAGTACTGCTAAACAAATAGCAAATAAATCTAATACACAATTTATTAAAGTGGCTCCAGAAAATATTAAATCACCTAACGATGTTGTTGAAATTATTGACATGCTGGATACTGGTGGTTATGATAAGTATGGTAATATAAAGGAAAATACTAAATTAAACCCTCCTATAGTGTTTATCGATGAAATTCATAGATTATCTGAAATAGGACAAGAGCATTTAGGTATAGCTATGGAAGAATGGTGCGTACCTATTAGTCCAAAAAAAGTTTTAGCTAATCCATACGATAAATTTGGTGCAGGTACTGCCGGAAGAGTGCGGTGGTGCCCTATGTTTACACTTATAGGTGCCACTACTAATGATGGTTTATTAACTAAACCATTTTTAGATAGATTTAAAATGAAATTACTATTCACTACTTATAGTGATGAGGAATCTGCTTCTATTGCTAAAGTGCATGCTGAAAAGATTGGTATTGGATTAGATGATGGTGGTGCAAAAGAAATATCAAAACGTGGTAGAGGAGTACCACGTATTATAGTAGGATTACTTGAAAGATGTAGAGATTTTGCTTTATCAGTAAATAAAAATATTATAGATACTGATATAGCTAAGTCAACTTTTATAGTAGTAAAAGTGGATAACACAGGTTTAACTAATTCAGATGTTAAAATACTTGTTACTTTATACAATTCTACAGAGCCTATAGGTTTGGATAATTTATCCATTATAACTAATGAATCTAAAAAAGCTATTTCTGAAACTATAGAACCTTATTTAGTACAAAGAGGATTCATATTAAGAGGATCTCGTGGAAGAATACTGACTGAGCAAGGTAAAAACTATCTTATTAAACAAGGGCATATTAAAATTGATAAAGATGATAATGCACGTATTGATATACCAAGTACCTATAAAAGGAGCTTACAATGCCATTTAGAAAAATAAAAGTGAAAGATTCTAAAACAGGCAAACCAATCACCGATGAGAATGGCGAATTTATATATAAAGATGAAGAATTTTTACCACATTTCACTGGTTACACAAAAGAGGATGCTGAAAATATATATAAATCCCACAAAAACACTATAGAGCTATTAGCAAATAAATATTCTATATATACTAATATCGATATAGAAGATTTAGTACAAGAAGGAATTATTGGACTAGCCAGAGCAATACGTGACTGGGAACCAAATAGAAGTGAAACATTTAAGATATTTGCTATTTATAAGATCAAAGATGCAATGCGAGAATATTCATTAAAACAATCACAGTCAATTCGTATTCCACAATATATAAAAGATGCTTCAGTAATGATATCTAAATTGTGTAAATTGATGGATATAATTGGATTAAGATATGCAAATGACGTTATATCTGTATGGAAACAATCTGAAAAATGTAGTAAAGATTCTGAGGTTATTAAAGATATTACTATTGTACGACAAAATTTATTAAATTTAGCAAATAGATCACATACAACAGTAAAACAATTACTTAAAAGAGCCGAACTTTACTCTCCAGACACAACTGATATAGATGACTTACAGATGATAGTATCTATGTCTAATAAATTAAATTTTTCTGTAGAAGATGACATACTGTCAAAATTAACAACAAATAAATCAATTGCAAAACTAAAAGCGATATTATCAGAAGATGATTACAATTTATTATATCAATATTACGTAGAAGGTAAAACAGTACGTGATTTAGAATCTATTGTAGGTATAAAAGCTGCGTCAATAACAGTAAAAATTCATAATATATTAAAAGGACTACAGAAAAAAAAGGATACCATATTAATGACATGAGCCATATAATAAATGTGCTTCAAAAATTAAATAAATCTACAAAAGCAGAGGTATACTATGTAGGAGGTTTTGTACGAGATTTAATTCGTAGAAAAGATCCAAATAACATAGATATTATTATACGAAATTACCCTCTGTTAGATATTATTAAATATCTTAAAGATTATGGCGAAATAAAACGTACTAAATCTATTTATCAAAAAATAATATTTAAATGTAAAGGTGAAGAAGTTCGTATAAGTTTACCACAAAAAGGAAAAAAATCAGATCCTTTTGGTTCTTTAGAAGATGATGCTATATTACGAGATTTTACAATAAATGCAATGTATCTTCCAATAGATAGAAGATATAAAAAATATATAATAGATTTTCATAATGGTTTAAAAGATATAAAGTTTCGTAAATTAAAAACAGTAGGTAATATTAATTCAACTATTCAAATAAGTCCCATTCGAAGTCTTAGAGCAGTTTCATTTGCATCATGTTTGAACTATAAAATTGATTCTAATTTATTTTACGGAATTAGAACTACTGCAAAATTAATTGAGAAATCAACTATAAATGAAAGACGTGATGAATTAATAAAAATATTATTGAGTAAAAAACCATCTAAATATATAAAAATGCTTTATAAAGTAGGTTTACTTTATTTTTTAATACCAGAATTATATATGTGCTATGGTATGGAACAAAATAAAAAATATCATAAACATGATGTATTTACTCATTGTATATTAGCATGTGATAATGTTGAAGCTGATTTAATTTTAAGATTATCAGCACTTTTTCATGATATAGGTAAATTACAAACTCGTAAAGAACACCCAATTACAGGACATGTTACTTTTTATAGACATGAAGCAGCAAGCTCTAGATTATCAAAACGAATACTTAAAAGATTAAATTTTGATAATGATATAATAACAAAAGTAGTAGAACTAACTTATCTACATATGTATAACTATGAACCAGATAAGTGGACTGATGCAGCTGTAAAAAGATTTATAAAAAATGCTAATATAACAGAGGAAGATTTAGATAAACTTGACACATTTCCATTATTTTTAGTAAGACGCGCAGATAGACTTGCAAATGGAAATCCATACAAAGAAATATCTTATAGACAGGAGCTATTTAAAAAAAGAATTTGTGATACATTTAAACAAACTCATGAACTTACTATAAATGATCTTGCAGTTAATGGTAAAGTTCTTATGGAAGAATTTAATCTTAAAGAAGGACCTACAGTTGGTCATATAATTAATTATTTATTTACAAAAGTATCGAAAAATTATAAATTAAACAACAGAGAAATTCTTATTGAAGAAGCATCTAAATATTTATCAGAAGTATTAAAATAATAATTATAAAAAGGTAATATATTATGAGTTTATGTAGATTTAATAATATGGAAAAATGTGCTCAACAATACTGTGACTTCTGGAATAATAAAGAAAAAATGTGTACAATAGCATTAGAAATTCATAATAAAGTAGAGTTATTACAACATTTGAATACAATATTGGAAAAGTTAGAAAAAACAGATAAAAAAAAAGTAATGAACGACTTACGCAAATATATTAATAATACATATGAAAAAGTACAATTTCACTAGTTATAAAGTTTGCTGGTAATGCCCACTACGATAATTGTACAAATAGTTTTGTACAATTATCGGTGGGTATTACTGGTAATAACCTTACTTATAAGCAGAATTTAAGGCTATTTGGCAATACCCTTAAGGTTCACGTACTATAAGTAGGTTTATCGAATAGATATTATACCAGATGTTGGGTGCACGTAGTCAATATTGACTTTGTCCGAATACGATTGGGGATATATCTATGAGATTAAAAGACGATGTCGATGTAGAGAAGAACTGGTTGAGCCATTATATTGGCGTCAATTTGTTTCGTTTGAAGACACTATTGACAATGGGTAAGTGCGTCTTAAAATAATTGCTTATCCTTTGGTGTTTATTTTCTATACCAAACTCAAAGACTTGATATCCAAAGTTTGTGGATTGCAAACAACGAAGTTGAAAAGGGCGCTATTGAGATAGTATTAAGATCCGATCATTATCAATGCATTAAGTTCGTACGTCCTCCCTAAAGACTACGACAGATGTAGAGATATGATAGATGGAATTAAGTAGCTTTTCAGAGACGGAGGATTAATATGACGTGGGGGAGAGTAGATACCGAGAGGCGTGTGGGTATGGGGCGGGAACTTTAAAATAACTAGGAGAATTTAGTAGTGTCAGTAGAAGATAAAGATATATGTAATTTAACAGTAGAATATCATTGTAGTAATTGTTATCGTACATCTATAACTGGTATGAAAAATATGATAGCAATTAGTAGATCCTCTATGATTATATATCTACATGATAATATTTTATGTAGATGTGGACATAAACGTAATATATATAAAGTAAAGTACGATATTGGAAAAATAGTATATGTTTGATAAGTTTGAAATTGAGGAAGCTATAATAATTGGCAGTATTATGGGATTTGTAGAAGATACAACTAAAGAAGATGAGGTAGAAGATGAGGTAATCGAGATATCAGAGGAAATTGACAAAAATCAAATTAAAAGTCAACTTAATAATTCTTCTGATGATACTCTTCGATTATTAAATAATGAAAATCCTTATTTAGTAGCTCACTTAATAAATAGAGCTATACAATTGAGAAATAAAGATAAATTTGTACCTCAAAATGAAGTTGATGAAATATACAAAGAAATGGATGAAGAAATTGATGATTTAAAAAAAGAGATTAAAGATGCTAGAAATTCTAGGTAAATACATAAAATGTCCTAAAGAAAAAAAAATTGTAACAATAACTAGTTGTTTAAATTGTGTGTGTTTAGCACAAATACAACAAGTAAGTGATAAAGTACAGGTAGAATGTTTACAAGGATATGAATCTTTGTTTTCAATTGGGATATACGCTAATGATATAAAAGGGCCTATATAATATGATTATTACCGATCTTACAATAGACTATTACTGTATATCATGTGGGTTACCATTTAAAACGTCTAGATCACAATTATATTTTACATTAGAGAGAGTAGTTAAGGAAGTTAATGCTAATACATGCCCTCGATGTAGAAAAAGACCACTTCTTAAAGTAAAACATATTGAATGCAAACTAAAAAAAGATACAAATATATTAAATAAGAATGCATTAATTAAATTTAATTTTACAATACAGTGTTGTTTATGCGGAGTTACATGGAATGATACAACTAAAGTAACTCCAGATAAAGGGTTTTTAGAAGTAAGAGACCGTATATATGAAGGATATAATTGTAAAAATACAGGATGTCCTAGCGAACATTTTAAAGTAGTAAGTTATGGACGAGATATGACGTACTAGGTGTCAATCATTCTATTTGCAAGTAGAGTGTATACATATAGAAGAAGATATAGCTCAGTCGAGAGAAGAGCACAGTTAAAATCCAGTTCCTCCACAGTCAGGTGGATGGTTAAATGCCTGAAATATAGAGCTAAGATGTAAATCAAGAGGCTAAAGTCTCTAAGTTCCCTACATTACTACTCGTAGTTAGTAAGGCATACTAAACAGGATGCTGAGGTCATTGGTTCAACTCCAGTTGTCTTTTTCATTTTCTGGATAATAAGATATGTAACCCATGTCTATATCCTTTAACTTTAAACTGAGGGCATGAAGATTTAGGCTGTTTACCTAAAACTATGGAGTTCAATCTCCCATGCCCTCAACCACTTACATTATAAGAGAAAGGTTATATATGTTTGTAAATGCAATGCTTATTACATACAAATGCCCTAAATGTGGCCATTCTGAACGTATTAAACGATATGTACAACCAACTCTCATTACAGAAGCTCTTAGTAAAGCAGTATCAAGTGATGGTACTCCAAAAATATGTTACAACTGTAGATATGGCGCTCCACTTATGAACATAATAGAAGTGCAGTGTGTTCCTATGTATGGTTTAGATGAGTTTGGAGTAGGTAGAGGTGGTTATTGGAAATGCAAAAATCCTGATCATTTTAGTAAAGATAATACAGTATACCCAATACCTTTACAAAAAGTATATAGTAAAGAATTACAGTTATCAAATAATATTTATCAAAAGATAATAAATATTGGTTATCCTTGGAGATGTCCTACTTGTAAAGAAAAGTTACATTTTGAAACAACATTTTAATATATTGAAATTACTATTGTGAACTTTAATTAGATTTAGGAGGTCTATATAGTTTGAAGAATTTTATAAATAAAATACATCAATGAGAAAGTGAAAATTTAATATTAGAATTACCAAATAATTCTATAGATATAGTAGTGACTTCCCCGCCATATAATATAAATCTCGGTAATAATAAATATAATAATAATAAATATGATATATATAATGATGATATATCTTATAAAGAGTATATTGTAGAATTGAAAAATATTTAAATCAGGAAAAATGGGTATAATTATGACAAACTTACTATATAATACAGCTACAGATACAGAAGTACTTTCACGTAGTTCGGATAGACTTAGTGATGACAAAAATAATTTCAATTATTATACGTATCGAGTAGATATTGAAGATAAGTGTCGTAATATGAAAACAGCATCAAGTACCGAAGGTACAAGAGTAAGTAGAGAAAAACCAGCACAATCATCTACAAACTGTTTAAGTTCAAAATTTGCCAGTGTAATTCCGGTACCTACGCTCTCATCCAAAAAAAAGCCACTATTACCAAAATGTGATAAATCAGAATTATATAAATGGGTTAATAGTATTATACCTATGAGTCATAATCATGCAAATTTACTAATACATAGTTGTATGTATACTAAACGTACTTCTCATTTATTAAAATATTTTCTGGAAATGCATCTCAATATGCCAGTAAATTATGATACTATGTCATTTGATGGTAATATATCTAGAAATACTTATCAAAAAACATCATTTAGGCATATATTTATAGATGGTGTACTTGAACATATACCTAACATGATGGCTCAAGCGTTATTTTTAAGATCTTTACTTTATGGTTCATACACACGCAATAGAAAATATTTAATATTAAGAGTACGATCTAATGAAATAATAAAAAAAGAAGCAATACGTAATAATTATCCATCTGTAAATAATGGTTATTTAATTACAGGAAATTATGGAGTTCAATCAATTATAGAAGGTATGAGTGAAACTAATTTGTTGGATTTATTACGTTATGCACGAATATCAAAAAAAAATTATTTGGATGCAACAAATATCGAACATAGTAGATGTATTATATTAACAGATAGTAATTGATATTAGTGGGATAGGGAACAACAATTCAAAAGACGGTTTAATTGTGGGAGGGTGCATCATTTATTATGAGCATAACTAATAATCAAGAAATAGTTAATAAATTATACAAAACGGGTAGAGTTCCAAATAATGTACTTTATTTATGTTATCGTGGCTCAATATCGCATAATACAATATTACTTTCCACCGATCAATCAAGTACTAATGATGTAGATTTATTGGGAGTATTTATAGCTCCTAAAGAATACTATTTAGGCATAAGTTATAATAGAAATAACTATCCAACTACTATTGAAATTAAAGAAGAAGTAGATGGAGTATTACTTGATTGTGTATTTTATGAGATTCAACACTTTACATCATTAGCTTTAAGAAACAATCCAAACATTTTTTGTGCTTTATGGGTTAATACAACACATAGATTATTATTTACTGATATGTTTAGACCATACATATTTTTTAAACGATTATTTCTTAGTAGATATCAAATATTTAAATCTTTTACAGGGTATGCTAATAATCAGCTATACAAAATGGAACATTATACTACCGAAGGGTATATGGGTGAAAAAAGAAAACGACTTATAGAAAAGTATGGGTATGATACAAAAAACGCAGCTCAGCTTGTACTATTACTGCATATAGGCATAGAATCTTTAAATACGCAGCGAATATCACCATTTCGTTCTGAAGATGCTGAACTAATAAAAAATATAAAAAGGGGTCTTTGGGAATTAGATGAAGTAAAGATATATGCTGCTAATTTATTTAAATTATCTCATGATGCATATGAAACGTCTAAAATGCAAGATCAACCTAAAATATCGGAAGTTGAATCAATTTTAATGGGTATTTTAGAAGAATTTATTATAAAAAATAAAATATTTTAATATTTATAATTTTTTTGTCTAGCAAAAGTAAAAAAGTATTCTATAATATGATTAACGGCTTTAGCCGTTATTATTAAGAAAGGAGTACGAGATGCAACATTATATATGGCAATATAAATCCTTGTGTAAATTATCATTTAATAATGATAGTACAGCCATCGCTATACCTGAACATAATTATCTCGTCTTTGACTTTCTTAGTAAGTGTAAACAATAACATTAACAACAACATACACAAATTCTAAGGGGTCAAGATAACAAATCTTGAACCCTTTTTTAGTTTAGAGGTAACAATATGTACGAAGTAGGAGTAATACAAATATTACATAATCAAACACCACCAAGAGCCATGATTTATATGGTGGAACAATCAGAAACTAAAATGATACCGCTTAATGAATTACATGAAAGTCATAATATCATTGGTACATTTATACAAAACAATGATACTTATCTTATTCTGAAAAGTTTAAACCAAGATGATGCTGACTTTTACTAAAGAAAATAGGTCCTATAGTTTAATTGGCTAGAACACTGGGCTTTCAACTCGGCGACGTGGGGTTCAATTCCCCCTAGGACCACACACAATTATTAGATGTATATTTAAATACATATTTAATTTAAAAGAAAGGCTACTATAAAAAAAGTAAAATAGTAAGTAAGGTAGCAAAAGAAGTCTTAAATACAGTATCATGTAATGTAACATATTGTAAATCAGATGTAGGTGAATATTGTAAAACTCCAAGTAGTATTGATTGTAAAGATTTACATAAATCACGATATGGTAAATTTTTAAGAACAGTAGGAATAAAAAAATTTAGCCAATTAATAAAGGGGTGAGGCCATGGGGACCAAACAGACTCCAAATCTGTAGGACAGGGTTCGATTCCTTGCATCCCTGCCATATAGGAAATGATTAATAAAAATATGAATAAAAAAATAAAATGTCCGTATTGTGGTAGTAAAAATATAGAACCAGTACACCCATTTGATTATATAAAACATTGTAAAGATTGTGATCGAGAGTTCAGTGAAGAACCACACAATTAATGGGGCTATAGCTCAGTTGGGAGAGCGTCTGTTTTGCATACAGAATGTCGCAGGTTCGAATCCTGCTAGCTCCACACAAAGGTATTTAAAATGATTATAGTAACAGGCGATATACATGGAGATTTTTATTATTTAAACTCTTTAATAAATAAGTATAAAAATAAACTTGATCTAGTTATTTGTTGTGGTGATTTTGGATATTGGCCAAATTTTAGCGATGATTATTTACATATAAAATCACATGGAATACCAATATTGTGGTGTGACGGTAATCATGAAGATCACTGGGCTATAAAAAACTTAAAAAGTACTGAAATAGTAAAAAATATATTTTATATGCCAAGAGGATCTACATATAAACTTAGTGATGGAAGAACTATTATGTTTATGGGTGGTGCAGACTCTATAGATAAAAACAGTAGAAGAATCGGTATTGATTGGTTTCCAGAAGAAATTATAACCCAAAAAGATATAATGAATTTACCTAATGTTAAAGTAGATATATTTATAACTCATACATGTTCGAGTGAAATACTACCTATAATGTTACCTTACAATGAGATGAAGTACTATGATCCATCTCAAAAAGCGCTAAGTACTTTATGGGAAATTTATAAACCATCTCTATGGTTTTTTGGTCATTGGCATCATTACAAAGAAGGCAATTTAGATAGTACTAAATGGTATTCATTAAGTTGTGTAAGATCAGAAACTAAATGGTGGATGTGGATGCCGTAGGAATAAACAATGGAAGAAAAAAAAATTATATAAATTATTTAAAAAAGAAACTGGAAATATTGTATATATATACAAAGATATATATGATAGTGTGAATGGTATTAAAACTATACAATTTTATAATCCATTTTATGTTAGGTGGTTAGAAGGCAATCTTGAAGACTTACAATAAGAAATAGATGATTGTATTGCTTGTCAATAGTATTCTGGGGTAGTTCAGCAGGTAGAACGTTTGGCCGTTAACCAAAATGTCGGGGGTTCAAGTCCCTCTCCCAGAGCACATAATTAAATAATCGGGATGTGGCGCAGTCTGGTAGCGCGCCTGCTTTGGGAGCAGGATGTCAGAGGTTCGAATCCTCTTATCCCGACCACATTATATTTGGAGGAATAAACATGTTGTATTTAGTAGGAGATATTATTTTATTTTGTTTTTTTATATTATTTTTAATTTGGTTGTACGGTAAGATGTTTAGTAAAAGTAAAGAGCCGGAGTTAAGCATAGTAGACACAAATAAAAAATATCTTGCAAATTTAAAGAAAAAAAAGGAAGAACTAGAGGCAGTAGTAGGTATTACAAAAGAAGTATTAATACTAGAAACACAGATTACTGCACAAGAAACAAAACTTAAAGAGCTTGAAACACAGGGTAGAAAGTAGGGTAGTCTTACAAACATAAACATTTATTTACAGGAGGTTGTTAATATGTATGACAACGAAGTCCCACAGATCAGTAAGAAAAAGATTATTTTTGGTATTATTTTCGGAGTGATAGCTATTATAATGTTGACCTGTCTTACCTCACTGGTGGAAACAGTAGAAAAAGGCACATATCACATTATTCAGCGCCCGGTTACAGGAAAAATGGAAGCTAAAATGATGCCAGGCATGTATTTTCAGGGTTTTGCAAATGTATATACATGGCCAAAATCAGCCACTTTCTTCTTTACAAGTGACTCTGAAGAAGGTGAAACACATGACCAGTCAATTGAAGTAAGGTTTAATGATGGGTCGGTGTCCAAAATTTCCGGTACCTGTAGAGTACTTTTACCTACAGCAGATATTGAAGCAATTCATTTGACAACAGATATGAATTTTAAAAATTATGAAGATCTTTCAGCAAGACTTATTTTACCTGTTATCAGAAATTCCTTACGATTAACTGCAAACTTAATGACAGCCAGAGAATCATACGCTGAAAAGCGACCGGATTTTATTGCATGGACCTGGGATCAAATTCAAAATGGTATATATCAAACTGAAGAAAAATCCACTGAGATGACAGATGCCGTTACCGGTGAAAAATCTATTCGTATTATAAAAGTAATAAAATTGGATGAGAGCGGCAACATACTACGAGAGGCTAATCCCTTTATAGGTACCGGAATTACACTGGCAAATTTTGAAATTAAACAGTTTGTATATGAAGACAAAGTACGTGTCCAGATTGCAGAACAACAGGGTAACTTAATGGCCATCGCAACCGCTCGTGCAGAAGCAGAACGTGCTGAACAGGATGCTAAAACTAAGGAAGCAAAGGGTAAAGCCAATGTTATGGAAGTTAAGTATGAACAGTTGAAAATCAAAGAAAGAGCTGTTATTGAAGCTCAGCAGGAAAAAGAAGTTGCCGAAACAAAGGCCAAAAAAGAATTGGAAGTAGCCAAATATGCCAAACTTGCCGCTGAAGAAACCAAGCAAAAAGAAATTCTGTTAGGTCAAGGTGAAGCTGAAAGAAAGAAACTCGTTATGAATGCTGATGGTGCCCTATTTCAAAAACTACATACTTTAGAGGTAGTTCAGGCCAGTTGGGCGGATGCATATTCAAAGAGAAAGGTACCATCTGTTTATATGGGTGGTTCCAGTGATGAAAAAAGTATCGGTGGATCAAGTCCTGATGCACAATTTACCACATTTATGAATATGATGAATATACAGGCAGCCAAGGCATTGAATCTCGATATGTCGGTTAAAGGGGCTAAATAATCCCAGTTTATTAAAATAAGTTTAATATATAAAAAAATATATGGGCGGTGATTGCCACGCCTATATATTTTTAAACAAGCCAACTTAGTGTAGGTGGTCCGCACATGGGTGTGAAGCTCCCAAGGATTTAGTTCAATTCTAAAAGTTGGCACAAGGGTTGTTAAATGACAAATAGACATAAAGTATTAAAGTTTGGTGAAGTATCGGTAAATGAAGCGGGTATTGAATGTGTTATTAAAAAACGTTGCATGCAATGCAAAACACTAACATGTAAATCAATACATGGTAACTGTAAATGATATATAAAAAGTTCTTGCCCTGGCTGGACTAAATCTTCTACTTTCAAATCAATGGCAATTTAATATAGCAAGATTGGGAATTATATCATGATTATTTAAAACTATAACTACAGCGGCGTTGAGAAGTTTGGTCCATCTCGCCGGGCTCATATCCCGGTGGCTTATGCCCCAGGGGTTCAAATCCCCTCGCCGCAAAAAAACATGCTGATATGGTGAAACTGGTAGACACGCTGGTCTTAGAAGCCAGTGCTGCGTGCGTGTGGGTTCGAATCCCTCTGTCAGCACACAATTTTAGTAACCTTTAAGTAAAGTAATGGAGAATTAATATGGCATTTGGAAATAATAAGAAAAAAGACAGAAATTTTGAAACAATCACAGCTCCCTTGAGTACTATAATGGAAGAATTAAATACATACAATGACGAACAGCGAGCAACAGAAAAAGATCTGGAAGATCTAAAGCAAGTGCTTGATGCCCAAATAGCTACTTCAAGAGAAGAGCAGCAAAAAGCCAGTGTTACTGCAAGAAATATCAAATCTTTTATGGACCCAACAAAGATATTGGTTACTGAAGATGCAAAGGTTGATAACGGTGAAGTACCTGATGGTGAAGAAGTTGGAGAATAGTATTGGTCCAATTGAAGAAAAAGGAAACCTGAATAATAAACCTGTGGTCGAGTGGTGGAACTGGTATACACAAGGGACTTAAAATCCCTCGGGCTTTAAGCCTACGTGGGTTCAACTCCCACCTCGACCACCAACGTAAGGAGTTACAGTATGGATGACATCACAGAAGAACAAATCAAAACACAAAAGATATTTGAAGATGTTATATTACCGGAAGGTGCTAGTCAAAAAGGTGAAAGTCATATCAGTGTATCATTCACACCCGAAGAATATAAAAGAGTGTGTAATTTCTTCGGTAGTTTTGCATACGATTAGGAAGTAATTATGAAAACAGAAAATCCAAAAACATACAGCAGTTTTCTTGAAGAGCTCGGTACAGCAGAAGAAGATGGCATTCAAAGAGTGCGGTCTCTCAGAATAAAAAAAGACTATCGTAAAGAAGCTGGTGAAAAAGTACGAAAATATATTCGTAAGAACTGGCGGCTTGTTCCAAGAATTAAAGATGGCCAGATATGTAACTTCTATAAACCAAATGGTGTGACCAGTCTCAAAACCGAAAATCTTGAAAGACTATACGAATTCTTCTTCCTTCCTAAGAAAGTTATAAAAATATATAATTATGAATAAGTCCGAGTGGCGGAATTGGTAGACGCGCTGGTCTCAAAAACCGGTGGAGGTACGAACTCCGTGTGGGTTCAACTCCCACCTTTGACACACAGATTAATGGCGGGTAGTTCAATGGTAGAACAACGGTTTTTGAGGCCGTGTGTTGGGGGTTCGACACCCTCCCTGCCAGACGAGGATTTAAAATGGCATTATACGCAGTTAGTAATCCAAGAACAAATGACGGTAGTTGAAAATACATGTCAGGTTGTGAAGAATGTGGTAATATATCTTCTGGTTATCTATTAATAAAAGGGCATAAGATATGTAAAGAGTGCTTATGTATAGGAGAGGAATTAATAAATCATGAACTTATTAGACAATGTACTGAAATGGTTAGTACAAACAATGGTAATGATATCTGATATAATAATTATATGTATGACACTTCTTATTATTATATGTGCTTATCAAACTGGTAGTTTAATTTTGTGGTTAATAGTTATTTTTCTATTATATAATTGCTATATATCATGGAAAGATCAAGGTGGTTTTATATCTTGGACTTCCAAAGGTAGGCAATCCTTCTTCAATGGGTGGAATGATATAACAAAAAAGAATAAAACTGAGTAATTGTGGTTGGTTCGATTCCAAGCTGAGGGCTGTATCGAAAGATCGGTACCCTTGGCATGAAAGGCACACACTTTCAGTTTTATTCAAACATTAAAAAGGATTAAAAATGGCGCATCCAGAAAGAAACATAAAAGCAGAAAAAAATATGGAATTAGCTATAAAACGCATCAAAACAGCTCAGTTAACATATACTTATGAGCTAGAAGCAGCTGGCGACCTATTGCTAAAAGCAGCTGGCGACCTATTGGCTGCTGTTATAGGCTTAACTTT
>Ga0315554_1001213_pt1 | contig 15217 bp, 14 predicted proteins | sample SalMarSW160370MG_FD_202114 | JGI IMG/M metagenome (GOLD analysis project Ga0315554, IMG submission 202114) | Salt marsh sediment microbial communities from the Plum Island Ecosystem LTER, Massachusetts, United States - Salt Marsh Sediment SW1603-70 ... | reverse complement strand
GAATTAACTCGTTTGTAGATTCTATTTGCTCATACGCTGTAAAATCTGATTTTGATCTGTAAGATATCCGGTTATAAAAGTATAGATGGTTACTAAATGGTATTCCCAATCCTGCTTGAAATAAAATATTTGGTAAATATTTTGAGCTAACTTCTTCGGAAGATGGTGTTTGAAATATTCCCATACCCCCGGAAAGAAATATTGATTTTTCAGGAATATAACTCTGAGCTTTTGTTATCAAGGGATAAACAAATATTAAAACAACAATTAAATATTTCATATTCTTATGGAAACAGTATTTGCAACCTAAATAATTGAAATTTAAATAGCAACAAAAAATTTTCAAAATCCTTTTTTTAAGCGAAAAGCGTTTATATTTTATTACGATTTTTAAAAAAGAAAGATGACAGGAAAATTGTCAAAAAAAAATTACTAAAAAAAAATTTTTACGGAACCTTTTCATTTTCCCTTCGTCAAAAAAGATTAAATAAAGTTTTATTATTTTAATCCAACCATTACTTATTGAATTTGTAGAAATATGAATATTGCCGTTGAAAACCTTACCAAAAGTTATGGAACTCAAAAAGCTGTAGATACAATTTCCTTCCAGGTTCATACCGGTGAGATATTAGGATTCCTCGGGCCAAATGGTGCCGGTAAAACCACAACAATGAAAATCTTAACTTGCTTTATGGCTCCAACCGAAGGAGATATTAGAGTAGGTGATCTTTCAATTCATGATCATCAAGATGAAATAAAAACAAAGATTGGATATTTACCTGAAAATAATCCACTTTATTTAGATATGGCCGTTCTGGAATATTTATCTTTCACAGCTGAACTCCAGGGTGTCCCTAAAAGTAATATCCAGAATAGAATTGAAGAAATGGTTGTTGTATGTGGTCTTAATGAAGAAAAGCATAAAAAAATCGGTGAACTTTCAAAGGGATACAGGCAGAGGGTTGGACTTGCACAAGCAATGATCCATAACCCGGAAATATTAATTTTTGATGAACCGACAACAGGTCTTGATCCAAATCAAATAATTGAAATAAGAAAACTTATTAGAGAACTTGGAAGAGAAAAAACTGTAATTTTAAGTACCCATATTCTCCCTGAAGTAGAAGCTATTTGCGACAGAATTCTAATTATAAATAAAGGTAAAATTGTTGCAGATGGAACTCCAAACACATTAAGGAAGCAGGCTCAGGGTGAAGAAATGCTCCGCATTCAGTTAGATGAAGTAGCAAACAGAGATTTAACAATTGAAGCTTTTAAATCAATTGAATCAGTTGCAATGGTTTCACCGGTTACAGACGGTAATAATACTTTTATAATTGAAAGTAAAAACGGGCAATCTTCAAGACGCTCAGTCTTTCAACTATGCGTTCAAAAGAATTGGATATTAACGGAAATGACCCCTATCGAAACTAAATTGGAAGATATTTTTAGAGAACTTACGACTTAAAAAATTGAAAAATTGAAAAATTGAAAGATAAAAGACTTAAAGATTTAAACAATAAATTTATTATGTCTTGTTAATTTAAATTTAAAAACTCGATAAAACATGGCTAACAAAATCTGGATAATAGCAATAAAAGAACTTAAATCATTCTTCGATTCTTTAACAGCATATATTTTAATTGTTGTATTCCTAGGATTAAGCGGATTTTTTACCTGGCTTTATGGTTCCGATATATTTTTTATCGGGCAAGCCACTTTGCAGCCTTTTTTTTCTGTTGCTTACTGGACCCTCTTCTTCTTCATTCCGGCACTTACTATGAAAATGATTGCCGAAGAAAACAAGTCCGGAACAATCGAACTTCTTTTAACAAAAGCCGTAACAGATTGGGAAGTTGTTCTTGGGAAATTTTTAGCATGCCTGCTGTTAATTGCAATCGCACTGGTTCTAACATTACCCTATTATATAACAGTTGCTTCCATCGGACCAATTGATAACGGTGCTGTTTGGTGCGGTTATCTTGGATTGCTTTTAATGAGCATGGTTTATATAAGCATCGGGCTTTTTGCAAGTAGCATTACCGGCAACCAGATTGTTGCATTTCTTTTATCTCTTTTTATCGGTGTTTTCTTCCTAATTATTTTCAGTACCTTATCAAATAATTTTACAGGGATAATTGGAGAAATTTTAGATTATTTAAATTTATCAACTCACTTTGAATCAATATCACGAGGAGTAATTGATTCAAAAGATGTTATTTATTTTCTCAGCATTTCATTATTTGGATTGATACTTGCTGAGACAATGTTATCAAAAAGAAATATTGTCGATTAAAAATTATGCTAACCAAGAAAAAAGTAATTACCGGAGTTCTTTTAACATTCGGAATTTTAGTTATAATCAATTTTTTTGCATACCGCTTTTTTGTAAGGTTGGATTTTACTGCCGACCAGGAATATACCTTAAGCAAAGCAACAAAAGATATATTAAAATCTCTCAATGCACCTGTAACAATATCTGCATATTTCTCGGAAGATCTTCCGCCTAATGTTGCTAAAGTCAAGCAGGATTTTAAAGATATGCTGATTGAGTATGATAATGCTTCAGGCGGAAAAATTGTTTATCAATTTATTAATCCGAATAAAGATCAAGAAACAGAAATGGAAGCGCAGCAAGCCGGCATACAGCCAATAATGATAAACGTTAGGGAACGGGATCAAATGAAACAACAGCGCGCATATTTAGGCGCAGTGCTGCAATATGGAAATAAAAAAGAAACTATTCCTTTCATTCAGCCGGGCTCTGCAATGGAGTTTGCGTTATCTTCTAATATTAAAAAACTTTCTTTAACACAAAAGACTAAAATTGCTTTTCTGCAGGGGAATGGCGAGCCTTCCCTTTCGGAATTACAGCAATTAAGGACTCAGCTTTCTATAATGTATGATGTGGAAACCGTTAAATTTAATGATACAACAGGAATTCCTTCAAAGTATAAAACTTTGGTAATAATCGCTCCTTCAGATACTGTAAATCCTCAAAATTTTAAACAGCTTGATGATTATATGGAAAAGGGAGGAAGAATATTAGTAGCATTAAATAGAGTAAAGGGGAACCTTTCCAATGCTACGGGCTCAAGTGTTTATACCGGTTTCGAAAATTGGTTGGATAAAAAAGGAATTGATGTACAGGATGAATTTGTTATCGATGTAAATTCAGGAAATGTTATGGTTCGGCAGCAAAACGGTATGTTTGTGATGAATACACCCGTTAAATTCCCTTACCTGCCGGTTATAACCAAGTTTGCTGATCATCCAATTACGAAGGGTATTGAATCTGTTATTTTCCCGTTTGCAAGTCCGATAAAAATTTCTCCTGCAGATTCTACACTTCATATTGTAAAATTAGCCTTAACTTCAAAAAACACAGGAGTTGAAAAACCGCCCGTTTATTTTAGTGTAATGAAACAATGGACAAAAAGTGATTTTCCTGTTTCTTCTTTACCTGTAGCCGTAGCAGTTGACGGAAACATTGTCGATAATACTTTTTCAAAAATGGTAGTTTTTGGTGATGGTGATTTTGCAACTAATGGTTCAGGGCAGAGGGCTCAAAGACTTGAAAATGATAATATTAATTTAATGGCAAATGCAATTGATTGGCTTTCTGATGATACCGGACTTATTGCATTAAGAACTAAAGGAATTAGCTCCAGGCCAATAGATCCAAATATAGAAGAAGGTACTAAGACTTTTCTAAAATATCTTAATTTCCTGCTCCCGATTATTTTAATTATCGGTTTTGGGGTTGTTCGTTATCAATATAGAAGAAAACTAAGAAATAAATGGATGTCGGTAGATTATGTTCAATAAAATTTCTTCAAAAACTCTCACAATAATTTTTGTTGTTCTTTTAGTATTAGCGGCAATTTATATTTATCATGATTCTACACACGAAGAACGTTCTTTCAGAAGGGATATTGTAAATATTGACACTTCAAAAGTAACGTCTATTAGTATATTTCCAAAAGCTACTAATCATAAAGAAGTAAAAATATTCAAAGAAGGTAAAAACTGGCAGGTTCAGCTTTCAAATAATAACTCGGTTCCTGCTGATAATTCTAAGATAAAAAATCTATTAAATCAGATTAGCGAAATAAAAGCAAATAGTGTTGCGGCACAAGACGAGAGCAAATGGAAAGAGCTTCAGGTCGATTCTTCCGGCACGAGAGTAAAAGTTTATGAAGGCAGCGACAATACCCTTGATATTGTTCTTGGAAAATTTTCTTACCAGCAGCCTAGGACTATGTCAACCTATGTAAGGGTGAAAGGTGATAAAGATGTTTATGAGGTAAATGGTTTTCTAGAATTTTCTTTCAATCAAAAACCTGATTACTTTAGAAATAATACTCTTGTAAATGATGATGTTTCACACTGGAACCGGCTGACTTTTATGTATCCTGCAGACAGTTCTTTTCAATTAATAAAAGATACAACTAACCATTGGACAATAAATAAGGTTAAGATTGATTCTTCAAAAACAATAAATTTTCTTAGAACACTATCACATCTTTCGGGCACTGGCTTTGTTGATAACCCGGGTGAATCTCTTTTAAGCAAAGCTGCTCATACTCTTACCATTGAATCGTCTGCTTTAGGAGCAATTACACTTTCTGCTTATACAGATTCAAACAATTATTTAATTCATTCCTCACAAAATCCCGATGCATATTTTAATGGAAAAACGAATAATCTCTGGAAAAAAATATTTATCGGAAAAAGTTACTTCTCAAAGAAAAAATAGTTAATAGACTCGTTCTCAATTATTGTAGGGACATCACGGTTCCAGTCCCTACAATAGTATAAATTTTTCTGCACTATACTTTTTAAATCATAAAATCAATATTGCTCCAATATTAGTCTTGCAAATTTGAAACATTATACATAAGTTTTTATACATTTTCCCGGATATTTTCAATCATCTTCCAGTTCTTAATTTAATTTATAAATATCTGCATAAAGAAGATTAATTTTTATCTTCTTTTTAATCACTTTTTCAAACAAACATTATGAGGGCACACCATGGGTAAAATTCAGAAACAATTTCTTTTTATTCTTTTCTTTGCGCTGTATCTTATTTCATTTTGGGGTTGTAAATCACAAAATGCAGATGAAGGTAAATCACCAATTACCACATCATCAAACGAAGCTAAAGAGCAGTACTTAAAGGCTCGTAGTCTTGCAGAAACTCTCCAGGGGCAGGAATCACTTCAATATTACACAAATGCCATAAATGCAGATTCTAACTTTGCTATGGCATATCTTAACCGGGCACCAAACCAACCAACTGCCAAAGCATTTTTTGCTGATTTAAATAAAGCAGTTTCTCTTGCAGATAAAGTTTCGGAAGGTGAGAAATTACAAATTTTAGGATTTGAAGCGGGTGTAAATGCTAATCCTACAAAACAAAAAGAATATTATGAGAAACTTATAGCAATGTTTCCGAAAGATGAAAGAGCTCATATGTTATTGGGAAATTTTTATTTCGGTCAGCAGGATTACCAAAATGCCGTCGAGCAGTACAATAAAGCCGCTGCAATTGATTCTAATTATTCTCTTGCTTACAATATGTTGGGATATGGCAATAGGCAATTAATGAATTATGATGAGGCTGAAAAAGCATTCCAAAAATATATCGAATTAATTCCGAATGACCCAAATCCCTATGATTCCTTTGCAGAACTTTTAATGAAAGAAGGAAAATATGATCAAGCCATTGAAAACTATAAAAAAGCACTAAATTATAATCCGCATTTCGTTTCTTCAATACTTGGAGTAGCGACAAATGAAATGTATAAAGGTAATTATGATTCAGCAAGAGCTGTGATACAAAAGCTGTATGATATAGCGAGAGATAACGGAGAAGAAAGGACCGCACTTCTTGCCATGGCAATAACTTATATCGACGAAGGTAAACCCGACATGGCATTAAATGAGTTGAATAAAAGTTATGAAATTGCAGAAAAAGATAATGATTTTGGTAATATGTCGGGAGATTTATTTAACGAAGCAACCGTTCTTTTGGAAATGGGAAAATATAAAGATGCTCTCCAAAATTTTCAAAAATCCGTTGAAACGTTTAATAATACTTCTTCATCTCAAGCACTAAAAGATAATGTTAAGCTTGGTTTGCTTTACAATGAAGGTGATGTTGCTTTGCAGCAAAAAGATTTTAAAACCGCATCTTCAAAAGCAGAAGAATTTATGAATGGAGTTAAAGCTATTAATAATACAAACCAGATCCGCCTGGCGCATCAACTAAACGGAATGATAGCTTTGGCTCAAAAGAAAGCAGATGATTGTTTAGCAGAGCTTAATCAGGCAAATCAACAGAATCCATACAACTTTTACAGGATGGCACTTGCATATCAAATGAAAGGGGATAAAGAAAAAGCAAAAGAATATTGTGAAAAAATAATGAATTCCAATCCAATTCCAACAATAAATTCTGCTTTTGCACGTAATAAAGCAAGGAAAATGATGAAAATGTTATAGTGATTACTCCGGAGTGGAATTATATTTCCACTCCTGATTTTCTTACTCGGAATAAAATTTAATTACTTTTATTATCGCCTCTTCACAGACTTTACAGAATGGTTTTGCACCCTTGGAAAACATAATGCAATCCAGCATCGGTCTATATAAACCTTTTGAAGCATAACCGGCACCTTCAAAAGCTCCAACTTTACCGGCATATTTACTTTTAGATAAATAATTATCGACCCAATCTGCATGTTCCTTGTCTTTTTGATTATATTCTTCCTCAACTTTCTTTATTTGCTCCTGCGGTGCTTTTTTCTTTTTAAGTTCTGCTATCTTATTATTTAGCTCTCTTCTTTCAGATTGCCATTTCAAATCAACGCTATCGTATCCGGCTTTTTCCCAGGGGGTTGGAATTTGAATTCCCGGTGTAATTAAATTTTCCCATTTTACTTTTGGCGGATTTAACAACGCAGTAATATTTGGTTCGACTGGCTCAACTCCTTGAGGATAAAAATCACTATATGCAACATCGGATGTGTAATATTCATCTGCAAGCCCTGCAAATGAATGACCAAATTCGTGCAAGAAAATATATGAGCTCCATTGATTATCGGAAATGAAAGTGCAAAAGAAATTATAGATTCCGCCCCCGCCGTATCTTTTATGATTTACCATAATATAAATTGCATCATAAGGAACGTGAGCAGCCATATCACGCATTGTTTTATTATCTTCTGTTAAAAGATATCTCTCTGATCCTAAAGAATTAAAAGTGGAATTTAGAACTGTATTCTTATAGATGCCTGCCCGGGGTTCATCGGTTCCACTTTCTTCAGATGGTTTAAAAACTCCATAAATATTAAAATTGTTTTTATAAGATTTATATGGTTCCTGGTTAAAGAAAATCCTGGTAAAGCGATCAAGATCTGATTTAAATTTCTTTTCTTCTTTTTTTGTATATCCTTCGCTTAATATAACAACATCAACTTTTATATGAGGATCTCCGTTTATTTCGTTTTTATATATTTTGACCGATTTATCCAGAACAGGCTCTCTAATTATACCGATACTATCCGGGTCAATTTCGGTTTCAAAGAATTTCTCAAGTTGGTTATCTTTTTTTCTTCTTTCAAGAATAAATTTGATTTTAATCTTGGGATAAGGAATTATAGCCGACTCGCTATATGTTTTTTTTATTCCATTTATTGCTTCGGAACTTGTTTGGTACTCACCGAAATATGAGTTAAATCCTTTTGAATAAATTAATTTCCCTGAAGATAAATCATAAATTTTATAATAATATTTACCGTTATTAAAATTATCGATTAGATTTTTTATACTGCCGGCCCAAATTCCGTATTGGTAAATCTTATCAATTGTAATTATCTCATCTTTGGCATCCCCGATATGGAAATAGTCTATTCGCATGGTTTTATTGATGAAATAATTATTAAAATCGATTTGTGCATTTGAAGTTGTAATCATAGTTAAAAATATTATTGAGAAATAAAAAATTAATAATTTCATATTTATCCTACCATTTAAAAATTTAAAGTATATTCTTTAAAAGCAGATTGTATTTTTTTTGTTAACATTCCCGGTTTTCCATTTTTTACTATCCAGTCATCAAAACGGATAACAGGTTTTATTTCGGTAGTAGTTCCCGTAACAAAAAATTCATCATAATTTCTAAGTTCTTTTTCTTCAATATTTGTTTCTTTTGTTTCAATTGAATTATTTCTGCAAATCTCAAGAATCACCTGCCTTGTGATTCCTGAAAGAATAAAATTCGTTAAAGGAGGTGTGTAAACAATATTCTTTTTTACTGCAAAAAAATTTGTATGCGAACCTTCAGTAATAAAACCATCTCTGACAAAAATAGCTTCGGAAGCTCCATTATCTTTTGCAGATTGATGTGCTAAAACAGCAGGTAAAAGAGATGTTGATTTTATATCACATCTTGTCCATCGAATATCTTTTTCCAATTGAACTTTAATTCCATTTTTCTTTTCTTTTGAAGCATGAATTAAAGGATATAGCATAATATACACCGTTGGTTTAATCTCTTTAGAAGGAAATGCATGCATTCTAGGTGAAGAGACTCCACGGGTTATTTGCAGATAAATATTAAAATCGTTATTCAATTTGTTCTTCGAAATTAATTCATTAATAATTTTGTCGACATTATTTATATCAAAACCATCAATTTTTATTTCTTTTAAGCTATATTCAAGGCGTTTTATGTGCTCATCTATTTTAAATATTTTCCCATTATATGTCCGCATTACTTCATAAACACCATCGGCAAACAGGAAACCTCTATCAAACGGAGATATTTTTACTTCATTTTCTTGAATAAATTTCCCATTTATGTATGCAATCATAATAAACTTTGTAATAATTTTTTATATTAGACCACGAAAGTAAAAATCTTTCAAATTAATGTCCAACAAGTTACATTAAGATTTCATAATTTAAAAGAATTCCTATGCTATCTACAATAGAAAAATCAAAAAATAATATGTTCGCAGAAAAACTCTTTCATTTAAGAAAAGAACCATCCTGCCTTTTACCGGATAGAAATTCAGTTCAAAAATTTGTTGATGAATTATTGGAACTCCTTTTCCCGCATTTTTCAAAAAAGCATTTCAATTCACCTGAAGAAGTAGAAAAGGAACTAAAGGTTTTAGAAAAAAATCTTTGTAAGATAATAGAACCTTTGGGAAAAATATCGGCAAAAGAATGTTCAGAAAGTTTTTTTTCAAAAATACCAGGAATTCACGAGAAACTAATGATGGATGCAGAAGCAATATATAAAGGTGATCCTGCAGCTGAAAATGTTGATGAAGTAATATTGACTTATCCTGGTTTTTTTGCAATTTCGGTTTACCGTATTGCCCATGAATTCTATAATTTGAAGATTCCGTATTTCCCCCGTGTACTCACAGAATATGCTCACCGGCTAACAGGGATTGACATTCATCCGGGTGCTAAAATAGGAAAATCATTTTTTATAGATCATGGAACAGGTATTGTGATAGGTGAAACAACTGAAATCGGAAATAATGTTAAACTTTACCAGGGAGTAACATTAGGTGCAGTAAGCGTAAACAAAACATTAGCTAATTCAAAAAGACACCCAACGATTGAAGATAATACCGTAATTTATTCAGGTGCTACTATTTTGGGAGGAGAAACCATAATTGGACACAATAGTATTATTGGTGGAAATGTCTGGCTGACTTCCAGTGTTCAGCCTTATTCTATTGTATATCATAAAAGCGAAATAAAATTTGGAAATTCAAAAATGAATGAGGAACCAATAAACTTTATTATTTAAATTATTTGTTAAAAAGGAGAATGTATGAAGGCAAAAAATATCCTCGAGACTATCGGCAATACACCGCATGTTAGAATAAATAATTTATTCAAAAAAAATGTGGAAGTTTGGATTAAGCTTGAACGGGCTAATCCCGGGGCAAGCATTAAAGACCGTATTGGATTATCAATGATTGAAGATGCCGAAGCAAAGGGGATATTAAATAAAGATAGCATTATTGTAGAACCTACTTCCGGAAATACCGGGATCGGATTAGCAATAGTAGCAGCTGTTAAAAAATATAAGCTTATTCTTGTTATGCCGGAATCAATGTCGATCGAAAGAAGAAAAATTATGGCGGCATATGGTGCTGAATTTGAATTAACCCCAAAAGAAAAAGGAATGAAAGGGGCAATTGATAAAGCAAAAGAAATTGTTGAAAAAAACAAAAATGCATGGATGCCTATGCAGTTTGAAAATCCAGCCAATACAAAAGCTCATAGGGAATTTACAGCAAAGGAAATTGTTAAGGATTTCCCTGAAGGCTTCGACTATTTAATTACCGGTGTTGGTACCGGCGGACATATTACCGGAGTAGCTGAAGTACTTAAAGAAAAATTTCCAGGAATAAAAGTATTTGCTGTTGAACCTTCCCAGTCCCCTGTCATTAGCGGAGGACAACCCGGACCACATCCAATTCAAGGACTTGGTGCCGGATTTATACCAAATATTTTAAGAACAGATTTACTTGATGGAACAATCCAAGTATCAAAAGAAGAGGCTTTTGAATATGCACAAAGAGCAGCTAAAGAAGAAGGAATATTTGTAGGAATTTCATCCGGTGCAGCACTGGCAGCGGTAGCTAAAAAATTACCTGAAATCCCTGATGGTAAAAAAGTTATAACATTCTGTTATGATACCGGCGAAAGATACCTCTCCATTGAGGGACTATATTAGAATTTATATTTAAATTTAAGAGGCTGTTAATAATTATTTCAGCCTCTCTTCATATTTGTATTATTCTAACTCCGAAAAAGACAGCTTATTTGTAAAATAAATCCTCTTCTTTTAAATGAAATTAATTCAACAGGCTGGTCTAATATCGTGAACCGCTATAACTTGTATGAGAAATATTAATATTTCTCTTCCAACGCTCTCATATGAAGCCGAACTTCCCTAATGCCGTTATATTGTTTTAAGAATGTATCTTTAATATTGGAAGGGATTTCATTATGAAGAATAATTTCATACTCTTTAATTGATTTTTCTTCAAGGTTTTCACACATTCTCAAAATAGTAATTTCATCACCATCATAAGAAACAGAAGAAAATTTTTTTGCAGGGTAATTAAAATTATTTTTATATCCCGACCAGTTCTTCTCTATTCTCTTAAGTTCATTTATATACTCGAATAGCCTTTGAATATAAATTATAAATACTTCTCTAAGATTTTTATCATTTATTATTTCAGCAGCCAACTTATAACCGGATAATACTTCCAGGTTTATTTTAATCAACCTGTTAAGATCATTTATTGTTTTATTATCGATCAATCTCATAATCAAAATAATACTCCTTTTTGCTTCCAACTATTATCAAGTTACTATTTACTATACTGCTAATCAACACAAATCTATTTCGATAAGTTTAAGTTGTGTTACGAATCATTAACATTCTGATTCCCATTCTTTAATTTTTGTAATAAGAAAATGAATAACGATAGAAAAATACTTATTGTAGAAGATGAAAAAGCAATTGCTTTGGATTTACAGAAAACTGTTTCTAATTTCGGATATTCGGTTCTTTCAACAGTAAGTTCAGGGGAAGAAGCTCTAGATATAATGGCAGTGAACAAACCTAATCTTGTAATAATGGATATTTTATTAGCCGGAGATCTTAATGGAATAGAAACAGGGGTTATTGTGTCCGAAAGATATAAAATACCGATAATTTATATTACGGCTTATGCAAAAGAAATTTTATTGCGATCTAAAATAACAGAATCATCGACGTTTCTTGTTAAACCCTTTAACGAAAGTGAATTGAAAGAAAAAATAGAAGCAGTATTAAAGTAATACTAAGATAATTAAAATAGGAAGTTATCAATTTTTAATACTTTCCTTAACCTTTACTTTCTCTTTCTCCTGTATTTTATTTTCCTTCTCAACATGGAAAATCTCTTCAATAATATATTCTTTCGATTCTTTGGAGTGCGTAAAAATAATTATTTCTGCAACTAAACCTATTGCAAATAACTGGATCCCAAAAACAATAAGTAAAATACTTACCAGAACCAAAGGACGATCTGCTAAACCCACTCCTAAAAATGTTCTTTGAACGAATAAAAACAGAGCTAATAAAGAACCTAAAGCAAAAATCAGAATACCTGGAAAGCCAAAAAATCGAAGCGGTTTTTTTGTAAATTTTACCAAAAAGAATATTGAAATAAAATTTACAAATCTGTCAGTATAATGTCCTACTGAATAAACTCTTTTAGAAATATCAGTATAATACTGGGCTACATCATATTCTTTAACTTTGAAACCTGATCTACTGGCAAGAATTGGTAGGAAACGATGTTGATCTCCATATATATATATTTTATCCAGTAATTCCCTACTAAAAATTCTTACGATACAACCTAAATCATTAAAATTCATTCCCAGAGTTAATTTAACTATATAATGGAAAAAATTAGCTTGAAGACGATGTAAAAAATTATCTTTCTTTCTAGACCTTACTGCAACAAGCATGTCTACATTTTTATAAGAATTAATAAATCTGGGAAGTTCTATTTCATCAATCTGGCGATAACCGGGCAGAGTCAAAATCATTTCTCCCGAACTTTGTTCAAAACCTGCATTTAATGCAGCTGCATCACCAAACCATTTAGCTAATTCAATTATTTCAATGTCTTTCACGTTTTCTTTCAATTTAAAAAGTTCATTTAAAATGTTTTGAGAATCCCTATCAGTAACATATATAAATTCATAGTTCAAGCCTGTTTCTTCAATACTTTTTTTATAAGCATTATATAGTTCAGCAATATTATCATATGTGTTACTTTCCGAAAGAGTTATTATTATTGAAAGATCAATTTTTTTGTCCATTAATTACTCCGTCTAAAAGAATAAAAAATCTTTTTATTCATTCTTCTGTTTTTTAAAAGTCTCTCTATTTTAATGTCTCCGTTCTGATAAATCAAATCACTTATAATACCCAAAAAAAGTAGAAAGAAACTTAGAGAACCTAGCAATAAACTTGTACCCATTATAGTTACTAATGATGTTCCCGGATATAATAAAATCTGGAAAAATCCAAGCACTAAAGTAAGCAAACACAGGATACCAAAAATCATGGCAAATATTCCAAAGCCGTATAGAGGCAAATAGAAAAAAGTGAAAATTATTTTCAATGCAACCATATCGATCATAACTTTATAGATACGTGAAAGTCCGTATTTTGATGAACCGAATTTTCTTGCATGGTGTTTTACTTTAATTTGAGTGAACTTGGCCCCCGATAAAGCTGTCATCACGGGAAGAAGCCTGTGCATTTCGGAATACATCGGAAATTTTTTTATTACTTCAGATCTATAGGCACGTATTGCACACCCGTTATCTTTTACCGGAACCCCTGTTAATTTACTGATAAGTTTATTTGCAATTTTAGAAGGAATTTTCCTGGATACCATTTTATCCTGCCTATCATGACGCCACCCCAAAACAATGTCGTTTCCTTTATTTATTTCTTCGATCATTTTTTCAATATCATCAGGATCATTCTGAAGATCTCCATCCATTGTAACAATTATTTTACCGGAAGCATTTTGAAAACCCGCATGCAGACCAATAGTCTGACCGTAATTCCTTTTTAACTTTATTACTTTTAACCGGGTATCTTTTTCAGCTAAATTGTGTGCATTCAAAAAAGTATTATCGGAACTGCCATCATCTATCAATAGGATTTCATAATCTAAATTTAAATTGCTTAAAGCTTTGGTGATTGCATCATAAAGCGGTTGAATAGACAATTCCTCATTAAAAACAGGTACAACAACTGACAAATCCATAAAGTATAACTTCTTAAAAAAGTATATTTACTTATTAAAGTCTATAAAAATAAATAGTAATTATTGCATAAAAATGTCATATTTTATGCCACTTAGAAGGTTAATAAATAAGCAATAATAAAAATTCACAAAATTTTAAATGTTCTAAATTTTGACTTTGTATAAGAAAGTATCATTTTGAGAAACCAAAGAATAAAGTATATACGAATTTAATAAATTTTAAGTTAGTTGTTAACAGAAAAAGAATATTATGTTTAATTGTATAAGTTAGTCAAATCACTCTTTTTAAATTAGAGGGAAAAAATAAGACCAATGAAAATTATCAATTCATCAATAACACATTGATATTTAATGAGTCAGTCTATAACTGTTAATTATGTTGGATAATTTAGATTTTTTAATAAAAAACAAGTCTATATTAATTTTGGGAAAATTATATTTAAAAATAAAAATTAGTGCTTTATAAATTGATAAATTAGAATTGGTCTGGGTGTATTATTTACAGGCGTAATAAAAATAATTGAGAAGAGGAATAGCAAATCCAGAGGAGATAAAAAGAAAAAACTTGTTACAATTTGGAGTTAATTAACTTTTGCAGATCTCCGACATTCTTTAAGCGAAGCACTTCAATATTTTTAAATCGAATATTATAAAATTTCTCCACAGCAAGAATTACGTTTATATGATTCAAAGAATCCCATCCAGGAACCTGTGAAGCGGTTGTATCATCTTTAAAATCGAAATCGTCCAATTTTAAGGCATCCAAAATTATTTTTTTTAATTCTTCTGAAATCATTTCAACTCCATTTAATTCTTACTGTATTGCAGGTTATTTTGTATTATTCAGAATCCTTTCACGGTTGGCTTTCCTGCTCGGTTTACCTGCAGAACTCTTAATTAACCACTTTGGTGAGACAAGGTATATTTTTCTAATAGTGATATCTATTTCCATCCCTGCTTTTATTATATCTCTTTTTAATTCCTTCTGTTCTTCATCACTAGAAAAATTTGTCTCTGCAATAATACTTATTTGTTCACTCCCTATTTCTGGCTCCTCTTCCCCGAACGCTATTGCTCTACCTGGAATTATTCCTTTTACTTTACTTATTGCATCCTCTATATCTTCAGGATAAATATTATTGCCGGCCACAATAATAATATCTTTTTTTCTACCAATAATATAATATTCATCTTGATATTTAAAACCATAATCACCGCTATAATACCAGCCATCTTGTAAAACTTCAGCTGTTTTTTCCGGATAATTACGGTAACCATCAAACATTGATACAGACCTAATAGCAATCTCACCAGTTAAATCCGATTCA
>Ga0315554_1001211_pt1 | contig 15234 bp, 5 predicted proteins | sample SalMarSW160370MG_FD_202114 | JGI IMG/M metagenome (GOLD analysis project Ga0315554, IMG submission 202114) | Salt marsh sediment microbial communities from the Plum Island Ecosystem LTER, Massachusetts, United States - Salt Marsh Sediment SW1603-70 ... | reverse complement strand
AAATACATACCATTTTTGTTCAATGACTTCATCGTTCCCTCTACTCATTTAAGTTAGGATTATTTGAACAACATTTTATGATTTTATTAATGATAAATTCTTTAAATATTACTATATATTTAGAAATTAGAGAATATTTTAATGATTAAATCAAGAATATTATATTTTTAGAAAATTTTTATAATGGAACTGCAATAAGGTAATGAGTATAATCTAGTATAAAGTTAAAATATTAGCATGAAAGATTTTATTATATAAATATTTCAATGAAATGAAAAACCAAATAAACAAATACTTGTTTTCTGTAATTAAAAAATTATAGAAAGTCCGAGACCGCTTTCAAATCCATGTATTTTAGGTGATCCTTTAGAGTTTCCAGTATAATATTTTAATGTTATAGGTAATGTGATGTTAGAAGAAAGAGCTATATATGGTGAAATACCAAAGCCGTATACTTTATACCCTGAAAAAGGTGCGGCAGTTTTCTGATAGAACCTTCCTTCAACTGAATAATAAAGAGATAGATAACGTGAGATGTAATGTTTAAAATTAATAAAGGTCATAAAGCTGTTGGGATTTATCTTTTCCGTTGAAATAATATTCTCCACGTCCATTAATTCATCTACGGCGCTTTGTCTATATCTCAGAAAAACAACAAGATTATTATACCCGTAATATTGACGGAATATTAGACTGAAAATTGTTCTTGTTCCTGCGGAAAAAGCATTAATATTATTTATTTTATCTTTACCGTAAAAAATCCCGATAACATCACCCGATAAAGTTGTTCTATTATTAATGCGAAAATCCAAGCCACCGGATAATAATAATTCATTCGAGGGTTTATATATAGTATTTTCTCCTGCAATTGGTTTATATTTTCCTTTTATCTGGTAAGAAGCTCCCAACCCGATAACTAAATTATCAATTATTTCTTTAGCCCATGTTACACCGGCAAAAATATTTGTACCCTGTCCGAGAAGCGGAATTTTTATACCAAACACATCCTGGCTAAGCATAATGGATGAAGGGAATCTTTCTACCTCTATTCTTTCTTTTCCGGATGGCAAATTAATTCCAGCATCTAAAGCAGTATTAAATTTCCGTAATTTATAATTTATCGAAAGCTGCATATCGGATAAACCGTTTAATTTGTTATCCAATGCTTTAGATGAAGCATATCCGCTTTGTAGTGAAACTCTTGTATACCTGTCAAAATAATATTTAAGCAAAAGTCTGCTGCTGTATTGTTCTATACTGGTTTTATCGCTTCCCCGCCAGTTTTGATAAAAAGGTATAATCTTTATGGCAGTTCGATTTTCATTTTCAGCTGTAATGCCCTGCGGGTAAATACATATAGAAAGGAATAATAATATAATTATAATAAAATATTTTTTAATCATTTTTATATTCCTCTAATTCTAAATTTTATGATCTTATTGTATATTTATTTATTTGGCGGTGGTGGAGGTACGGGTAATTCTCCTATTCCCGTAGAAGCTGCTTCTTGTGGTGCTTCTCGCATTTCAAGACCTTGATCAAAACTTGAGCGAATCTCACCACCAAGCATATCCAGCCTGTTCTGGATAATATCTTCGTTACCTGCCGGTAATTGTGTTTCATTTGTGGTTATTTCTTGCGTCATTTCCAATACTTCCTCTGTATTCCCCTGGACATCACTTACATCGGAAGACATCTCGCCTTTTGCGGATGCATCTTTAAAATCCGGATCAATATTAACTGCATTTTTATAGAATGATGATGCGGCGTTAAATTGACCGTTGTCTTCTGCTTCCAATCCTTTAGAGTATTCTAAAAATGCATTAATATCTTTAGTCGGAATAAATTCTATCTTTTCTTTTTCTTCCTGGGTTAAATTAATACCAAGTTGTCCAATAATGTCGAAAACCAATTCTTTTTCAACTATAAATAAATCTTCCAGTTGTCCTGTCTTATTCAGCCAATCCCCCATTTTATTTTTTTCAATATCCCATGAATTTATTTCCATCTTCAGATTCTCGTCATTTGTAATATAAAAAGAACCGCTGTATAATAACCTTGCACTCAATAATTTCCCCATTCTGGGAGCAGTCTCTTTATCAACAGATGCAGATTCACCGAATTTTAATTCATCCATAATAGCTTTTAATCTTATTCGTTCCAGGATAGTCAATTTTTTGACTTTCCCTAGATCTATGCTGATTATTTCACTTAGACCACGGCTCAATGGTTCATATTTACTATTAGTCCCATGATACATTAATGGGAATACTGCCAGTGTATTTGAGGGAATGTTCTTTATTTCTAAAGATTTTTCTTCTGCTATTAAATTTTTAATATCTTTATAAACAAGATCCCTGCTTAATAATAGATATCTCCCTTCCATTAATTTTCTATAGGGAGAAAGTATAGATGCTTCTTTGTATCTTGAATAATAATCCATTGCATTTGTAGTGTCGTTAAGAAATTCATAGTTTAATCCCTGGTAAAAAAGTAATGCATTATCATCGGGCAAATGGTACAACGCCTTTGCCAGGTAATAATTTGCTTTGTTATTTTGATGCGCCCTTACAAGTAAAATTGATAACTTTTTAATAGCATCTACATCGAGCGAGTCATTCTTGACACGGTTCTCCAATTCGAGTATATCTTCCTGTTTAATCTCACCTTGCTGAATTTCCATTGTTGAGCAGGAATATAAAAGAAAAATTAGTATTAGGAGAACAATACAGTAAAGCCCCCTAAAAAGACAGATTTTTATTTTCTGATAATTCATTTTATTATACTCTAAAAATAAATGGATATTCTTGTTTAAAGATTAGTATATCTTGGTATGGCTTCGCCTGGTGAATCACATATTGTGTTATAAGGAATTTAATTTCTCTTAATATCTTTATAGGTTATATTAAATATCATCCATACTATACGGTCTATTCTCTTTTTTTTGCCTTAATTTTTAACAAATCTTAAAAGCGATTATGCATAATTATTCTTAAAGATTTAGTTTTCTGAAAGCTGACTTATATAACTACGTATCTACTGGATAAATATTTTATTATAATTTTATTGTAAAGATTGGAATTTATTTTTTTTTTGCCGAAGTATCTCTTAATCTGCAGTGCTAATTTATTTTCCCCGAACATAAAATACCCCAAAAATTTTTCTAACCAAAAAACAGCATATAAATCAGAAGGAAAATCTTAGAATTACTTAGGGGAGGAATATCTCAAAGAAAAAATAATAGAACAATTTCGTGAAATACCCCTCGCATATTAAAATTAAGTATACTTAATTTTAATATAAACATATTTCATTAAAAAAACCTACTATATATGTAACAATTTTATGAACAAATGTAACTAAAGGTCAATTAAATTAACAGTCTTTAACCTAATTGTAAAATTATCAAATGAATCGACCCTTCAATAATTTTGTATGCTTTATTATAGCTCCGCTTGATGAGTCACAACCCAAATTCTTTCAGTAATTTTCTAAAAAAATAAACTCGCTATCGAAATTATGATACACCGATTAATCTAAGCCTGAAATACTGTCTTCTTCACATCAGGATAATCCTCATCTTATAAATGGTATTAATTATTTTCTAGTTGATTAAGTGCTTCAAATCTCTCCTACACATACCCTTTTAGTAATCTTTTCGTGAATTTATCTTAAAAGTTAATAAATGTCTTTTTTTTCTCGATTATTATTTTTTTCTCTAAATGATTTTGATAATTCTAGTTTAGGTAAAATATTAGTTAGATTATCTTATCTTTTTCGATAATGAATTCATCTTTCCCTTTAAAAAGGAGAGTTATTATAAAATTATAATTTCTTTTTTTGTATTTATAAGTTTTTGTAGGTATTAATTCTATAAGAATTATGTAAAAAACTATCAAAATTGTATATAGAAAATAAAAATTAGATAGTTTTTATAAATGTTGTGATAAATTTTGAGGGAGTTTTGCTTGCAGACGATAATTCATTTATTTCAGGTATTATTCTTATTGAGCTCCATTTTCCTCACTTTATTTTAGTTTTGATCTGACTTTCTCCGCTGATATATGGCTTATTTTTTTTCATTTGAGCTGACAGCTAACCGATTTTCTTTATTTGATCAATACCATTTTTCTTTGCATATTATAATTAACCGATTCAAGCCTGAAGATATAAACACCACTCGCCAAATTTCCTCCATTAAATTCTATCTCATGAGTCCCCGCATTATATAATTGATTGTCTATTAGTGTTCGCACTGCCTGTCCCAAAATATTATAAACTTTTAGAGTAATACTTTCCTGTTTCAGAATTGAGAATCTTATAACTGTACTTGGATTAAATGGGTTTGGATAATTCTGATATAATTGATAACCAGCCGGATTTAATTTCTGTTTAATTTGATCTACATATTCATTTGTACCAATAATCAGTTTAAAATTATTGTATTGATGAGCGAGGTCTAATTTAATATTCTTTTCTTCACGTAGGTTATAGAGATTTACCAGTCTTTCGTCTAACAAATAAATATTATATTTGCTGAAATTTTCTGCCCCATCGATACCAACATTTATTTGTTGGTTAGGAACGGATTTTATTTCCAATTCATATTCCTGCCCATCTTTAATCTCAGGCCTCTGCTCGATAAACAAATACTTTTCTCTCACAGGTAATTCTTTTCTAATTATACTAATTCCCACTTTTTGAAAATCGGAGGGGGGTGCATAATAATCATAATTATCAATTCCATCTTTGGACAGGCTGTCTATCCCAACAAACACCGATGATAATTGCTCAAGACTTTTATCTTCCACAGAAAGCTTAAGAAATTTTTGAGGATAAATAACCGATATTTTTTCTTTAGCAATTTTTCCTGCTGATTGATGAGGTTCATATAATACTTTAATAGTAGCTAAATTACCGGTATTATTGAAATAATATCCTATATATGGTGTCATCGAAGTAGGATTATCCCATCCGTTTCCGTTCCATGAATATAGAATTGAATTTGCAGGTAATGAATTTAGATTTATAACGTTCTGCCAGGTAATCTTTTTTTCAAATGGATTTGAAATAAGATTCCAGCCTGAGTGAAGAGAGATAGAATATGTATTATCAGAATTTAATTGAACCGGTGTAATTTGCTGATTAATATTTATTGCACTGCTGCTGATTAACCAATATGCTTTCCCGGCAGTAAATTTAAAGCTGCTGCTGGTTACAAGGTAATCCTGTATATTTCCGTTATCGTCATATACATTCCAATCATATTGATAATCTCCTTGTGTAAGCGAAGAGACTGCAATGTTACTATTCCCCGGAACACCTATAATTTTATAATTATTAATATTTTTTACATCTCCAAAACTAACAGATTGATTTGCAGATAAAATTGAAGGATAAATAAATCCGTTTCCTGACAAACTAATTATACTGGGATTACCTGAAGCATTATTATAAATCCTTAATGTTGCACTATAAGTAACAGAATCTTTGGGACTAAATGTCACTAAAACATCCTGGCTTGAATCAGGTTTATCGATAAAACTCACCGGACTAGCTGTGAAACTACTGCTGCTGCTCGCTATGCTATCTATTATGAGATCCGCACTACCTGTATTTTTTATGTTTATTTTTTGGCTCTTACTGTCATTCCTAATTACATCCCCAAATGTGATAGACAAGGATGAGATAGTAATAATTGCCTTTGCAGCCGAAACACCTTTCCCATTTAAATTAACCGTACTGGGACTGCCGGATAAATTATGATAAATACTTAATATTCCATTATAGGTTATTGAATCTACCGGCGTAAATGTCACAGTAACATCTTTATTGGAATCAGGTTTCAATGTAAAATTTAGTGGACTTGCTATAAAAATATTGTTATTAATTTTAATACTATCAACTAATAAATCAGCTGTACCACTATTACTTATATTTAATGTCAACTGGGAGCTATTGTTAACAGTAACATCCCCAAAACTCAAACTACTTTTAGATAAATTAATTGCTGCTACCTTTTGCGAAGTTCCGGTACCGCTCAAATTTATTATACTTGGGCTACCGGATGCATTATTATATATTCTCAGGGTACCGTTATAAGCTATTGAGTCTTTAGGTGCGAAAGTTACTTTCACTTCCTGACTATCCCCCGGTGCAACATTAAAATTTACAGGAGTAACTAAAAAAACAGTCTTATTACTGGTTATTAAACTATCGACTGCTAAAGCTGCCGTCCCGCTATTTCTAACAAATAAACTCTTCTGCGTGCTGCTATTGATGGTGATCAAACCAAAATTTATTTGCGATACTGATAAATTAATTATTGCTATCGCCTTAGGAACCCCAATCCCTATTAAGTTTATTATACTCGGATTTCCAGATGCATTATGATATATTTTCAAAGTACCACTGTAAGATATTGAGTCTTTGGGCGTGAATGTCGCTTTCACTTCCTGGCTATCTCCGGGGGCAAGATTAAAATTCGTAGGAGTTACTAAAAAGCTAGACTTATTGCTGCTTATTATACTATCTACTACCAAAGCTGCAGCACCGGTATTTTTAACAATTAAACTCTTTTGTACACTACTATTAATAGTGACTGAACCAAAATTTATTTGCGATACCGATAAATTAATTATTGCTACAGGTTTGGATGTTCCGGTACCATTTAAATTTATTGTATCCGGACCTCCGGGGGCATTATGATATATACTAAGTTTCCCGATAAAGTTTGTTGTGTCAGTCGGAGTGAAAGTTATTTTAACTTCCTGACTATCACCCGGAGCAACAGTAAAATTTTTCAAATTTGCAGAATAAACTTTTTTATTACTTATGATGCTATCAACTACTAATGAAGCTGTACCCGTATTTTTAACAAAGAAATTTTTTTGAACACTATTATTAACAGTTACCGTTCCAAAATTAATATCTGTTGTCGATAAACTAATTACTGCATTAGTTTTAACCATCCCATTCCCGCTTAAATTTAAAGTATCAGGATTGCCTGCAGCATTATGATAAATAATTAATTTTTCACTATAGCTTTGCGCTTGAACAGGTTTGAAAGTAATGTTAATTTTCTGACTATCACCAACTGATACAGAAAAATTATTTTGACTAATTTTAAATACTTTATTCTTAATTATTATGCTGTCAACATTTAATAATGAGCTCCCAGTATTTTTAATAAAAAAAGATTTCGTTGAACTGCTGTCAATAAAAACATTTCCAAATTGAAGTGATAGGGATGAAACCTGAATTACGGGATATAATGAATTATATCTTAGAACTGCAAAATCAGAGCTATAACCATCATTGGAAGAACCGGCAGCAATTATTTTCCCGTCAGTTTGAAGTGCTATGGCAGAGCCAAGATCATTTGAATTGCCAAAATCAACAGTAACAACACCATTAGTACCAAAAGTATTATCCAGAGAACCATTATTATTATATCTAACAATAACAAAATCATTATTTTTTCCGTTATTTAAATTCCATGCGACATCTATTCTGCCATCCGGTTGAAGAACTGCGGAATTTGAATAACCATACGAAGTACCTAAATCTGTAATGACTTTACCATCTGTTCCAAAAGAATTATCAATTGTACCATCCTTATTATATCTTACCATTGATAAATTATAATTACCTCCCATAATAGATGAATATCCTACAAGAATAATTTTATCGTCAGGCTGGATTAACATTGAGCTTTCAAAGTCTTCGGAATTTTGTATTTCGGTTTTTACTTTTCCATTTGAACCAAAACTATCATCAATACTTCCATCTGAATTAAATCTAACCATTGCAAAATCATAGTTAATCCCGTTAGATGAGGAACCGGCAACAATTATTTTACCATCGTTCTGGACGATTACTGAACTACCAATATCATCAGAATTTCCAAAATCAGCCGTAACTTTTCCCCCGGTGCCAAAAGTATTATCAAGGGAACCATCGGTATTATATCTTGCAACTGCAAAATCAATACCTGAGGAACCTGCAACTAATATTCTTCCATCCAGCTGAATAACAGCCGAGCTTCCAAAATCATCTGAATTATTAAAATCGGTTATAGCACTTCCCCCCTGCCCAAAATTATTATCCATATTACCACTTGTATCGTATCTGATGACTAAAAAATCAGAGTTTACACCATTACTATATGAACCTGCAACTATTATTTTACCGTTTGATTGAATAGCAGCAGAGTTGCCGGACGTACCACTTCCAAAATTTGAATTTACCTTTCCTCTGTCTCCAAAAGTATCATCAAGACTTCCATCTGAATCATACCTAACAACTGCGACATCATAACTTGCTCCATTATTTGTAGAACCGGCAACAATTATTTTTCCGTTTTTTTGAATAACAACTGAATTACCTGAATCATAGGAATTACCAAGATCAGTTTTTACTTTACCATTAGTTCCGAAAGAATTATCAACGGTTCCGTCCGAATTATACCTTACAACTGCTAAATCGGTGTATAAACCGTTGGAATAGCCAGCTAAAATTATTTTACCATCCGATTGTATAGCAGATGAAGTATTCTGATCTTCAGAATTATCAAAATCAGTAACTACTTTCCCCCCAGTTCCAAAATTATTATTTAAAGTTCCGTTTGAATTATATCTGACAGCAGCAAAGTCATGATTATTACCATTATAAGTGGTTCCCGAAACAATTAATTTCCCATCGGTTTGCATCAATACTGAAGCAGCGTTATCATCAGAATTATTTATGTCGGTTTTAACTTTTCCAAAAGAACCAAAAGAATTATTTAGTGAGCCATCGGAGTTATACTCAACAACTGCAAAATCATTATTTATACCATTAAAGGAATAACCGGCCACACATAAAATACCGCCCGGCAGTTCTACAATCGAATTAGCCTGATCATCAGCACTTCCAAAATCCGTTATTACCTTCCCCGTTGAATTAAAAGTATTATCTAAAGAACCATCGGGATTATATCTGACAATCGCAAAATCGTAATTGCCTCCATTATAAAAGCTGCCTGCTGCCATTATTTTTTGATTTGAATCTATTCGAACAGAATTTATTTGACTATAATTTCCAAAATCGGTAACTACTTTCCCGTTCCCGTTGAAAGAGTTATCCAATGTTCCATTGGAATTATAACGAGCCAAAGTAAAATTAAAGTGAAAGTTTGTATATGCATAACCAGCTACAATTATTTTCCCATCGGTCTGGATTGCAACAGAATTTCCATCTACCCCCGAGCCAAAAAAATCTGTTGTTACTTTTCCAGCTGTACCAAAAGTACTATCTAATGTTCCATTAGATTTGTACCTGGCTACGACAAAATTTTGATTATTACTATTTCCTGCAACAATTATTTTACCATCATTCTGTAATGCTACAGAATTTCCCACTTCTTGAGTATTTGAAAAATCAGTTGTTACTTTTCCGCCATGTCCAAAAGTATCATCTAACGTTCCATCAGAATTATATCGTACAAGTACAAAATTAGCATCTGAACTAGGTCCATTGTATGAATAACCGACTACAATTATTTTACCATCCGGCTGAACTACGGTCGAATTTCCAAAATCATCCGTATTAATAATATTAGTTGTTACTTTCCCGCCAGTTCCAAATGAATTATCTAACTCCCCCTGGGCAAAGCTAATATTTTGAATTAGAAAAAATGAAGCAGCTAGTAAAACTAAAAACATATTAGCCTCCTTTAAGTCCGGCTTTAAAAACATTTTCATAAAATAAACCTGAAGAGAGATAATTAGAACTTCAATTATTTAAAATGATATACTTTAGTAACCAAGAACTTAAATGACTGACAAAAACTAATTTCCGGTTGGTCGTGGAGGTGGAGCTCCAATTTTTGTTCTTACGCTTTGGGTTGGTGAAGTTGTTGATGAACTTTTCAGTAATAAAGCTGCAGCGCCTCCAAGCAGCAATGCTCCACCGCCTGCATACAAGTACCATGCAATTCCTCCAGCTTTTCCGGCAGATATTTTTATTTCATAATTTTGCAGTCCTGTATTATTTCCCAATTCATCTCTGAATGACCATATAATAGTTTTATTGGTTCCTGCTGCCACATTTTCGAGATCTCCAGATACCTGTTTTATAGCTCGCGAGTTTTGCGAGTTTTTATCAATTAGCAATAATTCTATATTATACTTGTCATCGGTTCCGGTTTGTAAATCATACTTTATTTTAATTTGATTTCCTTGAAGCTGCTGATGAATATTGGAGATTACATCATTTGAAGAAGAGATGCGCGGTAATATTGACATATCCTGTTCCATGCTTAAATCAATGACTGTCGTTTTATTACCTGCTACCTTTATTTCCCTAATATCTTTTTTATAACCATTTGCAATTGATATAAGTGAATATTGACCGGCTTGAACTTTTTGTTTTTCATTTCCGGTCCATTCTTTAACATATACCGTATCTTTATAAAGCATGAAATTGGCATCAATGGGTTTTGAATTAACCTGAAGTTCCCCTGAAGTTATATTATAAACCGGTTCAACATTTTCAACTAATAATTTTTTAACATCGAGGATTGGATTGGAATTAACAGAAGCATAGAATTTTTTATTATACACCTTTTGATAATTTATTGTAGAATAAATTGTTAACAGGTATGCATTCCCGGAGTCGGAAAGACTTACCCAATGGAATAAATACTCCACCCCCAATATTTGATTTAATGATTTAAGAAATTCTTTATTTTCAGGATCTAGATCGTTTCCCAAACTTGCTTTATTTTCAATCAAAACATCGGTAGGATATACTAAAAATTTATTTTTTATAACATTATCCTGTATTATGCCATCATATAACTTTTGTTTAGCTCCTATTAATTCCAGGATACATATTTTGAGTGGTTCATTCCCTGTTAGCAATTTCGAAGATAAGGTTTTATAGTTAACTTCATAAATTTGTGCATTTGAAGGAAAGATATACCCCAACAATATTAAAAGGAGTAAAATTAATCTCTTTTCGAATCGCTTTTGAATCAAATGCTTCATACTATTTTCCTATAATTAAATTTACTTTTGTTCCGCTTTGAGTTTTTATACCAGCGTTAGGAATTTGATTTATTACTTTCCCCTTATTTTGTTCCGAAGAAACAATTTCCAAAACATTTCCGCTTTGCAGATTATTTTCATTAAGAATATTCTTAGCTTGTTTAATAGTACGCCCGATTAAATTAGGTATTTTCACTTCATTGGATTCTTTAATATTTGAACTGCTCTTTGAAATCATCTCATTCACATAACGATCTTCTCCAAAATAATTTCTAATCCTTGTAAAGTGATTTAAAGCCGATTTATAATTACCGCTATTGAATTCTCTTTCAGCCATACCGGTTAAATTATCTTTTATCCTTGGTAATAATGAAATTACAAAAGAATTATTCGGGTCAAGGTTTTTTATTTTATCACAAATATTAAATGCTTCAAAAGGATCTTTATTTAAAATTTCACCAGCCTGACCTTCTAATTTTTTAATTTTGATCCTGTTATCAAGAGTATTTGAAAATAAAGTATTGGATGGAAAATATTTTTTAACAGTTACTAATAAATTTTCTGCATCATCAAGTTTATTTTCACTAATTAATTGTTTTATGCTGTCCGCTACGTAATTTGTTATGCCTTCTAATTTAGTTTCAGCGTGCTTATTTCCAGGGTTAATTTTTAAGGCTTCATTAAATATTTCAGTTGCATTTCTTTGCGGAGGTATAATAACTTTATTATTTTCAAGCAGCTGATCCCCCTCTACTAAAAGTAGTTCAACCCTCTTTTTTTCAATATCACTAAGTGTATTCCAATTACCGTTAACATTTTCATTTTTATTAAAGGGGAAAACTCCATTAGAGTATAACATATAACCCACAACAGTAAACAGGAGGGCAGCCGTCACCGCCATAAAAGAGTGGCTTTTTAAATATCTTGAAGGATGATATTTCCTGTTTAGTTTTTCAAAGTCCTCATGAGAAATTTTGATTGTTTCATCATTAGGTGCAATTTGAAAATTTCCGGTTTGTTCCTTTTTCGATCTTAATGCCTGGCTGAATTCATTCCCGTTTTTGAATCTTATTTTTTTATTTTTAGCCAATACTTTTTTTATTATGCTTTCAATCCATTTAGGAGCATCTAAAACTATTTTATTAATTGGTTCAATTTCGTTATTAATTATTTTATAAATGGTCGAAATGGGTGTATCACCTCTGAAAGGTAAAATACCTGTAATACATTCATATAACACAATACCTAAACTATATAAATCACTTTGTGCGTCAACTTCACCGCCGATAGCTTGCTCTGGGCTCATATAATCCGGAGTTCCTATTACCATTCCACTTTGGGTCAATTTAGTAGTGCTGGCTGCGTGAGCGATACCAAAATCTGTTAATACCGGTTTACCGTCTGAAGTGATTATAATATTACTGCTTTTAATATCTCTATGGATGATTCCCTTGCTATGAGCATAATTCAATGCTTCTGATATAGGAGCAATTATATTAATAGCATCTTCAATCTTAAGCCTACCCTTTTCTTGAATGATGTGATGCAGGTCTGTTCCATCTAAGTATTCCATCGCTATATAATGGATTCCGTTGTCAATTCCTTCATCATAAATTGTAACTATATTATGATGATTCAAAGAAGCTGAAAGCTGAGCTTCGCGGTGAAATCTTTCTAAAAATTCTTTGTAATGAATTAAATTTTTGTGAATTACTTTTAGAGCAACCAAACGATTCAAATTTTTTTGCACAGCTTTATAAACAGTAGCCATTCCCCCTCTGCCTATTTCTTCTATTATTTCAAACCTATTGGAAAGAGCTAATTTGACTTCCGACTCGGAAGTAATTTCACCTAAAGGAGCACCTGTTCCGGTTAATATACTTCCGCAATGCTTGCATTTGATGGCATTTGCTTTAATGATTTCGTCGCAATATGGACAGTGCTTAGTTTCTTCCATTAATAGATAACTTCTTGAAAGTATATTCTTACTTTCAAAAAAATGAATGGTAAATTGAAATTAATTTAGTCTATGATATTAATTACCAATAAATGAATGTTAAATTTTTATATAATAATGAGAAGGTTAGAAGTATATACGTAAATAAAAAGTACGGGAATATTTAAATTATTTATCCAACTTAATAAAGATGGATACAACTTTTATCCGAAAACTTATGTGAGGGAAGTTAATCTTAAAAAAGATAAAGAGCAAGAAGAAAGTATATAATTAATTTAATCGATGTATTTTACATCAAACATAAGAAAAGTCTATGCTGTTTTTAAGTTGAAGCTTGGAATATTTTTACTGACTGGAATAACATTTTTTTGTGATCTTCCAATTATATAATGTTATTTATTCCCCTCCATAAAAGTAATTTGCGCCAAATGTTTTTACAGAGCATAAAATAATTTATTTTAAAACAGAGGAATTAATATATTTGGCAGCAAATTTAAAATATCATATTCTTACCTGAGGAAAATCATCTTTTTAACTTGTGAAAAATTACCTGCCTGCAGCTTATAAAAATATATACCGCTTGAAAGATTATCCGCTTTGAAATTAACTTTAAAATTGCCTGCCTGCATTTCTTTATTTATCAAAGTTTTTACTTGCTGTCCTAAAATATTGTAAACTTTTAATACAACAAGCTGAGCAGAAGGAATAGAAAAATTAATAGTAGTTGAAGGATTAAACGGGTTCGGATAATTTTGCGATAAATGATATTCTTCAGGTAATAAATTTTCTGAATAATCAATACCGGTAATAATATCTACTTTAAATTTCCAGGCTTCAGTCCATTTACTGCTGGTAGAATTTACTATAGAAGAAACCCGCCAATAGTAATTTGTACTATCAAGATTATCAATTGTTAAAAAAGATGATTTTAAAGTTGTATCCAATAATGTACTATTAAACATGCTGTCTTTTGAAACCTGTACCCTGAAAAAGTCATATAGCCCCTGTCCCGTCCATTTTAAGTAAACTGAATCTTTGGGGGATATATTAACTATACTGTATTTTGCAGGTTCAAATGGAATAGGAATATTTGCACTAGCAGCAACATCCGGTTCACCAAAAACTATTTCGCCAAAACTTCTAACTGTAGCTGTTAATTCATTTACATTATTATCGTATGCTGCGGGAATTATAGAAAATTTATGATTTAGCGAATCTCTAATGTAAAATGAAGTACTAGCAGGATTTTTTATCTCCGGATATTTTGATAGATCTATATGAAAAATTGCTTTTTGCTGATCAATTCCCGCGAAGTTTTCATATTTTACTGAGACAGGGTAAATGATAGGAGGTTTACCATCAAAAATAGGTTTAATCGGTCCGTACGGAATACGGGTAAGCAAAGCTCCCATATATGGAGCATTACTTAATGAATCATAATGAACAAGTATTCCTGTATTCTTAGGATGATTATGATCCGGATAATTATTTCCTGGCATTACATTATCTAAAAAGTCCAATGGTCTTTTTGCTAGTTCTTTCCAGGGCAATTTATAAGCACGATATACTAATATATTTTCCGGCAGTGTTATAACCAGAGCTAATGAACCATCAGAATGTGATTCAACAATATTGTGCCTCACCGGACTAAAACTCGGAGGATATAGTGCACCATAACTAATAAACCATCCCCCGCTAGGAAGTTTTTCAGCACTTCCCGCTGTTGCCGAAGCTAGCTTTCCTAAAGATGCCGGATATCGGAACTCGCTGATAAGAGTTGCAGTCTTGTTTATTTCATCAACCTTATACTCTACAGCCCGTGAATTTTTATATAAATCCCCGTTATCAAATATCGAAATATTTCCGTTTGAAAGTCTTTTAACATTGTGCTGTCGTGAATAATAGAAAGGAGCATTTTCCGGGTGCTCATTAATAAAAGTAAATTCTTTGCTCTTTCCACCCATGCGCCAGAGTATTTTACCGGTTGATCTATCGATTTTCATTATTTCGCTTAGCTCCCTGAATGAAGCAATGATGTTGCCGTCATTGTCCAAATCAAAACCATTTAGCGTTGCATAATGTACCCGGTTTTGTGTTAAGTCTACTTCACTGCTGTCGCTACTGTCTGTACTATTTGTAATCGGTATATAGTCGAGATTACGCCATTCAAAAATTACATTTTTGTTTCTATCCTGCTCTTGTAATATATCGATAACTAAGGTTGCATTGGATTGCCCTCCCTGGACT
>Ga0315554_1001210_pt1 | contig 15235 bp, 11 predicted proteins | sample SalMarSW160370MG_FD_202114 | JGI IMG/M metagenome (GOLD analysis project Ga0315554, IMG submission 202114) | Salt marsh sediment microbial communities from the Plum Island Ecosystem LTER, Massachusetts, United States - Salt Marsh Sediment SW1603-70 ... | reverse complement strand
CCACCAGATGCGTCGCCCCGCGCTGCGATCCGACGAGAAAAATACCCGGAATCCTCCTCCTGCCTGCGGCTCGAGGAAAGGTGTGCGATCCGATCTGCCTACAGGTGGGGTGGTTACCGGCTGCTCGAGATCCCATGCCCACGATACCGCTGCGGGGTCGAATCTACGCAATCGAAGACTCCAAGTATCGCTGAAGCCTGCGTTTGACTCCTCTCGTCGAGACCAGATCAGCCAGGTTCGATCGGCGGGGTCTGTCGCCGCTCTTGACTCCCGATGACCTCCCTGTCCCTGGACAAGGATCACGGGTGTAGACCATGTCGTGTGGACACCAACGACGAGATCGGAGGGCAAGCCGTCCGCGGTATTTTCAAGAGACCAGGAGGTTTCCTCGCCAATGGCCAGCCCGGCGGAAGTACCCAAGATGATCTCGCCGCTCGGTGCAATTGTGATGGCGCGCAGATCGTTGCTCGGAAGTCCATGGGCGGTGGTGAGATTCCGCCAGTTCTGCTCCTGGAAAATCGACAGACCGGCGGCAGTAGCGGCGTACAATTCATCGTCCTGCCCCCACAGCACCGCGCGAATATCGTTTGAAAGAAGCCCGCTATCGGTTGTGTGCGTAGTCCAGCCGCCTCTGCGATATATCGAGATTCCGGCATCGGTCGCGACAGCGCAACGATCGGCAGTGCTGATCGAAATTCCTCGGGGAATTCCCACGGAAAGCCCGTCTGCGGAAGTCCAACTCGCCCACTCCCCATCTGCACCCAATCGGCTGACGCCCAGTATCGTGGCCGCCCACACATTTCCACGCCCATCCACATCGATGGCGCGGACATCGTCATCAATCAATCCCGTACCTGCGGCAGTCAGAACGTTGAACCCACCACCCGCAAGGAGAATCGAAATTCCGGCCGGTGTGGCGCACCAAAGAGAGCCGTCTGGATGAAATGCCAGATCGAGAATGTCGTCCGACGAAAGACCATCGACGGTCGTGAAAACCGTCCACACGTTGTCTGGTCGACGGGAGGCCAAGCCTGCAGCCGTGGCAAACCACAGCGTTCCGTTTGCGTCAACGGCCACCGCCCGTACATCGTCACTGGGCAGACCGTCGGCCATCTGCCAAACCTGCCAGAGACCGGTCGTACGCTGCGCCGCTCCGGACGGCGTCACCACAGTGAGGCGTTCACTCCAGTGCGCCTGGCGAATCTGCCAACGATCATCGTGATGCTCGCTCCAAAATGCCCGCAGTCCACCGAGCGGGTCGATCGCAGCCGAGGGATCGGCTACGGGACCCCATAGCCGGGGCATGTCGCAAGGTCCGCTCCAATCGATTTGTTCATCCCAGCCCCCACGACCCGACATCTGGCGATTATCGAAACCCAGGCTCCTCGCCGCCGTGGAAACGGGAAAGTCGATACGCAGTAAAACGTCGGAGCCCGCTTCCACAGTCGTGAGACGAACGGCACCGCCCGTCACGGTGGAAGCAGTTACATGTGTGAATTGGGAATTCATCGCCGCAACCACCTCGGCATCGGTGGCGTTGGCGGGATCGACGTAATCCGCCCCGAGGACGTTGAATACCTCCGTTCCGAAGCTTCCTTCCAGTGTGAGCACGCTGCCGACCTGCAGGTGGAAGGGGGCGCGTCGATGGCCGGTGATAACCGCCGGATCTGCTTCGCGTCGCTCCCCTGTAGTGAATCGCAAGCGCTGGGTTTCGGGCCGGCTCTGGTCCATCCAACACAGCCATACACGGCCATCTTGGAGTTCGGCGGCCTGAGGTGAGAGCGGATCGCCCGTCCAATCCGGGATTTCACGCTCCCCCCACCATTCCCCATATGCCCAGCTCTTATACAGGATAGACCGACGCGTCACGGCCGATGTCGCGCGTGAGCTGATGCGCTTCGGTGGAAATGTGGCTTGTTCCTGCCGGCCCGGTTCGGACTTCTGTTCGTAAAAAATGCGCAGCCGATCCGCAGCATCCACGAAGCATGAGATGGGACCATCGGGCGCATCGTTCAGCCCAAGGAGGCTGGTGGCGGCCACTTCGACTTGAATTGCGGCTTCGGGCCCGACGGCGAGAGTTTGCAGCTCCACTGCGCCACCCACATTCTGGGCGATGAGCGTATCGAAGGCAGCCGAGATTGCATCCGCAACTTCATCCGCCGTTGCCGCGGCGATATTCTCGAAGTCATCGGGGCCAAAACGCACGCGTGCGGAAATGCCATTATCGACGGTGATGGTCAACTCCATACCGGCTCGAAGTGGGAAGGGTTCGACTTGCGTACTGGTCAAGACGGCAGGTAGTATGCCGCTGCCCACGGCTCCGGCAGGGGGAAATGCAAACACGCCTGCAGCGTCCGCCACGCCACTCCATGTGGAAACGGGGCCGCTTGTGCCTTCCTCCACGCAGTACAGACTTCTCCGTGCCGGTTCGTTCGTCCGTGCGACGTGCTGTGCAAATTCCGCCACCTGAGAATGCCAGCCAGTCTGATACGTAACCAACGCTCTTAATGCGGGCACCGTGCCTACGACATCGAAAAGCCGTGTTGCGGTCAGCAATTCGTTGCGCTGGAGTGGAATCCCGAACATATCCGTCGGTTCCCAGCCAATCATGCGGCTAAGTGAAGGAAGCAACCGAGCTTGCGTGTTATGGACGTCGTGTAGATCCAGGAGCGTTTCAGCCGAACTGCGCAAATAATCCAGCCCCATACCAAAGATATCGACAAATCGCCGCAGTTGACCTCCCGTAGGGCGGGTTTCCGGCACACCAGGAAACTCATCGTCCCCAGGGATGAGACGCACGTCGTGCCGCTTGTAGACCTCCGGCAGCATTTCATACAACCGGCGATTCATCCCATAGGTATTCCCGGGAATCGCCATGTCCCGAAATCGACCGAGTTCTTCTTCCGCCGGAGCACTGCCGTCGTCCAATTCATAGTAATAAGGCGTACGCGGCTCCAAGGCACGCGAATCGAGAAGTTCAAAGCGCACCTTGGTTGCCGCTCCGCCGGATTCAAATGTGGTGTAGTGAATCAAACGAACCACTTCTTGTTGAACGCCAAGCGGTGGCGCGCCTCCCAGAATCTCCGATACGGAAACGGATTCACCGCTCACGAGCAATCCACCCTCAGTAAACTCAATCGGCGGAAGGTCAGTCACCTCGAGGACGCCAGGTATAGGAGCCGGCGGGAAGGAAGAGCTGTCATACACCAAATATGGATCGGGCGGCGCGACAGCCGGGAATTCATAGTCGTTTTCCTTGCGCCGGATCACCACGTCGGGTACGTCTTCCGGAGTTTCCAATGCATCAAGGGTGTACTCCCAGGTGACCCAAATTCTGCGGCCGACGATGTCGGCGGAAGCTGACAAACCTTCGAATCTCACCGCGGACTCACCACCGTCTGCACGCTCAACTCGCCCAGGATCGGAATCTCGTAATATGCCAACTCGATGCGGCCGTCTGACTCCACCTTTCTTTCGAGGGCCAGGCGGATCACCTCAGGCAGTTCCATCAGCGGCGGGAGATCGTTCTTGGCGAGCGCACGCACGACCTCGTCATCTGCTTTATCCCGCCGCTTGAAACGGGTGATGGTCACGAGGCGCACTCCGGGTACGTCCTCAATGGCGTTATGAATCGTACTTAGAAATACGGCTTGACCGAATTCAACAACTTCGTACGCCAACATAGCAGCCACAACTTCCTCAACTCCCTGGCGTACAGCATCTCCGCGATATCGTTCGTCGTATGCTACCTGGACGGAAATATCGATCGGAATGTACGTGGGGTTCAAAATACGCACGAACGTACCCGCCATGCGGCGATCCTCGAAGAACGAGAGCAGCCTGCGTCTCAACGTCTCCGGGACGGGACGGCTGCTTTCTCCGGCGGGAGCGATGTAGAGGTCCACCAGGTTCCAACTTCGAGTGCGTGCCAAGGCTTTCGCAACTCCGCCAGCACGATGGGCCATCGCCTCATAATCCGACTCCGCAACCGCACGATCTCGAGAACGGAATGCCAGGGGACCAAATTGAACCGCGTCCTGAGTCGATTCTGCGTCCTGGCCACCAGCGGCAGGTTCGGGATTGGTCACTTCATCGAGGTTGGCTATCGCACTAACCGCCTCCCCGATGGTCCCTGCCGGGACATTGCCTGCCGTACCGCCTCCTGTGCGATACGTGGCTTGAATGTTATTCGCCCCCAACGGAGGACGCCGACCGAAACGCCCATCGCCGAAATACACCCTGGCGTTCGAGTTTTCATCGAAAAGGACGTAATAGTGCCGGGCGTCAGGTTCGGAAAGGCGTACCCGGCCGTCCGGACCGATGTCATAAAGCAGGCTTTCCCTCCGATCCCAGCGAACCCACCCGGCACCTTCATCCACCTCCAACCTCAATGTGTCTACAATTACCTGGGCCGGCTGGAGCGCGAAAGACTGGTTTGCTTCGAAGGTTGATGAACCTATGACGTGCATGGGCACCGTCGTTCCCTGGACGACAGGGAGTCCCCGATATCGGAGTCTGCCGTCGTTAAGCAGTTCCACCTGGTCTGATCCCAGATTGATCGTGAGATCCGGTTCTACGTACTCGAACACTTGTGGCTTCGCTATACCGACTGTTTTAAATTGCTGTCCTGTAGGAACGACCACGGTGGGAATACCGGGCTGAAAGGTCAGATCGAGTTCTGCGACCGCAGGAACCGGCTGGTTCAACTCATACCCGATGAGGCGCAGCAGGTGGATGATGTTTCTGCGTTCCGTGGCAAATTCGAGGATGCTCTGTGCGGCTATCCTGTCTTGATAATAGAGCACCATGTCCCCCATATACGAAAACAGGTCCACCATGAGAACCCCAAAATCTGCAGGGCTTCGGTCGGTCCATTCTGGCAGGCGATACTGAGCAAACTGAAGCAGTGCTCTGCGCAGGGCGTTGTAATCCTTATCCGTGTAATCGATCTGTGGAATATTCGGCATTAAATTCTCATCCAATGGGTATACTCAAAACGTCAGCTTGTGGACGATCTGAATGAATATAATGAAGCTCTAAAATCATTTCTCCATCGTGTTGATGGAGACGCACATCCACGATCACGATCCTCGGTTCGAACTGCATCAGACTCTCACGGATTTGTTTCGTAATCAGTCGGCTCAGGCTCTGATCATTCGGTTCGTGGACCAATTGATGGATTTTCGTCCCGAAATCGCGGAGCATGGGCCGTTCCCCAAACCGGGTCGCCAAAACCAGACGGACATTCTCATTGATCTTCTGCGCGTCCTCAGACCAGGAGATGCTGCCTGTTGCCGGATCGATATTGAAGGGATATGCAGGACCACGAATCTCTATGAGAGTCTCCTATGTCAGTGTGCCCGTGCCCGTCTGTGTTCCCGTACCGATGTGCACGGACGAATCGTCCACCACGTCCACAACGATGTCCGTTACCTCCGCGCCGCGCACGAATACATCTATCGCGTCCGCCATCGCTTGAGCGGCATCTTCCTTCGTCCATTCCGGATCAGTCAACCCTTGCTCGAAGGCCGTGATCAGTGCATCCCGCAGGGTATCCTTATCAAGCGCCATGTTCTCTCCATCAATCGATCGGGCACGGTGGCGGCGCTGGCAACGCCGGCAGCGAAGGCGGCGACGGGATCGCGGGTACACCCGGTATGGCTGGAAGCGGGAGGGACACGGAAGGCAACGACGGCGGGTTTGGCAGATCCGGTACTGCCGGCATTGCCGGCGGTGACGGCGGTGATGGAAGCGCAGGCACCCCCGGCACAGCCGGAAGTGGAAGCGCAACGGAAGGCAGAGAAGGCGGATTCGGCAAATCCGGCACTGCAGGCAAGCCCGGAAGCGAAGGGGGTGAAGGGATCGTCGGCACGCCAGGCAGGGCCGGAAGCGGGAGTTCCGGGATGGGCAGCTCGGGAAAATTGCAGCGGCTCATCATTTCACCACCACAGAGCTGGTCAGATGAACGCCGTCGAGAAGCGGCAGTATTACCGGTCCCGGAGGACCGGGTGGCCCCGAGGGACCCATGCCGGTGGCATGTGTGTGCAACATCACCGCCTGCCACAGCGCTTTGAAGGCGTTCCCCATGATCGTCGGATCGGACGCGTTAGCTCCCGCTGCGATCGAGGTTCCCGAGAGCACGATGTTCGTTGCGAGCACAGAGATCGTATCACCTTTCAATTCGATCACCGAACCTCCATCGTTGACCAGCAGCGCCGCGTCCTTCGTCATGCTCAGCAAGTGCCCCTGCTGGCTCATCAGCGTGGCTTCCTCTCCCTCGGAGTTGAGGAACAGGTTGGATCCGTTCTGGTTCGAAATCGTCACGCTGCCGTCTTTCTGAATGGCTATGAACGAGTCTGTCTTGTGGCGGATGACGATTTTCTCCTCGTCCTCCTCATCCCAAAATTCGACCACGTGTCCCGAGGGGGTATGCAGGACTCGATGCGTGGGAGGATCGACCTGGCCTTCCTCGGGCGTGCCGTCCACCGGGTACCATGTCCCCACCCAGATGGGAAAGCGAGTGTCGCCGCCCTCAAATTCCACCCACACCCGTGTTTCCGGATCGGGAATCATAAAGTGCCCCGGCGGAAGGCAGGGTCGGGCGCGAACCACAGTATCCCGGCCAAAAATCGAATCCACGCGCACACGCAGGCGGCCTCGATGTTCGTCGTCATCGTTGTCCACTACGATGCCGCTGTATTTTCCGTAGAACTTGCCAACATGTCGTTGCAGATCCCGTTCGTTCATGTCTATCTCGTCGCCACGAAGCGTGTACGATAGGTGAGCTGGGTAAGTCGATTTTCCTCTTCGATGCTTCTACGCTCGATGATGTGATTGACGCGGGATACATACCAGCGGCCGTTCGCCCAGGTAGCCACACCATCGATCTCCACCGGACCCTTCGCCCGTAAAAACACGGTACCCATGGCAACCCCCCGGCCATAAAATCCAAGAATGCGGGTCTGATCTTGCTCTATACGACGCGCCGCGAGTTCTTCACTGGACGGCGCACCGATGATCGTTCGGCGCGCCCGCAAGTCCTGCGGCTGGGTTTCAGCGGCTGCAGCAACGTCGACGGAACTCTCATAGCTATGCGCTCGCCCTTCACCGTCCCTCGCACTTATCTGGGCGCTCCGATCGGCCGACGCTTCGGGCGCCGGACCGGCTGCCGGTTCTGCACCCTGCTGGGGCGTCGAATCACCGGTTTCCGGATTCGAGACCGTGATGGAGCTGCTGGGAGAAGCGCCGCTTCCTACCCTGTGGTAATTAAACTCCAGCAGTTTTCCGATTCCAGTACAGTGCAGGAGCGTCCCCATGGGTTCCTGTTCAAGTAATACCTCTTCCGACCAGAAATAGAAACGAGGTTCCCCGCCCCTCGCCCGGACTTCGTCCGAATCTCCTTCGGCCGCGTTGACCTCCACGAAGGCTCGTGAGCGATACTCTTCCGCCAGATCTTGGATAAACTCCCAATCGTTTTTGTGTTGCTGCAGCAATGGTTCGTCATCAGACCAGTCGGGCATTGGATCGATACGTACCGATCCAACAGGAATGTGATACGGTTCGAGGATCTCTGTGAGGATCTCTTCGAGGGTACCGACGTAGTGCCGCGATGCCGGAGGATCACCCAGGGTCAGCCGAAAGGAAGGATCGTAGGCCTGAACTTCCACGCGAGGGCTATCGTGGGCGACGACGTGCGTGCCGTGGATGATCCCTTCGAAGGCCAGCGCATTCTCACTCTCCCATCCAAGCTCCACGCGAACTTCTTCTCCTTCCTGAAGTGCATCGGAATGGGCAGAATTTGGATTGTCCATGCGGAACGTCACCTTATCACATCCGCGATCCACGTCCTCCAAATCAAGATGCCAGACGAGGCTGCCCACTTCACCCGTTTCGATATGCACTTTAAGGTAAACCCTTTCGTCTGCCGACATACTCAACCCCTCGTCCGGACGACACGGCCAACGCCGCTAGCCGGAGGTACCCTGACCGTGTCTCCGGGTTGAAAATCGAGTGGAAAGATGAGTTTGTTCGCATCGGCGACGACCCACCAGGCGGCGCTCTTTCCGAAGTAACGCCAGGCCAGGTATTCGACGTCCTCTACGCCGGTGAGGCGATGGTTATAGAAATCGACGTCATCACGCGTTCTTAGCAGGCGAGCGGGAAGGGCGGTGCTCGTACCGGTCTCGTCCGTTACCTGATAACTTTTCGATAACCTGTAGCGCGAAGTCACATCAACAGGCATGATTCTCCCTTTATAAAAACAGGTTCAGGATCGGTGTGGCGTCTACGAGGTCTGCCGCGAATCCCTCTCGGGTGTAACTTTCGATTATGCCCTTATGACGCACCACGAAGTCGATCATCGGGGTGGGCGAATGTGTCTGCTCGCGCAGCCGAACAGAGACCTCTGCCCGTGCTGCCGAAAGATCGGATTTGAAATCTGTGATCTTGATATCCAGATCCTCCATGACGCAGTCGAAACTCAGCGGCCCCATGACCAGAGTGCACGTAGGTGGCCTGTTCCAGCAAGGCGGCGTCCATCCTTCGCCAGCGAAGCCGTTCACCAGCCATTTGCCCACGTCGATGATGTCCCATGCTGGGTACATAAAAGAGCGTAACAGGGCCAGGTCGGGTTCGATTTTCCCGCCGAAATGGTCGTCCTCGTCATGCGGTCCGCGCTCATCTGCCGTAAGTTTGAACTCAAGTGTGTACTGCCTGGGTTCACCTTCCAACGCCTCATATGGCTTCGTGGCCGTGAGAAGCGGACCCCATTCCTTGATGTCCTCCCAGATACCTCCCATGGCCGACAGTGCACCCGCCGACCATGCTGCAGTGGATTGATCGAAACCCCAGCGTCCAAAGCTGTTCGCCTGCTGGTACTTGTAGCGCTTGCGCTCCTGCAGCAAATCCGGGTTCCATTGGAAGCGAAAGATCAAGGGTGGAACGTTCAAGATATTTGCCAACAAACCTCTCTCTGTCATCGATTTACCTCCTACCTGCCCGCCGATCAGGCGATTGCCGTATATGGATCCGGTGGACGGATCGCACGTTCCTCACGCTCCAGGGAATACCGCACTACGGCCTGGTATACCTCCTCATCCGTCATGCAACGCGGAGGATCGAGTCTGGAAGTTGGCGGCGCCGCTCTCTCTCTTTCTTCGCCGCCCGTGATCTGGATTTCGACCAGGTCGATATCGATCGTTGCGCTGGGACGATCGAACTGGCCCCTCAATAAACGCAGCGCACCGCCAGGCTCCCCCTCCGTCGGTCGAGTCGTGAAGTGGTGTGAAATCTGATCGAAAATGGCGTTCATACCTCCGCCCACGAGCCAATCCTGGTATGCGTTCGCAATCGCCTCCAATCCCGTTTCTGGGCTTTCGGCGGCCAGCGGCTCGCGAATTGCATTTGCAAGAGTACTCGCCTCCCCGCGGATTCGGTCCACGTGGCGGTCCAGGATGCCCCGGGAAAAATCGGCTTCGTGGGACACGGCTCGATCGAATCGACCGGCCAGGCCGGATAAAGCAGTTTCCGCAGTACCGAATACGTCACGCGAAGTGTCCCCCAATGAAGTCGTCAGCGTTTCCAGGCTGGAAGTGATGGTATCCCTTAATGGATCGAGGTATTCACCCAAAGCAGGCGGTGGTTCAATGGTTAAGGTTGTTGGACCTGCCCCAGCTCCCGTCCCACCCGAACCGGCAGCGCCGCCTCCGGTAGGAAAAGCCGCCCGGTGGGATTCCCGCAGCATGTTCATTACATCCGTCGGCAGCGCGGCGCCTTCGTTCAGCAGCATGTAGATCGGCGGGATCAACGAAGGAAGAATCCGTACCAGATGATCGATGGTTCGAAACACCTGAAGCTCACCCAGAGCTCTCAGCGCAGTGAAGACGCCCGAAACCAACCATCCGATCAGGCTGCCAATTATCTCCTGCAGCGCAGTGGTGATCGCCTCCAACGCATCGAACACGGCTCCCACGATCGTCTGCACCGCCGCGCCGATCGAGGTCAGGACGGATTGGATAGCAGTCCCCAGGATGCCGACGACCGAAGCGGCGAGACGAGCGGCGGAAGCAACGGTCTCGAAAATCACCGTAAGCAGCACGCCGCGGAGCACGAGCGCGTTGCGCAATATAAACTGCACGGTCTCCAGAATGGCCCGTCGGATTCCGGCCAGATTCGCAATCAGCAGGGCGAGGGCACCGATGACGTTGGGGATAAGCAGGATCAGCCCGTCCACGATATGCGCGGTGCGGTCGAGTGCTCGATTCACCCCATCCAGAATCGCCATCAAACGTTCGCCAGTTCGCGAGAACGGCCTTTCTGAAGTAGCTCCTTCATCAGCCGCTTCCGGTCCTGACGACGCCGCTTCGAAGAGAGCCGTGACGTCGCGGATCGTGCCTCGAATCCCTTCGAGCGTCGTTAGTATGGTCTCCCCGCTCGTTGCGTGAGCTTCAGAGCTCGAAGACGGGGTTTCCGGCGCGGATTCCCCGCCGCCTCTCACGCCAAGCCTTTCGATGATCTGGCGAATGTTTTCAACAATGCGCTCGAGCGACCTGACCATCCACGGCAGCGAAAACGAAGTCAGAAATCCTCCCACCAAACCGCCGATCAGATTGCTGAAGAAATTGCCGATGCCACCGAATAACGCTTCCAGGAAACCACCGAAGGAGTTGCCGGGAGCAAGGTCGTTAATGTTGACGACATGCACCATCAAGGCCCCGTTGAACATGGGCGGCGAGCCGAATTCGGGTCCCTCGGCCAGGGCTTTGGCGAATTCGAATCCCAGGTAGCGCGAGGTGTTCCGCTCGATGTCCTCCAAGGCACGGCGCGCGGTTCGCACCTGCGTCAACAAGACACCAAATGCCTCAACCACCAAGTCTTCAGGATCCATTATGTAACCTTATACTCATGGCAAGCCCGTCACCTGATTGGCCTCCCGGATACGATCGAAATTCGCCTGGCCCGTGGCATACGCTTCCTGGACCACGCTTTGAAAGCGATCCGCGACGTGAGCCGCCAGTTCGGGATTCGGAGGCCAATTCCTGACGACGATTTCGACTTTTGGCGCGCGAACTCGGCCGAGGCGAGCGAGCTTCAGCAGCCTGCGCGGGGAAGTCATCGTGACTTCCATGGGTGTGTCTGTGCCCTCTGCGATGTGCTCCACCCATTCGTTCAGCACCATGCCGATAAAACCCGCCATCGCCGCACCGATCATGTCGAATCCACCTTGAACGAGCCACTGCGCATACGTCCCGGCGAGCGGCTCAAAACCGGTGGGGGAAGCTTCCGTTGCTCGTCTCCCGAAGAGTGATCGCATAAGTGCGTCGGTATCCGAGACCAAGCGATCCAGCAAACGGCGCGAACCCAACCTGGAGGCACGGACTGCGGCGGCGTCAAACGCGTCCGCCGTGTGACTCAAAGTGTCGCCAACGGTGGTCATTACGCCGCCGATGCCGCTCGAAATGCCGCCCATGACGTCGCTCACCACCCCTTCGATTCGCCGTCTGAGGGGTTGGATGATTCGCCTAGTGTAGTTGGGTACCCGGTCGGCATCGTAGGTTAGCGTTAGCTGTTCCATCCTCCCCGCGCGTGGCAGAGCCAGGGCGCCGGTCAATCCCTGCAGTGCAGCAATCGTTCTCGGGACGTTCGTTCCCGAGATGACGTCGACCATCGCCGCATTCCAAAGCGGCGCCGGGGCACCGTACCAGGCGTCGTGCAGGAGACGAACGGCTTCTCTCAGTTCCTGATTGAAAAAAGCACCCGGACCAATGTCCATCACCAATTGGCCGACCGTCACAGGCTCTTCACGTGGAGCGGTGTACATTTCCGGAGAATCCCCGATGGCGTATAAGTTGGTATCGATGGTCTCAATCGCTTCTTGCACGGCAACCAACGCCCTGTGAATGATCGGACCTACGTCGATGTCGATAATTGCATTGCCGTATCGAACCACTTTATGGATCATGCTTTCCACGCCCGACCAGAAAGTCTCCAACTGGGATCCGAAAGTCCTGATGCCATCAAGTAATCCATGCGTGTACTCGATCGCAGCTTTTGAATAGACGTGCAGATAACTGTTTGCTACTTCCTCGAACGTGTAGAGCAATTCCAAACCCTGGATGGCATAGGAACCGAGATCGTCGATAAAGACCCGCAGAACGTTCCGCCGGAACGTATATGCCCGCTGTTCAATCCCTTGAAAGAAGTCCAGAGCAAGGTAGCGTAGATGAAGCAGAACATCGCCGCCGACATCTCCGAGGAGGCGTGCCAGGGCAGGGATGAGCAATAATCCCGCTACCAGGTAGCGGACGATGTTGTCCAACCTGTATTCAATCGGCAGAGCAGATGGCGTTTCACCTGCCCGCGCTTCGCCTTCCGGGATTTCCACCTTGGAGGTTGCGCTGGAGCTCGCAGGGAAAAACGCGTTGCGTACGATCTTTGCCGCATCGAGAATCTGGCCGCGACTCGTCGCCAAGGCGCGGTATGCCATCACGGCAATCCCGGGGATGTCCGAAATGCTTCGTTGAGTGGGATCGAACATCTCCGCGCTTGGCACCCGAAAACGATCGATCGAAGCCAGTATCCCTGCCGTAATTTGTTCCAAAATCCCCAAAAATCTGGGAAGCAGTTGGGGTTCACGCACTGCCCGAGATACCCTGCGCCCGACATTCCATTGTTCGAGAGCTCGCCCGACGTGATCGCCGACGCCCTCAACCGGTGCCGTGAGCAGGTATCCAAACTGAAAATTCGCCACTCGCGCAGTCACCGCCTCGTTGTAGAAACGGAATACGGGAAAATCCATGGACCATCTTTCCAGATCCTCGGCTTCCTGCACTCGTTCCCTCAACCACTCCTCCAAGAGGAAGTTGGACCACTTGAAAACCCCAAACCAGCGAAGGAACTGCGGCAAGGAAGCTTCTACGGTTTCATTCCAAAGCAATATTATCGGCATGGCCGCCTACTCGACGCTGCTCGTCAGGTAAGTCCGATTTCTCAACTCGACCTCGAGGTGCTCACGGAAACTAACCAATTCCGATTCGGTTGCATCCGCAGATTGAATACGCAATATCCTGATGATGGGCCGGAGTCTGTCGCTCGCTCCAATGTCCAGCATGGGTTGGGAAAGAGGCTCGCGCTCTATGTCGTAGACTTCCCTGTCGAGCATGTCGAAATACTCGCGCACCATCGGTGCATAGTCACGCAAGTGTGCAGGCAGTACGCGACCCACCGCGAGGTAAATCATGTCGCGCAGTTGCTGATCGTTAAGCAGAAGCCTCGGCCTGCCCCGCTCGCGCTCCAACGTCCTTCGCTCTGCTGCGAAAGCGCTCATTGGATCTCTGAGCAGAGATGCCGGCACCGATCTGCTGGCCATGGTTCTTTCGGCTTTCGCACGAAGGCGTTCGGTAAGTCGGCTTATGTCGACGGTTTCAGGCTCACCAATCTCTTGCAGAATTTCCTCGAAATCCGGTATGGTCGGTGGATCAGGAAAATCCGGAATATCGAACGATGGCGTTTCAGGCAAACTGACCGATCCAAAAGATTCGAACAGATCGTCGAGTGCACCAGTAAAACCGCCGGTGAAGACGTAAGCCAACGGCCCGATGATCCAATCGCTGACCCAACTGCTTTCTTCTTCCATGGGTTTGGAACGCCCGGGACCAGATCTGAATGCCTGGACGATGGCCGGCATCATCGAGAGCAATTTCCGAAGTCGTTCGACAAAGATCCCGACGGGAGTGACGTCGAACGCACCGGTGATCTTGTCGTAAAGCGCATCCACGTATTTCACGATGGCAGCCACGATCTCTTTATAGGTGTCCAGGAATCTGCTCTGAAAATCGGTCAACACGTTCGAGACTTTTTCCAGCAGCAATCCAGGCAATCGCTGTATGCTGTCCAGCACCCAATTTACGATCCCCAGTGGAGACGGTCTTCGCGTGAAGGCATCCACCAGTTGGTCGACGAAACCGTCGAAAATATCTCGGACCGCATCCATGACGGCTTGGATCAGGCCGCTCATGGCACGATATTGGCCCATGATGTGGGGCAGCAAACGCACGAAGCGGGTGATCAGGAGTGCCGCAAAGCCGACGATCTGAACGAATAGCCCGGCAAAGCGATCCAGGAGATCCAGAATTCGCCGCAGAAGCGGATTCCTCACCTCGGATCGAGGACCCGTGATCACGTCCCAGAATCGCAGTGTGGCATCTAAAAGAGTCGCCAATTCACCCAGGACCCTGTAGAACATGCGGCTTTCTCGCTGTCCACCCAGCACCATCGTGAGCGCCCCTGCCAGCAATAGAGGAACTGCGAGCACGCCCGCCGCTGGACCAAGTACCGGGAGAATCCATATGCCTGCAACGCGATACAGCATCGCAAGGATTCCACCCCACGGTTCATCGACGAGCAGCGAGAGAATCTCGCGAATGTGTGTGGCGATGAGAATCGCGCCCGTGGGAGATACGGCCACCCCGACGAGTAAGCCAGCGATACCGGATAGTGGACCCAGCAGGTTAAGCTCCGGATATGGCTCGGGCATACTGCGTTTAACCTCTATGTAACGCCGTTTGAGTTCTTCGATGTTGACGATGGCGATGTAGAGATTGAGACGCTTGACCGGCACACTCGATCCGAACCAATGCGTCAGAAACGCCCCGCGCGCCCTGCGCAGGATTTGTTCTTCCAGCGTTACCAGCCGGGCCCAGGGTGAAAGTACCTCTCCGGTTTTCTCGAGGGTTTCAGTGAGTTCCGGCAACAGTGAAATAGGCACGACTCAACGCTCCCTAGCGGCCTTGATTTGAGCGTTTTCCCGCTCGATTTGTTTTGCCAGCAGTTTGACAAACTCGCGACGCTCTGCGGTCGTCAGTCCCATGATCTCTGACCAGGACCAATGTAGGTTGTAAGCCAAAAAGAAGATCTCTTCCCTGAGTGACTCGATGTTCAATCCAGCGCTAAAAAATGAGTCATGTCCAGGTTCGCCCTGACCTCCTCGCCGCACACCGGGCATTCGATATCCCTCAGCAGGTCGACGCCGGGAGCCGCCCGATTGAGCGCTCTATCGATCAACCGGCGATCCGTGAGAGTCAAATCGGCCAGGAGTCTTGGTCCCAGCCCCTCGATGCGGTGCTTGGGCATATCCCCGACGCTTTTGATACAGCGAGACAGCAATGCATTCTTTCCGTGTGAGGGATTCTTTCTGACCATCGGTGCTACGGCGGCTTCATCCACGCCGCGCGGCAAT
>Ga0315554_1001209_pt1 | contig 15241 bp, 11 predicted proteins | sample SalMarSW160370MG_FD_202114 | JGI IMG/M metagenome (GOLD analysis project Ga0315554, IMG submission 202114) | Salt marsh sediment microbial communities from the Plum Island Ecosystem LTER, Massachusetts, United States - Salt Marsh Sediment SW1603-70 ... | reverse complement strand
GGATCGAAGTGGGAGACCGGATTCTGGAGGTGGACGGGAAGAGCGTGAAATCGAAATCCCTCGAAGATGTTCGGTTGATGGTTCGGGGTCCCGTGGGGACGACCGTTCACATACAGGTGGGGCGGGAAGGATCGCCCAAGCCTCTCGATTTTGCACTGATCAGGGAGGAAATTCCTGTCCGCAATGTCTCGTACGCAGGCTATGTCGACAGTGTCACAGGATATATCAGGCTGGAGCGATTCTCCCGCACGGCGGGAGACGACGTTCGAAACGCCATGAAGGACCTGAAAGAAAAGGGCACGCTCAAGAATATAGTGCTTGACCTTCGAGACAACCCCGGAGGCCTGCTCGACATGGCGGTTGATGTAGCGTCGAAGTTTCTTCCGGAAAGCACATTGGTCGTCTCCACTCGAGGTCGGCGCAGCGACTCCGAGCGCAAGTACTACTCTACCGAAATCCCTCTCATGCCATCCGTTCCTCTGGCACTGCTCGTCGATCGGGGAAGTGCGAGCGCCAGCGAGATCGTTGCGGGAGCGATTCAGGATGTCGATCGTGGGATCATCGTCGGCACGCGCACATTCGGAAAGGGTTTAGTGCAGACGATCATACGCCTCTCCGAGCACAGCTCGTTGAAGATCACATCGGGGCGATACTATACCCCGAGCGGCCGCAGCATCCAGGAAATTGATTACTTTCACCGTACCAAGGAGGGCGTTGTCACGGTCAAGCCTGACAGCCTGAGGCGGGAATTTTTCACGGTCCATGGTCGTCCTGTGTTTGAGGCGGGCGGCATCGTTCCGGACTCGACGGTGCCGGATGAAGCTGCCGGCGCGCTTCTTGATGAGTTGAGCCGAAAGGCGATGTTCTTTAAGTATGCAAACTATTTCGCGTCGCAGAGAAAGTCGATCCCGGATCACTTCAAGGTCACGGACGACATCTTGAAAGACTTCGAGGCCTTCCTGAAGGAGAAGAATTTTCAGTACGAAGAAGAAGCCGAAGGCAAGTTGAAGGAACTCAGCGATCTCGCTGATAAGGCTCGGTACGGTACGTCCTTCTCCGAGGGAATTGAAGAAGTTACGAAAGCCGTCCAGAGAGAAAAAGCTCGAGCCTTTGCGCGATACGACAAGGAGATCCGAACCGCACTGGAGCTGGAGATTATCGCCCGTATGAAGGGAGAGAAGGCGGCGATTGAAGCCTCGTTTCCTTCCGACCGACAACTTGAGGTCGCGGTCCGCCTGCTGGAGAACAGAAGCGCATACAGGCGGTTGCTCGGACCGACGAAGTAGCCGACAAGCCGTTTACGCCGAAGGAGGCTTCCGAGAAGCCGGCGGCAAGCAATGAAAAAGGCATCCTCACAGCGCTGTGACGGATGCCTTTTTCGTTTGCAGGTTCGGCACCTGATCCTGGAAATTCAGGCTGAAGCCAGCTTCTCCTCCACCAGCGTGCTGACCCGTTTCAGATCCCCCGGCCGATTGACATAATCAAGACTGTCGCTTTGAATGACGAGGAGCGGACCCCGTTGATATCTCCCGATCCAGCTCTCGTAGTGTTTGTTGAGTTGTTCAAGGTACTCGCGCTGGATGCTCTGTTCGAAAGACCTTCCCCGGCGGGAAATCTGCTGCAGGAGTGTGTCCACGGAAGCCCGGAGGTAGATCATCAGGTCGGGGACCTTCAAATACTGCGTCATGACTTCAAAGAGGGAGGCGTAGTTGTCGTAATCGCGCTGATCCATTTTTCCAATCTCGTAGAGGTTTCTCGCAAAGATCTCAGCGTCTTCGTAGATGGAGCGATCCTGGATCACCGACTCACCGGACTCAGCCATTCGTTTGTGGTGCTTGAATCGATTTGCGAGAAAGTAGATCTGCAGGTGGAACGACCAGCGTTTCATGTCCGCATAGAAGTCGGGGAGATAAGGATTATCGTCGACCGATTCGAAGTATGGTTTCCAGCCGAAGTGCTCCGCGAGAAGTCGAGTCAGAGACGATTTTCCCGCCCCGATGTTTCCGGCGACGGCGATGAAGAGAGACTTCGATTGAGATGCCATGGGTGGACTTGTGGAATTCAGAGTGAAAAGCGGGTTTGAGCAGCGCTCGAACTGAGCCCGAGGAGCGTGCGCTGCAGCGGCAAATGTATCTCAATAGCGATTGAAATGCAAGCGAACCGTCCGCGATCTAGATTGTGTCGTGGATTGCTTTCACAAGAGCTTCGAGCCCCTCCACGATCCTCGGCCCGGGCCGGCTGATGATGCTCGCATCAATGAGAACGACACGTTTGCTCCGAATAGCTGAAAGCTCCTTCCACTCCGGGTAAGCGTTCACGATGGCCTCTTGCGATTTGACCATGTCATTCGCGGCAATGATGACGTCGGGCCGGCGTCGGAAAATCTCTTCACGGCTGACCAACGGATAGGCCGTCGTGGAATCGCGGACGATATTCTCCCCATGGGCGGTTGTGATCATCTGGTCGAGAAACGTTCCGCGGCCGGCGGCGATGATCGGGTTCAGGGAAAGCAAGAGGAGCACCTTCCGGGGTGCTTCGGCCCTCGCCTGTCGGGCCAAGTCATCCCGTCGATGCCGGAGGCTGTCGACCAACGATTCTGCAGCGGATGCACGCCCGGTCAGGCGTCCGATGTCGAGGATGGACTTGAAGACACCGTCGATCGTCCGGGGATTGGAAACGAAGGTCGGAATACCCAGCGAGGTCAATGTCTGATAGTCCGTCTCCAGGTTGCCCGACGCGGACATGATGACCAGGTCGGGCCGGAGCTCGGCGATGCGTTCAATATTGGGATTCAGCATTCCGCCGACTTTCGGCTTGAGCTTTGCCGCCGCCGGAAAGTCGCAGTAGTCTGTGACGCTGGCGATCGATGAATCCAGGCCCAGCGCGTAGAGGGTCTCCGTCAAGCTTGGGGCGAGTGAGATAATCCGCTTCGGAGTGGTTTCGAGGTGAAGGACGTGGCCGAAGTCATCGGCGACTCCATCGCGTTGATCAGCGGGCTGATTGTTTCTGCGCTCGCACGAGCCGAACAGGAGGAGGACGAAAAGAAGTCCGACCGGGATTCTCATAGGTGATGACCGGAAACAAAAAGAGCGAATCGTGTCGATTCGCTCTTGGGTCAGTACAGGCATCGGTTCCTTATTTGTAGGAGGAGAGGGCTTCCTCGACAGTATCGTGATGTTCGAAGACCGATACCAGCTTCGTAACGATGAGCAGGCTCTGGATCTTGTCTGAGGCGCGTGCCAGTTTGAGGTTGCCGCCGGCGTTCCGCACCGTCGTGAGAGCTCCAATCAGCATCCCCAGCCCCGAGCTGTTCATGAACTTCACCTCACCCAGGTCGACCACGACTTTGTTCTTTCCCGCATCGATCAGTTTGTGAAGCTCTTCGTTCAAGGATGAAGCGTCGGGCCCTCCCATCACATTTCCCTTCAATTCGATGAGGATTACGCCCTTCACATCCTTTATCTTGAGTTTCATTGCATTGCTCCTCTTCGTTGCGGTTGTACGTAGTGGCGTTTGAATCGGCGGCGATTCCGCGGCTCATCCAACAGTGTCAACTTAATTGCCCTTCTTTTTTCGGTAGCTCCAGTCGAGCACAACAGCGCTGGCGATATAGATCGACGAATAGGTCCCCGTGGTGATGCCGATGGTGAGGGTGAAAGCAAATCCGCGTGTCACTTCCCCCCCGAAAAGCAGCAAGACGATCAGGACCATGAAAATGGTGCCAGAGGTAATGATCGTTCTGCTCAGCGTGTCATTCAGGCTCTTGTTCATGACATCGATGAGCGGCATGGTGCGATAGATCTTCTGATTCTCTCGCATGCGGTCGAAGATAACGACGGTGTCGTTGACGGAAAGGCCGACGAGCGTCAGGAACGCTGCTATCATGTCTTGGGAGATCTCGAGGTTGAGGAGGGGGGTAACTCCGTCAAGCAGCGAAATCAGTCCGAGCGTGAGCAGAACGTCGTGATATAATGAAAGGATAGCCCCGACGCCGTAGATGAATTTGTAGCGTATCGCCACGTAAGCGAGGATGGCGAAGAGCGACGCCACCACGGCATACATGGCGTCCTGTCTGAGCTCTTTGCCGATCTTCGGACCGATCTTGTCCTCTCGCAGGACCTCAAACGGAAGGTTCGGAAGGTTCTTCTGGATGGCCTCCTTGATGTTCGTGGCGACGGTCATTCCTTCTTCTTGCCGACTCGTCCGTATCAAGATGGTCTGCTCTGTGCCGAACGACTTGATCTCGCTGTCCCCAAACCCCTCTTTTCCCAACGCGGCCCGGAGCGCTCCGTAATCCGGCCTTTTATCGAACTGCAGCACGAGCTCGGTCCCGCCGCGAAAATCAATCCCATAATCGATGCCTTTGACCAAGAGAGAGGCCATCCCGGCGAGGATAATAACGGAGGAGACTATGTACATCTTCCCCCGCAGAACCATGAAGTTGATATTGGTCTTCTTGAAAAGCCGCATTGAGTAGGAGACTCCTTTTCGAATGTCTGGTGCGACGAAAAACTATCAGCAGGCGAAGAACATAGACGCCTCAGCCAAAGTTCGGACTTAGTCCCTTGTCCATCATAATGTTGAAGATCACCCGCGTGATGACGATCGCGCTGAACAAGCTTGCGACGATCCCGATCATCAGGGTCAGCGCGAAGCCTTGGACGGGACCGGAGCCGAACTGGTACAGGATGACGCCGGTCAGAAACGTTGTAACGTTGGAGTCGATGATGGCGGTGAATGCTCGTGCATATCCCGCGTCGATCGCCGCGCGCAGAGTTTTCCCGCCCGCCAGCTCCTCGCGGACGCGCTCGTTGATAAGCACATTTGCGTCGACGGCGACACCGATGGTCAGCACAATGCCGGCGATGCCCGGCAGGGTAAGTGTTGCCTGGAATCCGGACATCACGCCCAGGATAAAGAGCAGGTTGAAGAGCAGGGCGACGTCGGCCATCGCGCCGGCGCTGTGGTAGTAAACGACCATGAAGATGACCGTCAAGATGAACGCAAACGCCGTGGCGCTCAAGCCGGAGCGTATCGAATCCTCGCCGAGGGATGGTCCGACCGAGCGTTGTTCGATGATCGTTACGGGGGCGGGAAGCGAGCCGGCCCTCAAGACGATCTCGAGCAGGCGGGCCTCATTCGGGGACTCGAGCCCCGTGATGCGCGAGCGACCGCCGACGATCTTGTTGATCACCGTCGGTGCCGAGAACACCGCGTTATCGAGCGCAATAGCGACACGTTTTCCGACATTTGCGCCGGTAATGCGCGCCCACTCCCGCGATCCCTCCGAGTTCATCTCCATGTTCACGATCGGCCGGTTATCTTCCGGGTCCACGCTCGCGCGGGCATCGACGATCACCCCACCGGTGAGCTCGGGCTGTCCCTTGACAGCAAAGAGAGTATAGTACCGTTTGTTTCCTCGTGGCTGGGCTCGGGAGGACCAGAGGAACTGAAAGTCGGCCGGCAACAATTTCTTGACATCCGGCCGGTCGAGGAGGCGGGAGACGCGATCCCGATTGGCCTCCTCCACAAAGCCTTCTCCGGTGTTTTGCTGGTCGGGAATGACATACGAGAAGAAGGGGTGTTCGCGCATAAAGACGGCTTCTTTGGAAGTGTCCGCTGTCGCAGGCTCATTGCCTCCCAACAGCTCTTCCAGAGCGTCTTTCGGTTTCTGCTCTGCTGCTGTCTTTGCTTTTGCGGTCGCCGATGTATCGCCTTCAACTTTTCCGGAGAGGTAGTCGTCGATCGATTGCATGACCTTGTACGAAATGCTGGGGTCACGCAGGAGGAGGAACTCAAGTTTCGCTGTGCCCTGGAGCAGCCTCCGGACCTCCTCTTCATCCTTCACGCCCGGCAGCTCCACGATGATGCGCCGGGAACCCTGTTTCTGGATGTTGGGTTCCGACACGTGATATTGATCGACGCGATTGCGAACGATCTCAATGGCGCGATCAACCGCCTTTTCAGTCTCGGTGCTGAGTTCTTTCAGGATGGTGTCATCGTTGTCCCGTATGTTTCCGTAGTAGCGGCTCATGCGGATGCCGCGCGCTTGAAACTTCGCGGCAAACAGTGGGATAACAGACTCATCAGTTGTCTTCGCTTCGGTCCGGAGTTCGTTGATGATCGCGCGGAAGTTATCGTCTTTGTTCTTCGCGAGGTCATCGAGCAGCTGGATGACGTCCACTTCGAGCACGACGCGCATTCCACCCTGAAGGTCCAGACCAAGCTTGATACGCTTCAATTTTGCGCTCAGGATATCGTCCTGGTGCTGCTCGTAGTAGAGAAGGCTGTCCTGGCCCGCGAGGGACGACAATTTCTTGCGGAATTCGTAGTCCTGGTAGGTAGGGTACAAGAACACAAGGGAAAGCGCGACCGCAGCAAGGATCAGGATAATCTTCGAGAGTTGGTTACGCACAAATCGTTCTCCAGACTAAGTCAGAAGTCAAGGTGTGAGATGGTGCGGGTCTCAACCGCTGTAACATCCGAATCAAAATATAACCCACCGTGCCTGCAAAGTCAACAAGAAAATCGTTGCATCTCAGGCGATACACGGGTATATTAAAAATCCATGGGTCGATTCCCTGCACTCATCTCGAAGGAGATTTCGTTGTCATGCCGTTGATGACTCAGATTCGCAACAATCTCACCAAGGCGTTCGCGGTCTTCGCTGCCTTCTTCATCGTCTACATCGTGCTCGACTGGGGAATGGATATCTCCGGCCGCCGGCACCAGGCGACAAGCGACTATATTGGAAAAGTCAATGGAACGAAGATCTCCTACCGCGATTTTTCGGAATTGCTCCGACAGCAAACGGACGCGATCAGGAAGCGGACGGGGACCGAGCCCGACGAGGAAACTGATCGACAGGTCCGCGATCAAGTCTGGAACGCGCTCGTACAACAGATCCTCGTGGAGCAAGAGGTTGATCGACTGGGCATTTCGGTAACGGACGACGAGATACGAAGCATTCTTCTGGGGTCCCATCCTCCCGAGATGATTGCCAATCAGTTCAAGGACTCCCTCGGTGTTTTCAATCGGGCGGCCTACGATCGAGCCGTGGCGGACCCACAGAACCGGCAGGCCTGGATTCAAGTCGAAAACGAGCTCCGGCGACAGCGCCGGCTCGAGAAGCTGCAAAGCCTCCTCTTTGCTTCGACACGGGTGACACCGGAGGAACTTAAGCAGCGATTCATCGATCGGACGATCACGATGGAGGGGGAATACGTCCTTTTCGATCCGAACAGATTCGTTCCGGATTCGACCGTGCAGGTGACCGATGCCGACCTCCAGAAGTATTACAACGCGAACCAGGACGAATACAAGGTTCGGGCCGCACGCAAACTGAAATATGTCTTCTTCAGCCTGGCTCCCACGAGCGACGACTCCGCCTCGGTTCTGTCTGAGATGAACCGCGTTCTGGATCAGGCGAAATCAGGCATGGATTTCATCGATCTCGCCAAGACCTATTCTGACGAACCCGTCAACGACACGGCGTACGTGAAGCACGGAGAGCTCAGTCGGCAGTTAGAAGACGCGGTCTTTTCCGCCAAAAAAGGGCAAATCGTCGGTCCGATCAGCGATTATTCCGGCTACCATCTGGCGAAAATCCTTGATGAGAGGAGAGGGGGAGCGGAATTTGTTCGCGCAAGTCACATCCTTCTGAACACGAAGGCTGGCTCCGATACCATGGCGATCCTTCAAAAAGCGAGGGAGCTTCTGAGGAGGATACGCAACGGTGAGAGCTTTGAGTCGATCGCACGTGAGTACAGCGACGATTCGGGTTCGAAGACGGCTGGCGGCGATCTGGGCTGGACCGGGCGTGGCGGCTGGGTGAAGCCATTTGAGCAGGCAGCGTTCGGCGCCAAGGTCGGAGAAGTTGTCGGACCAATTCGCACGCAGTTCGGCTGGCATCTCATCAAAGTAACGGGGCGGGACAACCGAGAGTTGAAGCTCGCTGTGCTGACGATGAAGGTCAAGGCGAGCGCGCAGAGTGCGGATGCAACGTATCAGCGCGCCCAGGACTTTCTCTCTCTGGCGAAGGACGAAGGCTTTGAGAAGTCTGCAGAGCTCAGCTCATTTCAGGTTCGGGAGACACCGGAATTCGCTAAGGGCGGTTTCATACCGGGCATCGGTATCAGTGATGTCGTGATGAATTTCGCGTTCAGCAAGAAGCTGGGCGCACTCAGCGATCCAGTTTCCGTGCCGGGCGGGGTCGCGGTTTTCAAGATCACGGGGGTTCGTGAGGAGGGCGTCAGACCCTTCGAGGAGGTCAAGAACCGTGTCCAGAGTGAGGTCCTGCGGGAAAAGAAAATTCAGAAGCTTCGGGAACAGGTCGACGCGTTCTATAAGACGCTGAATCCCGACTCCGACCTCCTGGTGGCCGCCAAGGCTGTCCCTGATGCGGTGGCGCAACAAACCGGACCATTCAAGGCGATTGACAGCCCGCAGGGTGTTGGCCGGGACTACGCTTTCATCGGAACGGCAGTTGCGCTGAAGCCCGGAGAGATCTCCAAACCCTTCGAGGGAACGCGGGGCTCCTATATCCTGAAGCTCACTTCGAAATTGCCGTTCGATTCGACGCAATTCGCGAAGGCGCGCAGTTCGCTGGCCGATGAAATCCTTCAGGGGAAACGAAACCGCCTCTTCACTGATTGGCTGACGGCGTTGCGAGACAAGGCTGACATCGAAGATCTTCGTGACCGGTTCTATCGCTAATGGGCATGGAGTGCTGCCGGGAGATCTCGTGACTTGATTGCCCACTCCGCTCTCTGCGCGCGGGGTGCATAAATTGCCCGGTTGAGCCATTCGCCCAAGAGAGGGGAGCATGAAGCGGCTTCCAGTGTACCTGGTGACTCTCTCGTTCTTCTTTGTGGGACGGCTTTCCGCTCAGCACGACGGCTGGCATCTCTCCGTCGCGGCGTTGGGCGGTTACACGACAACCTCCAAAGTATTCTACAACCCCGACTCACCCTCCAGCGACATCCGCAGTCAATATACCTCGGTCGATAACATCTACGGCGGCGGACTTGAGCTTCGAGTGGGAAGAGCAGATCACAATTTCTTCCTTGCCCTCAAGCTTGAGTACCTGTCAAAAATCCAAGAGCAGATACAAGCGGTCGCATACGCCGGCCCGCCGATTCCTGCGCCTGTCAAGGATGGTTTTCGCCTGATTCCCGTTGAGTTGGGATTGAATATGTACATTCCGCTTGGGACTGAAAAGGCTCGTCTCTCCATGGGAGGAGGAATCGGGGCATATTACGGCAAGCGCATCCTGTCGGTTGCGGGTGTCGATGCTCCTGAAGTAAACCATCCGGTGGGCATCGGAATCCATGTGGAGAGCAGCTTTGACTACTTGCTTTTCAGGGGGGTCGCCGTGCGGGGGGAAATGAGGTTCCGCGATCCCGACATGACTGCAGAAAACCGGTTCCAGGAGCGGTCGGCGTTCTATAACGGGAAGACGATTTCCTTTCCCCAAAACGCTTTTACGACGAGGATCAATGTCAACGGTCTCATGTTCGGTTTGGGCATCGTTGTTGACCTCTTCTAATGCATGCAGAGATGGAAAACGATCGGTGAGCTCCGTATCATTTCAGAGATTTCCGCTGGGGGTCGAAGATTTCGATCAGTGGGTGCGCGGTCATGAGTAATCGAGATCGGCCGAGGAAGAGCCTGATTTTCCTTGCAGGCTTCATGGGGAGCGGCAAGAGCACGATCGGACCGATCCTTGCCAACACGCTCGGATTCGAATTTGTCGATGTCGACAAGTCTGTCGAAAAGAAAGCACAGAAGAGGGTCATCGATATTTTTGTGAGTAGCGGCGAACAGACCTTTCGCGTCATCGAACGAGCCGCCCTTGAAGAAGTTGCCCAGAAGGATCATTGTGTAGTATCCCTGGGGGGAGGGACCATCGCAAGTGAAGAGAATTTTCAGCTAATTCGTCAGAGTGGAATCATTGTTTACCTGCAGCTCCCCCCGGATGAGATCTTGCAACGGGTCCATCACAGGACCGACCGACCGTTGCTGACAGGTGAGTCCGGCGAGAAATTGCCGAAGGAAGCAATGGAGCGCCGAATTCAGGAGTTGCTCGCCCGGCGCGAGGAGTTCTATGCTCGTGCCGACGTCGTAATCCGGACAGACAAGAAAAGAGTCGGTACGACCGTTGACGAGATCGTCCGGAAGCTGAAAGGCCTTGTTGATACTTAAGGAGTCGGCGTGATCCAGCGAAAAATCGATGTAGCACTAGGGGACCGCAGCTACCCGATCTATGTCGGGACCGAAATGACGGAAACCTTCGCAACGACCTGCCAACAACATGGCGTCCCGAAGCGCGTGGTCGTCATTACGGACACCAATGTCGCGCCCCACTACCTCAAGCCTCTCGAAGGGAACCTTCGCGCGTCGGACTTCATCGTCTCATCCATCGTTCTATCGCCCGGCGAGCGACAAAAGAGCCTCTCGCGTGCAAACCTCATCTACACGGAAATGCTCAAAAGGGGTGTCGGGCGCAGGTGCGCTTTGGTTGCCCTCGGGGGTGGCGTGATCGGCGACCTCGTTGGCTTTGTGGCGGCCACGTATTATCGCGGCGTTGTGTTTCTTCAAGTCCCCACCACGCTGCTGTCACAGGTCGACAGCTCCGTCGGCGGTAAGGTCGCGGTGAACCATCCCCTCGGCAAGAACATGATCGGTGCATTCTATCAACCGAGATTTGTCTGGGTGGATATCGAATGTTTGAAGACGCTGCCTGCACGCGAGGTTGTCTGTGGACTCGGTGAGGTTGTGAAATATGGCGTGAGCCTCGATGCCGACCTGTTTGCCTACCTCGAATCGAACCTCGAGAGCGTTTTGAAACTGGAACGAGAAGCGGTTGCGTATGTCCAGGGCCGCTGCTGTGAGCTGAAGGCACACATCGTGTCAGAGGATGAGCGTGAAACGGGTCTGCGCATGGTGCTGAATTACGGACACACCGTGGGCCACGCGCTTGAAGCGGCCGGGAGCTTCAGAGTGTTGAAGCATGGGGAGGCAGTGCTGCTCGGGATGATCGCCGAAAGCTACATCGCACGCGAGATGTCGCTTCTGGCGCCGGAAGCGCACAAGCGGATCGTCGATCTTGTTCGACGGATTCCGTTGAAGGTGCGATGGTCGTCGATCGCGCCCGCCCGCGTGCTGCAGGCACTGAAACACGACACGAAATCGGTGGATGGCAAAAACCGATTCGTCCTTCCCTCGCGGCTTGGGGAAGTGCAGGTTGTCGATTCCGTCGAACCCGCAGTGATCCAGGGGTCGCTCAAGTACATCTCTCGCGAAAAGCAGTAGCAGGAGCGTTGCGGCGCGGGATTCCCTTCCTTCTGTCATTCTTCCCTCACGTACACGGTACTGGTCTGTTCCCCTCGACGTCCCTTCGCTGAAATTCATTGAGCGCGAGCCCTACCAAGGAGGATGAAGCCTGGAATGCGGAAGTCGCGATCCGGAATGGAGAGAGACTGAAACGAGGGCAGAGCGCAGAAGAGAGGGCTTGCAATGCGAGGCATTGAAGGAAGAGATCCGGGGGAGAAGCGGTTGAATCTTGAATGAATGACGGGGGCTCGCAGCACTCGCCTCAACACGGTGACGGCTTGCGACTCGATACGCGAATCTCTGAGTTGATCCTTCCTACCAGCTAATCTTGTTTGGATTCTTCTCCTCCCGCCAGAATGGACTCGTGTGCAGGTCGCAGAGCCCGATCGGATACTTTTCGTTGAAGATCTCCGTCGTTTTCTCCGGGCACCATGGGCGGGCCTTCTTCTTGGTTTCGACACAGATCGTATCGGTGACGATCCCGTCGGGCTGATGGAAGTAGTCGGGCTGCAGGCCGACCTGCGGGTCCTCGTAGGTATCCCGCATGAAAATGCCGAAAATGGGAGCGGCCGCGCGCCCACCCTGTCCGTCTGCACTTCCGAACTTAATGCGATTGTCGTCAAAACCCACCCAGATCCCGGCCGTGAGCTGCGGCGTGAAGCCGACGAACCATGCGTCGCCAAAGTCCTGCGTCGTGCCGGTCTTCCCTGCGGCCGGAAGCGAGAAGTAGGAGCGCACGATGCGACCGGTGCCTCCCTCCTCGTTAACGGCGCCTTCCATCAAGTTTGTCATGAGGTACGCGGTCTCCTTACTCAGAACCTCACGCTTCTCGGGCGTGTCGTCCTCGAGAACGTTTCCATCCTTGTCCTCGATTCGGAGGATCGAGATGGGGTCGACCAGCACCCCTTCGTTCGGGAAAACACCGTAGGCCGAGGTGAGCTCGAGGGGCGAGACCACTTCGGTCCCGAGGGCGATCGCTTCGTACGGTCGTATCGGCGAGGTGATCCCCATGCGGTGTGCGTACTCGACAACCTGCTTCGGAGGAACGATATCCTCAATAAGACGCACAGCGATCAGGTTGATGGATCGCTTCAGCCCTTCACGCAAGGTGTACTTTCCTCCGAACGTCCCGTCGAAGTTCTGCGGCGTCCAACGAGTTCCATCCGGCATTGGAATCGTGATGGGTTGGTTCAGCAGCTCGTAGCAGACCGGCGTGCCGTTGTCGATCGCAGCGGTATAGACGAAGGGTTTGAACGCCGAGCCGGGTTGCCGTCTGATCTGCGTGACGTGATTCAGGCCGTAGCGAAAGCTCCGGAAGTTTCTCCCGCCGACCATTGCTTTGATGTGCCCGTTGTGGGGGTCGATCGCGACCATACCGACTTCGATTGTCTGAGCAGCTTTCTTTGCTGAATCGATGAACGCCTGGTTCGTTCGAAGAGCGCTTACGATGCTGTCGCGTATGGCCGGCGTCTTCGCTTTCTTGTACACATCCAGATCTCGGATCATCTTGTCAACTGCATCGCGGAGAATGTCCGGATGCTTCTTCCAGTCCCAACTCTCATCGAACCGCTGCTGGAACTTCTCCAGGTGTTCTTCGACGGCCCGGTTGGCGTACCGCTGCATACGGCTGTCGAGCGTCGTGTAGATACGCAGGCCATCCCGGTAGATATTGAAGCCGTACGTCTCAGCTTTCTGTTCAAGCTGCTGCCGGACCCACTCCACGAAATGAGGTGCGATTCCCGTCCGGTAGTCAGGCTCGAGCACCCGTAGGGAGAGGCTATCGGCCCGGATCCGACCCGCCTCATCCCTGGTAATGCGCCCGTCCCGCACCATCTGGCCGATGACGATATCGCGTCGCCGCAGCGCACGATCGAGGTGGCTGAAAGGATCTAAGTAATTGGGGCCCTGCAGCATGCCGATCAGCATGGTGTATTCGGGAGGGGTCAGGTCGGCGGCTGACTTGTTAAAGTATCGCTGTGCGGCGGACTCGATGCCGTACGCGTCTCGTCCGAAGAAAGCCACGTTGAGGTACAGCTCAAGGATCTCCCTCTTCGTGAAATTCCTTTCGATCTGGACCGAGGAAATGAACTCACGAATCTTCCGGCTGATCTTGTCGAACAGGGTCTCCTTTCGTCCCTGCAATCGGTAGAGGTTTCGGGCGAGCTGCTGGGTAATGGTGCTTGCGCCGGCCTGGCGGAACGTCACGAGGTTGATGACCATCTGCCGGAAGAAGCGCGACATGTTGACGCCCCAGTGATGGTAGAAATCCTTGTCCTCGGTTGAAATCAGGGCATCGGTCAGCCCCTGCGGGAGCTTATCCAGCGAAATGCGCGTCCGGTTCTTCTCTGCAAATTGATCGATAACGGCGCCATCTTCCGCATAGACCTTCGTTGCCAGCTCCGGCGTGGGATTTTCAAGCTCTTCCAGGGAGGGCAGCCCTTTCGCCACATACCACCCGTACCAGATCATGAGCGCGAGAACGACGACCCCGATCCCCCCCAGTTGTTTCCAATTGCGTCGGAGAAATCCCCGTCCGCGGAGAAACGACCGGCGATAGGAAGGATCGTGAAAGTATCGATCCATATCTTCCGGAGTATGTGAGCGTTTTCCCATAGTCAATCGAGATTCCCGAAAGCCGACAGGATTCGGGGGTCCAACTTATCGACGAGGTTTTCGAACTCCCTTCCGCTTCGCAACCCCGTCATCGTGCCACTTTTCCAACCTTAAGCGCTTCCCGTCGAACACGGCGAAGGTGTTTTCGCCCATCCATTCTCCAAGATTGACGTAGACGCCCGAGCCAATGTTCCGAAGGCACGGGATATGATTGTGCCCCATAATGACGACATCAAATCCTTCCTCAATCTTCTTCTGGGCGAAGTCCGCCATGTCACCTTCTTCGAACGATCGTTGCGAGGTGTGGTGGCGGCTCTTGCGGGAAGTCCACCGCGCAATCGACGCTGCAAGGTCAGGGTGAAGGAGCGAGAAGAGGAAGATGTTGAATCGATTCCGCAGAATCCGTTTGAGGATTCTGTATCCCGTGTCTCCCGTGAGCAAGCCGTCGCCGTGATGAATGTAGAACCGCCGACCGTGGATTTCGCGCACGATGGGGTCGAGGGAGATCTCCATCCCGATCTCGTCGCGAAAATACGATCGCAGCCAGAAGTCATGATTTCCTGCCACGTAGGTGATAGCCACGCCGGCGTCCGCCAGGTCCGCGAGGGCCGCGAAGAGGCGAACGTATCCTTTCGGAACGACCGTCTTGTATTCGAACCAGTAGTCAAAAAGGTCTCCCACGATGAAAAGCTGTTCAGCATCACGCGAGACGTACTCCAGAAATCGGACGATCGAAGTCTCCTTCTCACGATCCTCCGCTCGTGTTCCAATCCCCAAGTGGGCGTCCGAAAAGAAATAGGTTTTTCGCATATCGTGGTTGAAAGGATCCTGAGAGAACGTCCTCGTTGAGGAGATGCGTGGAGGGAACCGGTCGATGTCCGAGAATCTCGGAGGATGCTTTCAGCACTATCCAACGTCACGTCATGAGATAGCGAAAAAAGGGACGAAAATCAAGGTAAGTGCGAAGTCCCAGGCACGTCGAACGTGCGCGGGACTTCCGGAGGAAGTTGCGGGAGGTCTGAGCGGATTTGGCTTAGGACCGTGGGAGCAGTACCGTGAAGGTGCTCCCCTTGCGCGGCTCGCTCTTAACGTCGATGGTTCCCCGGTGCGCTTCGGCGATCCACCTCGCGATCGAAAGCCCGAGGCCGCTGCCGCTGATGTCGCCCGAGTTCTCCTGCTTCACGCGGTAGAAACGGTCGAAGATCTTCGATTGGTCCCTGCGCGGGATCCCGATCCCTGTATCCTGTACGCTCACGCTCGCTCCTCCGTTTGCATGTTCAACGGAGATCGTGAC
>Ga0315554_1001208_pt1 | contig 15243 bp, 10 predicted proteins | sample SalMarSW160370MG_FD_202114 | JGI IMG/M metagenome (GOLD analysis project Ga0315554, IMG submission 202114) | Salt marsh sediment microbial communities from the Plum Island Ecosystem LTER, Massachusetts, United States - Salt Marsh Sediment SW1603-70 ... | reverse complement strand
CGGGTGCGGTAGATGCAAATGAGGAGTACTACGACTATCCTGGCCCAGAAGATAGATGGCTGGCCTGCCTCGAACCTGATGTCGATACCAAAGGAACTCCAATCCCAACCGATGATATATACTATTGGCGGCAGATAAGCGATGTTTATGGTGTGCTGGACACGAATGCCCTCAATGTGCAGGCGGAGATTATTGAGGATTATCAGCCGATTATTGCAGAAGACGTTAACGCCGATGCAGACGGCGATGGCGTAGCGGATTCACGGTGGGTGCTCGTGCCTGGTATGACCAGCAGCAAGGGCAAACCTATTTATGCTGCTATTAGGGTTGTTGACAATGGCGGGATGTTAAACGTCAACACGGCCTACAAATTTGACCCCTGCAGTACAAACGTTAAGAGCATCGACGGCTCAAGCCAAACACAAATAGACCTATTAAGTCTGGCAGAGAGAGGTTCAACCTCGAACCCATTAGGCAAACTCGATGATGAGAGATTTGGTTCCGAGCCGCATATTTTAGACAATTACATTAGAGATGTAGTGTGGCGTTATGACATTCCTGATGGTAATTATACACCTTTTGATATCGGCGATGAGCTGAAATTACGGAATAGATATATACTAAACTATAACAAGATTACTACAAGAATCGAAGAACTTTGGGAAAATGTGTATGATGGTGGCTTGGAGGTTCCTCGAACAGATCGGGTGAAATTTGCCGAAAACAGTGAAATTGGCCGTAATTATTGGTTTTATAGGACTTATAATGGTTCTGCTGACCCTAATATCTATGACTATCGGCACATATCGACCATCTACAATATGGACCGGATTATTAATCCTCGTGGGTCAGAATTGAATTACGGAAGGATGGTTAATGTAAATAACCTTAATGGATTGGACCCGGCCGATGTGGATTTATTATATAGTGTGATATATGCAGGATTTTATGATGCTGACTTTGTTGGTGTTACTGCCTCACAAATAGCGGCGCAGTTGGCTGTTAATTTGATTGATTCCAGTGATACAGATTCAGAAGTTACGCCTTATTTCAATGCAGTGGATAGTAATATGTATTATGGTTTTGAACAGCCGTGTGTTTATATTTCTGAGCTGGCTCATAGTTTTGTTGAAGTGGGTGAACCTCCCACTATACATAGGTCTTATGCAGTAGAGCTTTATAAGCCTTATTTGGAAGACAGCTCTCCCGTTGGCTGGCGGCTGGTGGTTAACGGCGTGCCGATTAATATAGATGAACCAGCCTGGAGCGCCGCAAAGCAATTTTATGTCATTCGAAACGAAGATAGCTATGCACGATTAGGTATTATTTCAAGTTCAGACGCTGATATTAAGGACACCAGTGACCTTGAATTCCTTTCAGGTGGTGAAACAATAGAGTTGCAGCGTCCCCTTCCTGGTGGTGGTTATGTTACAGTCGATTTAAAGAAGGTTCCTCTACCATCGGGGGGCTGGCTCGAAGTGGGCACTCGGCCTCAAAGTATTGAACGTGACATTCAAAGGCATAAATGTATCAGGCGTTTGTGGAGTTCTAATGCGCAGATCCGTACATCGCTCGGTAGGGTAAACGACTACGATAGTGGTGTGGAAATGATTCAGGCGCATCCTCAGAATCGGCCTTTTATAAATATTGGCGAGATTGGTATGCTTTTCGTTAAGAGCGCCTATGCACAGGGACCAAATCCGATTGGGCCAAATGATACCGAATTAACAACTCGGCTCAATTTGGTTGACCCTAATTTCCAGCATATATTTAATTATCTGACCGTCTTTGACCCGACGGTTTATCCCTGGAACGACCCAAACGAAACCCGCATAAAAGGCCGGCTCAATATCAATACCGCACCCTGGTTTGTTCTCGCACAGCTTCCCTGGGTATCACAAAGAATAGGCCAGCCCCTTAATTATCTACTGGCTCAAAACATAGTTGATTATAGAGATTTAATAGGTGGTTTTGGAAATATTGGAGAGTTAAACAAATTAAACAAAGATAATGAGGATATTATTGCTGATCCGTTTTTCTGCATTGATTACTACGCACGGGATGGAATAGACCAGCCCGGCTTTCCCGACCTGACAACCGAGCCGGTGGGAACCGGTGTCGATGGCGCTGTGGATGACTTTGAAGAGCGCGATGTTATATTCTCCCGCATCAGCAATCTCGTTACTGTGCGAAGCGATGTCTTTACGGCTTATATACTCGTCCGCATCGGCACAAACGGCCCGCAAAAAAGAGTCATAGCCATACTTGATAGAAGCAACGTTTATTCCGATGAAGACAAGGTCAGAATCGTTGCACTTTATCCTGTTCCTGACCCAAGATAATTGATTTCCGATTTTCGATTTCCGATTTTCGATTTGTGATTTTCGATTTGTGATTTGCGATTTGTGATTTGAGATTGAAGATTCTATAAGCTGATGGTAAAATTCAGGATTATGACACCTGATGAATTAAAGAAAAGAACCAAACAATTCGGTTTGCGGGTCATTCAACTCGTAGAAGGCCTTCCTAAAACCAAGACAGCAATTGCCATAGGTAACCAATTACTGCGTTGTGGGACTTCAGTAGGTGCAAATTACCGCTCAGCATGCAGAGGCAGGTCGAAAGCTGAATTTATTGCCAAATTAGGAATAGTTGAGGAGGAAGCCGATGAATCGACCTACTGGCTTGAGATGCTTGTTGAAGCTAAAGTTCTAAGGCCCGATTCGGTAAAAGGATTAATAGCTGAGGCTGACGAGCTGACCGCTATTATGTCTAAATCACGCATAACCGCAAAGCAGAAAGATTAAAAATGGGCATTCGGAAATCGAAAATCGTCAATCACTTAAGAGTTTTAGTAACTCCGCTTGGACTTTTTTGTTGGCAGTTAGTATCTTGAATTTCTCGCCCTCGTAGCTGTCCAAATCGACTGGAAAGATTTTTCCTCCCTGCCAGTCGGTTGCGATAGCGCCGGCGTTTTCAGCAATCAATACCCCTGCCGCTATGTCCCAGAGTTTTGTGGCCTGGGTGATATCAGCAACGAGGCCGCCCTTGGCAATATAGGCCAATTGCAAAGCCGCCGAGCCCAGAACTCGGAATCTTGTCCTTTTCATAATTTCGCAGGCCCAGTGTGGAATTGCGTCAGTGAAATGGCTGTCCAGGCCAACGCTTGAGAATTGGTCCATTTTTTCTTCGCTTACCGTTATACGTCTGCCGTTTAATTGTGCCTCGCCGCCTTGGACGGCGGTGAACATTGATTCCGTAGCCGGCTCAAAAATGACGCCAACGATTGGCTCGCCTTTATACATTGCCGCGATACTGACGGTAAAGAACAACATCTTGTGGGCAAAATTATTCGTTCCATCTATCGGGTCGATGAGCCACCAGACAGGTTCGGCTCCACGGGGTGGCTGTTTGAATAACTTGCCTTCTGCGCCTTCTTCGGCGATGAAGCCGTGATCGGGATAGGTTTCCTTGATTCTGTCGATAATTATCTGCTGGCACCGGGCATCGGCCTGGGTTACTAATTCGGTGGAATTTTTGACCGAGGCCTTGATAAAGCTGATTTCCTCCATAGCCCGCTGGCCCGCCAGTCGGGCAGCCACGATGGCCGTCTCCAGCATCATGCTCAAATCTCTATTTTCCAACACCATTTTCGTATCTCGTAAAGTATGTTCTCTTATTCTTGACAGAAATACAGCGTTGTTCTATTCTAATCTAATTATGACGCCAAACCAACAGTTAAATAGAAAACATAAATTTTTTATCCGTGCAACGAGGCAGCAGCGGTTTTTAGCCGGTATTATTTTCCTGGCAATAGCCGCAGGATTTGGCCTTTTTGCATTGGCTGTAAATGACAAGATTGATTTAAGCTGGTGGCTCAGGCCTTGTGGTTTCAAGCAGAGATTTGGCCTGCCGTGCCCAACCTGTGGGATGACAACTGCGTTATTTGCCTTTGTCCAGGGCAGAATAATCGAGGCGTTTTATATCCAGCCGGCCGGTGCTCTGTTGTATTGTATTCTGGTTGTGATAGCATTTTTAGCTTTATTTACAGCCGTTTTTGGGATATATTTTGAGTTTATCAGGCGTTTTTTTGCTGAAGTTAAGCTAAGATACATAATTCTGGCCTTGATAGTGATTATTGCTGCCGGCTGGGCTGTAACATTGGCACAAGCCTTGGCCGCAAGTAACCAGTTATAAAAATAAGAATATGTTTTTTGGAGTTCGACAATGATTAAAGTTCTGATTACGGACAAACTTGCACAGGAAGGTATTGATTTACTTAATTCGACAGAGGGCGTTGAGCCGGTCGTTAAAACGGGTATAAGCGAGGATGAGCTTGCTCAGATTATTGGCGAGTATGATGGTCTAATCATCCGAAGCGGGACAAAGGTTACTGCCAAAGTCCTGGCCAATCCAGGCAAGCTAAAGGGAATTGCCCGGGCCGGAGTCGGTGTTGATAATATTGACGTCCCTGAAGCTACCAGGAAAGGGGTTCTGGTAATGAACACGCCAGGCGGCAATACCCTCAGCGCTGCGGAGCACACAATGGCTTTGATACTTGCAATGAGCCGAAATGTCGTTCCTGCCTGCAACAGTTTAAAATCCGGCGCCTGGGACAGAAAAAAATATATGGGCAACCAGCTAAATAATAAAGTCCTTGGGATAATTGGGCTTGGCAGAATCGGTATGGCTGTGGCAAAAATGGCAAGAGCTTTCAATATGAAAATCATCGGTTATGACCCACTTGCCGCTCCTCCTGATGCGGAAAAAATTGGTATCGAAATAAGCGATAACCTGAAGAGGATTTTTAAAGAGGCCGACTATATAAGCGTCCATGTACCTAAAAGCCCACAGACGTTAAATATGATTGGGGCCGAACAAATTGAAATAATGAAACCTTCTGTTCGGCTTATTAACTGTGCACGTGGCGGAATTATTGATGAGGACGCACTTTACAATGCACTTGCGGAAAAGCGCATTGCCGGTGCTGCGTTAGATGTTTTCCCCACAGAGCCTCCTGAAAATAAGAGGTTTTCTGAACTTGAAAACTGTCTTGTTACGCCGCATTTAGGTGCAAGCACTGAGGAAGCACAGGTAGAAGTTGCGGTCGAAGCCGCTCAGATTCTTGTCGATGCCATCAAGGGTGGACCTGTCAGGAACGCCCTTAATGCCCCATCTGCCGCCGGTGCAGTTTCGCCAATTGTCCAGCAATATGCTCAACTTGCCCGTCGAATCGGCAAACTTGTCAGCATAACCCTGCAGGGGCAAATTAAGGGTGTTGACGTGCAGTATCGCGGCTCAATCGCTGAATTGGCTGTCGAGCCGATTACTCTTGCCTTTGCAATTGGTTTATTGCAGCGGCATTTTGATATGCCCTTAAATATTGTAAATGTTCCTGTTCTGGCTAAGGAGCGAGGAATAAGCATCAATGAAACGAAGAATACAGAGGCCAAAGATGTTGCTGCAAGCTTCAATGCAAAGGTTATTACCGATAAGGTTACGCGAACCGTAACCGGCTCAGTTTTCGGTGGGACCTTGCCGCGCATTATCGAAATAGACGGATTCAATGTCGAGATGACGCCTCAGGGAGCGGTTCTGGTTATTTACAATGATGATAGGCCGGGTGTTATCGGTTCTGTTGGAACCGTTTGCGGAAAGCATAAAATTAATATATGCACAATGGGCGTAGGGCAAAAACCGGCTGAGCAAAAAGCCATACTTGCCGTCAGTCTCGACAAGGAACCGGGTGCGAAAGTCATTGATGAGATTAGCAAACTTGAATTCGTAAATGAGATTTATGGCTGTATGCTGGATTGATTTTCGACATTTGGTTCCGGTCTATTGCTATTTGATGTGTGCGTCTTAAATGCTATTTTTAATATGGCTGAGCAGTTGATAATAAGTGTCAGTGGGATGAGGGGCATTGTCGGTGAAAACCTTACTGCCTCCATCGCTGCTGATTATGGCCGGGCCTTCGGTTCATTCTTGAAAGAAGGTTATAAAACTTCGAAGGAAAAGTTATCTGTCTGCTTAGGCCGGGATTCACGCCCCAGCGGTCGAATGCTCAAATTGGCGCTGTCTGAAGGATTATGCAGTGTTGGGGTCGATGTTATTGATTTGGGTATTGTAACCACGCCCTGCGTTGGCATTATGGTCAGAGAGCTTGGCTGTAGTGGGGGGGTGGTTATTACCGCCTCACATAATCCGGCTCAATACAACGGCATAAAGTTATTACTTTGTAATGGTATTGCCCCGCCGCCGGATGCGGCAGAAAGAATTAAGCAGTGTTTTTTTGATAAGCGTTTTGCTCTCACAGATGCAGTTAATTTCGGGAAGATGACGTGTAATGAGCAGACCGATGGTGTTCACATCGCCAAGGTTTTGGCAATAGTTGATAAAGAAGCAATCGTTGCAAAGAGATTTACTGTTGTTCTTGATAGTGTCAACGGGGCAGGGGGGCGTATTACGAAAAAGCTGCTTACTGAACTCGGGTGCAAAGTTTTTGCGATAAATGATGAGCCCACCGGCCGATTCACCCATAATCCTGAACCTAACACTGAGAGCTTAAAGGGTCTTTGCGAAGAGGTTAAAACAAAGAGAGCCGATATCGGCTTTGCCCAGGACCCTGATGCAGACCGGCTGGCAGTTGTTGACGAAAATGGGACCTGTATTGGCGAAGAATATACACTTGCTCTGGCAGCTAAATATATCTTCAGCAAAGATACCGGCTGTGCAGCGACGAATCTTTCCACATCAAGGATGATTGACGATATTGCCGCCGAGTCTGGCGGAGAGGTTATACGAACCGCTGTTGGTGAGGCAAATGTTGCTGAAGCGATGATAAAGAATAATTGCATCATCGGCGGAGAAGGCAATGGTGGAGTGATTGATTTGTGTGTCGGTCCGGTCCGCGATAGCCTTGTTGGAATTGCTCTTATACTTCAATTTATGGCTGAGACGGGTAAAACAATAAGCCAGCTTGTAAATGAAATTGGCAGATATTATATGATTAAGAACAAATATACCGTTGAACAATCGCAGATGCAGCAAATTTTGGATTCTGCAAAAAGCGAATTCGCTTCTGCATTAGTTAATACCATTGATGGCTGTCGATTTGATTTTGAGGATGGTTGGCTTCACATCAGAGCCAGTAACACTGAGCCCATTATGCGGATTATCGCTGAGGCAAAAGACCAACGAATTGCTCAAGAATATATCGTGCGAACAAAAGCATTTATACACTGATGGACAACGATAAACTAAAAACAGTCGGTAAGCAGATAAAATCGATTACATATCTTGGCGCAGCAATTAACATTTCTTTGTCGGCAATCAAGATTGTAATTGGCTTTTTTGCCGGTTCTTTGGCATTGATTGCTGATGGGATTCACTCTCTTTCGGATGTAGCCACTGATGTAGCAGTGTTGCTTGGTGTGCGCCTGGCTTCGAAAGCGCCTGACAAGGGTCATCCATACGGCCATGGGCGAGCGGAAACCTTCTCGGCCGGGCTGATTGCGCTGGTTTTGATTATCGTGGGGGGGGCAATGATATATTATGCCACTATAGTCATAGCCCGAGACGAAATTACAACGCCTCGGCTCGCAGTTTTAATAGCTGCAATAGTTTCGGTAGCTTCTAAAGAATGGCTCTACAGAGTTACGCAAAAAGTCGCTATCCAATCTCACAGCACTGCGCTTTATGCCAATGCCTGGCATCATCGTAGTGATGCTTTAAGTTCGGTAGCTGTTGTGATAGGATTTATATCGCTCGAATTTGGATTCGGACATGGCGACCAGGTAGCTGCTATTGCGGTTGGTCTGATGATTATGTGGGTGGGAGTAAGGATAATTGGCGATTCCCTGCGTGAGCTGTCGGAGGGCGCAGTAGATGAGAGAACTATTGAGCATATAAAAAACATAATAAACGCCAATGGTCGGATACGACAATGGCATCGGCTGCGGACTCGAACGGTTGGAAGGGAGGTTTTTCTTGATTTGCATATCCTTGTTGACCCGGATTTGAATGTAGCCGCCGCACACGAAATATCAGAAAATCTTGAAGCTGCACTGCACGAGCAGATAGCCAGGCCGGTCAACATTACTGTTCATATCGAGCCGGATATACCGGAAATGAGAAAATAAGTGCATAGGAACAAGAGGGTATAGCTGTCTGTTTTATATTGTTAGCCATTTTAGGTGCTTAAATTTTTATTTGCGTCCACACTTTTGACAGGCCAAAAAGACTTGCGTTTACACACAGAGTAGAATAGAATTATTTCTTTTGGGGAATTGTATTTATTTTGTATGGGTTTTTAGTTTTCTATGGCTTTTAAGAGCTTTTTTAATCCTGAGTCTGTAGCGATTGTAGGTGCCTCTCGTCAGAAAAACAAGGTCGGCTATGAAATCCTGACAAATATGATTGCAGCCGGTTATCAGGGTAAGATATTCCCGGTCAATCCTAATGCTGATGCTATCGAGGGACTGAAATGTTACCCTGACCTAAAATCGATAGGAGAAACCCCCGACCTTGTGATAATTATTGTGCCGGCAAAGGTTGTCCCTGCTGTAATGCAGGACTGTGCGAAAGTTGCAGTCAAGTCGGTTATCATTATTACTGCGGGTTTCAGGGAGACGGGCAAGGAAGGGAAAGAGCTTGAAGACCGAATAGTTCAAATCGCCAGGCAGTCGGGCATAAGAGTCATAGGTCCTAACTGTCTGGGAGTGATAGCGCCGGCAAACAATCTAAATGCGAGTTTTGGGGGTGACCTGCCGGCGGCAGGTTCGATTGGTTATCTTTCACAGTCGGGAGCATTACTCGCTGCCATTCTTGATATGGCAAATGCGGATAATATTGGTTTTAGCAAGCTCGTCAGCATCGGCAATAAGGCAGATATTGATGAGCTGGATGTCATAAAAGCGCTGGCAAGTGACCCTGAAACCAGGGTCATCGCGGGATATCTTGAAAGTATCACCGATGGAAGCAGCTTTGTAAGAGAGGTTGAGATGATTTCTCACGATAAACCCATACTTTTGATGAAATCGGGAGGGACCGAGGCAGGGGCCAGGGCGGCCTCATCACACACAGGCAGTTTGGCTGGAAGTGAGATAGCTTACGAATCCGCATTTGCACGGGCGGGAATCATACGATGTGATTCAATAAGACAGCAGTTTAATTACGCCCAGACGATAGCTCTTCAGCCGCTTCCAAAAGGGCCTAATGTTGCGGTTATTACAAATGCCGGCGGTGCCGGCATTATAGCTGCTGATGCTGTCGAAGATGTAGGTCTTGTATTTTCAAAGCTAACCAATGAGACTATAAAAAAGTTGGCTGAAAAGTTGCCGCCTGCCGCTAATTTGCATAATCCTATTGATGTTTTAGGGGACGCCTTAGCCGACCGTTACGAATTTGCACTCGATGTTGTTCTTGATGACCCGAATGTTGATACCGTCCTTATACTTTTAACGCCTCAGGCGATGACGGAAGCCAAAGCTACTGCTGAGGCAATTGTCAAAGTGTCAAAATTAAAACCGAAAAAACCTGTTATTACCTGTTTTCTCGGTTCTGAGAAAGTTGCAAAAGGCAGGCAGGTTTTGCGGGAGGGTGGAATCCCTGAGATTGGTTCCCCAAAAGGTGCGGTGGAGACTATAAAGGCCGTGACTGATTATGTAAGATGGCGCAATCGGCCGAAACGTGTGGTAAAGCTTTTCCCTGTTAATCGACGTAAAGTCGAAAACATCATCGAAAGACATTTGCGTCAGGACATTCTGGAAATCGGTGAGAGTGAATCGAAAGAGATACTTGAGGCATATGGTTTTGTAACACCAAAAGGTGCCGTTGCTACAACAGCCGAGCAGGCAGCAAGTATAGCTGAGCAGCTCGGGTATCCGGTTGTATTGAAGATATGGTCGCCGGACATACTGCACAAATCCGATGTTGGCGGAGTAAAAACGGGACTGGCCGGTGAAAATGAGGTGAGGGATGCGTTCGACTTAATGATGTATCGCGTGCCTCAAAAACGCCCGGAAGCGCAGATTCTCGGTGTCCTTGTGCAGGAAATGTGCTGTAAGGGCAGAGAGGTCATATTGGGCATGCATAAAGACCCGCATTTTGGGCCTTTGATGATGTTTGGAATGGGCGGGATAATGGTCGAAGTTCTGAAGGATGTATCATTTTATCTTGCACCATTGACTGCCCGGGAAGCAAAACAGATGCTTATAAATACGCGGACATATCAGATGCTCAAGGGCGTGCGCGGCCAAAAAGGCGTGGACATGGATGCGATAGCCGAAGGTCTTCAACGGCTGTCACAGTTGGTTACCGAGTTTCCGCAGATTAGGGAAATGGATATTAATCCTTATATGGTTGGCCCGGAAGGGACTACGCCCGTCGCGGTCGATGCAAGAATGACCTTGGAGAAGTAATATGCATGAATTCGACTGGAAACAGAAACATAGCAGCAAAATTGGCACCGCCGCATCGGCGATGACGTTAATAAAGTCAGGCAATAGTATATTTATAGGAACCGGCTGTGGTCAGCCGCAGCATCTGGTCAATGCACTTGTTGAATATTCCAGCCATATTTATGATGCCCATATTGTGCATTTACTGACAATGGGCACGGCCCCATACGTAGATGAGAAATTCCGCGAAAAGTTTAAAATGAACAGTTTTTTCATCGCTGAGAACGTACGTGATTCCCTGGGAAAGGGAATAGGGGACTATACTCCGATATTTCTGTCAGAAATTCCATATGAGTTTGAAAGCGGAAGGATTCCAATTGATGTAGCCCTGATATCCGTGACGCCTCCGGATGTGAATGGCTTGTGCAGTCTCGGTGTTTCTGTGGATATAGTCAAATCCGCCGCTGCCAATGCCAAGTATGTAATAGCTCAGGTAAATAGTCGTATGCCCCGAACGTTCGGAGATAGTTTCGTTCATGTTAACAGCATTGATATGCTGGTCCCTTACGATGAAGATATAATTGCGATTCCAGAATTTCATTCAGATGATACGCTGCGCCGAATCGGCCAGAATATCGCAAGGCTTGTCGAAGATGGCAGTACTATTGAATGTGGCATAGGGCGCATTCCGCAGGCTTTGGCGGAATATCTCGTGTATAAAAAGGACCTTGGCATTCATACAGAGATGTTCAGCGACTGGATTATTGACCTTGTCGAATGTGGTGCGATTACCTGTGCAAAAAAGGTTCTTAACCACGGTAAAGTGGTGGCGAGCTTCTGTATGGGTTCAGAAAAATTATACGATTACATCGACAATAATCCGTTTTTTGAATTTTATCCTACGGAATACGTTAATGACCCGCATATTATCAGTCAGCATGAGAAAATGGTGGCTATTAATGTCGGGCTGGAAATTGATTTGACCGGCCAGGTTTGCGCAGATTCTCTCGGCTATAAATTCTACAGTGGAATCGGCGGGCAGGTGGATTTTATACGCGGTGCATCACGAAGCAGGGGTGGCAAAGCCATTATTGCAATGCCCTCAACTGCAAAAGACGGCACAGTTAGCAGAATTGTGCCGCATCTTACCGAAGGTGCAGGAGTAGTAACCACCAGGGGCGATGTCCATTACGTTGTTACAGAATACGGGATAGCATACCTGCATGGTAAAAGTATAAGAGAAAGGGTGATGGACCTGATAAATATCGCACATCCAAAATTCAGGAATGAGCTTATCCAGGCGGCAAAAGCACAAAAGTATGTATATGAGGACCAGATAGAATTAGCGTGGGAAAATGTAAGTTATCCGGAAGAATTGGAGCGGTATGAGACTTTAAAGGATGGAACAGAGATATTTTTCAGGCCGATAAAGCCAACCGATGAGCAGGAACTGTCTGAAATGCTGTATTCTCTCAGTGATGAGTCCGTTCGAAAGAGATATATGACCCGGACCACGGCCTTTCCGCACAGAGATGTTCAGCAGCTGGCAAATATTGATTATAAAAACGACCTGGCTATTGTCGGAGTTGTTCCGAGCGCATCGGGAGAACAAGTAGTAGCCATTGCTCAGTATTTTCTTGACCCCAAAACCCAGGCCGCAGAGGTTGCCTTTATTGTGCAGGATGAATGGCAGCAAAAGGGAATGGGGACTTTTATGCTGGATTATATCACTCAGATTGCCAGGCAGCGGGGCGTTAGACGGTTTTATGCGAAGGTATTGCCGAATAATAAACCGATGCTCGCAATATTTCATAACTCCGGTTATAAAGTGAATACCGAGTATGACGGCGAGGCATACAGCATAACATACGACCTGACGAAAGAGAAAGAGCAGGCATAATCATTGATGATGAGAAAGTCGGCTTTTATATATTCAAAGGAGCTGGAGAAATATCATTATCCGCCGGAACATCCTTTCAATACAATTCGGCCTCGGAAAGTAAGAGAGCTTGTCGAGTCACTGGGTTTGTTATCCGGTGAGGGCATAAGAGAAGTGCCGCCTAAATCAGCCACGCGGGTAGAGCTTAAGAAGTTTCACACAGCCCGTTATTTACATGCATTAAAAACAGCTTCCGATAACAAATGGGATAGTGATGCTCTTAGTATGGGTATTGGGACATCAGATTGTCCTGTTTTCAAAGGTATGTATGAATATTCGGTTCTGGTGGCCGGCGGGACATTGGTTGGTGCAAAACTAATCCTGTCGAATGAAGTGGATGCGGCTTTTAATCCGTCGGGTGGACTTCATCACGCGGGGCCTGAAAGGGCATCCGGATTTTGCTATATCAATGATGTAGCACTTGCTTGTATGGTATTTGCCGAGGCCGGTAAGAAGGTTTTATATCTTGATGTGGATGTGCATTATGGTGACGGCGTCGCTTACGCATTTTATGACCGCAGCGATGTGTTGACCATATCGTTTCATGAGAATCCGAGGGTGCTGTTTCCGGGGACGGGTTTTGCAGATGAGATAGGTCAGGGCCTGGGAAAGGGCTACTGTGTGAATGTGCCGCTTCCTGTTGGAACTTATGATGATGCATATATGGAGGCATTTAAAGCTATTGCATTGCCGTTAATCGGTGCATTCAAACCTGACGTATTCGTCATTCAATCAGGGGCTGATGCGCTCGCAGGCGACCCGCTTGCACACTTGCATCTTACGAACAATGTTTATGCAGATATTATCGAGCATCTTTTGAGCTTTCATAAGCCCGTTCTTATGGCTGGAGGTGGAGGATATAATATTGATAATACCGTGCGGGCCTGGGCACTTGCCTGGAGTGTGTTGTGTGGTGCCGATTCGAGCTGTCCCGCTGTTGGTGGTGTTATGCTGCAAACTACTGACTGGCAGGGCGGATTGAGAGATAGAACTCTTGTTATTAGCAGCCAGCAGCGAGAAAGTGTTGAACCGGCAATTCAAGCAGTAATAAATGCTATTAAATTAAAAGTGTTTCCAATTCACGGTCTTTGACCGCTTCATAGTATTGGATTGGGAGACAAAAAGACCTTTACTTGACAGGGCACAGCGGGAGTACTGTTCTGCCAAACAGTTCGTTTAAGACCTGAGCCAGGGCAGTGTACATAGCCGAAAGGCCGCAAATAATTCCTTCGTAGCCCGCGATATGCTTTATTGCGATGCTTCCTGTATGGTCAGCAAGCGCCAGGAGGAAAAACAATACGGCCAGCGAGGCAAATACGAACTGCAGTGCTCTGTTAAGTTTCAGAGTTCCAATAAACATAACGGCGGTAAAAAGACCCCATATAAACAGGTAGGCCACCATAGCAGCGGTTTCGGCTTGCTGGGCCAATCCTATCTTTGGAGTGATGATTAGGCCAACCAGCGTTAACCAAAACAGTCCGTAGGATGTAAAAGCAGTCGTCCCAAAGGTGTTACCTTTTTTCCATTCCATAATCCCCGCAATGACTTGAGCCATGCCGCCATAGAAAATCCCCATTGCAATTATCATTGACCCCAGCGCAAAGAAGCCAGCATTATGAAGGTTGAGCAAAACCGTGGTCATACCAAAGCCCATCAGTCCCAAAGGTGCCGGGTTTGAGGTCGTGTCCTTAACGACAGTTAAATTTGCTTCGGATTGCGTTTGCATATACTGCTCCTTTTGAATTATTCATTTTGACAGGACAAAGGTGCGTTCGGCTTATCTATATTGTTCATTTAATTCGTATCTTAATTTTATCCGCGACCTTTAATCAATGCTTCGACTACACTTGGGTCGGCAAGGGTGGTGATATCACCGAGATTGTCGGTGTTTTTCTCGGCTATTTTACGCAGGATACGCCGCATAATCTTTCCCGAGCGTGTCTTTGGAAGTGCCGGAGCAAACTGGATGGCTTCAGGAGTTGCGATGGGGCCGATTTCCTTTCGAACGTGCATAATAAGCTCTTTTTTGATTTCCTCGCTTTCTTCTATGCCGTTTACAAGTGTAACAAAGGCATATAGGGCCTGGCCCTTGATATCATGAGGTATGGGTGCGACGGCAGCTTCCGCGACCTTTTCGTGGCTGACCAGGGCGCTCTCGACCTCAGCTGTCCCGATGCGGTGGCCTGAGACGTTGACCACATCGTCGATTCTACCCATAAGCCAGTAGTCGCCATCTTCGTCAATACGGCATCCATCACCGGCAAAATAAATATTGTCATACATAGTAAAATACGTATCGATGAATCGGTCGTGGTCGCCCCACATTGTTTTCATCATACCTGGCCAGGGTTTACGTATGCACAGCTTGCCGCCTTCGTTGACATTGCACTGGGTTCCATCGTCTCTCAGGATAACAGGGTCCACACCAAAGAAAGGCCTGCTGGCACTACCTGGCTTTAGAGTATGTGCGCCGGGGAGGGGGGTAATCAAGATTCCGCCGGTTTCTGTCTGCCACCAGGTATCCACAATCGGGCACCGGTTACGGCCGATTTTCTCATAATACCAAATCCAGGCCTCAGGATTAATTGGCTCACCAACAGTCCCAAGAATCCTCAAGGAATCCAGCTTGTACTTGGCAGGCCACTCCTCGCCCTGACGCATTAGAGCTCGAATAGCTGTCGGAGCAGTATAGAAAATGGTAACACCAAACTTGTCACAAATATGCCAGAAGCGCCCGGCATCGGGATAAGTAGGAACACCTTCGAACATCAACGATGTTGCTCCGTTTGCGAGCGGACCATACACGATGTAACTATGTCCAGTTACCCAACCAATGTCAGCGGTGCACCAGTAAATATCATTATCGTGGACGTCAAAAATGAGCTTGTGGCTATTAGCGACATC
>Ga0315554_1001207_pt1 | contig 15252 bp, 17 predicted proteins | sample SalMarSW160370MG_FD_202114 | JGI IMG/M metagenome (GOLD analysis project Ga0315554, IMG submission 202114) | Salt marsh sediment microbial communities from the Plum Island Ecosystem LTER, Massachusetts, United States - Salt Marsh Sediment SW1603-70 ... | reverse complement strand
GGGAGATTTTCAGAATTGGTTAAGGGATGTAATAGGTGACAATGAACTAGCGAAAAAAATAGATGACATAAAAATGTGTGAGCGGCATTTAGCGGCAGATTCTTGCAGGAAAGAACTTGCGGACGCAGTAAGGGTTCACATTCTCCAGTTGGAAGTAGCTAAAGGTCCACCTTGCTTTGGTAAACAGAAAGATAAAGTGCGCTGAGGTTATCATATAGATAGCAATAATGGGGTAGGATCAACTGTTACTTTATGACGTTTATAGTCACCAATTGACAAAGGAAATAATTACTCGTAATTGTTTACCCTTTGCCACTCGTCGAAAACTTTCTGCATCTGCTCAATAGTAAGCTTTACCGCCCATAATTCCACGTCAAAGTCGAGAATAGTTGCTCCGATGAATCCGAGAACCTTCCATGAATTAGATTTGAGCTCTTCATTTTGCAGATTTAGTTGAATTCTTCGGGTTTTAGAAGTGCAAAGGTACCCTATCAAGTCGGACAGGGCTTTTCTGAATTTTCCCGAGACATAGAAAGCCTTTTTTCGGAAAACCCAACACATGGCGAGGGTTTGTTTTGCTTTTACGTCGTCGTGTGCGTATTCGCAGCATTTCATTATGTACTTTTTGAGGTAGTTTAGACCCCCGCGTATATTATAGACGGCTTTGATGTCTTGCCAGCTATGCCAGTACGGTTCGAAGTCGTGTTTTTCATGGATGCGCCAGACGAGTTTAAGCTCTCCTTTTTTGTTGGGTTCGTAGCTCGGGAAGACTCGGAACTTTTTCTTTTCAAAAATGATGATGGCATGGACGAATCTGTAAAGACCCGGAGAAAAACAATTTTTGCACCTTTCTAGATTACATCCGGGAAAACAGAACGGACGAATTCAGGGAATTTGAAATAAAGAACAAAAGGAAACATTTAGCCGATTTTGACTGCAATGAGTTCCCTGTTCCATGCAGAGGTGAAATCTGCGTTTTTTCTGATAAAGGATATGACGTTGAAATTGAACATCCCCTAAAGGGGATTGTCCCAGGATATGAACTGGATCCCAGCAATATTGATGGCGCACCCTTTTCCTTTTATCCTGCTCCATACTGGTGGGTAATGGTTGAAAACTACAACACAATTCGATAAAAAGAAAACTTGGCTTTAAGGGATCTGACAGATCAAGACCTTTTCTACAAGTATAACAAAAATAAGACATGGATCGAAGATGTCCGTCTCCAGAGAGCGCTTTTAGATCGTTTCTGGGATAAGCTGGAAGAAGAGAAGTCCCTTGTAGTTTTCTATGTCAACTCAACGCCAGCAGTGGAGGATACTAAAAGAGTTGTTGTGGGCATTGGTCGATTAAAAAAGAAGTATAAACAGACTTTCTATGGGAAAAATGAAGACAAGCCTGGACCAAATGTTGTTTGGCAAAGAAGACTAAACCATAACTACCCAAATGAAGGATTCCGAATCCCCTATCAAGAGTATATCGAACAAGGAGTTGATACAAAAAACATCGCCTTAGTAGTTCCCCCAGAATATGAAAACGAATTCAAATACGTAACCAAGCACGTTTCCGATGGCGCCCTACTTTACATCTGTGAAAGATTAAGCAAGATTATCGAGCAAATCGAAGATGACATACAAAAAGGCGTAATTAAACTACGGGAAAACTGGGAAAGACACAGAATATGGCTGCAGACAGTGATAGAGGAACTCTGGGATAACAGGGGAAAATATCCTGGAGTTGGCAGTGTCCTGAGATTTTTAGGTTTCAGCAGAGGCATGAGCTATCAGCAGGAAATACTGGTACCTTTGGAAAAAGAGAATGACGATATTCTAGAGCATGTCACAGGCATTTTAGACGGCAATAAAAAACCTGAAAAAAGATATCAAAAAGACTTCGAGAAAACAAAAAGAAAATGGAGCGCCTATTCGAAAGACGAGGCAAGAAAGAATTTGTTGCTTTTGCTGATGAAACTTGAAATTTCTGAAGACCAAGTGGAGCGCATAATCAAAAAAGACGCGAGGTTTAACTCTGGAATTCGTTTTGATGAAAATCAGTTAGTAGATAATCCCTACCTAATCGCTGAAAACGATAAAGGAGCAATTGACGATAACGGGAAGATCACGTCCGAAAAAATTAGTTTAGACACAATAGATCAAGCTATGGTGCCACTCTTCTATTCGCCTGAAAAATTCCAGTTGGATGATGATCGTCGAATAAGAGTAATTATGATTGAAGAATTGAAAAAAGCCTAGGAGAATGCTTCAATGTGTTTTTCTAGGAGAAAGCCAGCCAGAATAGCATTAGAGTTGTTGGATTGCATAGATGAGAGAAACGGCAAGGCTTCTAAATGGGACTTGATTAAGGTGGTTGGAACTGAGTCCCAGTTTCATTACTGGGTTGAAGAGTTTCTGCTTAGAGACAAGTTTGTCGAGGAACAACGAAAGTCAAATCGTTATTTTTACAGCAAAACTGAATCTGGAAAACTTTTGCACAAACTCTTAAAGAATGGAAAGATAATGCACGCTTTATTAAGGGTCAGTGGAAAAAGGTTGCGGAGAGACTAAAGCAAATTTAGAATAGCCATATGCCCAGCCTTGGAATATTTGTGTTTTCAAATTGACCATGTTTGGTTGGTTGGACTAAAATTTAATCCCCAAACCCAAACCCAAACCCACTTACTCCTACTCTCCTATTCCTACTTACTCATACCCTCTCTCTTTCTCTTAACTACTTACATATCTCACATATCACACAGGCAATCAAAAAACGCACACGCACAAAATTAAAAATGTGTTAAAGCTATGTGATAAATGGGTGAGCGCGCGCTGCCAGAAAAGTTGGATATGTATGAAAAACAGTCACAAACGGGTGTATACTACCAGCCATGCGTGGTTATCGGCGGTGTAGTGCCTTCTTTTTTTACGTTTATGTTTTTTTAACTTCAGAGATGAATGAGTATACTAATTTTAAGATATTCGAGTTTATGGACACTTGAAAAAAAGAAAGGTGTAGTTGATTTTGTCGCTTGGGCGTTTAGGGTTTTTTCCTAAGCATCACGAATATTGCCAAGATGATAGCAAACACTGAAAGACCCACGGGAGCGGCAACATATACCAACGAGACTTCGCCTGCGGGTCCAGTTTCGCCCTGCTCGCCTTGCGATCCAGTCGCTCCAGTTGCTCCTGTTTCGCCAGTTTCACCTTGCGGCCCAGTTGCTCCAGTTGCTCCAGTTGCTCCAGTTGCTCCAGTTGCTCCAGTTGCTCCAGTTGCTCCAGTTGCTCCAGTTGCTCCAGTTGCTCCTGCCGGTCCTGTATCGCCCTGCTCGCCTTGCGGTCCTTGCGGTCCAGTCATGTCAACTACTGTGAAAGTTATCTCCGCGCTGCGCCCATAGTCGTCGGTTGCGTTGATCACGTGCGTTCCAGGGTCATTTTGAGTAGGCACACTGATTATGGCTGTAAAGTTCCCGTACTCATCGGTAGTTATCAGCTGTGGAACAGTCGGAATAGGTGTTCCGTCCCAGGTGATTGTTATGTTTGAGTTGGCAGCGAATCCTCCTGAACCCACAATGGTAGTCGACGCAAACCCTGTATCTGGCACAAGCTCCAGCACAGGCTCTGGCACGGTCCACAGTAAGGCATTGTGAACTAAGGTTGGCACATCACCCTCCCATTGATTTTCTCCTGGATAAGTCGGCGGAAACAGCGTCATACCTACCACGTGTCCTTTTGTGGCAACGAAAGGATCTGTATCGTTCCACTCAGCTAATAGTTCGGCACCTGCAGTCAACGTGACATTGTCCCGATAGTACCCTTTGATGGCGCTCACTCCCTCCATGATGGGATGACTAGAATTGTACCAGCTCAAGGTTGCATTCGCATACAGATTATTACCTGCTTCCACAAATGGGCTATAATCCGTCATTATTCTTCCTTCCAAAGCAAAACCGTCATACCACGCAAAGGTTGCGAGAACAACTCCGCCGCCGAGGTCCACGTAGTCAGCCAGTACATCACCTAGAGCAACCGGGTCGAAGAAGGGATAATTGCTAAAGACCAGAACCGCATCGTAATTAAGTAGCGTTGACAGAGAAGGCGTACTAGACGACATATCAATTGTGTCTACGACCGCGAGGTCGCTGAACGGCACAAGATAATCATGTACATCAGTCAAGTCCGCGGTGTCATCTGCTCCCATTATAGCCACTTTTATAGATCCGTTTTCCAGTCCCATCGATGATTTCATTGCAGTACCACTGATAATCAGCAAAGCAGCTAACGTCGCTATCAAAACAGTAGATTTCTTCATTGTTTTCCTTCCTGCGGAAAAGTTGGCGGCTAAGTGATAAAGCACTTATGAATTCCAAATCTGAATTCAAGTTAAATGAACTCAAAAACTAGTTGACGGCTGAATGGATATTGTTGACAAGTCAAAGATTCCAAACAGCTAAGAAAACAAGCGCGCGCGCAATTAATTGTTTGAAGTACATAGAGGAATCAAGAGGTAAACACAAGTCAACGCGCTAATAGCAGGGAGAGAAGGATTTACAGGAGAGGCGGGCAAGACCACTGGTACGGCGTTCACGTAGTTTGAAAGTGAGGTTGAACCAGAGTTCTTTATAGAACTTTTCCTCATTTGTTCTATTGTCTCTTTAATGCTAAAATTTAAATGCTAATCAAATTAGACTAAGATTCTGTGGTTTGCAATGTCCAAAGAAGACAAAATGCTTGAAGAACTGAAGAAGATAAGAGAATTGCTTGCAGCTAAACCTGCTCCGCCACCGCCACCACCAAAGGGATTATGGGCTGAATTCAAAGCTTTTCTTGAAAGCTACAAGGTTCTGGGACTTGCAGTTGCTTTCATTCTCGGCTTATATCTTGGTCAACTTGTGCAGTCGCTGGTATCAGACTTGATTATGCCCGTGATAGGCTTGGCTTTACCTGGCATAGACAACCTGTCCACCCTCAAGATTCCAGTAGCCTCGCAGGAGTTCGGAGTTGGAAACTTTCTGGTAGCTTTGATAACCTTCATCATCGTTGCCTTAGTGATATTCATAATAGTGAAAGTCACCAAGAAATGGGGCATTCAATAGCACAACTCCCTCTTTTCTTTTCTTAAGAAAAATTGAAAGCAGAAGCCTAACTATTTGCTACTTCGAGTGCAAAAAAAGAGGAGACAGATTTGTGGAAATTAAGTGCTACGTAAGCTTCTCTTTTGTTTTCTTTGCCACTTTCTTAGTTTCTTTTGCACCTTTCTTGGCAACTTCCTTGGTTGCCTTCGCTCCCTTCTTTGCTACCTTCTTTGTTGCTTTGAATCCCTTCTTTCCAAGCTTAGTTCCTTCTTCTCCCACCTTCTCTGCCGCTTCCTTGGTCTTATCCTTAATCTTCTTGAGAAAACCCATACTGCACCAACGAAAAATAACTCTGCACTCTTTGCCTATAACTCTTTATGCGAATTTCAACGCCACTGCTATCGCCGAACTTGATTTTCTTCGCGCGCGCTGGTAGCTGCCGTAGGTGCTATCAGAAAAAAACCTGCCTGCCTGTTTTCCGCCAGTTCAAGCAGCTACAATGCGCGCGCCAGCGCGCCATTTAGCCACGTTGATAGTCATGGGGTTTTTTTCATTAAAATTTAATCCAACCAACTGGACGTAAACCTATGTTGGAGAGGTTAACCATCTCCAAAAATAGGGGTGTATACTCGGTTCAGCATACATATAGGATAATGAAAGAGGAAAGGAAGGAATATGATATATGACATATCGAAAACGAGTATACACTTCAAAAATAAGAAAACAGGGTTAATATAATCACTAAAAATTACCCCTCATCAATTAACCAAATTGCACAGAGTTGGAGAAATCTCCCGTGCAACCTTCCCTTTTTCTTTATTTGTTTTTGAGAGGTTCAATGAATGAAGCCAGAGAATAGAAAGAAACCCCATAGAGCAACAAGCGAAATTCCGATAATTCTTGATGAAAATTTCTACAAAGAACTAGAGAAAACTATTTTGAAAGTTCAGTGGCCTTACAAGTCAGAATACAAAGGCACTTTCAGGACAGTTGGGGACAAAGAGCACGCAGAGATTGTTAGACTCTATGTTGAAGAAGGGTTGGGCTTCAACAAGATTGCTGAAATGTTGGGCCGGTCAAGTCGAACTCCTCTTACGCAAATACGGAAGCATAATAGTGCTGTGGAGAGGAGCGGGTTCTGCCCAGCATGCAGGCGATTCAGAAGCGAATATGAAAGTCGGATTGCACTGAAATAGCACTTAGACAATAGGGGCTGCGAGGATTTGAACCCAGGATTTCCGGCTCCGCAGGCCAGTCTCTTAATCCGTACTAGAGCCTTAGCGATTCAGGAAAGATTCACCTATTTGTGCACCAAATCCCTTTAAGTGTAAATACTAAGTTTTTTATACATGAAAACTAAGAAAGAGGATTGGGAGAGAGGTTATTGGTCACTAATAATTCAGTTCTGCTTAGATGGTCTAACATAGTTGCTTTTGTTTTAACCGTAATAGTAAACAGTTTGGCAGGTAGCACTACTCTTCTGGGTGGGGTAAACACCGCTGAAATCTCGGATTCAAACCCTACATTGATCACCCCCGCAGGCTACGTGTTCTCCATATGGGGAATAATCTATGTGTTGCTGGGCGTTTTCGTCATCTTCCAAGCGTTACCAAGCCAGAAAGAAAAAGGGTACACAAAAAAAATAGGGTGGCTGTTTGTCCTTAGCAGCGTTCTAAACATAGTTTGGCTTTTCCTTTGGCAGTTTGAGATACTCAGCGTGTCAGTTGTTCTTATGTTCCTTCTTTTGGCAACTTTGATTGCTATTTATCTGCGCTTAAACATCGGTAAGTCAGCGGTTTCTTTGCGTGAAAAACTGGCTGTCCATTTGCCCTTCAGCGTCTACCTAGGTTGGATCACTATAGCCTCGATTGCTAACGTGTCGGTTTTTTTGGTTTCAGAGAACTGGGACGGTTTCGGAATAGGCGCGGAAACATGGGCAACTCTGATCATAATAGTTGCGTTGGTAATCACCCTCCTCGTATTAGCAACCAGAAGAGACATCGCGTACGGCCTAGTCATTATCTGGGCGCTTATTGGGATTGCTGTGAATCAAAGTGGAAACCAAAGCATCGTAACTTTGACCGAAGCGAGCGCCATAATTATACTGCTGGCTTTGGCTGCCGCTGTACTACTCAGCAGATTGAAAAGTGGTCATGATAATAACTAAGGAATAGGATCTAATGCTGACTAGCAAAAAGGTTCTTATCTATGAAATAATCGGCACCGCCTTCATAATTTTCTTAGGCAGCGCTTTCCACTTTACATATGAGTTGTCAGGTAGATTGGCTGTCGTTGGTGCTTTCTCAGCAGTGAACGAATCCGTTTGGGAGCACTTGAAGCTAGCGTTTTGGCCTTCGCTCATCTGGTTACTCATAGAATATTTACCTATAAAGAAGCTCACCAACAACTTTTTTGAATCCAAAACCATAGGCACTTGCACAATGATAGCTTTGATTCCGATTGTATTCTACTCGTACACTTCGATTACAGGAGAAAGCATCTTTACTATTGACATAGCAACTTTTATTGTCGCAGTTGTGGTCGGGCAGATCGTGAGCTATACTCTTTTCATGAAAAAACAGTTTTCAGGAAATACAGACAAGATTGCACTCGCTATATTAATTGTCTTAGGAATTGCTTTCATAGTCTTCACTTTTTATCCACCGCATTTACCTATTTTCCAGGACCCCGTAAGTGGTGGCTACGGAATCGCCACATAGCCCAGAACATGACAGTCAATTTCAAGACGAGCGAGGCTTTGCCAAAAACGCAACAAATTATTTTATAGGTATCATGGTGACTTGAGTCCTGTCTTTTCTTTCACATCATCCAGTTTTATTATCAAGATCGGCTGTTCGTCGGTAAATTCACCCCAATCCGAGCCTTGAGGGAAACCATGCGCGACCAAGAAGTTGGGAGAAAGTTGCTGTTTTCCAACTTCAGCCATCTTCATTATGGCCCTCTTCCTTTCCTCATCATTCTCAACCAACTCTAGATTCCCATACAGGACTACAAACTCGTATTCGCTAAGATCTGGAGTGTACCGTTCTATTTCCACGCAAACTGGAGTTTTCTGCTTGAAAAAACTCATTTTCTTCCCATAATCGGTGAAATGAAAATATAGAGTACCGTCAACCACAACATACTGAAAAGGCGCAATGTAAGGCTGGGCTCCGCCTTTGAAAGCTATTCGACACAAAAATTGTTCACTGATAAGTTTTTCGATCTCTTTTTCGTTCATTTTCGGCATCTTTACCTTTGTCACGTCAAGGCACACTCAACTAATAGGTTGCACCTCCTCCTTTTTTAGCGTAATCGTCATAAAACAAAACTACTCTGCAAATATCTATGAAAGTATAAGTTTAAAACAAGATGAAAGGAGATTTATGGGCGAGTTCGAGCAATGAGAATCGGCTATCCTTGCATAAATAGAACTTTGGACTGCACCGCAAGCAGCACTTTTCGTCTAAAATCTTACTCTGAAGCCCGCCTCAAGACCTCAATAAAGAACAACTTGGACTGTCTACGGAGAATTTTACATTTCAACCTTGAAAATAGACTATTCTTTTTCAGAATATCATCCGATCTGGTTCCCTTTGCCTCTCATCCAATAAACAAGTTCAGCTGGCAAAAACACTTCCAAGATGAATTTGAAGAAATCGGAGAATTCATCATCAAAAAGAGAATGAGAATATCGATGCACCCAGACCAGTTCACTCTAATCAACTCGATTAAGGACGAAATTTTCGAAAGAAGCAAAAAGGAACTCATGTACCACGCCGAAATACTTGATTTGATGAAACTGGACACTTCTGCCAAAATACAAATCCACGTTGGCGGCGCTTATGGTGACAAAAAGGTAAGCATGGAGAGGTTTGTAGCAAGATTCAATAGGCTTCCTGGTTCGGTTATTCGCCGTTTGGTAATCGAGAATGATGATAAATTGTATGACTTGAATGACTGTTTCAAGATGAGTGAAGAAATTCAAATTCCAGTTCTATTTGATGTCTTTCATCATAAACTGAATAATTCAACAGCTCTGACAATGAAAGAATCTTTTAGGCTTATTGAGAAATCGTGGAATGTTAAAAGAGATGGTGTTCCGATGGTTGATTATAGTTCTCAAGATCCTAATGGACTGCCCCGGCAGCATTCGGAAACAATTAATCTGGAAGATTTCGGGATGTTCTTGAAACAAATCGAACCTTTTGATTTCGATGTAATGCTAGAGATAAAAGATAAAGAAAAAAGCGCGATTAAAGCCATTGAATATGCGGCAAATGACTGGAGACTGCATAAATTCTTCACAAGTTAGCAATTATATCAAAATAACAACTAAACCTATGGCTGATTAAATATCAATAGGTCATGAAAAAGAATACAGCTATTTTGACGCTGGTTCAACCGTTATAGCTACTTCGTTTCTACGTATGAACCACGGAGTAAAAGGTGCGTTATATCGCATCGAAAACACTTGACCCGCAGTCTCTATTCCTGCTTCCGCCAGCGCTTTCAGCAGTTCTTCTGACTTCTTTTTGAACATTGAGTCCGACCAACGACCGGAAAATCTTAGCGCTGCCACTAATCTTTCAGGAATTTCTACAATCTTAACGCGGTCATCAAGGGGCTCAGGAGTTGTTTCAAGCGTGAAGCCTTCAGGCATTATGAAAGCAATTGACCCAGTTTCTGATAAGACTGGCGTAGTCATGGCTATTTCTTCTGAAACAACAGGCGCTGTCATCGCGATGTCCGATTTTTGCCTATTATTACCAGTGATGAAGCGGAAAAGAAGGTTGAATCCTCCGTCGCCATAACCATCAACTCTGGCAATCACTAAACGAGGGTAACGCCTAATCTCCGTCTTGCCAATTTTCTTTAAAACTTCGTATTTTGCCTGTTCTACCATAATCTCATTATTAAATGAAGCCAGAATATATTGATTCTCTTCAACTCTCAACTACCGCTGATGGGCTAATTAAGTTTAAAAATAAATCTCCATAAATGGATAAAGCAGCTTAATGCCTTTCCTGCAAGGGAGGTGATTGTTTGAATTATAAAGAAAGACAGGAGATAATAGCGAAATCACCTATTTCCTTCAGCTACTTGAAAAAGTTCAACTTAGGCGCTGGGGTCCTACACTTATCTCAGGGAATAATAATGCTCGCTCTAGGCACGCTTTTAACCTGGGAACGCGACATATACACGTTCTACTTGAAACTAGACATAACCACTGGACCCCCAGTGGTTTTTAACATCGCTCCGGATCCACAGGTGTTCTTCACCCTCAGCTATCTCGGCGTAATCGTGGCTTCTTTCCCGCTGCTTTCAGCCCTTGCGCACTTTCTGATTGCGTACCCGAAAAACAAGGACTACAACGAAAACCTGAAGAAAGGAATGAACCCGTACCGCTGGTACGAATACGCTTTCTCCAGCTCAATAATGATCGTGTTAATTTCCACGTTTGTGGGTGTCTGGGATTTCTGGTCGCTGGTGATGATTTTCACTTTGAACGCGATGATGATCATGTTCGGATATTTCATGGAGTTGGTGAACCAGAAGACCGAAAAAACTTCTTGGTCAGCTTTCATAGTAGGCTGCATTTCCGGAGGAGTTCCATGGGTAGTGCTATTCGCGTATTTCGTAGCAGCAATAATGTCAACAGGCGCTGAACCACCTGCGTTCGTGTACTCAATATTCTTCATTTACTTCGCTGTGTTCAACGTTTTCGCCCTCAACATGGTCCTGCAATACAAAGGTGTAGGTCGCTGGAGAGACTACCTTTACGGCGAAAGGGTCTATATTATATTAAGTTTCGTAGCTAAAACAGCACTCGCTTGGCTTGTTTTCATTGGAGTATTCGCGCCGTTTTAAACCTTTAAAACCATCTTTCTTTTTTTCTTTTTCAAAAGTGAAAATGCAAATAGCAGTAAACCCAGATGGAGTTTCTGAGTTTGGTGGTGGGCACACACACTTTGCTAACTATAACAAAAACTGTTCCTGCAAAAAACTCCAAGGAAAAACCATCAAAGTCTTTTTAATGCAAAAATCTTTTACTTGAGGAGCTTGCATGCACTGTAGACTCTGCAACCTATTAGAAAAGCTGCGGCTAACATAACTGCACTGATAAAGAAGGGGACAAATGACCCCGCAAAAGCGTATACAAAGCCAATGATTAATGGTCCAGGAATATTTGCGATACTTGCAACAGAACCTGCAATTCCCAATATGCCTCCTTGTTCATTAAAAGAAATCCTCTTTGACAGAAATGCTGGAATAGAGGTGTTGATTAATCCAAAACCAGCAGCTAATAAAGAATTTGCAAAAAAGAAAAAAACCACATTTCGAATAACCGGCATTAAAATAATTCCTGTCGCCATCACTACTGGGCCTAATACAATTAACTTTTCTTCCCCCAATCTTTTAGAAAGTGGGCCTATCAAGAAACCTTGCATTACGATTTGAATCAACCCAATATAAATGAAAACAAAAGATAATTCAAGAGAACTAAAGTTAAAGAAGTCTATACTTAGCAATGGAACGATTACAGGTATTGTACTAAAAGCAAAAGTAACAATGAACAGAATTAGAAGCGTAGGCCCCAGGAGTGGTTTTCTTAAAGAATCACGTAATCCCCTCAAATAACCTAAACTTCTACCTGTATTTTCTGTTGTTTCTTCTTTTTCTCTTTGAGGTTCTGGAAGGAATGAAATCACAAAAAGAATGTTTAATAAAGTTAGAGTCATGGCTGCATATCCAGGAATAGAAAACCCATAGGTGCCAAGGGCTCCGCCTAGTACCGGACCTATTATGAAACCTGCGCCTAAAGCTGCACCAATCTTTCCCATCTCTTTTGTCCTAGTTTTGTGGTCGGTTACGTCAGCGATGTAAGCTTGTGCTACCGCTCTTTCTGTAGCGATACCCGCTATTATTCGGGAAAAAAGGAGCAGTAGATATGAGTTTGCAAAAGAAAATACTGTAAAGCCAATAAAAGAAATTGCAAGCGAAAGTAGCAATATCGGTTTTCTTCCCTTTTTGTCTGATGCTCTTCCCAGTAACGGTGAAAAGAAGAATTGCATAATGGCGAAAGAAGCTATCAAGATCCCAAGTGCTGCTGGACCTGCTTGAAACTCTTTTGTATAGAATGGTAGAAGGGGAATAATAATTCCGTAGCCTGTCATGTCTATGAAAACAGTTAATACAATTACGAAAATTGGAGATAACCCTTTGCTTCCTCTATTAACCTTAATCATAATTACTTTTCATCTTCTTAACAGAATTAGTTATGCCATTACGCAACTTGCTAAAAAGAATTGCTGCTTAAAATATGGATACAAGAGGAACTCGCAAAGTAGATACATAGCGCTCGCTTAACTTCCTGTTGTTCCCATCATAGCTCACGCTGGATTTCTTGATTTGCTAATTAAACTCGATCTGTGAATATAGCGACTTGATTTGTAAAAGCGTTTTCTGCTACCTAAGCTTGTAGTTTCTGAGAGGTCCCCATATCTCAGGCTCGATTTTCTCGGTCTTTGACTTTCTAAAGTGCACAACCACCTCAATGTTGTCGAGCTCGGAATCCGAATCAAATAGTTCGCCATCACCGTACTGGATGGCTTCCAGAACAAGAGGCATTTCACGGCGAAATATGGACTCGCGAAGAGAAGCAGGCCCAAAAACAAAACCGCCGCACACATGACAATAAACATGAAGATACAACTTATCTTGGCTCTTCTTCCATTCAGCCAAAACTTCGTCTCGCATAAACCGCGTGTACCACCCTGAAACCTGTTTGTTGTCAAAGTCTGAAGAAATCGTCAAATACAGGTCTCCTGTGTTATCTGAATGCGTCAGCGTGTAACGCCTCGGTAAAATGAAGACGTCCGGTTTGACACCCTTAAAGCGAACGTGAAGTTTTTGAGGATTCAAACGACTCACCGTAATCAACCTTCTGCGAAGTTACTTGGCACACAGTCAAATAAATACACCTCAGAAAATAAGGAAGTGCGCTATGGAGGTTTAAGCTTCTTAATATGAGTAGTCGCTTATTTATTTACGACTTAAGCAACACCCCATAAGCAAAATTCTAATGAAGTAAAAACAGTTGGCAAAGTCTTATTCTAAAATTACCATGCATACCCAACTTGCAACTTAACTGTATTAAAATTTAATCTAATTTTTGGCAGCAAGTTGAAAGAGAAGTAGTCGCCCAAGAAAACGAACCTATTGAACTTATTTTTTTGGTTCCTCCAACAGCCCTAGGAACGCCAACATTTTCGTTTTCTTATTAGTTGGAGGCATACATGTTTGGTTGCGGCAAACATAAGCAGTGGCCTTCCCTTCAATCTTCTTGTAGTTTAAACCAGCCTTTCCAGGTAGCCGCAGCGAAACTACCATGTTAGGCAGATAACCCATCTTCAAAGCGTCAAGCATCCTCCGCATGCTGTCTTCTTCTGGCTCACCGACTAAAATGACATTGTAAGATGGTCCAACGGCGAAGTCCACCCCAATAAGCATAAACGTATGGGTTGAAGGGGCTCTTTTCACGTCCTCTGAAAACACTTTCATTATTTGACTAGCAAGCTCTCTATACTGCGAGTTTCCAGTTAAAAACGCCAAATGCAAAAGGTTCAACAACGCGACAGAATTGCCTGAAGGAACCGCGCCATCATACACTTCTCTTCTTCTGGGCATCACGTTCTCTGTCCCTTTTGCCGTGAAGTAGAATCCTCCATCTTTGTCGTCCCAAAACCGCGAGATTGTTGTCTTGGTCAATTCCAATGCCGACTGCAAGTACATTTCTTCAAGACACGCTTCGTAAACTTCAACAAGCCCCCACGCAAGAAAGGCATAGTCATCAAGAAAACCCTCTATCGCCCTTTCACCTTTTGCGTAACGATGATAAAGCGTTCCTTTTTTCCCCTTCATTTTCTTCAAAACGAAGCCAGCGGCTTTGATTGCGGCTTGCAGGTAACGCGGTTCACCGAACGCACTGCTGGCTCTTGCCAGAGCAGCAATCATCAAACCATTCCAGTCCACCAAAATCTTTTCATCCTTAGCCGGATGAATACGTTTTTCTCTGACTTTAAAAAGCAAACTCCGAATTCCATCCAACCTTAAAACAAGTTCGCCAAGAGTTAAATGCAATTCTAAGGCAAACTGCTCCAACGATTTTTCCAAGTGAAGTATGTTTTCCCTTCTTCGATGCCCACCTACCTCAACGTAATTTCCTGCAGCTTTCACGCCAAATAATCTAACTGCAAAATCAGCATCCTCAGGCGACAGAACTTTTCTGATTTCTTCTTCAGTCCACAGGTAGAACTTGCCTTCCACACCTTCGGTGTCTGCATCCTCAGCCGAGTAGAAACCACCTTCAGGAGACGCTAAATTTCTAAGTACATACTCCAAAACTTCCTTGGCGATCACCTTAAACTCGCTTGCACCCGTAGCTTGATAAGCTTCCGTGTAAGCTAGCACCAACAACGCCTGATCATACAACATTTTCTCAAAATGCGGAACTAGCCATTCTGAATCTGTTGAGTAGCGATGGAAGCCGAAGCCTAACTGATCATAGATACCGCCGAGGCTCATGGTCAGCAAAGTCTTCTCAACCATGGACAAAGCATTTTTCTCTGCTGTTCGGCTCCAGTATCTCAGCAGAAAAAGCAGGTTATGTGGTGTGGGAAACTTCGGGGCGCGTCCGAATCCGCCATTCTGCTCATCAAAGCTTAAAAAAAGTTTCTCGTAAGCATCATCCAAAACGTCTTTTCCTAACTCTTTCTCCAACATCCTTTTCTCAGAGATTTCTACCCTGCGTTTAATGTCATTGCCTAGGTTTTCCAAGTCGGACCTGCGCGTCCTCCAAACTTCTTTAATGTGAGGAATAAGATCAAACAATCCTACCAGACCGAACCTGCTATTCTTAGGAATATAGGAGGCTGCGAAGAACGGTTTTTTGTCCGGTGTCAATACCACGTTGAGCGGCCAGCCACAGCTTCGCCCCATCATTTGGCAAACTGTCATATAAGCGCGGTCAAGGTCAGGTCGTTCTTCCCTATCAACCTTTATGCATATGAACGCCTCGTTCAAAAGCTTAGCCACTTCCTCGTCATCAAAGCTTTCCTCTCCCATGACGTGGCACCAGTGACATGCAGAATAGCCTATAGAAACGAAAACAGGCTTTCCTT
>Ga0315554_1001206_pt1 | contig 15260 bp, 10 predicted proteins | sample SalMarSW160370MG_FD_202114 | JGI IMG/M metagenome (GOLD analysis project Ga0315554, IMG submission 202114) | Salt marsh sediment microbial communities from the Plum Island Ecosystem LTER, Massachusetts, United States - Salt Marsh Sediment SW1603-70 ... | reverse complement strand
CCACGAGCGGACTCGATCCGAACCAGATCGTCGAGATTCGCAATCTCATCAAGCAGCTCGGCCGGGCGAAGACCGTCATCCTCTCCACGCACATCCTCTCGGAGGTGCAGGCGACGTGCGACCGGGTCATTATCGTTAACGCGGGCTCGATCGTCGCCGACGGGACGCCGGCGGAGCTCCGACAACAATTTCACGGATCGGAGTCGGTGACCATCGAGCTGAAGGCGAACGTGACGAACGTGATGACCGATATCTTTCCGAAACTGAAGGCCCTGCCGCAAGTGGAATCCGTGGAGTACGGCGGAGGAACCGACGGCATTCATCGCTTCTCGGTCTTCGCTGCAAAGGGAAGCGACGTTCGGGAGCAATTGTTCCAGCAGGCCGTGGCAGAAAAATGGATCTTGCTGGAGATGTTCCGAAAGGTGACGAGCCTCGAAGAGGTGTTCCATGAGCTGACGAAGTCGGAGAGTGTGAAGCAGTAGGAAGTAGGGAGTAAGAAGTAGGGAGTAAGGAGTATGGAAGCAATGATGAAGGTGACGTGATGGATTCCGAAGTAATTGAAAGCAAGAACTTGACAACCGGCACTGCCGCTGCGGGCTTCGATCTCAAGACGCTCTCAGGCAACCTCGCCAACATCGGTGTGATCTTCAGGCGGGAGCTGCGATCGTACTTTAACTCGGCGATCGCGTACGTCGTGCTCGTGGTGTTCCTTGCCATCATCGGCTGGTTTCACACAAGCAACCTTTTCCTGGCCAACATGGCCTCGTTGCGCTTGATCTTTGAGCTCATCCCCATCGTGTTCCTGTTCGTCGTCCCCGCCATCACGATGCGATTACTCTCTGAAGAGAAAAAGAGCGGCACGATTGAGCTCCTGACCACGAAGCCGCTCCACGATGCTGAGATCGTGCTCGGCAAATTTCTTGCCGCGTGGGCGTTGATCGGGATCGCTTTGCTTCTGACTCTCGTCTACTATGTCACCATCGCCTTCCTCGGCAACATTGACAACGGCCCGGTGATCGGAGGATATCTCGGATTGATGCTGATGGCCGGCGTCTATGTCGGCATCGGCTTGCTTGCTTCGAGCCTGACGGAGAATCAAGTCGTCGCGTTCATCGTCGGCTTCGTCCTGGTCTTCGCGCTGTTCATGTTGGACAAGATCCTGATCTACGTGCCCGAGTCGCTGACGAGCGTCGTCGAATTCCTCGGCATCGATTACCATCTTTCGAACATCTCCCGGGGGGTAGTTGACTCGCGCGATATCGTCTATTTCTTGTCCCTCCTGGGATTCACCCTCTATCTTACCGTGATCTCGCTGGAACGGCGAAAATGGTGATAGCACGCAGGAATGCGGCGACTGCAGCATGCGATACGGCCTTTGGCCATCATCAGAAGATTGGAAGTCCTTTTTCGTGAAAAGCATATGAAGAAACAGAAGACACAGACTCTCGTTCGAGCGCTCCTGGTACTCGGCATCTTGGTTCTCATCAACGTCATTTCGATCCGCGTTTTCGGTCGACTCGATCTGACCGCCCAGAAGGTCTACACCCTCTCGGATGCAAGCAAGAAACTCGTCGGTTCCCTGGATGACCGGGTGACCGTGAAGGCGTACTTCACCGAGGACCTTCCCGCCCCCTACAACAACAATCGGCGTGTGGTTCTCGACATGCTCAACGACTACAAAGCATATGCAAAGGGAAACCTCGAATACGAGTTCGTCAACCCGCAGGGCGAGAAGGGAGAGCAGGAAGCTCAGGAGCAGGGGATTGCGCCCGTTCAGGTTCAGGTTGTGAATGCGGACAAGCTTGAGGTGAAGCGGGGTTACCTCGGACTCGTGATGCTCTACGAAGACAAGAAAGAGGTCCTGCCGGTCGTCCAGAACTTGAGCTCGCTGGAGTACGACATCAGCAGTGCGCTGAAGCGGCTGACGACGCGGACCAAGAAGAAGATCGGCTATACGACGGGCCACGGCGAGGCGGAGATCTCGACGATGCGCCAGGCGTACCAAGCCCTCGCGCAACAGTACGATCCCGTGCCCGTCGACCTGAGCAAAGGCGCGCCGGTCCCGTCCGATATCGCGGCGCTGCTTGTTATCTCTCCGCAGACGGCATTCCAGGACAGCGCGAAATACCAGCTCGACCAGTACCTCATGCGAGGAGGCAAAATCGCCTTTCTCCTCAACCGGATCAACGCGACCCTCCAGACGCGTACGGGCCAGCCGCTGAATCTCGGACTTGACGACATGCTCGAAAGTTACGGCATCCGTGTGAACCCCGACCTCGTGCGGGATGCGCAGTGTGCCAGCGTCCGCGTGGACCAACAGCAAGGTTCGTTTTCTATCAGCAGTCAGGTCCCGTTCCCGTACATTCCCGTGGCGTCGGCCTTCGATGTGAGCAATCCAATCGTGAAGGATCTCCGGAGCGTTTTCTTTTTCTTCGCCAGCTCGCTCGATACCACCGGCGTTTCGGCGAAAGGACTGAAGGCCGACGTGCTCGTCCGATCGTCGAAGCGGAGCGGCCGGCAGACGGGGTTCTTCGTCATCGACCCGCTGCAGCAGTACACGCCTGCGGACCTCGCCGAGTCGGGGATCCCCCTCGCGGCGATCGTCGAGGGTTCGTTTAAGAGCTCGTTCGTCGGCAAACAGCCGGCCCCCGTTGTCACGCAGAGCCCGGAGACGCGTATCATCGTCATCGGTGACGGAGATTTCATGAAGGATGATTACCTTGGCGGCCGGGGGAATCTCACGTTTTTTTCGAACATCGTGGATTATCTCGCGGACGATGCCGGCTTGATTACGATCCGATCAAAGAATGTTACGCCGCCCCCGCTGGAACAGGTCTCGGACGGGACGAAGCAGCTCGTGAAGTATGCGGACCTGATCGGACCGCCCCTGCTCATTATCGGTTATGGACTTTTCCGGTGGCGCCGCCGAGTTGCCTTCAAGAGAGCAATGGAAGAGCGAGCGTGAGGGAGGCGTGAGTTGTCGCAGTCGAACCGGAAAAGTCACAGTACCTGATACTTCAACAGAAACGTCATGACACGGAACACCTACATTCTCATTGGAATCCTGGCCGTATTAGTAGTAGTTGCCTACCTCGTCATGCAAAAGCCGGGAGAGCGGAGCTCGAGCAGCGATACCGAAGGCAAGCTCGTCACGCTTGATTCTCTTGCGGTCAACAAGATCGAGATCAAGTCTCCGACCCGGAAAGTGGTGCTCGAGAAAAAAGGGGTAGAATGGTATCTGGCGGAGCCCCTCTCCTATCGTGCCGATCAGTCGAATGTCGCTTCCCTCATTCACGAGACCAACAATCTTGAGGTGAAGAGCATCGTCTCCAACAAGCCGGAGAAGCAGTCGGTCTTTCAGGTCGATTCCGCCGGGACGGTTGTCAGGATTTTTGAAAACGGCGCAGAGAAGACCTCCTTCGTTATAGGAAAAGCCGGAAGTAGCTATTCGGAGACGTATGCCCGGCGGGCGAATTCAAACGACGTTGCCCTCGTCGGCGGGGCGATGAGCTACATCTTCAATCGTCCGGTCAAAGAATGGCGTGACCGAACAATTCTGAGCGCTCCGATGGAGCGTATCAAAGAAGTGAAATTTCAGTACGAAGACACCACATTCGTTCTTGCATTCAAGGATAGCACTTGGATGGTCGGGAAAGACTCGACACAAGATTGGGTCGTGAACAGTCTACTCTCCTCGCTCTCCAGCCTTCAGGCCGATGACTTCGTTGACACTCTCATCACTCCACCCCCCAAAATCAACGCACAACTCTCGTACACCGGCGCGCAGGTCAGTTTCTCGTACCTCAAGACGGGAGACAAATATCTTGTTCGGAGCTCCTCCTCGCCCCAGTGGTTTGAAATGCAAAGCTGGCGCGCCAACCAAGTCCTGAAGCGCAAGAAGGATTTGGTGAAGTCCGGAACGTAACGCCCCAGTTTCTCTTTTCTTCCGACGCCCAATCCGAGCAACGGGTCGAAATCTCCTTGCTTGGGGGGGCAATTTTGGTTAATTTTCATCGCTTTGTTGCGCTGTTTGAAGCACTGCTTGAAAGAATGAAGGGGGTAGGAATTATGCGAAAGTGGTTGATGTCAGCTGTCCCGGCTCTGAGCGTTGTCTTCCTGGTCATGGGCTGCGCCGGATCCGGCTCTCCAGCGCTGTTGGGAAGGATCGGCGGCGAGCCGTTAACACTTCAGGAATTTGAAGACTCCTTTGCCAAGCATAACGGCGGAGAGAGGGCTGACACCTCCTCGATGGAAGAGCGAGAAAAATTCCTGGATTTGCTGGTAAAATTCAAGCTCAAGCTTCGAGAGGCTTACGAAAGCGATCTCCTGGCCGACACGTCGGTGCAGAACGAGCTTGCGACGTACAAGCTCTCCGTCGCTACATCGTACATGTTCGAGAAGGATCTTGTCGAGCCGAGCATCAAAGCGATGTATGACCGGATGAAGGAAGAAAATCGTGCAAGCCACATTCTGATTCAGCTGGCGCAGAATGCCGCCCCGTCCGATACGCTCCGGGCCTACGAGAAAGCTCTGAAGGTCATTGCGATGATTCCCACGGTGCCTTTCGACAGCCTTGCGGTGAGATATTCTGAAGACCCGAGCGCTCGAGCGAACAAGGGGGATCTCGGGTTCTTCGCCTCCGGTCGCATGGTTCCGCAGTTTGAGGACGCATGCTATAGTTTGAAAGTGGGCGAGTACACACACGAGCCAGTCAGGAGCCAGTACGGCTATCACATTATCAAAGTGACGGCCCGCCGACCGAGCGAGGGATCGGTGCGGGTCAGTCATATCCTCCGGCGGTTCGGGCCCAGGGCCGCAGACTCGTTGGCTGTCGCCGATTCGGCATGGATCATCTACAGGCTGCTGAAGCAGGGGATGGATTTTGCGCAGGCGGCGCGCCGGTTCAGTCAGGACCGCGGAAGCAGCCCTCTCGGCGGCGACATCGGCTACTACGAGCGAGGAATGGTACCGCCACCCATTGCAGAGATTTTGTTCGGAACGCCGATTGATTCTATCGCCGAGCCGTTCAGAGCTCCGTACGGCTATCATATCTTCAAGATCACCGGCCACAAAGGGGTTCCCTCCTTTCAAGAGGTTGAGAAGGATTTGCGCCAGCGGTACCAGCAAACACGATATACGGCGGATTACCAGAACTATGTCCGCAGCCTGGAGACGAACTACAACCTCACCTTCGATGCGAAGGTGCGCGACAAGCTGGCCCACTCCTTCGATACTACCAGGACTTCTGTCGCCGGCGGCTGGAGCGACACGCTCTCGAGCGAGCTGAGGAACCGCGTTCTCTTCACCTACGCCGGAGGCACGTTCACGGTCGATGATTTCGTCCGGCACGTGAATTCGACCAACGAGTTCGCATCGATCCCCCTGACCCCGCGAAACGTCAACTATTTCGTGGACCGTACTGCAGAAGCGGCGATCGTCGAAGAACAGGCACGGCGCATGCCGGAGCGACATCCCGAGTTCACGAAGCTGATGAAGGAATATCAGGACGGCATTCTCTTGTACAGGATCGAGCAGGACGAGATCTGGAAGAAGATCGTCGTGAATGATTCTTTGCTGCAGCTCTACTATGACGCGAACAAGGAAAAGTATCGCTGGCCAAGGAGGGTAGACTTTGCCGAGATCTATGTCACCAGCGACAGCCTCGCTCAATTGGCATACAAGGAGATCAAGGCCGGCAAGGATTTCGGCGACGTGGCGGCCGAGTACACGATCCGACCGGGATACAAAGAGAAGAAAGGGGTGTGGGGGTTTCAGCCGGACACGCTGAATGCCTGGTCGCGGCGTGCGGCCTCCTTACCAGTCGACAGCATCTCTGCGCCGTTCAAGCACACAACCGGCTGGTCCATCGTGAAGGTGTTGGCCAAAGACAGCGCGCGGGTGAAAACATTTGACGAGGCGAAACCCGAACTCGCGAGCGCGTATCAGGAGTATGCGTACAAAGTGCGCGAGCAGCAGTGGCTCTCGTCGCTGGAGAAGAAATATCCGGTCGTGCTCAATAGGGAGCTTCTCAAGAATGCCTTTGCAAGGAAACAAGGTGCGACGGATTGAGGCGTTCGCGCTCTTGCTCGTTCTCCTCTGGTCCGCAGGATGCAAGAAGACCGAGCCGTCAGCAACGCCCGTCGCGAGACTGGACGACAGAACTCTGACGCTGGAGGAGATCAGGGGTCAGCTCGATTCGGCCCGAGGCATCTCGTCGGCAGAGCTCAACGAGTATGTCCGTCGTTGGATCAACAAGGAGATCCTGTACGATGAGGCGGTGCGCCGGGGCCTGGATCGGAGCGAGAGCGTTCGCGCACGCTTGGATGAGGTGCAACGTCAGCTGGCGGTGAACGCCCTTCTCGACGAAGAAGTCTATACCAACGGGTCGATGGAAATACGTCCCGAAGAGATCGCAGAGTACTACCAAGCGCACAACGCTGAATTCCGGCTCACGAGCGACGTCGCGCTGATGAGCTTCGCGCTGTTTCGGGATCGGGACGCGGCCAACAATTTTCGAACGAGCGTCTTGCGCGGTGCAACGTGGAAGGACGCCCTCGAGCAGCGGCTGGCAGATCCGAAGGAAGCGCTCACGATCCTCGCCCATGTCGATTCGACGTATCGCACGCAGAACACGCTGCTGCCTGTTGAGCTCTGGCGCGTTGCTTCCGCCTCAACCAAGGCCGAGCCTTCGTTTCCCATCCGGACGAGCGAGGGCTCCTACGTGCTGATCGTCTGGAAGCTCAGCCGCCAGGGGCAAATAGCCGACCTTCCGTACGTGGAGCAGGAGATCAGAAGCCGGCTGGTGATCGAGCGGCGTCAGCGGCTGCTGAACGATCTGATCGAGAACCTTCGAGCAAAACACTCTGTTGAAATATTAGTGAGCCCGGCCGAGGACACGAGTGCCCTCGGGCGCGGGCGCTAGGAGATACACTATGGAGAGAATGCGATGTGGGGGTTGGGTTTGCGGGGCGTGGGCGTTGACGGTGGTGATCCTCTGCGGTGCCGATCGCCTTCTCGCTCAGACCGTCGTTGATCGTATCGTGGCTGTGGTCGACAAGGAAATCATCACGGAATCGGATCTTGACCAGCAACTGAATCTCGTGGCGCTGCAGAACCGGTTGGATCCGAAGCAACCCGAGCTGCGCAAGCAGGTCCTCGAATCGATGGTCGCCGACAGGCTGATCCTAGCGCAGGCGATATTGGACAGCGTTACGGTGACGGAGGATGAGGTCACGAGGGTGCTGGATCAACAGTTTCAAAACTACATCCGCCAGGCGGGATCGGAGCAAAGACTGGAACAGGCGTACGGCAAGCCGATCGCACTGTTGAAACGGGAGTACCGGCCGATCGTTCGGAAGCAGCTTCTCATTCAGCGCGTTCGTCAGCAGCGGGAGGCCTCGATCCAGGTCGCGCGGCGGGAGGTCGAGGAATTCTTCGAAGCGTACAAGGACAGCCTGCCGAAGGTCCCGGAAGAGGTGGAGCTGAGCCAGATCTTCGTCGTGCCGAAACCGGACACGACGTATGAGAAACAGACGAGAGACAAGCTCAATGCCATTCGGGACAGCATTCTGGCCGGGGGTGATTTCGCAGATTTCGCGAAGCGCTACTCGGAAGACGGGAGCGCAGCGCGCGGCGGCGACCTGGGATGGGCAAAGCGTGGGCTCGTGTTCGTCCCGGAATTTGAGGCCGCCGTGTTCGCACTGAAAGAAGGTGAAATCTCGCCCGTTGTCAAGACGGAGTATGGGTATCACATCATCCAGCTCCTCGAGCGGCGAGGTGAATCGGTACACGCTCGGCACATCCTGCTCCGCGTGCAGAAGGGGCCTGCGAGCGACTCGGCCGCAGTCGAGTTCCTCCGGGGACTCCGGGAGCGGGCCCTGAAGGGCGAATCGTTTGCGGAGCTGGCGCGGAAATACTCGGAGGATGAAAACACAAAATCGATCGGTGGCGACCTCGGCCGCGTGGCTATCGACCAGCTCGAGCCGGATTTCGCGTCCGTTGTCAAGAACCTCAAGAACGGCGAGATCAGCGAGCCCCATCGAATCGTCCTGGGCGCGTCGTACGGCTATCAGATCATCCTCCTGAGAGATCGCGTCCCGGCGCACGATGTGAATCTCGCGCAGGATTACCACCGCGTCGAACAAATGGCGCTCTTCGTCAAACGCCAGCACGAGTACAGTCAATGGCTTGACGACCTGAAGAAGAACATCTACGTCGACATCCGCCTCTAATCAGCGGACGGCCGAGCGCTCATTCCTTCTCGAACCCAGATATGAACGACGTCGAAGCAGCTGCCAGACTCGCCCAGGCCTACCGTGACATCCGCGCGGAAATCGCGAAAGTCATTGTCGGCCAAACAAGTGTTATCGAGCACCTCCTCATCTCGCTCCTCGCACGCGGACACTGCCTCCTCATCGGCGTTCCCGGCCTCGCGAAAACGCTCCTCATCAAGACCCTTTCGGAAGCACTCGATCTGAAGTTCAGCAGAATTCAGTTCACGCCCGATTTGATGCCGAGCGACATCACGGGAACCGAGATCATTGAGGAGAATGTCTCGACGGGGCAGAAGTCGTTTAAGTTCGTGCAGGGTCCGGTCTTCGCCAATATCATCCTGGCGGATGAGATCAACCGAACCCCACCCAAGACGCAGGCGGCGCTGCTGGAGTCAATGCAGGAACACCATGTCACCGCTGCAGGGCAGACCTACAAGCTTCGTGAGCCGTTCTTCGTGCTGGCGACACAAAACCCGATCGAGCAGGAAGGCACCTACCCGCTTCCCGAGGCGCAGCTCGATCGTTTCATGTTCAACCTCTGGCTCGACTACCCCTCGTTCGAAGAGGAGGAAACGATCGTGAAGACGACGACGAGCCCGTATCAACCCGAGGTGAAGCCTGTACTGACCGCCCAGGAGATCATAGACTTTCAGGATCTTGTCCGCCGCGTACCGGTTGCGGATAACGTCATCAAATTCGCCGTCACGCTGGTCAACCGTACCCGGCCGGCGTCGACGGTCGCTCCACCGTACGTCAACAACTGGATCCGTTGGGGAGCAGGGCCTCGGGCGTCTCAGTATCTTATTCTCGGAGCGAAGACGCGGTCAATTCTCGAGGGGCGGCACACACCGGACATTGAGGATGTGAAGGCACTTGCGGGGCCCGTGTTGCGACATCGCATCGTCACGAGTTTCAATGCCGAGGCGGAAGGCGTCTCAACCATCCGAATCATCGAAAAGCTCGTCAATGATTCGTTATGAGCAGGCGCTTGAGGCACGACGTGGTTTTGATGAGATCGGCACGTCGCCCTGGTGTACGATCTCCCGGTGGAAATAGGCTCGGCACGTGCGCTGCGAAGCTTGCAGTCCTCCTCCTGCTCACCCTGACCGGCGGAGCGTCGTCATTCTCCCAGACTCCCCCTTCCGAACGCCTCTGGATCGCGTTCCGTGACCGCGGTTCCGCGACCGGACGCAACCTTTCCTCGATCGATCCAAGCACTCTGGGGATATCCGAACGGGCGATCTGGCGTCGATCAAAAGTTCTTCCTCCCGGCAGGCTTATCGACGAGCTCGATCTTCCTGTCGATCCGGCGTACATCCATGCGGTCCAAGCGACGGGCGCTCGCATCCGTTCGGTCTCGCGTTGGTTCAACGCGGTCTCGGCGGAACTTACGGCGCAGCAGAGAACCGCAGTTCAATCTCTTCCTTTCGTAGCATCAATTAAGCCGGTTGCTGTCTTCCTCAGGAAGGAACCGAAGATTCTGCCCTTGCAGGAGCAGAGACCTTTGCTGAAGCTGCAGGCAACGCCATCTCTCGATTACGGTCCATCGTACACGCAGTTGAATGCTATCAGAGTTGTCGATGTGCACCAGCGAGGAATTAATGGCGCAGGCGTCATCGTCGGCATGCTTGATGACGGATTCAATTATCACCAGACGCATCCTGCCCTGAAGAACATCAAGGTCATCGCTGAGTACGATTTCATCCATCAAAGACAAAATACGTCTCGCGATTCATTGGAGTATCTCGGACAGGGCGATCACGGGGCCTCTACGCTCTCGATCCTGGGGGGATTCGCAAGCGGGAAGCTTGTCGGTGCAGCGTACGGTGCTTCATTCATCTTAGCCAAGACGGAGATTGACAGCAGCGGTCCGTTCGCAGACTTTCGGATTGAAGAAGATCTTTTTGTGGCAGGACTAGAGTGGGAGGAGCAACTTGGCGCGGATGTCGTCTCATCCTCACTCGGCTACAATGCGTTCGTGGACGGGCCAAGCTATACCTATGAAGACATGAATGGCCTGACTGCGACGACGACCAAAGCAGCACGCATCGCCGCGCGGAAGGGGGTGCTCCTGGTTACCGCGATGGGAAACGAGGGGAACTACCGCGACTTGCTGACGCAAACGACGGGGACGCTGATTGCGCCAGCCGATGCGGACAGCATCGTTGCCGTTGGGGCCGTGTGGTCTGACGGAATCCTTGCAGGCTTCAGCTCCACCGGCCCTACTTCGGATGGTCGAATCAAACCCGAGGTCGTGGCTCCAGGCGTCAACGATAATGCCGTCAGCGGCGACACGGGTTATACGCCCTACTTCAGCGGGACCTCCGCGGCAACTCCCCTGGCTGCCGGGGTGGCAGCGCTGATTCTTTCCGCGAACCCGGGCCTGACGCCGATGGAAGTCCGCGCTCGCATGATCACCACGGCTCAACAGATCTCCGATGGGTCCTCAAGGACTGCATCATATCCCAACGATTTCTATGGTTGGGGGATGGTCGATGCGTCTCGGGCCGTCGGCATCTCTCAGGGGGGCGGCCCCGGGCAGGTTCCCGATCAGTTTGTTCTTCACACTAATTATCCGAATCCGTTCAACGGCACGACGACGATCACGGTCGACGCTCCGGCAGCACAGGAAATCGAGCTCGCGATCTACAACATACTGGGGCAGCGTGTGCGAGTGCTCTATCGAGGAAACTCCGCACGGGGCGAGAATCAATTTGTCTGGTATGATGGACTGGACGACTTCGGCCGCCGGGTTGCATCCGGCGTCTATGTTTATCGCCTCACAACATCTTCTTCAACTTTCTCTCGCACGATGCTGCTCATCAAGTAACCGATTTTTCTATACAGAAATTGCGGCGAATGCCTGAAATTCATCTTTCGGCAACGATGTATCTGTTCCTGTTTCCCCTGGCCGCTGTCCTTGCGTTTGCCGGCTCTCTCTACGCGTATCGGTTCACAGTTCCGCCCATCCCCCGGGGCTTGAAGGTCGTCCTCCTTACCCTGCGCGCTCTCGGCCTGTTCCTGGTCTTCTTCCTGATCGGCGAGCCGCTCCTTTCGCTTGTCCGCCGTGCGGTCGAGCAGCCGGTGGTTGCAGTGCTCGTGGACAATTCGAAGAGCATGACGATCAAAGACAGAACGGGCGAGCGAAAGGAGCTTCTCTTCAGGACAATCGACTCACCCGCGATGCGGAGCCTCGGTTCCATTGGATCTGCTCTCTATGAAACATTCGACACGAAGACGCACTTCCCATCGGCGCTGGCGATTGATTCGCTGACTCTGACAGGCGATGGGACGGACATCGCTGGGGCTCTCAGAGGGTTGAGGGAGACGGCAGCCCGAAGGAACCTGCAGTGCGTTCTCCTGTTGACCGATGGAAACTCCACCGTCGGGTCGAACCCGCTCTACGAAGCGGAAAACCTCGGCGTGCCTGTGTTTGCCGTCGGTGTCGGTGACACCGCCGAACAGCAGGACCTGCTGATCCGCCGGGTGAATACGAACAACATCACCTATGTTGGCAACAGGGTGCCTGTGAACGTCACCGTTAAGAGCTCGGGCTATAACGGCGGGCGGGTTGAAGTGACGCTTGGGGGCGAGGGGAAAACTCTCGACCAGCGCATGCTGATACTGCAGCCGGGCTCGCGTGAGTACACCGTGCCGCTCACTTTCGTTCCGGACAAAGAAGGGATTCAGAAATTCACGGTGGATGTCTCTCAGCTTCCCGGCGAGGTAAGCTACCTGAACAACCGCTCATCGTTCTACACGAAGGTGTTGAAAAGCAAGATGCGCGTCGTGTTGATCGCCGGAGCCCCAAGCCCGGACGTTGCGTTCGTTCGCCGCGCCTTGGAGGGTGACAAGAACATCGAGCTGAGGACATTTGTTGAACGAGGGAACGGAGAGTTCTATGAAGGACCGCTGAGTGCAAACGCGCTGAATGGGTCGGAGTGCGTCATTCTCGTCGGGTTCCCGGTCGCCACGAGTTCGCCCGGCTCCATCTCAGCCGTTCTGAATGCAGCGGAGGGGGGAGCGGGAATATTCTTCATCCTCAGCCGGACCACGGATCTGCAGAAGGCGCGCCTGCTCGAACCCGTGCTGCCGATGATCGTCCCGGTCGGCGCGGGTGAAGAGATCGAGAGTTTCATCGCGATCCCGGACGCCGAAAGGAACAACCCGATCCTCAAGCTCTCGGCTCCAACGGATGTGTGGAGCAAGCTTCCGCCGTTGTTCACCCTCGCTGCGACGTTCCGCGCGAAGGTCGAGGCCGAGGTTCTGGGGCAGATGCGCATTCAGTCGATCACCATGCAAAGTCCCCTCCTGGTGAGCCGGAACGTCAACCGCAGGAAATCGCTCGCGCTGCTCGGGTACGGCATCTGGAGGTGGAAGAGCTACTCGGGGACCGTGCCGGGATCTGAAAACCTGCTGGAGGCATTTCTCTCCAACGGCGTTCGGTGGCTCGCCACGCGTGAGGATGAGCGGCCTGTCATCATTCGACCTGTGAAGGAAACGTTTGAGGGGCAGGACCCGATTGAGTTCACGGGACAGGTGTACAACAGCAGCTACGAGCCGATCGACGACGCCGAAGTGTCCGTCGTTGTGACGCGAGGAAGCGAGTCCAATCAGGTGACGCTCGCACCGATCGGCAACGGCCTTTTTGAGGGTGCGCTCGACCCGCTCCCCGAGGGCGATTACGCGTACACTGCTCGCGTGACATCCGGAGGTCGTCAACTCGCCGAGGAACACGGTACGTTTTCCGTCGGGGGGCTGAACGTCGAGTTCCAGGAGACTCGAATGAACCGGTTTCTCCTCCAACAGATCGCGGCAAGCACGGGAGGACGCTACTACGACGCGCTTTCGATTGCTGCGCTCCCCCACGACATTGCGGCTCTCCCTGGCTTCCGGCCGCGTGAAGCAGTTCGCTCCAGTGAAATAGAGTTGTGGAACAGGAGCTGGATGCTGGCGCTCGTGATTCTCCTGTTTGCTGCCGAGTGGTTTCTGAGGAAGAGAAACGGATTGCTGTAGAAGGAAGGAAGAATGAAGAAGCAAGAAGTCGATAACTCAAAAAAGAAGGGAAAGATGAAAAGACACTCCTCGCTCTGGATCATCGTCGCTATTGCATTCCTCTCCCTGTCGACGCGGTCACTCCCCGCACAGGTCCGCGTGGACAGCCTCTACATGCCAAGCCTCGGGAGGACGATGAAGATCTCCGTGCTGCTTCCATCGAACTACGATTCCAGTCGGCACTACCCCGTTCTCTACCTGTTGCACGGCTACAGCGGGAGCAACGCTGACTGGTCCACACGAACAAAACTTTCGGTCTACGTGAAGGGCATGCCGTTAATCGTCGTCATGCCCGACGCCGAAAATTCGTGGTATGTCAACTCGTACACGGAGCCGCGCGACAAATTCGAGGACTACATTGTGAAAGATGTGTCCTACTATATCAGGAGGCTGTACTCAGTCGATACTGCGCGACAGGCGATCGCCGGACTTTCGATGGGGGGGTACGGGGCCTTGGTGCTGGCCCTCCGACATCCAGACGAATTTCATTTTGCCGGCTCCCTCAGCGGCGCCCTGAGTATCCCTCGTGCCGTGAACGACTCATCGCGACAACCTGAGGGGGCGCTCGCGCCGAGCCTCCGGAAAGCGTTCGGCGAGCAACAGAATGACTTTCGGAACGAACACGACGTGTTCTTCCTCTATCGGGAAGTGCCGAGGGATTCCTTCCCCTACCTCTACATGGCTACCGGCATTCAAGATGGATACCGAACGTTCCTCCCTGCGCAACGGGCGTTCACCGATCTGCTGCGATACTACGGGGCTCCCTATGAATATCACGAGGTGCCGGGAGGACACGACTGGCAGCTCTGGGACAGGGAGATCCAGCCGCTCTTGAAGCGGCTCCGGGAAGTTCTGAAGTTCTAAACCTCACGGATCATGCAGGTGAATAATTCGAAGGCCAACAGAATGCTCACAAAGCCGGTCCACCGCTTTGCGTTTCTGTTTCTTGTTGTCGGTTGCTTTCATCTCCCTGCCTCGGGTACCGGCAACGTCCTTCAAGGGCCGAAACCGAAGGATGCTCCGGTTCAATGGAAACGGCTCATCGGCGAGTACGCGCTGAAGGGTGATACCATCTACGTCCTGGAAGAGAACGAACGGCTCACCCTCTTGATGAAGGGACCGGATCGCCGAATTTCTCTCCGGGAGCTCTCCGGAAACGTCTTCAAGGTTGAGGAACGCTCCTCTTTGCCGGACACGGCGATCATCTTTCAGCGCCGCAGTAACGGTCGCGCTGCTTCGTTTACCATGGGGAGGAACACGTTCGAGCGTCTCGCGATCGGCGGTGAGGACGGCTCGGTTTTCCGCATCAAGCCCCTGAGACCCATCGCCCTCCTGCGGCGCGAGGCTCTGCGTGCGCAACCGCCGAAGGAGAAGGGCAGCTTCCTGAAAGCGGATCTTGTGGATGTTGCAACGCTCGATCCGACGATCAGATTGGATGTCCGGTACGCCACCAAGAACAACTTCATGGGAGAAGCTCTCTATACTGAAGCAAAGGCGTTCCTGCAGCGTCCGACGGCGGAGGCCTTGGTCCGTGCGCACCGGTGGCTGAAGCAACGAGGGTACGGATTGCTGATCCATGACGCCTATAGACCTTGGTACGTGACCAAAATGTTCTGGGATGCAACGCCGGATGATGAGAAGGCGTTTGTCGCCAACCCGGCCGCGGGATCCCGGCACAACCGCGGGTGCGCTGCTGATGTCTCGCTGTACGATCTCAGGACAGGAAAGCCCGTCGAGATGGTCAGCGGTTACGACGAGTTCTCGCATCGCGCCTTTCCGGATTACCCCGGAGGAACGTCGCTCGAACGCTGGCATCGGGAACTGCTCCGCGAGGCCATGGAGCAGGAGGGATTCAGAGTGTACGAGTGGGAATGGTGGCACTTCGACTACAAAGACTGGAAGAAGTATCCCATCGGGAACCGGACATTTGAG
>Ga0315554_1001205_pt1 | contig 15261 bp, 9 predicted proteins | sample SalMarSW160370MG_FD_202114 | JGI IMG/M metagenome (GOLD analysis project Ga0315554, IMG submission 202114) | Salt marsh sediment microbial communities from the Plum Island Ecosystem LTER, Massachusetts, United States - Salt Marsh Sediment SW1603-70 ... | reverse complement strand
AAGGACAACTTGTCAAGCTCGACGGCGAGAGCGCCCTTGTGCAGGTCGGGGCGGTCGGCTATGAAGTGATGCTGCCAAGTTACTGCGTAGGTGCACTGTCTGATAAAATCGGTACCGATATTACACTGTGCACTATGGAATACTATGAGGGTACTCCGGGCGGCGGCAACCTGATACCGAGGATGATAGGTTTTTTGAATGCGGGCGAGAGGAATTTTTTCACCAAATTTATCAGCGTCAAAGGAATCGGCATAAAAAAGGGATTGCGGTCGTTGTGTATTCCGATAGCTACGATAGCGGCCGCGATTGAGAACGGCGATGATAAGACGTTGATGTCGCTGCCGGCGGTGGGCAAGCGGATGGCGCAGCAGATTATCGCTGAGTTGAAAGGCAAAGTGCAAACTTTCGCGGCAGGAGCAGAACCGGCAAGGCCGGCGGAAGCCAGATTGAAGCCGTTCCAGGCCGAAGCACTGGAGATTCTTATCGCCTGGGGCGAAAAAAGAACCGATGCGATGGAGTTGATTGAGCTGGCCTCACACAAAAATCCTGAAATAAACTCGGCTGAAGAGATAGTGCCTTTGGTGTACAGATTGAAGCAGGGTGTAGCAGTGTAAGAGTTTAAAACTTAAAATCGAGTGAGTTTTAAATTTTTAATTATTGTTTTTAGTTTTACACTTTAAGTTTTTAATTTTCATACTATGGCAATAGGCAGAGTCATAAGTGGACAATCTTTGAACGAGGCCGAAGAAACCTTCAACGTTTCGCTTCGGCCCAAGTTCCTGGATGAGTGTGTTGGCCAGTGCAGCGTGAAGGAGAAGCTGTCGATTGCCATAGAGGCGGCAAAGCAGCGGTCTGAGCCGTTGGAGCATATCTTGTTTTATGGCCCGCCGGGACTCGGCAAGACAACGTTGGCTAATGTTGTGGCAAATGAGATGGGGGCTCGCGTGCGATGCTCGTCGGGGCCGGCCCTGGTCAAGGCCGGTGATGTGATGGGCCTTTTGAGCAATATAAACACCGGCGATGTGCTCTTTATCGATGAGATTCACCGGCTCAGCACACCGGTCGAAGAGTTTATTTATCCGGCGATGGAAGAATTCAGGGTTGACTTTACAGTTGACAGTGGTCTGCACGCAAAGACGATAAATTTCCCCCTGAAGCGCTTTACTTTAATTGGTGCCACGACCAGAGCCGGGCTGTTAAGCGCTCCGCTTCGAGGCCGATTCGGAATGCTGTATCATCTGGATTTTTACAGCACCGAGGAGCTGACCGCGATTCTCAGCAGGTCGGCCAACTTGCTGAAATTGCAATGTGAGGACGGGACACTCGAGCTGATAGCTGGGCGTTCTCGTGGGGCGCCCAGGGTCGCGAACCGATTATTAAAGCGGGTGCGTGACTATGCGCAGGTTAAAGGCTCCGGTGTGCTCAGCTCGGAAATTGTCGAAAAAGCGCTGGTGATGGAGCAGATTGACTCGTTGGGCTTGGATGAATTGGACAGGGCGTTCCTGCGTGCGCTGGTTAATGTATATGACGGGGGGCCGGCAGGTATCGATGCGATTGCAGCGACCCTCGGCGAAGAAAGGGACACCCTCGAAGACGTGGTTGAGCCGTATCTTCTGCAAATCGGCTTTTTGAGGCGGACAAAGCGTGGAAGAGAAGTTACCAAGGCAGCCGGCAGGCATTTAGGATTCAAGTTCCATAAAAAGAAAGCCGATTCGGAAGAGGCAGGATTGTTCGATAAGGGCAGGTAGTCAACTCAAAAAACGTAAACGCATCTACCGACGCTGAGGACGGGATTTGACAATATGAGAGAAGAAATTTGCGAAGAATGCGGCAGGATAATAGGCATTGCTGAACAGGCCTATATATACAAAGGCCGTATTGTCTGCGAGCAGTGCGACAGGAAACTGCGTGAAGAGGTCCGCCAGGACCAGCAACTCCAGGACACGTGGAAACCTGAGGAATTTACAGGTTTGGAGGAAGCCGAAACGCTCGATGCACTGAAAGAGAATGAGGAGGTCAGGGAGAGCGAAGAGCTTCTCGATTCGCTAAAGACGCCGGAGCCGGAAGAGTTTACAGGGTTCCCGCAGGCCGAAGAACTTGAGGAACCGAAAGAGGCCGAGAATGTCAGGGAAGAAGAAGAGCTTCTCGATTCGCTAAAGACGCCGGAGCCGGAAGAGTTTACAGGGTTCCCGCAGGCTGAAGAACTTGAGGAACCGAAAGAGGCCGAGGATGTCCGGGAAGAAACAGAAATCTTTGAATCTTTGGAGAGGGAGGAACGTGAAGATTTTTCGGCATTCCAGGAATTCGAAGAACCCCGGGAACCGAAAGAACCTCAGAAGCCCTGGGAACGCAAAAAACTATCCAGAATCCTGGCAAGCCGGGAACCTGAAGAATTTGAGGAATATGAAAAGCCCGACAAGCTCAGGGAGCTCATAGAGCCTCCGGCCGGTCCTTTTGTAGCCGAACAGGCCGCAAGTGTTCGTTTGCCTCATAAGCGCAGGCGTATCAGGAGGACAAGGTCTACCTTGCTCTGCTTTTTGCTTACAGCCTGGACGTTTGTGTGTCTGTTGTTACTATTTTATGTACCCGGCCGTTATGCGGACTTGTTGAAGAACAGTGCTTTTGGCAAAAGGTTCCAATTGGGCGGCTTTGCCCCTGATTGTCTGATACTATCAATGATGGTTCTTTGGTTTGTTGGTGCCTTAATTCTTTTTGTCGTAACCACCGCTTTGCACAAGGACAAGAAATGACACAATGTGTCATTGCGAACGAAGTGAAGCAATCTCAACTCATCAAAAGTCCGAGATTGCTTCGTCGCTTACGCTCCCCGCAATGACAATTCCTTAAATCAAAACTCACAGACCATTAGGTTTTCAAAATATACTTTGCCATTTTGGGTGGTCGGTAAAGGATATCGGTGAAATGGTGTACTAAAATCCTTTCGAGTTCATTCAGCGTTTTTTCTTTCGATTCGGCAATCATTTTCAAATTCGTTAGGCAATTGCCGGCATCTTTTGTTAGTCTAATCCTGTCCGGGAAGCCTGCCTCGCAATCTTTGCAAATCAGGCCGTTGGCCGAGCTGCTAAAGTAGACTTCGTATCGCGTATCGCGTTTTGCGTATTGCGTTTTGCAGTTGACACAGTAATTCAAGATCGGCTGAAAGCCGGCTTCTTTGAGCAAAGCTAACTGGAATAATATCAGCAGTGCCCTGGTTTTTCGTCCCTCGTCCTTCGTTTCTTGTCCCTCGTTGGTATCTTTTAAAAATTGCAGGAAGCTGTCGAAAAGCTCAGGGTGCGGGTCGTAATCGTTTGTCAAATCGCTCAGCAGTTCGGTTGCGAATTGGCAGCAGTTCAACGCGAAAAGGCTATCGCCGACAGGCCTAAAGGCCGTTTGCTGCTCAAACTCGGTCAGCGTGGCGAGCTTTTCCTTTTTCGAATCGGCGAAAACGATTTTGCCGTATGAGAAAATCTCGATGGCCCCGTCGAAAGCCGACTTGGCGCGTTTGGAGCCCTTCGCGATTGCCCGGATTTTACCATTCGCCCTGGTAAAAAAAGTTACAATCTGCGATGTTTCAGAGTAATCGATGGCCCGTATGCAAATGGCAATATCTTTGATCAGCATATCTCGTATATCTTATATCGTATTGCGTATTGCGTAAACAAAACAGCATGCTCTGGAGCATCCGAAGTAAAGCTGCTTTTTACGTAGAATATCAGCACTGTCTTTCGCAGTCCATTAATTGTTAAACGCGGCAGCATTTAATTGGCTTTAATTGGCTTTAATTGGCTTTGATCCTGCTTCGCCAGAGGCTACGCCAGGATAAATTGGGTTCGTTTTGGGTTCGTTTTTCCCGCGTTCACCAAGTGTCCTTTTTTCATAATCCCTTGTTAATACATTATTTACGTTCATTTGACTTTTTCGGAAATTGGGTTCGTTTTGCATAAAAGGTCTGATTTGTAAAGGACTCTTTACAGTTGTAAAGATGCCGAAGGCATAAGGCACAAGAGCATAAGGCATAAGTGCATAGCTGCGTTGGTGTTAACATCATATTGGGTAAGGGGTTAGCCGGCATACTGAAATCCTAAATTCTAAGCCCTAAACTCTAAACAAATCCTAATTACCAAAATAAAAATGTTCAAAACTTAGGCCTGCTGGCCCTAAGACCTTGCTGCGCTGCAGCTTACGATGTGCGGTTCTCCGCTTTCGGTAACAAGAATCAAGCCACAGAGGGCACAGAGAACACAGAGAAATAATCAATAATTTTGTCATTTTGAGCTTTTTGTGGCTATTACGGCCTGATTTGTGGATCTTCTGTTCATTTTCGTAACAATAATCAAGCCACAGAGACCACAGAGTTCACAGAGAAGTCTTATGGCTAAAAACTATGAACTAACGACTATATACTAAACATGCCTGCATGTTTACATTATACCAAACTTGCCTGGAATGTTCAATAAAAATCGAACAATTTAAGAAATATTTCGAGAATGAGTAAATGAGTGTATGCGTAAATGCGGGGAGGTATATAAGAGCACAAGAGCATAAGGGCACAAGATGCAAGGCGCAATTGCATAAGGCACAAGAACATAAGAGCATAAAGGGATTTAACCACGAATGAACACGAATTTTCACATATATATATTTACCACGAAGACATCCGCCTTTGCTATTCTACTTCGCCAGAGGCTACGTAGAAACCAGCTACGGCGGACAGGCTCCGCACGAAGAATATGGCCACAAAAAGGCTCAAAATGCACAAAAGACAACAAAAAACGGGACAAAATTTTAACAATTTTTGGCCGTCCTGAGCAAAGTCGAAGGGGGATATCCCACCAAAAAAAGCTCTTTTTTGGTCATCCTAAGGGAAATGATCCTGACACCTTTTCATCCTCGAAAAGCCTTGCTAAAAAACATGTAAAAAGAGTTACATCTGTATAGCCAAGACCTCTTCCAGCTTATTCTTGAAGGCTCTTTTAGTTATTCGTTCATTATAGAAGGGCATACCGAACAACTTAAAGTCTTCGTTTTCAAACAACCTGCTTAGCTTATGTTCCTTTTCGATTTCCAGAAGAAATTCTTCTTTCCATTTATCATTTGCTATGTACACCTGCCCTTTTGGCTCAATAAATAGCTGATATACGATATATTTCTTAGCTCTTTTTTTTCTCAAAAACAGCACAAAGTCCGGTTCAAATGCCTTGCCATCAGAAAACCTGAAAAGCTGAAACAGCCTTGCGTTTCGCAAAAGATACATATCGGCAAACTCTTTTTTCAGATTTTCGTATATACTATCAATGAATTTAACAAAGAATTTTTCCTCACTTGTTCCGAAGTTTTCCTCATAGATATACCAGCTCTTTTTCTTCAAATCCAAAAATAGTTCCTTTTTTTTAGGTTGGGACATTGGCCAGCCAAAATCTTTATCGCTGGATTCATCCAGTACAATCTTAAGCGTCTTATTTTTTACAACAACAGATATAAATTCCGGCTTAAATGTCTTTGTCCCAACATACTCTACTGAACCATCAACAACCTGCCTTTTTATTTCGTTCAGGACATTACCGGTTATATCGAGCTTCTGATTAGAATCCAGATTTTGGATTTGCTCAACACCGCCGTAAATCTCTACCTCGACCTGCCCCAGATTCTTATCGCTGATTATAAACTCTGTTACCGAATTTAGTTTCGGAAAATAGCTCTTCAGGTTAGAGAACTGGTAAAAGTCGTTTTTCTGCAAGGCTTTTCTGATAAGGTTACAGCCGAAATCAATAAGCTTATAGCTTTTTTGTTTTCCGTTTTTATAGGCCGGTTTTTCCTCTGTGTCCTCTAAAATAGCTATTTCCTGCATCTGGCCTGTTTTGATGTTGTATTTGTATTGTGGTTTTATATCAATATCAGCTAATCCGAAGAGACCGCTGCGGTCGAACCTTTTTGGTTCATTGAGATATATCTTGCCGACTTCCCAGAAGTCCGTCTTTTTGAAATCATCTTTGACTACAAGGTTTCTAACAATCGTTCTTTCATCTTCGGCCATAATACCGGTCTGCACCAAAGCCCGCTTAAGCTCGCTTATGTATCGGGGGTTATGCGAACTGTGATAGTGAAGCTCTTCGATTATCCTCAAAGGGTTTTCAAGGCTGTCATCGAATTTTCGTTTAAACCTGTCCTGATGTCCGCCGTCCACCCTGAACGGGAAATACCTTGCACCTCTGCCGATAAGCTGCGCCTCTGATATGGTAGTTCGGCCAGGATTGCCGCTTTTGGAATCTCTGGTTTCATACAGCCGGACAATATCGAAAAGATTAAGAACGTCCCAGCCCTCGTTAAGTTTATCAACTGCGAAGATAACCCTGTATTGGTTGTTATAATCCTCAAGCGAATTTACTATAAGCTGCTTTTCTTCACTGTCATCTTTTGAGTTTACCGATAGGCACTTGTTTTCTGAAAAATCCTCTTTAATCTCTTTTACAAGATTGCCTAAAGTGATTCTCTCTGCCTTAAAATAATCAAATGCCTTCTTTAATGCCCCGTTTCCGGCCTGCGGTTTTACCTTCTGCAAATCCGCTGCTTTCAGATTTTTTATGACACCGGTGAAAAGCTCTTCAAACGCCTGTGATTCAGCTATGGTTTTAGATTTGAACAGGACAACCGGCTTTAGCTGAAGCCCGTTTCTTTCAGCAACTTTCCGTCTGTATTGGCTCAAGACTACCGCTTGCAAAGCCCGCTCTATCGGCTCTAAATCCGCCTGTAATACCTCGACATCCTTTGAGAACTTATCTGTTCTAAATTCTTTAAGAGAATACTGAAATATCACCTTGTCATCATATTTCTGTTTTATAGCAGAGTCTTCGAGTCCCGCAGTAGCGGTAAATTCCAGCATTATGTTTTCACTATTGGCCTGAAATATCCTGCTTACAGTCCCTTCCCAGCTTGTTATTTCCTCTGACTCTTCCTTTAATAATTTTTGTTTGTGCAGGCTTTTGGTAAGCGTGTTTATATGGTGTGCCTCATCGGAGATAAGAGCAATTTTCCCATCCTCAAAATCCTCATAAGTAATTGAATTTTCTCTCGGCGTGTTCAGCCGTGAATGAAGCCCCTGAACTGTGCTGAACAGTATGTTTATATCGTCTTGATTGACCGCTTCAAAATTTTCAACCTCTTTAATCCTTATCTGCCTATCACCTGAAAAAAGCTTTTCAGCAAAAAGATATTTACTCGATAAAGGATTCAGGAAATTGTCTCGTGTTTTTTCGATTATGTTCGTGCTGTTGACAAAGAATATAAAGTTCCGGTATCCCTGCTCATACAGATACAAAATAGAAGCAGCCATAATCAGCGTCTTGCCGCTGCCGGTTGCCATATGATAAAGCAATTGTGTCGGTAGGTTTCGATTAGGATAATCATTAAAATAATGAACCAGTCTTCCGATGGATTCTTTCTGGTATTCCCGAAGCTCAAAGGCGGGATTAAGGTTGTTTGTTATATATTCAGGGACTTTCTTCTTGAAAAAGTCTTTGCCAATACCTTCCCGTATTGCGTTAAATGTTTCAAAAAGCATATTTTGATAACTATTTCTTGTCCGGTGGTAATTTCTTTTTCTGTTCTTCAATCATTTTTACGGTTTTATCAAAATCGCTGTCCTGCTTATCTCTACACTCAATTTGTTTTCTGTTAAACTTTTCGTATTCTACCTCTGCCAGTTGTTTTGCCATCTCGTGAGATATTCGGCCTGCATCTTTCAAAATGTCCCTGTCATTCAGGCTAAGAAAGCCGTTTAATTTGCTTATCCAGTCTTTCATATACATTGGTATCCGGCGCATTGCCTGCCCTTCTGCAAAGACAAGATACTGCTCAACAAGATTATTCAATGCCCGAAGCTCATTTTCTTTGAGATAATTTTTAGCGATAACAACATCGCCTTTGCGAACCTTCTCTCCTCTCCAGCTTGTAAGCCCCATATTAGTTTTACTTGAATTTGCCCGCTTATGGATAATCTCAGCGGCGGTCATTCCCGTTATAGCCCAGTGCATTTTATTTTGTACCGTCTTGAAAAAGGTAATACTTATCTCATCGGTCGGGTCATAATCTGTGCTTGTAGAGTAAATATCCGTTATCTTCTGATAGAACCTGCGCTCGGAGGTCCTGATTTCCTGAATCCGGCGAAGCAGCTCATCGAAATAATCAAATGGATGGTCGGGATTTTTAAGCCGTTCATCGTCCAGCACAAAACCTTTGATAATATATTCTCTTAGTCTTTGTGTTGCCCATTGTCGGAAACGGGTTGCAATATGAGATTTTATCCGGTATCCAACCGATAGTATCATATCAAGGTTATAATGCTTAACCTGCCTGCTGACCTGCCTGCCGCCTTCGGTTTGAACTATTAAGTAATCCTTAACAGTTGCTTCTTCCGATAGCTCCCCTTCGTCATAAATGTTTTTAATATGGATATTTATATTAGGAGTGGTGGTTTGGTAAAGTTTTGCTAATCCCGCCTGATTGAGCCATAGCGTCTCACCATCCAGCCGGACTTCGATTTTCGTCTGCCCGCCTTCGGTCTGGTAAATCAGTATTTCCCCGCCTTTGGGGACTATATCGCCTTTAGCCATTATTGCCGCCCCCATAGAAAAGCTTATTCAGCTTTTTGTCTTCTTCGCTTACCTTATAGTCGGTATCGTCAATTTCGCAGTAATTCACATAAAGCTGGTTTTTGTCTAATAATTCAAGTAGGAATTTCCGCTGGTCTTCAAAACTTATTTGCTCAAACTCTCCTGCGTTTTTGTCAAATACCTTTAGTTCAATCTTATAGCTTATATGAGCCTTTTCTTTAATCACCTCCCAGATTTGCGCAAGGTCGGCCTTTGTCCTTGCCTTGCCGATTTGCTCGATATATGCCTCGTTCCACTCCATCAATTCACAATAGACAAAATTGCCACCGCCTTTCCAGTTGACAGCTTTTGTTATACCACTTTTGTCTTTGTTGGATACAACGTTCCTTAGTCTCACAACTGAATCATTATTCCCATAGTCTAATTGCTCAATCCCGATATACTGCCGTCCCATCTTATGAGCAACGGCACAACTTGTCCCGCTTCCAACGAAAAAATCGACTATCAAATCTCCCTCTTCAGAACCCAACTGAATAATCCTCTGCAACATTTTCTCAGGCTTTTTTCCTTTTTTCAATGTTACACCGCCTTCATTGTGAAGGTCATTCGGAAGAACATCATTCCAAATATCTGATATCAATTCCGCAAAAACCTTTTCCCCATCGATATTAATCAACCTATTGTGGAAAAAAAGTAGAGCTTGCCCTTTATAGAAATAATAGTCTAAATGCTCCTCTCTTTTCAGGACATATGTTTTCGAATCATCCTTCTCTGATTTTCTTTTTATCTCTACGACTTTTTCGCCTACGCTTTTTTCATCAACAGCAGCAAAACGAATTATTCTATCTGAGTTTCTTAAATAAAATTTTTCCAACTCCATGTCGTAACTATCGTTCAGATGCTTTCTTAACTGAGATTTACGTACGCCTTGTTCATCCGCAAACGCTTCTAAAACTGAACAATATTTCCACTTAGAAGGATTTTCATCAACATTCGCAATAAAAGTGTTATAACGTTCATCTCGTTTTCTCTTTTTAAATATCTTATTGGGTTTCCAAGATTCAGTATTTTTTGAATATACAACAAGATATTCTGACAAATTTACAACACCAGGATTAATAACTTTGGCACCAGACACTGAACTTCTCTTAACAGTAATTAAGTTTTTATTGTTTTCCTTGCCAAATATTTCATCCATTAAAACTTGAAGGTAACCTAATTCTTTATTATCAATTGAAATGAATATGGAGCCGTCGTTTCTTAAAAGAGTGTAGGCTGTTTCAAGACGATTTTTCATAAAGGCAAGCCAAGTGGAATGATTGAAGCTATCATTGTATTTAAAACTATCGTTTCCTGTGTTATAAGGAGGGTCGATATAAATCAGCTTTACCTCGCCTGCAAACTTCTTTTTTAATGAATGCAGGGCAAGCAGGTTGTTTCCTTTTATGAGTAGATTATCGGTGTCTTTAATTTCGGATACCTTATTCTCACCCTCTTTATCGAACCGCTTGAAATTCGTTAAAACCTTCGGCTCAAACAGCCGGTCGATTTCATCCGGCGCTAATGTTTCGTTCCAGAAAATCTCGTCCCGTTTCTGGTCTTCTTTGGTTTGTCCGCCTTCTAATACACAATCCTTATAAGGCCAGACAAGAACAACGTCTTTTCGCTCTTTTAGATAATCATCTTTGCCGTCAAGGGTAAGGCCGATTTTATTCTTGAAAGCGGTGTATGAGTCCGGCAGGAATTGCTTATTGTCAATAAAGGATATGAATTTGTCCTTGTCAAAGACTAGCGTTCCGTCCACCTCTACAAAGAAGCGCTCTTTAATCCGCTTTTTGGAAAGCAGCAGCCTAATAAGGTCTTTGTCCAGCTTCAAGGCGTGTTCAACTATAATGTTTTTCAACAACTGCCCTTCGGCTATAAACCGAACATCTTTTTGAAGCAGACATTTTAGCTCTTCTAACAGACTTGGTTTATTTGAATCAGCCATTTTCCCACCTACAAACCTATTTAACTCCATTTTCTAACAGATTTGCACAGGCCATATTATACTCCCTCGTGGATGTATGGCAACAATTTTCAATATTTTGAAGTCAGGGGCATCAAGATATTAGTTGCCGGTTTCCATTCGCCGTTTCGTTTCCTGAACCAGGACACTATTGCAAGAAACAGCGAAATTAGTAGATGAATTGGGAAGATTACATATATATAAGTATCGAGATATCTACGTTAAGCTGGTTGAAAAGTCAAAAAGAATGAAGTGAGGGAAGAATGCGGAGCGAATAAATGAGTAAAAAGAAGGTCAGCGAGAACTGGCTGTCGACTCTCTGACAGTCCCAGCGTCACCCCATCTGACCTGATTCACACGGGCCGTGAGGATTGAACTCCCGGCCCATTTTATTATAGAAAACAAGTGAACCTACTATAAAAAACAGCTTAATCACAGAAAGTATGAAATATACGGGTCAAGCGTTTTTGCACTTTTTTCAGCGGGCATCCTGTTACCAGAAAATTGACCATCTCTGATACTTGAAAATCTGGTTGACCTTGTCATCTTTGCCGCTTAAACTTATTGCAAATGGACAGGCGAATTATAATAAACGCGGATGATTTCGGTCTCTGCGACGGGGTAAACAAGGCGGTGGCCCAGGCCCATAGTGAGGGCATACTGACCAGTGCGACGATTATGACCAATATGCCGGCCGCCGACGAAGCTGTCAAAATAGCAAAAAAACTGCCCAATCTTGGTGTCGGAGTCCACCTTAATCTCACCGAGGGCCGAGCCGTATCGAAGGATACTTGCATTAAATGTTTACTCGATGCGGACGGTCAATTTGCTTACTCGCCGTTTACGCTTTCACTTTTATCTTTGGCAGGACATAAGATTCGAGAGGCAATACGAACCGAATTAGCAGCCCAGATACAATGGGTGATTGACCAGGGCTTAAAGCCGACCCATTTGGACTCGCATAAACATATCCACGCATTCCCTGCTTTGTTCTCGGTCATTTGCCAATTGGCTGGACGCTTTGGGATACGCGCTGTACGCTGGCCGTTCGAGCCGAAGGAACTTTCACGAATTCCCTGGCCGCTGACCAGTGAGGACGGCAGAGCAAGGGCACGAAAGGTCAGGATTATGGCGAAGATTAACCGTTTGCAAAACCGGGATTTCTTGAAAAATGACGCGCTTCTTGGTATTGCACATACCGGTAAGATAGATGTGAATTTCTTTAAGGCCGTGGCTTTATATAATTCGGCGGCAACTGCAGAAGTGATGACCCATCCGGGATTTGTTGATGGCCTGGACCCGGAAAAGACCAGGTTGATACATCAGCGCAAGGTTGAACTGGATGCCCTTTGTAGCGAAAAAACAAGACAATATTTCGAAGATGCTGGAATAGAATTGGTGCATTATGGACAGCTCTGACCGGGCTGATAAGGCCCCTTCCAATATACCGCAAAGCCGAAACCGCATTGATTGTTCGGTTGTAGTGCCGCTTTATAACGAAGCTCCGGTAGTCGAGGAGCTTTACAGCCGGTTAACCACAACAATGGGCGAAACCGGTCTGCATTATGAGCTTATCTTTGTCGATGATGGAAGTGAAGATAATACCCTGGAGATGCTAAAAGATTTTGCCGGCAGGGACGGCAAAGTGGTTGTTATCGAGCTTCGCCGCAATTTCGGCCAGACTCCCGCTCTCGCAGCCGGCTTCGATGCGGCACGTGGACAAATAATAATATCGATGGATGGAGACCTGCAGCACAGCCCGGAAGAGATACCGAATTTTCTTGAGAAAATTGAAGCGGGCTTCGATGTTGTCAGCGGTTGGCGTAAACACAGAGTGGACAATCTTTTGATGAGGAAGATACCCAGCAGGGCGGCTAACTGGCTTGCTTCAAAAGTAAGCGGCGTCGATATTCACGATTTCGGCACTACCTTCAAGGCGTACAGGCACGAGGTAATTGAGGGATTAAATCTGTATGGAGAGATGCACAGATTTATTCCGGCGCTGCTTTCGCAAAGCGGTGCTAAAATCATCGAGATACCTATCAAGAACATTGTCCGACCAAAAGGTTCCAGCAGCTACGGAATCTCAAGAACTTTTCGAGTCGTCTTTGATTTGATAACGCTCAGATTTTTGCTCGGTTACATTACAAGACCGCTGCACTTTTTCGGCAGAGCGGCTTCGTATTGTATCCTTGCAGCCTTGCTTCTGAGCGCTTATATACTATATGACAAATTCGCATATAATGTCCCGATTTTAGTTGCCCATGGTCCACTGGCAGGGCTGGCGGCTATACTTCTGCTGATTGGATTGATTTTCATTGCGACAGGCCTGATAGGTGAGATGATAAGCAGGGTCTATTTTGAATCAACAGGCAAAAAAATCTATTCGGTACGAAAGGTGCATCGCAAAGAAAATTTGACAGCGAATTAACAGTGAAAAAGAAGAAAAAACATTTACTGTTTGTTTTGTACATTGTCTTGCTTGCGGGGGCGGTGTTTCTTTTAGTTCGGCATTTTCACATCAAGAATTTCCATATTATCGAGCCCGACGTGCTTTATACCAGCGGCCAGCCGCGGGGAATGGATTATACTCGTTTGCTTTACAAATATCATATTGGCTCTATCGTAAACGTCCGGTCCGCTTCGGAACATCGCGAGAGAAACTGGCACAACGAGGAAGTAACCTGGGTCAGAAACAACGGCGTTAATTATTTTGAGCTGCCTATTGAAAAAAACGACTATTTACCCGACCAGCAGACTCAGGACCAGTTCCTGGCTATAACGGCTGATAAAGTCAATCTGCCTGTGCTTGTCCACGACAGCAACGGCAGGAAAAGAGTGTCGATACTTGCCGCCGTGTGGGCGGTTAAGGCAAAAGGATTCACTGCTGCAGAGGCAGTTGAATTGGTTGAAAACATAAAAGAACAGCCGGTGCTTGAAGCCGAAAAAAACTTCATCGCCGGCCTGGTTAAGTAACCAAAATGGGACTTAAATCCTGTCTTCGGAACCACCGCCGGTTATATGCAGCAGCGCTCCGCTTACAACTTCTTGTCCGTGGCGTTCCGCACCTTCCTGCCTGTAAACGATTTCAAAGGAACTCTCATTGAGCAGTTCGTCAAGATATTTGCCGAAGGCCACGACCCACCAGCCTTTCCTGTACAACTCATCGACCTCTGATTGTGTCCCTATTACGGGAACTCGCCTGCCAAAGTAATGAATGAATCTTGAAGAAGCGGATTTGTAGGCAACCAGTTTATCCGAGGCGGGAACGATTTGCGACACGGATTGTGTAAATTTCCTTGATGGTTCGTTGTAATTGAGGGGATTGAAAAAACTGCTGTAACCTATCATTACCAGAACAGCTATAATAACAAAAACAGCTCCACATGCCGCAGGTGTCTTTTTGGCCCTGAGTAATCCGGCAACGACCAGAACTCCAATCAATCCTGTAGTGCTAAAAAGGATTGTCTCACGCAGAACTTCCGGCATAAGTTGGTTTATAATTATCGGCAGCGCAATAAAACCTATTGTTAGTATCACAAGGTGGCCAAGCAAAAAATTCCTTACGAATTTATTGGTGTAAGCTTTCCGGTAAAAAACCATATCTTCGAGCAAGATAGCGGTCAGAACTGCCATTGCCGGCATCATGGGTATTATGTAATGCTGACGTTTACCGCTTGTTATTGTCAAAAAGAGCAGGCTTACAACGAACCAGAGCCACAGAAATTGCATTACAGGCCGTCTCTTTTCCCAGACTCTGTAAAAAGGGGCAGCCAGCGCAAGTGGCACAAAGGCCGCCCAGGGCAGCATAAACTGAAACATCTTGGGCAGATAGTAGAACAATGATTTGCCGCCGGAGGCGTAAGTACCGAAGAAGCGGTCCACAAATTCATGTTTCCATACACTCAGGTTCCAGTTTAACCTGGAAGCAATTGCCAGGGGCCAGGGCAAAACAATGGCTAAGAAAACGACCGTCCCGATAATTGGCAAGAGTTTGGGCACTTGCTTCCACTTCCGGAATACGGCAACGTAGAAAAAAAGCGGCACCAATACCAGGGGCAGTGGAGCAGGCCCTTTGGCAAGGTTGGCTAAACCGAAGCTTGTCCAGAAGACAAGCATATATGCAACTTGCCTCTTGTGATTTGTAGTAGAAACGGCTGAGTAAAAAGCTAAAAAGCACAGCACGATAAAAAAGGTCAAAACCATTTCGGGCCTGGCATTATGCGAGTAGCGGATATAACCTAATGATGTTGCCCAAACAGCAGCAGAAAGCACTGCAATGCGAAAAGACAGCCACTGGTTTACAAAATATAGAATGGCGGCGACTGACAAAATCCCGAAAACAGCGCTTGGCAGCCGGGTAGTGAACTCATCGACTTTGCCGGTTATTTTAGCTAAACCTGCAACGAGCCAGTAAGAAAGCGGCGTTTTCTGAAGCCGAGGCTCCCCATTACAGGTAGGCATGACCCAATCACCGCTTTCCAGCATCTCGCGTGCAGTAATCGAAACGAGACATTCGTGATTGTTCAGCGGCCTTTCGGAAAGCGTCCAGGACCCGGTTATTGCGGAAAGAAGTAATACCGCACAAGTAAGAAAAATTTTCGTTCTTCTGTTATTACTCCGGCTGTTTTTCATTTCGTAACC
>Ga0315554_1001203_pt1 | contig 15271 bp, 14 predicted proteins | sample SalMarSW160370MG_FD_202114 | JGI IMG/M metagenome (GOLD analysis project Ga0315554, IMG submission 202114) | Salt marsh sediment microbial communities from the Plum Island Ecosystem LTER, Massachusetts, United States - Salt Marsh Sediment SW1603-70 ... | reverse complement strand
GTGCCGAGCAACGACGGCGGAATATCACTCGGCCAGGCCGCGATAGCGGCAAAGAAGATAAGTCAAAGCTAATTGGTGGAGTTCAAAAGTAATATGTGCCTTGCTGTGCCGGCCAGAATAGTTGAGTTGGAAGGTGATAACGCGATTGTAGATGCGATGGGTAATCGCTTTCGGGCAAAGACCACGCTTTTGCCGGACGCCAGGCTGGGCAGTCTGGTTTTAGTACACGCGGGATTCGCCATTTCACTGGTCGATGAGGAGGAGGCGAAAAAGACCTGGCAGCTTATCGAGCAAATCGATGATTTTCTGGAAACGGATAAGAGGGTATCGGGCTGACCTGATTGACCGACTGATATGCTTACGAGAATTTATAAAGCACAGAAAACGATGGACGCGGCCTGTGAGAAGCTCGGCCGGCAAATCAACGTTATGGAGGTTTGCGGCACTCATACCGTTTCGATATTCCGCAACGGTATAAAAACCTCTATTCCGAAACAGTTGAATCTCATATCCGGGCCCGGCTGTCCCGTTTGCGTCACCGACCAGAGCTACATTGATATCTGCCTTGATTTGGCGAATCGCGACGACTGCCTGATTGCGACTTACGGCGATATGATTCGCGTTCCGGGCGAATCCGGCTCACTTGAAAGACACAGAGGCAGAAACGTCAAGGTGGTATTCAGCGCCGAAGATGCCCTGCTGCTCGCTAAGGAACATCCCGACAAGACAATTATACTGATTGCAGTCGGGTTCGAGACTACAGCGCCGGCGACGGCGGTGGTGGTCAGGGAAGCGGCCGAGCAGGGTATCGATAATTTCTGTGTTTACAGCGGTCATAAGCTGGTTGTTCCGGCAATGCGAGCGCTACTGAGCGAAAAGAACCACAATATCGACGCGTTTTTATGCCCGGGACACGTCAGTGTCATTATCGGTTACGGCGCGTTTAGAGAAATCGCAGATGATTACGGCAAGGTCTGCGTCGTAGCGGGTTTTGAACCGATGCAGATTATTGAGGGACTGGCCGAAATCTGCCGCCTGCTCAAAGAAGGTAAAACCGAAGTCACAAGTGTATACACCGCGGTCGTCACGGAAAAAGGCAATCAAAAGGCCCAGGCTTTGCTCGAAGAAGTTTTCGACGAATCGGACGGCTACTGGCGAGGGCTGGGCAGGATTGGAAAAAGCACACTAAGGCTGAAGAACGAATATGAACGATTTGATGTCCTGAAAAGATTCGATATAGAAGAACGACCGCACGAAGACCGCTCCGGCTGTAGATGCGGTGAGGTCCTGTGTGGATTGATAGAGCCGCCTGAGTGTGGATTGTTTGAGGAGCGCTGTACGCCGGAAAGTCCCGTCGGGCCCTGCATGGTAAGCAGTGAGGGGACGTGCGCGACGTGGTATAAATACGGCCAAAGAAGACGTGGGCAATGACACAGAAAGATACCAAAAGAATACTGCTTGCCCACGGCGGGGGCGGCCGACTGACCGAGCAGTTGATTCGCCAAATTATCCTGCCTCGACTCGGTGACCATGGTGGACAGCTAAAAGACTCGGCCAGCCTCGATTTGGACTCATCTAAAATATGTTTCACCACCGACAGCTACGTAGTCAACCCCCTTTTCTTCAACGGCGGAGATATCGGCAAGTTAGCCGTCTGCGGAACGATAAACGACCTGGCGGTGGCTGGTTCAAAGCCGGTCGCGATTGCATTGTCACTGATTATCGAAACAGGTTTTGAAATCGAGCTGTTGGAAAAGATACTCGATAGCGCAGCACAGGCCGCACAGCAGAGTAACATCAGGATTGTAACCGGTGATACCAAGACCGTCGAAACCGGCGCCGCCGAGGGCCTGTATATCAACACCGCCGGTGTCGGTGTGAGGGTTTACGATACTGAGTGTGATTTTGAAAAAATCGAGGCCGGCGACAAGATAATCGTTAGCGGCACTATCGGTGACCACGGTATGACGATTATGTCGCAGCGGGAGGGGATAAAATTCGAAACGCCCCTCGTAAGTGATTGTGCTTCACTGGCACAGTTAACAGACGAATTGTTGCTGAACTGCCCTGGCGTCAAATTCATGCGGGACCCGACGCGGGGCGGCCTGGCGGCGACGCTCAATGAAATAGCCGAGGCTGCTAACCTGAGTATCGATATCAATGAGGCGGATATACCCGTTAATCCGACGGTCCAGGCCGCTGCGGATATACTGGGCTTCGATGTTCTTAATATCGCCAACGAAGGTAAGGTCGTCATTGTGGTATCGGCAGATATGGCCGAGCAGTGTCTGGCTATCTGCAAAAAGCAGAAAATCGGGAAGAACGCGAGCATAATCGGCGAGGTCCGTCGGGTACAGGAGCAGGCCCTGGTTGAGATGAAAACCAGAATCGGTGGAAAAAGGATTGTGCAAATGCCTTATGGAAGAGAGCTGCCGAGGATTTGCTGATGCACGAGACGATGGTGGCAAAGAACCTGTTGGACTCGATTGCTGCTGAAGCGGCAAAACAAAGGGCCAAGCCGATTGCCGCGCGAATCAGTTGCGGTTCGTTCAACGCGGTAAACGACGAAGTGCTCACGTTCGCATTCGAGGCCATCTCCAGAGGAACTATATGCGAGGATATGAAACTCGAGATAGAGCACAAGAGTATTCGGGGCAAGTGCAGCAGTTGCCACAAGCAGTTCGATTTCGATTTGACCAAACCGTCGTGCAGCCACTGCCGATGCGATAAGTTTGACCTTCTGCCGGACCCCCCGCTGCTGCTGGAAGAGATAGAATTCGAGATGGAGTAAATGATGGGTAAAAAAATTCAGTTCGGCACAAAGATATTGAGCGCAAATGAAGAATATGCACAGCAAAACAGCAAATTGCTTCGTGAAAAAAGGAAGTATTGTCTCAATATGATTTCCTCGCCCGGTTCCGGCAAGACGACGATTCTGACGCGGACTATAACCGACCTCAAAGGCAAAGTAAGAATAGGTGTAATTGAAGGCGATATCCAGACACAGCTCGACGCCGAGCGGATTCGGGCTACCCAGGCCCCCGCCGTTCAGATAAATACGAACGGCTCCTGCCATCTGTCTGCGGCGCAGGTTAGTTCCGCCCTTGCACAACTGCCTCTTGACCAAATCGACATGGTCTTCGTGGAGAACGTGGGCAATCTTGTCTGCCCTTCTGCCTTTGAACTGGGCGAAGACGGCAAGGTCGTGGTGCTTTCCGTGGCCGAAGGCGACGACAAACCCGCCAAGTACCCTGCCATTTTTTCAAAATCAAAGGTCCTGCTCATAAACAAGATTGATTTACTGCCGTCCGGCGCGGTCGACTTCGACGTTGAAAAGGTCAAGGCCGATGCACGCACGCTGAATAAGGACATTGAGATATTCTGCGTATCGGCAAAGAATGGACAGGGTATGGACGGCTGGTACGACTGGCTGCTCAAGACCGTCAAAAGGAGCAGCTAACGGTACAGTCCCTTCTTGTAGATATAGTCGGCGACTTCGGGGCTGAGCATATCGCTTGCATCCAGGCCCTTCTTCAGCCGGGCGCGTATTTGGGTGCTGCTGACGTCTATCAATGGGGTTTGAATTACATTTTCCTGCAGCTTTTTCACACGGCCGGCGCCGAAAACACTTATAAGCTGTGAGAAATCAGGCGGCTCATATCCCGCTCGGTACATGCAAGCCGGGGAGCATTCGTCTATAAGCTCTTCTGTTTTGTACCAGCGGGGCAGTTCAGCGATACTATCAGCACCGAGCAGCCAATAAAATTCTGCATCGGGCCCGAGTTCGCGGCGAAAATGCCGGACGGTCTCAATGGTGTAGCTTGGCGCGGGCCTTCGTAGTTCCCAGTCACTGACTTCAAACTTGTCGATTCCTGCAATAGCCAGGCGAATCATTTGTAATCTGTCGGCATCTGAAGCGACAGGTGATTCGACTTTTAATGCCGAACGTCTGGCGGGAATAAATATGAGTTTGTCGGCGCCGATGATGTCAACGACGCTGTGCGCCACGCCGATATGGCCTTTGTGAATTGGGTCGAACGTACCGCCGAACAAAGCTGTTTTAAATCGCAACATGGGAAACTAACAGCCTCTCTGTAACTTCTTTAGGCGAAAATATCGAAAATTTTTCAAAAATTTTTTCAGCTCGTTTTCGGGTAAGATTCGGCTTATCATTTCAAAAATCAGGGTCGCCAAAGCAAATAGTCGGCCATGCGAACAGAAGTCTCAAACATCGTCGTTGACATGGCACGGCCCTTTCTCATTAAGAATCAAATTGCCTCTAAAGGGGCTGTAACTTCTAAAAATCGCACTTTTAGCTAATCAATATAAAAACAGTCGGGCAATATTTCAAGAGCAATAACTGTTCAGATATAGTGACGGTGTTTAACTTCCGGCGGCTGAACACTATAGTTCTGTTGCCCAGGCACAGACTACTGACAAGACGTTTCAGGTGGGCGAAACCGTCGCCAAAGCAAGTTTTTATGGAGTAATTCAAAAATTTTGGCCGATAAAATATAGTAGTAGCGGTTAATATCATCTTTAATAATTGAATATGAAACTTGTCACAGCGGTATTAATGTTATCATAACACCATATTCATCATAGTCAGTAACGTGAAAAAAGGAATATCGAATTTACTGAAGGAGTACAGTAATGGCCAAAAAGAGAAAAGCCAAAAAGGCAGCAAAGAAAACGGCAAAGAAGAAAGCCAAAAAGAAAGCCAAAAAGAAAAAATAGTGTTCGGCTGACAAAAAGCTGAAAAAGCTACAAAAGTGGAAGGTTTTCATTCAGGAAGCCTTCCACTTTTTTATGCGCCTGCTGTCACAAAGTTGTTAATACGCCCCGGCTGCCGCAGGGCTCGGCCCTTGCAATCGGGGGCAAATCATGTAAACTGGCCGACCTGTCGGGTGCGGCCATTTAAGTTTGTGCCGGGACCGGGAATGCGAATGGACTATTTCCAGTACAGAGACAACAAGCTGTTTGCCGAGCATGTGCCGGTGGAAAGAATCGCCGAGCAGGTCGGGACACCGGTCTATATCTACAGCAAGGCGACGTTCATCGAGCACCTGCAGAGAATCCAGAAGGCATATGCCCGGCTTGATACGATGGTCTGCTATTCGGTCAAGGCATGCGGTAATATCAATATTCTGCGGTTTATGGCCCAGGCTGCAAGCGGATTTGATATCGTCAGCGGAGGTGAGCTCTACAGGGCTGTTGCAGCCGGCGCGGACCCGTCAAAGATAGTCTTTGCCGGTGTAGGAAAGACAGACCGGGAAATCACCGAGGCGCTGGACGCGGGCATCGCTTATTTCAATATCGAGTCCGAGGCTGAGATGGAGAATCTGATTCGCCTGGCCCGGCAGCAGGGTAAAAAAGCCAAAGCAGCGCTTCGCGTCAATCCCGACGTCGATTACAAAACCCACAGGTTTCTAAAAACCGGGAAAAAAGAAACCAAGTTCGGCGTTGACATCGACAGGGCACAAAAAGTCTTTGCTCAATACGGCGCAAATGACGTCGTCAGCCTGTGTGCAGTTCACGTTCATCTGGGTACGGGCGGCGAAACAATCGACCCTTACGTCGAGGCGGTCAAAAGAATACTGCCGCTGATAGATAAACTTCGACAGCAGGGGCACACGGTCGAGGCTTTGGACCTGGGCGGCGGTTACGGCGCGGACTACGAATCAGACACGGTGCCGTCGGCTGCCGATTATGCAGGTGGTATTGTTCCCCTGCTCGAAGATAAGAATCTCAGGCTGATACTGGAACCGGGCAAAAGCATCTGCGCGAACGCAGGAATCCTGCTTAGCCGTGTGCTGTATCTCAAACAGGGTGGAGCAAAAAAGTTTGTCATCGTCGATGCGGCCATGAACGACTTGATTCGGCCTTGCCTCTACGATGCATTCCATTTCATCTGGCCTGCGCAGATAGAGCAAAAATACCTGCCGCCGAAACGTTCCAAAGACCTGCACATCGAGGGCGTTGAAAAGGTGGATATCGTTGGGCCGATATGCGAAGGCGCCGATTTTCTGGCTAAAGACCGCTGCATACCGCCGGTCAAACAGGCAGACTTGATAGCTGTGTTCACGGCCGGGGCATACGGCTTTACTATGAGCAGTAATTACAATGCGCGCTGCAGGGCGGCTGAAGTTCTCGTCGACGGCGACAAATTTACCGTCATCCGACGCAGAGAGACCTACGAGGACCTGACGGCCTTGGAAAAGTAGGGCTGCGCGAAATTTACACCTCCCAGTAGAGCTTTTCGGCGTATCTGAAGTAAAACCTGCCGAGGATATGCGCGCCGACCATCATAAGGTAAATCAATAAACCTGTTGTTATCCATGTGAAAACCGGCTGCCGACCGACAAAGCTCAACGCAATAAAAGACAAAGCAGCGAAAATAGAAACAAAAACTACCATCGCCAGGTACGGCAGGAACGTGCTGAAGATAGAGCCGACGATAACAACCGGATTCAGCCCCGAAAGGGAATCGAACATAACCACCGACAAAAGAGCCATCGGAAACAGGAACGCCCCGAAACTCGTCAAAACAATGAATATCGCATCGACTTTGCGAACCTGGTAGAAGTAGAATGCTGCTGGAAAGGCAAATATAAGCAGGCACAGGAGTATTTTGATTATCTGCCATATAATTTCCGCCGGTCCCGGCGTGATAGCAGTGGTATCCGGCGCCCTTATCCGGCCTTCGGCGCTGGCTCGAATGCATTCGGCAAGGTACCAATACATGTAAAGAACGATGATAACCTTAACTATCCAGCCGATTATTCCAAACAGCAGGTAAAAAGGCAGAAGCGCCGGCAGGCTGAGCATGCTCATTTCCATGAACCAGCTAAGCACCTTGAATAAAAAAGGTACGCCGACGAACAACGCAAGCATAACCAGGCCGGATTTGCTGCAAGGGTAGAGAAAGATGTCAATCAGCCATGGAAGTTTGCGTTCAGTGAGCGGCTGTTCCTGTTCGGTAGTAACCACTTGTCCGATTAGAGCAGTGGACGATTCATCAAAAGTCCCTGTCCGGGCTTGGGCTTGGCCATCCCTCACGGGAGGTTGATTTTCAAACTGTAATGAACCAGTGCGTGCCGATGGTGGGTTGCCGGGTTGTTGTGGTTCAACGGCATCGCAGACATGCTCAGGAGAGGGAATGACTACGACCTGCTTGCAGTCAGGACATCGGACGTGCTTTCCGGCGTGTCCTTCGGTGGTGCGAATCACTCGGCCGCAGTTTCTACAGGTGAACCTAATCATATAGAAGCTCCTTTGCTGTATTAGGGTCGATTATCCTACTTAATTAGACGCATCTGAAGAAAATTTCTTCAACAAATACACACGCTGCAGCACTAACCTTAACCCTTTCAACTGAGAGATGTGGACCTCATACAAGATAATACCCTTTCAAACCGCTCCCCAAACAGGGTTCCTTTGAGCTTATTTTTCAAGATAAAGCTCTTGAAACAGCATAATCTTGTTGATACCTTGCTTTATCAATGGCAACAACAGAGCAAAAAAGTAAGGGACTTAGAGAATTGCTTGCAGAGCGAGTGGTCCTGGGCGACGGCGCCATGGGAACCATGCTCTACGAGCAGGGTGTTTTCCTGAACCAGTGCTTCGAAGAGGTAAATCTGACTAACCCTGACAAGGTTAAACGCATACACCGGCAATACCTTGAAGCAGGTGCGGACTTCGTAGAGACAAACACGTTCGGGGCCAATGAGTTAAAACTTGCCCGGTTCGGCCTGGCCGAACAGATGGCGCGCATAAACACCGCAGCAGTCGAAATCGCGCGCCAGGCCATCGGCCAAAATGCCCTGGTCGCCGGTTCCATGGGGCCATTAGGCAGAGAAATCGAGCCTTACGGCACAACCACTAAGGAAGAAGCCCAAGCAGCATTCGAAAATCAAGGCAGGGCCTTAGTTGAAGCAGGCGTGGATTTTATCATCCTCGAAACCTTCTCAAGCACGGATGAACTGCTGGTCGCCATAAAGGCTGTCAGCCGGATTACCGACCTGCCCCTGGTAGCTCAGATGACTTTCAACGAGCACAATGAGACTATATACGGCAAAGCCATCGACACGGCGATGGCGCCCATTGCAGCAGAACCTGCTGTCACAGTGGTAGGTATGAATTGCTCGGTCGGTCCGGCGTCTATGCTCGGCAGTCTCGACATTGTCCGCAGCATCACGGACAAACCTATCTCGGTCCAGCCTAATGCCGGCCTGCCTCGGCTTGTCGATAATCGAAGTGTCTATATGTGCACGCCGGAGTATATGGCCGAATACGCCAAAAAATTCTTCGAAAAAGGTGCCAGGATAATCGGCGGCTGCTGCGGCACAACACCTAAGCACATAAGAGAAATCGTCCGCGCAGTGAGCGGGCTCGACAAAGCCTCCAGAAGTACGATTTCAACGGTAACCGTTTCGCCAAGACAACCAGCCCCTGTGGCCGAGCCTCTCCAGCCGCTGCCGCTTGCAGAAAAGTCCCGCTGGGGCAAGCGCCTGGCGAATGGGCAGAAGGTAACAACAATTGAACTGACTCCGCCTCACGGAGTTGCTATCGAAAAAACCCTCGACAAGGCCAAGTTATGTGAGCAGATGGGCATCAACGCAATAAACCTGCCCGACGGCCCGCGGGCCAGCTCCCGGCTTAGCCCGATTGCCATTGCCGTCAAGATAGAGCAGGAAACGGGCATAGAAACAATCGTACATTTTTGCTGCAGAGACAGGAACCTCATCGGGATGCAATCTGACATCCTCGGTGCACATGTGCTCGGCCTGCGCAACCTTCTGATTATAACAGGCGACCCGCCCAAGCTCGGCGAGTATCCCAGTGCCACCGGAGTATTCGATATGGATTCGATTGCTCTGACCTCGGTGGTCAGAAACCTCAACGTCGGAATTGATATCGCAGGCAACCGGTTTTCACCCGGCCTGAGCTTCACGCTCGGAGTCGGCGCTAATCCGGTAGCTGTTGATATCGAACGTGAAATCGAAAAGTTCAGGCAAAAGGTTATGGCCGGGGCCGAGTATGCCATAACTCAGCCGGTCTTCGATGTCTCTATGCTCCTGGGTTTTATTAAGGAAACTCAGGATGTAAAGATACCAATCATCGCCGGCATCTGGCCTTTTACAAGTCTAAAGAATGCCGATTTTCTGGCCAATGAAGTGCCCGGAGTCGTTGTTCCGGATAAACTGATAGAACGGATGGGTGGAACCAGGACTAAAGAGCAGGCGAGAATAACGGGTATCGAAATCGCCCGCGAAATTGTCGAGCAAATCGGAAGTCACGTGGCCGGCTTCGCCGTCAGCGCACCGTTCGGCAACGTCGAAACCGCCCTGGCGGTTCTTGGCAAATCCCCGGACTAATTCACCGGCGTATCAAATACCGCTTACTGGAGTTTGGCCTTTATAATTTCTTCGGCCCTGGCGAGAGCATCGTCAATTTTCTCCGGATTCTTACCGCCTGCCTGAGCCATTTGCGGTCTTCCGCCCCCGCCGCCGTCAACAATCGGGGCAATCTCTTTTACGATATCACCCGCCTTGACGCCCTTCTTAATCAGGTCGTCGGTGACGCCTGCAATCAAATTTGCCCTGTCGCCATCGGCATACCCGAAAACCACCGCCGCTGATTTGGTCTTTTTCTTTATCATATCAACTGCTGTCCGGGCCTGCTCGGCATCGGTCGGACTTAGCTTGCCGATTACAATTGAAGTCTCACCAATCTTTTCAGCCTTTTCGAGAAGTTGCCTTGCCTCTGAAATAACGTCGGTGCCGCCTCGTTTCGACGCAGCCTTTAGCTCCTTGCCGAGTTTCTTGTTTTCTTCGATAAGGGCGTTGACCCGGTCGATTATCTGCTCGGCCGGAACCTTCAGAGTTCGACTCAATTCGTCTATGATATCACTTCTCTGTGACAGGTAGGTTGTCAGGCCGGTACCGGTCAGCGCCGTGATTCTTCTTACACCTGATGCTATACTTTCTTCCTTTGTGATTTTGAATCCTCCTATAGTGCCGAGCCGCTCGATGTGTGTTCCGCCGCAAAATTCCCTGCTGAACGCATCACCAACTCGGTGCTCATCCTCAGCCCCGATAGCAACAACCCGAACGACATCGCCGTACTTCTCTCCGAACAGCGCCATCGCGCCGAGCTCGCGCCCCTTATCAATCGGCATCTCGACCCAGCTGACGGGAAAATCCTGCGCGATTTTTTCATTCACAAGACTTTCAACTTCCGCGACCTGCTCCTTCGTCAATGCCCTGGGGCATGTAAAATCAAAACGCAGATAATCCGGCCCTACTAAAGAACCCTGCTGGCTGACACTTTTGCCAATAACCTGCTGCAGCGCCCACTGCAAAAGATGAGTGGCAGTGTGATTTTTCTTAATTGCGTTTCGGTCTTTACTTACCGCAGCGATGACTTTATCCCCTGCATTAAAAGTCCCTTCGGCGACCTTGCCTTGGTGCAGAACGCAATCGGCAACCTTAGTTGTGTTTTCTACGATAAAGTTGCTGTCTACGGATTCTATAGTCCCGCAGTCGCCGACCTGTCCGCCCGCCTCGGCGTAAAAACAGGTCTTATCCAGCACAAGCGACGCCTTCTTACCCAGCTCGATAGACCCTTGCTTTCTGAATCCTTCTTCGTCAATGAAACCGAGTATGGAAGCTTCGCATTTATGGGTTCTGTATTTATGACTGTCATCGGTAACAGGCAGCTCGGTATCGGCAAGACCGGCAAAGACTGCCGTGTCTTTCTGCGCGGCCCTTGCCCGTTGTCTCTGCTGCTCCATTAGCTCTTCGAATCGGCTGGTATCAACTTTCAGCCCTCTCTCCCTTGCCATAAGCTGTGTCAAATCAAGCGGAAAACCATAAGTATCATAAAGCGCAAATGCGTCGTCGCCGCTTATGGTCTTATCTTTCGATTTTTCTCCTCTTTTTGCGGCGGATGAGAAGATTTCAATCCCGCGGTCGAGTGTTCTGCCGAAGTTCGCCTCTTCTGATTCGATTACATTGGCGACAAATTCCTGCCTTTCCCTGATTTCGACGAATGCGTCACCCATCAGGTCAGTCAGTGTCGGAATCAATTTATAAATGAACGGTTCATGCATACCGAGCACCCTGCCGAACCGCGAGGCCCTTCGCAAAATCCTCCGCAGGACATAGCCCCTGCTTTCGTTGGAAGGCACACAGCCGTCGGTAATCGCAAAGGTAAGCGTCCGCAGGTGGTCTGCAATCACGCGAAAAGCAATGTCTTTTTCGTCGGTCTCGCTCCTGTCGTACTTTTTGCCGGTTACTTCGGAGATTGCATTTATCAATGTCGTGAACAGGTCGGTATCGTAGTTGGATTTTTTACCCTGCATGAACCGCGCAACACGTTCGAGACCCATGCCCGTATCGACGTGCCTGGCCGGCAGCGGCGAGAGCTTGCCGTCGCCGTTGCGACTGAACTGGATGAAGACAAGGTTCCATATTTCGATTACGTTCGGAGTATCCCTGTTTACCAGCGACCCGCCGGATTTGTCCGGCGTATCGTCGTAATGAATCTCGCTGCACGGCCCGCACGGTCCGGTCTCGCCCATCTCCCAGAAATTATCCTTGAGATTGCCGGGATGAATCCTTTCTTCGGGCAGGAATTTCGTCCAGAGCCGCCGTGACTCTTCGTCCGGCTCGACGCCGTGCGTTTTGTCTCCTTCGAAATAAGTCGCGTGCAGCCGTTGCGGGTCCATCTTCCAGACATCAGTCAAAAGCTGCCACGCCCACTCGATAGCCTCAGCCTTGAAATAATCCCCGAACGACCAGTTGCCGAGCATCTCGAAGAAGGTGTGGTGATATGTATCAACGCCGACCTCTTCAAGGTCGTTGTGCTTGCCGCCGGCACGAATACATTTCTGACTATTAGCGGCACGAGTATAATCGGGATTACTCAGGCCGAGGAAGATGTCCTTGAACTGGTTCATGCCCGCGTTGGTAAAAAGCAGCGTCGCATCCCCGATAGGCACAACCGGCGCGCTGGGCACAAACTTGTGACCGCGCTCTTCGAAGAACTTTATGAAGTCACTGCGTATCTGGTTAGCTGTAGGCACAACGTTCTTCAATGGTGGTTTACCCTTCAACCAGGCCTTTTGCGACAAGTAGCTTTTGTTTTAGTTCGTCACGCAGTTGGGGATTATCAATGAGGTACTTTTTGGCGTTTTCTCTTCCCTGACCTAAGCGCACATCGCCGTAGTTGAGCCAGGCCCCGCTCTTCTGGACAACATCACAGCCGAGGCCGAGGTCAATTAGGTCGCCTTCATAGCTGATACCATTATCGAACATGATGTCGAACTCGGCGTCGCGGAAAGGCGGTGCTATCTTGTTCTTCACCACTCGTGCGCGAACCCTGCTGCCGATTGCACCGGTGTTGTCTTTGATGGTCGCGAGCCTGCGAATATCAATACGGACCGAGCTGTAAAATTTAAGAGCCCTGCCGCCGGAGGTGGTTTCGGGATTGCCGAACATCACGCCGATTTTCATCCTGATTTGATTGATAAAAATCAGGGCGGTTTTGCTTTTATTGATTACACCAGTCAGTTTTCGCATCGCCTGGCTCATAAGCCTCGCCTGCAGGCCGATGTGAGTATCGCCCATTTCGCCTTCGAGTTCCGCCCGCGGGGTAAGCGCCGCGACCGAATCAATAACTATCACATCAACCGAGTTAGAACGAATCAGCATCTCAGTTATATCGAGCGCCTGCTCACCGGAGTCGGGCTGGCTGACCAGCAGGCCGCTTACGTCCACACCGAGCCGCTTGGCCCATGTGGTGTCAAGGGCGTGCTCTGCGTCGATAAATGCTGCAACACCGCCTGCCTTCTGCGCATTTGCAATGATATGCAGGGCCAGTGTGGTCTTGCCGGAGGATTCCGGCCCGAACAGCTCCGTCACTCGGCCGCGCGGAACACCCCGCCCGCCCAGGGCTATATCCAGAGACAGCGCACCGGTATTGATGCCCTCAATCTTCGCGTAAAGATGCTCATCCATCTGCATAATGGCGCCCTGGCCGTATTGCTTTTCTATCTGCGCGACAACTCGTTCGATGGCGGCGTCCCTGCTGCCTTCCCTGTCCGGGGTTGCTTTACTGAATTTTGCCTTAGCCATATTCGCCTTCTCCACTTTCCTATAATTGCTGTAGTTTATAACTCGCCAGGGCCGTATAAACCGGCCCGGACCTTGTCAATTCGCTCTGATAAATGGTAACGGCTTCGATACTCACCGTGCCCGCGCTGAACGGCCCGAAACTATCTACCGCACTGGCCAGCTCGTAGCCGTCCCTGACGTTCTTTATTCTACAAAGAGTCAGGTGTCCTGTGAACCTTCTTGTTTCTTTGGCGAAACCTATCAGGCCGAGCTTATCATCGAGATCCTCCGCCAGCCTGACCAGTTGCTCACCGCCGGCGCCGCAGCCGACCCAGACCACCCTTGCGCTTCTGCCTCCGAAACAGCCTAACGTCTCGACATCCAAATCAAATTTCTTATGCCTGCCTGCTGTATTTTCGACGGCCTTACACACGTCGGTTATCGCGCCGTCATCCACTTCGCCGAGAAACTTCAGCGTCAGGTGCATAACATCAGGCCGCACCCATTTGACACTTCTTTGGCTCGATTTGACCCGGCTCTGGAGCTGTCTTTGCACGTCGCCTATCGCTTTTTTTATCTCATCGTTAATATCAACCGCAATAAAAACACGCATAGGCCGTTAGTTTTTCAAAATTCGGTGCTTCTTCGCAGAGTTTCAAGTCTGTTTTCGATATCCGACAACGAAGTTGCTGCAAGACCGTCAAGGGAAAATTCCGAAATCGTAAACGAGGCAATTACAGTCCCGTATGCTATCGCCTTTCTCAGCGTATCTTTATCAATCACTCCGGCCTTTGCCACATATCCCATCAAGCCTCCTGCGAAGCTGTCGCCTGCTCCGGTCGGGTCTATGACCTGCGTCGCCGGGTAGCCGGGTAGGATAAACCTGTCGCCGTCGGCCGTCGCCATAAATGAACCCGCCTCTCCTTTTTTGACTATTACGACAGTAGGCCCCATATCCAGCACGCTGCCCGCCGCTTCAATCAGGTTAGTCTGACCAGACAGCAGCCTTGCCTCTTCATCGTTGAGTACAAGGCAGTCAATTCTTTTAAGAAGCTCGCTCAGGTCCTTCGTGTGCTCCGTTATCCACATATTCATCGTATCAGCCGCGACAAACTTCGGCTTATCGACCTGTTCGAGAAGCTCCATCTGCAGCGCAGGCGCCGTATTGGCCAGGAACACATACTTACTGTCGCGATAAACATCAGGCACCTTCGGTGGCGCTTCAGCTAATACATTGAGCTGCACGCTGTCTGTCGTCCTGTCGTTCATCGCGCCGTGATATGTACCCGCCCAGCGAAACGTCTTACTGCCCTTGCGTACTTCCAGACCGGCCAAATCAACATCTCTGCCGGCAAATACCTTTGCCAAATCGAACGGGCAATCGTCACCGACCACACCTACGAACCGCACGGGCGCGAAAAAACTCGCTGCCATACTGAAATATATAGCCGACCCGCCAAGACAATCTTCACTCACCCCGAAAGGCGTCCTTACAGTATCAATCCCTATCGAACCCGTTACCAACAATGACATCCTAATTTCCTCATTCGCCCTGTGGTATTTGAATGTTCATAAACGTTCTTTGGCAAAAAGGTCTTTGAAAAAGTCTAACACTGTTTCTTCTTTGTAATCTTTAAACTCACCCGCATCGAAGAAAACACCATAGCAGCTCGTACAAGCCTCATACCAGATATGGGGTTGCTTATTATCGACCATCGGAATCATCTGTGTCTGGCACACAGGGCAGTTTACAACGCTCATTTTATTGAACTGCTTACCCACTGCTGAAGACCCGACATCAATAGCCTCAGAACCCTCGATAGCTTTAAGATGTTCATGCTCGAGCATATCGAACCATATACCTTTACAGCCCTTGCACCTGTCAACCTCAATGCCCTTATAAGCTATCCTCTCCATTTCACTACTACACTTTGGACAGTCCATCTTTTGCTCTCCCAAATCCAGGTCTATGATTTCTATTGTCTAAAACGCTCTAAAACTAAATTAACACGAATCAGTGTATTTTCTTTTCCGAGTAGTTGTATCGAATCGAAAATCGGCGGGCTGATTGTGTTACCGCATATCGCTACCCGCAGCGGCTGGGCGACCTTGCCTAAGCCGACCTGCTTTTCCTCGGCTAATCCGCGAAGCAT
>Ga0315554_1001199_pt1 | contig 15324 bp, 6 predicted proteins | sample SalMarSW160370MG_FD_202114 | JGI IMG/M metagenome (GOLD analysis project Ga0315554, IMG submission 202114) | Salt marsh sediment microbial communities from the Plum Island Ecosystem LTER, Massachusetts, United States - Salt Marsh Sediment SW1603-70 ... | reverse complement strand
CAATCCTTCCCTCGCAACCATCAAGAAGGTAAAGAACCTATTCCCCGACTTCTCCCTGGATTCGGTGCTCGGAGGTTAGGCCATTCAGTGAACCGTGGCGAAACTAGCGTATAAAACGATCTGTTTTACATACACATAAGGGTTGTTCTGTATCCGTCCGGTCCCAGTAGATACGTTGATGATCAAACAGCTCCGCTTGAATTCATGGACATGGTCACGGGAACCTGCTGTTTCTGTACCAGATAGAAGCCGCATCACCCGTTTGTCTGCAGTTCCGATACATCCGATAAGAGAGTTGTCCGTTGTAGAATCGTTAGAAATAGACTCCTCGACGCAGTACCTGTCAGGAAATAGCTTACACCGAGAGCGGCAAATACCCCTGTAATGCCGAACCGGTGTGATCCGAGCAGAGCAAGAGGCAGTGTCAGCACAAACATCTCCAGTATACTTAAGGACGCTGCATGAATCGGCTTGCGCAGCACATTGAGCGCCGGCACAGTCACGAGGTAAATTCCCTGGAAAGCATAGGCGATGGATACGATGTGCAGGTAAAGTACAGTTGTACGAATAACTTCCGGGTGATTATTAAATATCCCGGCAATCGGCCGTGCAAGGAAAATGAACAGGACAAAGAACACCCCTCCAATTACAAGAGAAAACAGTTCTGCCCGTTTGTATCCTTCCTTAACCCGGTCGTATCGGCCTGCCCCGAGATTCTGACCGACAAACGGAGCAATAATCGAAGAAAGAGCATTGATTGTTGCAAGGGAGAAAAACTCGATCCTTGTTGCAACACCGTATCCTGCAACGGTTTCTGCACCGTGGACAGAAACAATCCGTGTAATGATACCTGCACCTATCGGAATGATCATTTTCGTTGCCGCGTTCGGTATCCCAATATAAAGGATCTCCTTCCAGCTTTCGAGAACCTCTTTTACAGCCGGGATCTTGAAATCAATCAATTTTTCTCGCACCCCGAGCACATACAGCGCTACAAGAAACGTCACCGACCTTCCAATAACTGTTGCAAGCGCCGCTCCGCGGATACCGAGCTGGGGAAATGGTCCGATTCCGAAAATGAAGAGGGGATCGAGACAGGCATTGGTGAACGCGCCGATCATCATCACAATTCCGGGTGTTTTAGAGTCCCCTGTAGCTCGGATCGTATTATTCCCGACCATTGGAAAGACTACGAAAATCATCCCCAAATACCACACCCTCATGTATTCACCGATGTAAGGAATGATGCGGTCTTCAGCACCGAGTAGACGGAAAAGGGGATTTATTGTAGACAGCCCTAGAATTACAAAAACACCTACGATCAGCAGAGCAAGGACTAGACTGTCTGTAGCAAGCCGCCGGACCCTCGCGTGATCGTTCGCCCCGATAGCCCGGGAAACCACAGCGGAGGCCCCCATTCCGATTCCCTGGGCAATGCTGCCTATTACAAGCACAACAGGAAAAGTGAAAGTAAGTGCGGCAAGCTGGTCCTTACCGAGACGGCCGACAAAAAATGTATCTACCAAGTTATACAGGACCATGCTGAGAATCCCGAAAATCATCGGAATCGTAAGACGGATAAGCATTTTCCCTACAGGCCCCTCGATCAGCGCAGGGCTTTTCACAGTGCCGCGGCCTGCTGCCGCCGGTCTCGGCTTCCAGGCCGGATTCTTGCGCGATTCATTTCCAGTCGTTTTCATTCCTTAGTCCTTTTTAATTCATCCAGCCGTTTACCTGTAGATGCAGCCATGGTTTTCAGCAATCTGAATAGCTCATCAGTTACTTCCCGGGACAGATCCGCCGAGCAAATTTCTGTGATTCCACGAAGTATATGCCGCAGCCGCGGAAGGAAAGCCCGTCCTTTGTCCGTGAGAAACAGCCTCATCTGCCGCCTGTCTGCTGTGTCCTGCTGCCTTTGTATATATCCGAGTTTTTCGAGCTGGGCCGCCGCTTTCGCTGTTGTTGCTTTGTCCGTACCGATTTTTTCTGTCAGCTCGTACTGCGTGATACCCTCCTCCCGTGAAAGGATATGAAGATACAGATACTGTCCGGGTCCGATACCGCTGTCCTCAAGCTGCCTTCTGACAATCTGCTGGATGTTCCTCGTGATATGGTTGAACAGTCTTCCCAGGGAACGGACATTATCCTCAGATTGGTGATTGCATCTCATAGCACTTACAATACAGAATCTTAGTTGCAAATGCAACTAATTAACTATTTCTCTTCCGTTTCGTCATCGGTAATTTTGTCAGGAGCGTTTTCCTGGGTTTGCGTCGCATATCGGAGTGAAACAGGATAGAGAAGCTCCCGACTCAGAAGCAGGACCGATCGGTCTACTCTCTGGCGGCCCTTCTCCATGACATCCGAGAACACCGGGATGAATATACGCAGCAGAGGCTATTCCTGGCACTTGAACCCGAGATCGATGTCGAGAAGATCATGTTGTCTGTCGTCTAAGTTGGATCATGAGAGAAATCATGAGGCAATTTGATGCCTCCTTGATGGTTAGGGCCCAATACAGTCAATTTATGTTGCACATTTCCTCGCGATGGTGTATACTGATCACGTAAGATCATACAGGATAAGGGTTTAGGCGGGCTCATGACCCGGAGTTCGCAGGTTCGAGTCCTGCTCCTGCTATTTTATATCCTTGCTTGGCAAGGAACTATTTGGCCACCGGAAAACCGCAGCGATCCGCAATCAAGTGTCAGATGCTTGGTGTCTGACAGTGCGGGATTCCCGCTATGCCCCGCTTTCCATTACGTCACCCGGCTACGGTGGACCTTTCAGCCGGTGTATTGCTTCCAATCACGTCCCGGAGGTCGGCCCTTGGGGTCCCCGCTACGCTACCTCTTCCAACGCCATGGGTTACCCTTTCAAAACCTGGTTTTGGATCTGGATTTGAAGTAGAATAGTGTTGTGCAGGCTGAGTCGGCACGGCTTCTCATCGCTCCGGAGTATGTTCGCGCTGGTTTTCGAAACAAGTCCGAATCTCTTGGAAGGAAGCCCTTATTTGTACTGGAACCTGAAATATGCCCGGTCTCTTTTGGTTAGTCTCACCTGCATCGTCTTTTTCGGAACGAACGGTTGTCGATCAGTTCCACCGCCACCGGAGATCTCCCCGGCGTTTGACCACAGCTCAGCGGAAGCTAAAGACAAGTGTGGTCGAGGGATGCGGAGGTTGTTCACATCTCGTGTGACAGGTGTCGCGTCTGGTCTCTTCGTTGGAGTCGGTCTCTCTTATTTGGGGCGTGAATTCTACGAGCCAGCTCCTGAAATCAAGTGTGACTTACTGATCTCATTGCCTCTGCTGGCCGTTGGTTTTGGCTTTTTTGTACCATTCATAATTGAGGAGATTCGAGCAGACCATTCGTTTCCGGAGGCAATTGTTGCGTACAACGAGGATCTCCGACAGCGGCTACAGCTCCCGAGGTGACCTATGGAACGCCCACGAACTCGGAAACTTGCCCGAACACTCACCCTAATCACTTGCATCCTGGCCGTGCTCGGCATCGCGAAGGCAGAGAGCCAGGTCCGAATCGACACCTCCCGGGTGGGGGCCCCCATTTCGAAGTACATCTACGGTCAGTTCATCGAGCACCTGGGCAGAAGCATCTATGGCGGTTTGTGGGCGGAGATGCTCGAGGATCGGAAATTCTTTTTCATTATCCGCGACCGATACGCGCCCTGGGGGACCACAAATGACCCCTACTGGGGATCGGGTCCTTATGACTACCTGTGCGGCTCGCCGTGGAAGGTGATCGGTCCGGCGGGCACGGTGACCATGGACACCGTGCGCCCGTTCACCGGCATCCATTCCCCGGTCGTCGGCCTCCCGTCAGACGGCACCACAGCGGGCATTTCGCAGGAAGGGCTTGCCCTCATGCCGGGTAAGGCCTACGTCGGCAGGATCGTTCTGTCGGGCGATCCCGGCGTCGCCGTCCGTGTGCGCCTCGTACAGGATGATGGCAGCGCCCTGGAGCAGCCGATCGGCAGACTGGGCGCGGAGTATCGGAGCTTTCCCCTGCGCTTCCGGTCATCCGCGGTCAGCGACAACGCTCGCCTGGAGATCGTCGGGCAGGGGAAAGGAACGTTCAAGGTCGGCGCCGTCTCCCTCATGCCGGCGGACAATCTGGACGGGTGGCGCGTCGACGTGGTGGCGCTGCTGAAGCAGCTCGACTCTCCCATCTACCGCTGGCCCGGCGGCAACTTTGTAAGCGGCTACAACTGGCGCGACGGGATTGGACCACGGGACACCCGGTTTCCACGGCAAAATCCCGCGTGGCACGGCGTGGAGCCCAACGACGTGGGAATCCACGAGTACATGGACCTCATGAGGATGATCGGCTCCGAGCCCTACATCGCGCTCAACACCGGGCTGGGCACCGTGCAGGAAGTGGCCGAGGAGGTGCAGTACTGCAACGGTTCCGTGGACACGCCCATGGGCCGGCTGCGAGCGGCCAACGGCCATCCCGAGGCGTTCGGCGTGACCTGGTGGGCGGTGGGAAACGAGATGTACGGCGACTGGCAGCTTGGCCACATGTCCGTCGAGGACTACGTGAAGAAACACAACGCGGTGGTGGACGCCATTCGCACCGTGGATCCGGACGCCCGGGTCGTGGGAGTCGGTTCCGTGGGTCGGTGGGACCAGGCGATCCTCCGCGGGAGCGCGGATCACATGGACCTAATCAGCGAGCACATCTACCGCAAGGATCTCCCGGGCGTGAACACCCACTCCCGGCAGCTTGCCGCCGATATCGACCGCGTGGCCAGCGCCCACCGGGCCTACCGGGAGACGATTCCGGGCCTGGCGGAAAAGGACATCCGCATCGCCATGGACGAGTGGAACTATTGGTACGGACCGTACATCTACGGTGAGCTGGGTGTACAGTACCACCTCCAGGACGCGCTGGGCATCGCGCGGGCGCTGCACGCGTTCTTCCGCAACAGCGACCTGTATTTCATGGCCAACTACGCCCAGACCGTCAACGTGATCGGAGCCATCAAAACATCAAGGACGGCCGCGGTGATCGATGCCACCGGGCTGGCCCTCCAGATGTACCGCGCCCATTTCGGATCCCTGCCGGTGGCCGTTACGGGAGACACGAAGGGGCTGGACGTCTCCGCGGCGCTGACCGCGGACCGCCGCGCCTTCACGGTGGCGATCGTCAACACCGCCGCGACCCCCGCCCGGATCGCGCTGGCCGTCGGACCGAGCCGGTTCGGCGGCAAGGTGCAGTGCTGGACGATCACCGGTCCGGATCCCATGGCCGGCAATGTTCCCGGACAGCCGCCGGATGTCGTGCTGAAGGAGGAAGCGGTCGCGCCGGCAACGACGAATCTAGTTGCCGCCAGCTATTCCGTGTCGCTTTACCGGTTCGAGCTGCAGTAGGGAGCGCGGCAGGAGAGCTTCGCGCGCCTGTCAGAAGCGGGCCGCCTTCCCATACTTGATGGTTCCCGTGAGCTTGGGTCTATGAAAGTGGAACGATTAAAACTGGCTCCGGGTCCTTGTGCGTGCTCAAGAAACACGCCTCTGGAAGGAGAAAGGAGGAGCTGCGGGGACACACTAATCCCCCGGAGCCGAGACAAAAGGGACAGATTGACAGTTAAGCGAAGCTGGATCGAATCCCGGCGGGGATCGGCTTTGCGCCTCCGACCGATCTTCACCAGGTGGGGCATGATCTTACGGACCTTCTCCGGTTCTGTGATCACCGCAAGAATCCGCATCACCGCTAGGATCCGCATCGAGGCCGAGCAGCGGGAACAGACCAGCGGATCGCCCTCGTAGACTTGGGTGATCAGCCTCGCCTACTCTGAAGCATACAAAGTCGTACTTGACAAAAAATAGAATTACCCTAAAATAGGTAGAGAATGAATTAAATTGATTTGAATCATGAGAATTGATATAAAAAGTGAAATAGTGTGGGATTAATCAATTATTTTAGTAGGAGGTGTGGTATGAAAGACATGTGCAAGAACATCTGGATCTTTGCAGCAGTCGCGGCGTTGCTGCTGGCGGCGATGCCCGTGTGCGCCGGAGGCGGGCAGGAGGGCGCCGCAACGGGCGCGCAGACGGCTGCTGTCACGATGGGCCCCGGAGGCTATCCAGCGTATACGGGACCGCCCGTGACATTGCAGGAAACGGCTTGGACCAGCAACGAGAACTATTCAAACGATCTTTTCATGGCGGCGTATCCCCAAATCAAGGTGGAGTGGACGAACGCCGGCGTCAACTATGAACAGATCTTGACGGCGACGGCCGCCGGGGCCGGACTTCCCGACGTGATCATGAGTGAATACACCTATGCCCCGCAGTTCATGACATACGGGAGCTTCCAGGCCATGAACAAGTGGGTGTCCCGGGCTACCTACCTGAAATACTATCCCGAGGTGACTTTGAAATGGTGCGCCATGGACGGCCAGATCTATGGCACGCCTCAGGACAGCGGCGCGTGCACCATGGTCTACAGGAAGGATGTCTTCGACAAGTACAGTCTGACCGTGCCCAAGACATGGGCGGAGTTTGCCACCCAGGCCGCAAAGCTGCACGCAGCAGATCCATCCATTTCGATGATCTCCTATCCCTCGAATTTTGTACTCGTGACCATGGGATTGGTATGGCAGGCCGGAGGGAAGATGTTCGACTACGCAAACGGGAATTGGTATATCGATTTTACCAACCCGACCGCCACCAAGGTATTCGAGTTCTGGCAAAAACTCCTTAGGGATGGATCAGTTACCGCGGAAGCGTGGTGGAACGCGGACTGGTACAAGGGGCTCGCCGACGGCAAAGCGGCCACGGTCGTTTGCGGCGGATGGTTCCCGGAATGGCTTCAGTTGAACTGCAAGACAGAACCCGGAACCTGGAGAGTCGCCGTTCCTCCTCAGTGGGATGCTTCGAACCCCCAGAACGGCGAGATGGGCGGATCCGGTTTCTATGTGGGCAGTCAGTGCAAGAATCCCGAAGCCGCCGCGCTCTTCGTCCTCTGGCTGAACTCGGCGAAGCAGTCGCTTGTGCAGCTCCACGAAAAGAGCCAGCTGCCGATCCTCTGGTCCACTACCTTCACGAAGGAATTGGCCCCGGAGCTGGCGAACGTGGAATATCCCTATTTCGGAGGACAGAAAATCACGCCCGTCAGCGTCGAGGCACTGAAGCTGGTAAAAACCGCATTCACCGCGCTCCCGATCATGTCCAACGTGTCATCGACTCATAACGAAGAGAACATGAAGTTCGTGGACGGATCGCAAGACGCTGCCACCTTCCTGAAGAACTGGGAAGCAAACGCCGTCAGTTTCATGAAGAAACAGGGATTTACCAACGTCGTGGTGGGTAGCCTGCCCTAAGGAAAAGGAGCTGAATCGCACAGCCCAGATCTTCAACGCAATCATCGGGCTGCCTCGGGGCGGAAACCCCGGGGCAGTCCCTTTTCTGTTGCCGGTGTAAACGTCCACTTTCAAAAAAGGCGGCAGACGTTTATAATGGGGAGCGGCAATCAGGCGGTTCAGCGGAAAGGCAGACATGAGGCGGTTCCAAACGCTCAGGGGCTATCTGTTTCTCCTTCCCTTTCTGGTGTTTTTCATCATCGTGACCGTATATCCCGTTATCTACGGAGGCTACCTCTCCCTCTTCGGGCAGCACGGGGCGAGAATGTGGTTCGTGGGGTTGAGCAATTACAAGTCCGTGTTCACGGACCTGCTGTTCTGGAAAGGGTTCGGGATTCCACTTTTCCTGCTCTTCGTCCAGGTCCCCGGAATGATCGTGATCGCGATCTTCATCGGGCTCCTGTATGAAAGGGTCAGACACTCGATGGTGTACCGACTCATCTTCTACCTTCCCTATGCGGTGCCCGGAGTCGTGGCAGGGATTATCTGGTCCTACATATTCTCCAAATCGATGTCCCCCCTCGTGGCACTGTGGAAGCTGTTCGGCGCGACCGATCCGGAATTCATCACCCTCACGAGCGTACGCTGGATCCTTCTCATTATCATCCTCTGGGAATGGACGGGATTTACCTCGCTCATCATCTATTCCACGCTCGTCTCCATTCCCAAGGAGTACGCCGAGGCGGCGGAGATGGACGGGGCGACCTGGCTGCAGGTTTCGTACTTTATCAAGATTCCGCTTCTCAGAAACACGGTCTTCGTTCTTTTCATCTTCAATATATTCGGCGCCATGCAGGTCTTCAACGAACCCATGATGCTGGCTGTACTCTTGACCAACATGCCCCCGAACTTCACGCCCGCGATGTATATCTACAATCAGGCGTTTGCCTACGGCGCTTTCACGTATTCGATCGCTATGGGCCTGGTTCTGGCCGCGGTCATTTTCGTCGTCTCCTTCTTCTTTATGCGACAATCCATGAAGGAACTGGACATCCATGCGTGAACTGCAGTCCCTCGAGAAAGAAAGGCGGTGGAAATGAAAACGTCCCATCGCGCCAGGTTTGAAGTCATCCTGATACTCCTTTCCCTTTATTTTATCATCCCCTTTTATTGGCTCCTGCAGAGCACGACGAAGGATATCGGGCAGCTCATGCAGGGCACGTTTGTGCCCGGAGTCCCCAACCACTTCATCGACAATCTCGTTGGTGTCTTCACCTATAATCGTGGCGTGTTCATCCATTGGCTGATCAACTCGTTCCTCTATTCCGGGGTGGGCTCCTTCGTGGGCACCTTCTTCGCGGCCATGGCCGGGTTCGCGTTCAGGAGATACCGCTTCTTCGGCCGTAAGTTCCTCTTCATCCTCATCCTAGGATTCGCGCTGGTCCCCCAATTCGCCACGGCGCTCCCGCTGTTCATCGAGTTCAAGAACTTCCATATCCTGAACACGTCGTGGGCCTTCATCGTTCCGTCTGTGCTGAACATATTCGGCGTCTACCTCATGGTGGTGTACTGGAACCAGGTTCCCGAGGAATTGTTCGATGCCGCCATGATCGACGGCGCAAGGGAAACGACGATCTTCCTGCGGATCGGATTCCCCACCATCCTGCCTGGTGTCACAACCGTTCTTCTTATTTCATTTGTGGCCATCTGGAACAATTATTTCCTTGCCCTTATCATGTTGAACACCTATAAAGTATTCCCTCTGATTCTGGGGATAACGAGGATCAGTTCCTCATCGGGGTGGCCGGTCTACAATCTGACCGTCATGGGCGCCTTTCTTACGGCCTTTCCGCTGCTCATCCTTTTCATCACTCTGCAGAGGTTTCTCGCTCCGCAATTGACGGGCGCGGTCAAATGAGTCGGCCCCTTGCGTCATCGAGATGAGTGGAACGATTATAACTGGCGCTGTCCTGGGAATCGCTCAGAATCCGTAGTTTTCGCGACGATCTGGGCCATTACATCTAGTGGTCTCTGCTTTCGGAACGAGATCCTACCGTACGTCCTCTGACTAAGCTCCAGGTCTTTTTGCGTGCTCAAGAAACCCGGCTCTGGAAAGAGAAAGGAGCTGCTGGGACGCACTAATCCCCCGGAGCCGATACAAAAGGGACAGATTGTCCATTACACGAAGCTCTGTTCCAGCCGGGGCGGGGATCTGCTGGGCGTCGAAAAGCGCACCGGTCCACCCAACTATCACCAGATGCCGCAAACTTATGCAGACCTCTTACGGATCGGGAATCACGCCAGCCACATTCATAGGTGAGTTGTAGTGAGAACATTCCAGAGCAAGCGATAAAGAATCGATCCGTTCTGGACATCCGTTCTAATGAATAGAACCGCCATACGGTTTGATCCACTTCCTCTGCTCCAAGATGGGGACAATTTGACGGTTACCTTGTTGTGATATTATACATATGTCAATTCAGTCCTATCACATAACGTCAGTTAACAGAACTCCCCATATCTTCATGCAAAACAGATCGTTTGTCTATTTGTCTGTCGGCTTCGCCATGGTTCACCGAATGGCCTAACCTCCGAGCACCGAATCCAGGGAGAAGTCAGGGAATAGGTTCTTTACCTTCTTGATGGTTGCAAGGGAAGGATTAGAACTACGCTCCACCTTTGATAACTGTAGAGATTGCGCATACCAAGATGCCTTGCCACCTCTTTTTGTGTCAAATTTGAAACCGTCATTGGCAATCGATCGAAACACTCTTCAAAATATTGGGTTACTTTTCACTTATTCATTATCGCAAGTTGTTCCTCTATAGCATATTTTCGATTAGTGAACATGCACAGAACAACCCTTATTTATACGGAAGAAAGATTGCTCTATCTGCCGGTATACCCACGACTTTCCCCCTGGGCAACTTTGGACCCGTCGCTGACGAGACCCCTCCAATACAGTGTCCAATACCCTGCGCAGTTCTTTGAAAACGTTGTTGCCATCTTCCACCTAAAATAACGAGTGATTTCTGCGTTTTGCTTGAAAAGAAACATCATTCTCCGAAGAACGATCACCAATAGAGCTTGAGCCAAAGGCACATATCGCAGAAGTGGCGGCGTTCCGGACGGACTGTCCCATGGAGCAACCCGAGAGATACTTCGCTGTTCTAGGATTTTAAAATTAGGCATAGCCAATTTTACCCAGGCGGTACAATGAACAACGGCACAATCTCCTCCACTTCGAATGTCAGACAGGACCCAACTATCAGAGGAACTGCGGATCGCGCCGTTATTCGCGATAGCGCAAGAAACAGAAAAGCCCCTCGTTGAGAGGGGTTTTTACTTCAAGAAATAGCAGGGGCAGGACTCGAACCTGCGACCTCCGGGTTATGAGAACACCCCGGCTATATATCGGCGCGTATCCGCTTGTTCCTTATTGTATATCATATAAGAGAATACATCAATTGCTTTGTTTCCGGATGTAGCTTGGTGTAGCTTTAAATAGCCCCTTGTAACCCCTCTATCAGACAGTTTCCGTCTGACACTTTCTTCTATTAGACTTACAGCAGCGACTTCCGTGATATTACCTTGAAGTAAATACCAAGCCCGGTCCGAAGTTGAACATACGGATGTCAAGAAGGGAGGCTTGCTACCTCGTTAGCTCCGGCTTCCCCATGCGTACGAGGATTCGATGCTTGACGAAGCCCCGTTCCAGCGGGATCACCCCATCCGGTAGACGCTGACCATCCATCTCCAACCACGACACGCCTCTTTCGAAACCTTCCGGATTGTCGACCTGTATCTCGTAGATCGATTCGCCGTGACGATGCCGCAAGCTGAAGCCTTCCCACCAACCAGGGATGACCGGATCTATCTGCATGTGATCCTCTCTTATCTTCAAACCCAGGACTTCTTCAACCCAGGCCCGGTACATCCAGGCCGCTGAACCGGTGTACCATGACCAACCACCCTGGCCGACCCTACCCGGCAATCGATACACGTCAGCCGCAATCACGTACGGCTCTACCCCGTAGCGCCAGACCGTTTCCGGATCACGCGCGTGCTCTATCGGATTGATCAGGCGCAGGATCTTCGCAGCACGCTCGCCATCCCCTTTGCGCGCCATGGCCATGGCCAACCACAGGGCGGCGTGGGTGTATTGCCCCCCGTTTTCGCGCACCCCCGGAGGGTATCCTTTGATATATCCGGGTGACGGCTCCATTTTGTCGAAAGGAGGCGTGAAGAGCAGCACCACACCGTCATCCTCATGCACGAGATGTCTCCACGCCGATTCCAAAGCCCTGTCCGCGCGATCCGGGTCAGCGGCGCCGCTCAACCACGCCCAGGACTGGGGTATGGAAGCAATCCTCGCCTCCTCAGCCGCAGCGCAGCCGAGTGGAGTGCCGTCATCGAAGGTGGCGCGAAGATACCACTCGCCATCCCACGCCGTCCGTTCTATGCACTGAATAAGCCCCTCCCTTTCTTGGCGGTAGGCCCGGCTCAGATCCGGCTGATCCATCAGGTCAGACAACCCGGCCATCCCTTGAAGCACCTCCACCAGGAACCACGCCAGCCATACGCTCTCCCCCTTGCCCCCGGCGCCTACGAGGTTCATGCCGTCGTTCCAATCCCCTGTCCCCATCAAGGGCAAGCCCTGGGGCCCGACGGTCAGTCCCTTCGTGATCGCGCGCCGGCAGTGCTCAAACAACGTAGCCCGTTCGAGCGTGACCTCAGGTACAGAGAAGAGCTCGTGCTGAACGTCTTCCAGCGCAGGAGCGTTCAGGAAGGGTATCTCCGTGTGCAGGATTTCTGAATCGCCGGTGGTCCGGATATATTGAGCAACGGCGTAGGGAAGCCACAGCAGGTCGTCGGAAATACGCGAGCGCACACCGGCGCCGCCGGGCGGGTGCCACCAATGCTGGACATCACCTTCCTTGAACTGGCGGCTGGCCGCCAGCAGGATGTGCCGTCGCGCCAGCTCGGGGTAGGTGTACAGGAAAGCCATAATGTCCTGCAATTGATCGCGGAAGCCGAATGCGCCGCCGGACTGATAGAAGGCGGAACGTCCCCATATCCGACAGCTGAGGCTTTGGTACTGAAGCCAGCGGTTGATCAGGAAATCCGATGCGAGCTCTGGGGTGTGTACCTCGATCGTGCCCAACAGGTCATCCCACCATGATTTCGTATTGCTCAGCGCGGTCTCAAGCTTTAGGTCTTCCCGATAGGATAGAACACGCCCGCGGGCTTCTTCCGTGGAACCCTCTTGGCCCAGCATGCAGGTGATCTCCGTCTCATCACCGGGGGCCAGATCAACCGTGGTCTGGAGCGCGGCGCACGGGTCGAACCCGGCCCCCGTCTGCCGTGAAAGCTCAGCGCGCTCCATCGCGGCCGGGTTGCCCATCGAGCGGTTGCGGCCAAGGAAGGACGTGCGGTCTGCGCTGTATGACCCCGTTGGCCGGCTGATGGCTGCGAAGGACACCCGATCCCCGTAATCAGGGTGGTAGTTGTTTCGAGCGAGCAGGGCTTGGGCTTCCTCATCCCAGCTGGTCACGACATGCATCTGGGAAGATTCACGGTTCTCACCCAGTGTCCATTCCACATAATATGTGACCGACAGCCTGCGATTCCTGGAGGAGCCGTTCCTCAACCGCAGCTTTTGCAACTTGATCGGGTCTCCCCCGTTTTCATCAACGGGAACGAAGACAGTCAGCTCCTGCTCTATTTCATGACTGTTGTTCTCGAATACCGTGTACCCCGCCCCGTGTCTGGCTCGATAAGGTGTCTGTTCCCGGATCGGCGATGGGGTCGGAGTCCAGAACACACCGGTATCCTCATCCCGGATGTACAGCGCCTCTGACGGTGGATCCAACACCGGATCGTTCGACCATTGGGTCAAGCGGTTGCGTTGGCTGTTGCCATACCAGGTAAAGCCGGACCCTGTTTCGCTGATCAGCGTTCCGAAGTTCGGGTTGGCAATGACGTTCACCCAGGGGGCAGGCGTGTTCGTTCCAGGACCGAGATAGATCACGTATTCATGTCCATCCGGGGTAAAACCGCCCAGGCTGTTGAAGTAGGGCAGCTCCATGAAAGGCAGCGAAGCCGAAGGCTCCTGGCGGGGAGCCTGTTTCTTTGTAAAGGATCCAGGAAACTCGGGTAACACCACAGAGACGCCCTGGAGCAGGGTACCGCGTGCCGCCACCAGTACCATGCTTGAGGCGGCCTTGAGCAGCCTGAGATCTTCCTCCGGAATAAGATCCGCGCTGCGCAAGTGAACTCCGCCCGGCTGATCGACCCCTGTATGCATCGAGTGGCTCTGGATCAGGCGTTCGAGTCTTTCGCGAAGCGGGTGCTCATAGCCGCTCGCTTCCTCATTGAGGATTATTAGATCGGCCGTCAACCCGTGCCTTCGCCAATAAGCATGCGCCTGGAGCGTTTGACGTACCAGGGAGATGTCCCTCTCCTCGCCGATGGTGATCAGGGCTATGGGAACGTCGCCTGAAATCCCGTAGGGCCATAACCCGCTTTGGCCCTTCCCGGTCTCTTCGATGCGCTCCCCGGGTGGGCGCAAGTGGGGGTTGGGATACAGCAGGTGGCTGGCGAGGTACTGAAAGCGTCGAGCTTCGTCGGGCTGGATGTGAAGCAATCGCAGCTCAAGCTGGGCGGAAGCCCATGAAAAATCCATGGCCCGATCGATCGCATGGGGATCGCCGTATTTGCTCATCACCTCCAGGACCCGCAGGCGTGTTTCGCCGGCCGCGAGGACCATCGAAACCTGGATATGCTGGCCCGGACCAAGAGTCACACTCCAGCGCAGGCTGAGGATCGGGTCTAGGACAAAACCCTCGCTGTTGCTGAGCTCTTGGCTGACCCCCATCGGATTTTCGAGGGTATGGCCGCGTCCGATGAAACGGCGCCTGTCGGTTTCGAACCGGAGGTTATCATCCTCACTCCGTTCAGCGGTAAAACGGTGCGCGACATAGATTGGCTGGTCGTTTGGGTTACGGGGTCGGCGGTACGCGAGGAGCGATTGATGTTCAGATAAGCTTTCAGTTTGGATAAACAGTTTGTTGAAGGCCGGGTGCTGCCGGTCGGCATTGTGCGGCGCCATCGAGAGCTCAACGTAGCTGGTGAGATCGAGGCGGCGGGTTCGAATTGATCGATTGGTCAGAACAATCCGCCGGATCTCAACGTCGTCTTCAGGCGAAACGACAACCTCGGTTTCGGTTTGGATGCCGTTGTCGGCACGGCGGAACACAGCCCGGCCAAGAGCAAAATGGGCGGTATATGCCTTGACCTTTCCGCCGGTCGGGTGATAGGTATTGGACCACAATCGATCCGAATCATGCTCATGGATGTAGCAAAAGGTTCCCCACGGATCCCTGGTCCTGTCCGAACTCCAGCGCGTAATTTCACGGTCACCCCAATGGCTGTATCCACCGCCCGCGTTCGTGATCATCACACTGTAACGACCGTTGCTGAGTATCTGGGTCTTGGGTGTGTCGGTATGGGGCGTGTCGAACTTACTCACCGACGGTGCAATTTCACTCATGCCCATCTGCGAAGGAGTTCTTTCCTGCGTGGAGATTAGGTGCAGCGGTGGTAGAACCGGGACACGTTCCTGGAGCACCGGTTCTACAGCGATCACCCGAGCATCGGCGTGGAATAGCCGCTGGAACATGTTGCCACGGAGGAAGTTGGCGAGTGAGAGCAAACCCATGCCCTGATGATGGGCCATATATGACTGTACCAACAGCCCGCGCTCGCCTGTAATACTTTGTTTACGGCTGAAGTCCATCGATTCGTAATAACCGTAGTCGCCCAGCAGTCCAAGGCCGACCATCCGGCGCAGATTCCTTATAGCCTCCCGCGGGGCCACGCTCACCGCCAGAAGAGCGGCATAGGGCGCTACAACGAGCTCTTCCTCCAAACCGCGTTTCAACCCCAGAGCCGGCACTCCGAAAGCTTTGTACTGATACGTCTGGTTGAGATCCAGATCCC
>Ga0315554_1001198_pt1 | contig 15336 bp, 14 predicted proteins | sample SalMarSW160370MG_FD_202114 | JGI IMG/M metagenome (GOLD analysis project Ga0315554, IMG submission 202114) | Salt marsh sediment microbial communities from the Plum Island Ecosystem LTER, Massachusetts, United States - Salt Marsh Sediment SW1603-70 ... | reverse complement strand
GGTGACTTACAGATAGAAGAAAAAAGCATATTAGAATTAAAAGATCAAAAGAGTAGATACAAAGATGAAATTATCGGATTGGTTAACTCTTATCTTAAAATAAAAAAGCAATACAAAAATCAACCAAAATTAAAAAATACTAAAAAAGAAAAACTTAATGATGTTAATAAAATCTATATTTCAAAGTATCGGTCTTCCATTAACAAATATTTAGAAAAGTTTAATACTGATTTTAGAATTGTTGATCAAAGGATAGAATATCCTGGTGGTCGTCCAAGTATAAATTATAAAATTGAAATCGATTCATTTTCAGTTAATCTTGGTAAACAAGATACTCCTGACGATTTTCCTTCATTTAAAAACACTTTAAGTGAAGGGGATAAATATTCTCTAGCATTTGCTTTCTTTCTGGCAAAACTTGAAAACGATACAAAAACAGAGGAAAAAATAGTTATCATTGATGATCCCGTAAATAGTTTTGATGCAAATAGAAGAAATGTAACCTCTAGTATAATTAATAATCTTTCGCAAAAAGTTAAGCAACTAATTATCCTTACTCATGAACCAGCATTTTCAACTAATTTAAAAGATATTATGAAATCCAATATTAAATGTTTCAGATTAAATAAAGGAAATGGTAAAATGTTGTTTAAATTATTTAACCCTTTAAAAGAATTTAGAGGAGATTATTTAAATAAGTATTTTAGTATGGCTGAATATGTTAAAAATGGAAATGGAAATCCATTGCTCATTGCAAAATCAATAAGACCATTGTTGGAGGGAAATCTGAAATTTAGATTTCCGCATATTTTTGATAAAGAGAATTTTTGGTTAGGAGACATAATAAAAACTTTTAGGGAATGCGATACATATTCAGAACTGATATACTTAAAAACAAATTGCTTAGAAGAATTAACAGAAATAAATGATTATGCCAGTAAATTTCATCATGAAAATCCTAATGCTCTTTCAGAAGTTATAAACCCAAGAGAATTGAATGGTTTCGTTAAAAGAGCATTAAAATTGTGTAGTATGTAATTTATTATAAATTTTGTATATGACGAAAATAATTAGAGCACCAATTAACCCGGCAATTTTAGAATGGGCACTTAAAGATTTGAATTTAAGTGTGGAAAGGTTTGCTAAAAAAATAAAGAGCAATGTAAAGCCGGAAAAGGTTACTGAATGGATCTTAGGTACTTCACAGCCAACATACAAACAGCTGGAAGATATTGCTTATAAAATATTAAAGCTTCCTCTTGCAGCTTTCTTTTTAGCGGAACCACCGGAGAACCTAACAATAAAAAGAAAATTTAGGATTCTCCCTGAATACCGTCTTAATCTAACAAGTTATAAAACAAGAATCGCAATTAAGCAGGCAGATTTTTATAAATCAGCTTTATATGAATTGTTTAGAAGCAATCCCTCACTAGAACCAATCTTTAGGACAATAAGATTATCTGTAAATCAAAATCCGTCTGAGGCTATTCGGCAATTGCGTAATGATTTCGGGATAAATATAGAGCTTCAAAAGAAATTCCGGAACGGATACGAAGCATTCAACTATTACAGGGAGACTTTAGAAATAAAAGGAATTTATCTCTTTCAATTGCAGCTTGAAGGCGACAGAGGTTTTTGCCTGCTGGATGATGAATTTCCAATAATTGTTGTAAACAGCAGCGATTCAATTAATTCAAAAATCTTTACTTTGTTTCATGAGTTAGTACATATACTTACCGAATCAGATGATATATATAAAGAGTTTGAACCATCACCATATCTTGAAAGCAGCATTGAAATATTCTGCAACCGTACTGCTTCAGAAATACTTGTTCCATTAACTGAATTAGCTGAAAGATACGGAAGCAGCTTTATGTATTGGGATGAAGACCAAATTTCAACTATTGCTAAAGAATATACCGTAAGTAAAGAAGTAATATTATTAAAAATTATTTCTATGGGATTGGCTAATCAATCAGATTACAGAAGACTAAAAGAAAAGTGGGATGAAGAATATAAGGAGAGCAAAAAAAGGAGAGAAGGGGGGAGCTACTATGTTAATAAAATTAGTGCACTTGGCAGGCAGTATATCAATACTGTTATAGATTCATACAAACAAGGAACAATTAATGATGTTCAGGTTTCAAATTATCTCGGTATGAAATTTACTAACCTTTCGAAGATTGAAGCAGAGGTATATGCTTAATGAAATATGTCTTTGACTCCGGTCCATTCATTGACTGCAGATATTATTACCCAAATATTTTCAAATCTTATTGGAATAAATTAAATCAACTTACAGACAGCAGAGATATAATTTCAGTTAGAGAAGTTTATAATGAAATACTTAAAGGGAGCGATATAATTTCCGAATGGGCTAATAAAAATGCTGAAATTTTTGAAAGACCATCAATTGAAGAGTTTGAGATTATTAAGGATATAATGTCGAGACATAAAGAATTTATAAGACTGCTTAATTTTTCCGGTGGGACTCCCGTTGCTGATCCTTTTGTAATTGCCAAAGCTAAAGTTAATAGTTTAATAGTTGTTACTCAGGAAGTATTCAGAGAAAATGCTCATAAAATACCTAACATTTGTATCGAACATAATGAAGAATATATGACACTTGAAGAATTCATGGTGAATGAAGGTTGGGAATTTTAACCAAAACTTTCTATTAAATATTCCAATCTATCTTTACTAATCAAAAATTTTACTAACAATGAAAAGAAAAATCAAAACGATCAACAAAAAATTAATAGAAAGATTTGGCTTACCTGAAAGGAATAAAAAAAATCCTGACCCCGTTGATATGTTAATTGCGACAATCCTTTCTCAAAATACAAATGATAAAAATTCATACCGCGCATTTAAAAACTTAAAAGAAAAATTTAACAGCTGGGAAGAAACTGCAGAACAGCCAAGAACAAAAATAGAAAAATTGGTTAAAATTGCCGGACTCGGAAAACAGAAATCAACTGCAATAAAAAAATTTTTATCTTCAATAAAGAAAGAAAAAGGAAAAGTATCTCTAAATTATTTAAAAGATTTTTCAAATGATGAAATACTCTCCGCGCTGACAAAATATGACGGAGTAGGAATTAAAACAGCAAGCTGTGTACTGTTGTTTTCTTTGAAAAGAAATATTTGTCCGGTTGATACTCATGTTCACAGAACATTAAATAGAATCGGCTTGGTAGATACAAAAACTCCCTATAAGACTTTTCTTGCAATTAAAGATAATATTCCTGAAGGAATCGCTCATCCCTTTCATACAAATTTAATAAGATTAGGTAGAGAAATTTGTAAACCTGCAAAGCCTAATTGTTTTGTCTGCCCTTTGCTGAAGGTTTGCAAATATGAATATAAAAATCTAAATGTTGCAATAAAATCTAAAGAAAATAGTTTTATGCTTCTAGATAATGTTTAATTATGTTTTTAAATTTTGTCATTGTATCGAGAAATTCAAGGAGGAGATTTCTTCCTCACTATTCCCTTAATAAGCTGGTCGGTCGAAATGACATTAGTTATTTTTAGCTTATAAATTTTTCTAATACTTGAACATGAACTTACACTAGCTATGTGGGTAATCTTTGCAATACTTAACCCTGTATTTGATTCGTTAAAAGGCGTATTCAGCAAAAAGGCATCTAAAAGAGTTGACCCGCTTCTTGTTTCATGGTTTAATAATTTAATACCTTTAATATTATTTTCTCCTTTCCTGTTTTTTATCAATTTAAAATTTAATTATCAATTCTTTGAAGCATTATTTATTTCCGGTATAATAAATGTAATTTCAGCAGTATTATATCACAGGGCATTGTTCAAAGGGGATATTTCGATAGTTATTCCGATACTGAGCTTTACGCCGTTGTTTTTGCTTTTTTTATCACCACTTATAGTAGGAGAGTTCCCGGATCTCTGGGGATTATTTGGAACCATATTAATTGTTTTCGGTTCTTATTTATTAAATATAAATCTTAAAAGACAGAATATTTTTTTGCCTATAAAATCTTTGATTACGGACAAAGGTACACGCTATATGCTTATCGTCGCCTGCATATGGGCAATCTCCGCTAATTATGATAAAAGAGGAATAAATGCATCGTCGATTTATCAGTATATTATTTTTCTCAATCTCTTCGCCACAATAGGGACGACAATATTTGTATTTTCGAAAAGAAAGATTTCTCTTCAAGCGTTAAAGCTCGAATATAAAAATTTATCTATTGTAGGTCTTTTAACAAGTGCAGGCTACTTTGTTCACATGACTGCAATTACTTTAACACTTGTTGTTTATGTTGTTTCCTTAAAAAGAACCGGCGGTATGATTTCTGTTTTGCTGGGATATTTTATCTTTAAAGAAAAAAATATTAGACAGCGGTTTTTAGGTTGTGCAATAATGTTTATCGGAGTTTTATTTATAATCCTATTTTAAAGGATTTATTCTCAAACCATCAATCTTTTAATCTTTCAATTTTCAATCTTGTAATCATTTAACCATTTGTGATATAAAAAGTTATAAGATCAGCTTCTCTTTACTCTCAACATAATTTCTTTTAATTTAGGTAAAAATTTTATAATAAAAATATTACTAATATACCTGCGGTAGTATAAAATTATTTTCAAAAGAAATAATTGAGGAGAATAAAATGCCTTATTATGTAAAAGTAGGAAAAATCCCTCCTAAAAGACATACAACTTTTTACAAACCGGATGGGAAATCATTATATAGGGAAGAGCTTTTTAGTACAAAAGGTTTTAATGGAGTCTATTCTAATAAATACCATATATATATGCCCCCGCAAGTTGAGACAATAAAAGAATATACAAAGGATGCTTCTAATGAATGGAATGATGCACCGCTGCAATATTATCATTTCTTTACTGATGATAAGAAGACAAAAGGTGATTTTCTTACTGCAAGAAATGAATTTTTAAAAAATGAACATTGTATAATTTCAACTGCGTATGTAACCGAGGATACCGAAATTTTTTACCGCAACAGCTACAAGCATGAAATTGTTTTTGTGCATCATGGAGAAGGGGAGTTTTTATCTGAATACGGAAAACTTCCATTTGAACCATGGGATTATATTGTAATTCCTAAAGGCACAACCTATCAAATGAAATTTAAAGATTTCAAGAATGTTAAATTATTTATTATTGAATCGGATACTCCTTTTGAAATACCGAAGCATTTTAGAAATGAGTATGGTCAGTTAAAGGAAGATGCTCCTTATTATGAAAGGGATTTTCGTCCGCCTCAATTTATAGAACCTGTAGATCAAATCGGGGAATTTAAATTGATACTAAAAGTATCGAATAGAACTTTTGAATATAAACTTCCGCATCATCCGTTTGATGTTGTCGGATGGGACGGATTTCTATATCCGTATACTTTTAATATTAAAGAGTACGCACCAAAAGTCGGAAAAATTCATTTGCCTCCGCCGATTCATTTATTATTTACAACTGAGCATTTTGTAGTCTGCAATTTTGTACCGAGACTTTTCGATTTTCATCCTAATTCAATTCCGGCTCCATATTATCATTCGAATGTAGATAGTGATGAAGTAATCTATTATGTTTACGGTGACTTTATGTCGAGAACCGGCGTGAAGGAAGGTTCAATAACTTTGCATCCTATGGGAATTCCGCATGGACCTCAGCCGGGTAAAACAGAAGCTTCAATTGGAAAAAAAGAAACAGAGGAATATGCTATAATGATTGATACTTTTATACCATTAAGAGTAACGAATAATGTGAGAGAAACAATGGTTGAAGATTATCATCATTCATGGCTGGAAAAATGATTAAAATTCCCAAGCACATCCAGCAGTTAAAACCATATAAAGCCGGGAAGCCTATTGAAGAATTAATGCGGGAAAAGAATATTCAAAAGGTTGTTAAGCTGGCATCAAATGAAAATCCTTTAGGACCATCTCCCAAAGCGGTAGAAGCAATCAAGAATCATTTAAAAGATTTACATCGATATCCAAATCCTTCAAGCTATAAACTTGTTAATGCTATTGCTGAAAAGTATAACAAAAAACCTGAGCAAATAATCTGTTCCGATGGTTCCGATTCGTTAATACAGTATATAATTGCTGCTTTCAGCAGTGAAGGGGATGAGCTATTATCTTCCGAAGGAACTTTTATCGGCTGGTATGTAAATGTGAATAAGTTCGGAAGAAGATCAAAAGTAATTCCTTTAAAAGAATATCATTATGACTTAAATGGAATTTTAAATAATGTTACTGAAAAAACAAAGATTATTTATTTGGCAAATCCTAATAACCCAACCGGAACCATATTTACTAAAAAGGAATTCAAATATTTTATTAATAAAATACCTAAAAATATCCTTGTAATTTTAGATGAAGCATATACGATATATTCACAATCCAACCCGGATTATCCTAATGGATTTGAATATGAATTTGAAAATCTTATCGTGCTGAGGACTCTCTCAAAATCTTTTGGACTAGCCGGTTTAAGAATCGGTTTTGCAGTAGGTCATGTTGAATTAATTAAAGAATTATATAAGATCAGATTACCATTTGAACCAAACAGATTAGCACAAGAAGCAGCAATTGCTTCTTTAAGTGATGATGATTTTATTTGTAAAACCATTGAGACTAATAAAGAATCATTAAATATGATGGAAAAGAAGTTCAAAGAATTAAAAATTAATTATATTTCAACATCAGCTAATTTTTATCTCTTACTATTTCCCAGTGATAAATATGCAAAAGCATTTAACATAGAATGTTTGAATAGAGGACTAATTTTAAGATATTTAGATTCATTCGGAATAGAAAATGGAATTAGGATTAATTCGGGAACTAAAGAGGAAACTATTTTTGCCTTAAATGTTATATCGGAAGTTCAAAATACATTAACGAAGAAGGCTTAAACTTATTAACATATTTTTTGAATATTCACATTTTATTAACATAAATTATAACATTAGACAAATAACCTAAATATATATAAAACAACCAAATAACCAGATTATTTTATGAAATTATTAACTTATAAACAGAATACTGATCCACGTGTGGGAATCTACTATAACAATTTAATTTATGATGTTAGGAATTGTGCGGAATACCTAAAAATGGAAACGCCCTCGTTTATTGAACAAATAATCAACGAATGGGAGCATTGGTTGAGTGAATTAAATATTATTTTTGATGAAATAAAAAAAGGGAAAATAACTACCCTGATACAACGGGAGCATGTTGAAATTCTTGCTCCTTTACCTCATCCTACTTCTTGCAGGGATGCTTATGCATTTAGACAGCATGTTGTTACTGCCAGGAGAAATAGAGGCGCTGAAATGATTCCTGAATTCGATCAATTTCCCGTATTTTATTTCACTAATCATAATGCAATTTTCGGCGAAGGAGAAATTGTTGTTGAAGAAGATCATCTGCAGAAATTAGATTTTGAACTTGAAGCGGCAATAGTAATCGGTAAAAGATGTAAAAATATTTCCTCCAAGGATGCCGATTCATATATTGCCGGCTATACAATTATGAATGATCTCTCTGCAAGAAAGCTTCAAATGGAAGAGATGAAGATGAACTTAGGCCCGGCTAAAGGAAAAGATTTTGCTACTTTAATTGGTCCTTACCTGGTTACGGTAGATGAACTGGAAAAAAACAAAATTGAAACTCCATCAGGAAATAAATATGATTTAAAGATGACAGCTAAACATAATGGTAAATTAATTTCCCAAGGAAATTTAAAGGATATGAATTGGACATTTGCAGAAATTATTGAAAGAGCATCATATGGAGTTGAATTATATCCGGGAGATGTTATTGGATCGGGAACTGTCGGTACTGGTTGCTATCTCGAATTGAATGGAACCCTGGCTTTGGAAGCTAAAGAGAAAGGAGAAGAATTTATTCCAACCTGGCTTAAAGAAGGAGATACAATTGAACTTGAAATAGATGGACTTGGTATTCTTAAAAATAAAATTGTTAAAGCAAAAAATAGTTATTCTATTTTAGCAAAGAAAAAAAAGATATAATGTTTCATTACGTACCAAAAGATTTAAGCGTTAGAGAAGTTCACAGATTATTAATAGGAGGGGTAGGGCCGCGTCCAATAGCACTCGTTTCCACTTTATCTGAAGAAGGGATCCCAAATTTAACTCCGTTTTCTTTTTTTAATGCATTTGGGGCAAACCCGCCGGTAATTGCTTTTTCACCTTCACGAAGAGGAAGAGATGCATCTTTTAAAGACACTTATTATAATCTAATTAGAATGAAAGAATGCGTAATTCAAGTAGTTACATATTCTATAGTTGAACAGGTTAATTTAGCATCAACGGAATATCCTTCCGAAATAAATGAATTTATAAAAAGCGGGTTGACCCCAATTGATTCCGATATTGTTATGCCTAAAAGAGTAAAAGAATCTCCTTTCCAGATGGAATGCAAGCTGCTCAAAATGGAAAGCTTTGGAGAAGGGGGAAGTTCGGCTAATATAGCAATTTGTGAAGTTTTAAAATTTCATATTGCCGAAGATATTTTTAAAGACGGAATTATTCATCCCGAGCTTATCGATTTAGTTGGCAGAATGTCGGCAAATTTCTATACAAGAGCTAAAGGTTCAATATTTGAAACCGAACAGCCAAGGCAAAGGAAATGTATTGGTTATGATTCTTTACCTGAAATTATAAAAAACTCGTTTATTTATTCCGGAAATAATTTGGGAAAGTTTGCCGCCGCCGATAAAATTCCGGCTGATAATGAAGTCCTTCTTTTTATTGAAGAAATAAAAAAGGAATCCATAAAAGATTTTGAATCAACCGAAGAAGCTTTTTACAGATATAAACAGCAGAATAATTACAAAAATATGCTGAAGGCTGCGTTAAACCTAATTGAAGAAAATCATCCTAAAAGTAAAATGTTTCTTGAACTTTCTGCAAAATTTGCTATTGAAAATGATGATAACGATTTTGCATGGAAGACTGCTTTATATGTAAATAAAATCTAATAGTAATTTATAACTAAAGTATACAAAAGTATACGAAAGTATTTTATATGGGTGACCTAAAATTCAAAATGTCATTTCGACCAAAGGGAGAAATCTCCATTTAGAATAGATTTCTCGGTCGAAGAATCCCTCGAAATGATACACCCTTACTTTTTTGATCGTCTTAGTATGTGAGATTAAATGCTATTAAGATTACTATCTCTAATTTGTATAAAGTAATTTAAAAAATGAAAAAACCAATATGGATTCCACCTGCTGAACGGGTGCACCATTCCAATATGTCTGCTTTTATGAGATATGTGGAGCAGATATTGAAAAAGCCTATTGGTAACTATGATGAGTTATATAATTGGTCAGTTACGGATGTCGAAGAATTCTGGAAATCTATCTGGGTTATTGCCGGGGTAATACATTCGAAAAAATATAATAGAATTCTTTCCGAAAGAAAAATGCCCGGTGCAAAATGGTTTGAAGGTGCCGAATTAAATTTTGCTGAAAATTTACTAAAATTCCGGGATCTCCATACTGCATTAATAAGCTCAAGGGAAGATAAACCAACAATAAGAATAAATTATTCGGAATTATACGGTTATGTTGCATCTTGTGCTGACGGATTAAAGAGATTAGGAGTAAAAAAAGGGGACAGGATAGCAGGTTTTATTACGAATATACCGGAAGCAGTTATCGGTATGTTAGCTGCAACAAGTATTGGGGCAATCTGGTCTTCTGCTTCACCGGATTTCGGTTTACAGGGGATTCTAGACCGGTTCAGCCAGATCAAACCAAAAATTTTATTTGCTGTTGAAGCTTATCAATATAATGGTAAAATAATAGACTGCAGGGAAAAAATAGAAAAGATCGCAGCAAATATTCCCGAAATAGAAAAAATTATACTTGTTTCACATTTCTTTGATTTTAATTCTACAGAAAAAAAAGAAACTATAATAAAAAATTCTGTTCGCTTTTCCGATTTAATTTCTAATCATGTTAATGGAATTGAATTCGAACAGGTTCCATTCGAACATCCGGCATTTATTATGTATTCTTCGGGTACAACTGGAATCCCCAAATGTATTGTCCATAGTGTGGGCGGTACATTGCTTCAGCATTTTAAAGAGCTTTCGCTCCATACAAACTTAACACGTCACGACATTATTACATATTACACAACCTGCGGATGGATGATGTGGAACTGGTTAATTAGTTCATTAAATATTGGAGCGACAATTTTTTTATATGACGGGAGCCCAGCATATCCGAATTTGAATTTTCTTTGGGAAAAGATAGAAGAAGAAAAAATTACAATTTTTGGTACCAGTCCAAAGTTTTTAAGTATCTGCCAAAAATCGAATCTAGTTCCTAAAGAAAAATTCGATTTATCTAAATTAAAGACTATATTATCTACTGGTTCCCCTTTATCCGAAGAAAATTTTAATTATGTATATGCGAACATTAAAAATGATATCCAGTTATCTTCCATTTCCGGCGGAACAGATATAATATCCTGTTTTATGCTTGGAAATCCGGTTCTGCCTGTTTATTCAGGTGAAATTCAAGGCAGGGGATTAGGAATGAAAGTGCAGGCTTTTAATGAAAAAGGTGAACCTGTAATTGAGGAAAAAGGAGAGCTGGTTTGCACCGAACCTTTCCCTTCAATGCCCGTTTATTTCTGGAATGATCCGGATAAAGGAAAATATAAATCTGCTTACTTTGAATATTATCCCGGGGTATGGCGACATGGCGATTTTATAAAAATTACTGAAAACGGGGGAGTTATTATTTACGGTAGATCTGATGCAACTTTAAACCCGGGCGGAGTAAGGATTGGGACCGCTGAAATATATAGGATAGTCGAAGCAATGGATGAAGTTACTGAAAGTATTGTTGTCGGACAAAATTATAAAAATGATGTAAGGATTATTCTTTTTGTTGTTTTAAAAGAGGGCTTAACTTTATCAAAAGATTTAACTGATAAAATAAAATTAAATATTCGGACATCTACTACTCACCGGCACGTTCCAGCAAAAGTTATTCAGATACAAGAAGTACCAAGAACAATAAGCGGAAAAAAGGTCGAAATTGCCGTGACAAGGATAATTCATGGTGAGAAGATTAAAAACAAAGATGCGTTGATAAATCCTGGTTCTATAAAACAGTTTATAGGATTAAAGGAATTGGAAAACTGAAAGTCAAAATTCAATAGCAATTGGCTTTATCTTTTATATTCCTCAATACTAAAGAAAACTCTCTGTAGCTCCGTTTCTTTTTTAGAGTTTTCTTTGGTTAACTACTTTTCATTGAAAATCTAATTAAAAAAATCAGATTTCATTTTGTCTAATTAACAAATTTTTCTATTTTATCTTTTCATTTTTTAGTTTATAACGGAGGAGTATGATTTCGAATTTTTCAAAGGAAATCCATAAAGATATTATAGTTGAAATTGTTGAATTATCCAGGGCTACCGTAAAAGAATCACAGGAGTTTAAAAACATTTTAATAGAGGATATTGGAAATAATTTTTTAAAATTTGTTGTCGATTTTGAAGATTGTGAATTCATTGATTCAACTTTTTTAAGTACTCTTGTAACAACATTAAAACTATTAATTAAAAAAGGCGGTAATTTAAAATTATCATCAATAAATCCTGAAGTTCAATCATTACTTGAATTAACAGGAACCCACAGGGTATTTGAAATTTTTAAAACTAAAAAAGAAGCTATACAAAGCTACGTAGATAACAACAGTTAATAATATTTTTTCCTTTAAAGGGGCAAAATGAATTTTAGTTCTGAAGTAAAGGGTGACATTTTAATTGAAAAATTGAATTTGAAGAGACCAAGCACTAAAGAAGCGGGGGAATTAAAAACACTGCTTTTAGATAAAATAAATAACGGTGCTAAAAAAGTTTTAATAGACTTAAGCAGCTGTGAATACATGAATTCATCTTTTTTAGGTACTATTATTTTTATATATAAAACACTATCGGAATCCGGTGGTCAATTGAAACTTGTAACATCCCAAACAGATATTAAAATATTATTGGAAATAACAGGTGTGGAAAAATTTATCGAAGCTTATGAAACTAAAAAAAAGGCATTGAACAGCTTTAAAAAATAGTTTTATTCAATTAGTTGGTATCAATAAACTAAAGAAATTATAAAAAATATATTAGTTCTCGCTATATCCTTGTACCTTTATTTCCAATATTCTTCTATGAAATCATAAATATTTGGGTACTGAAAAGCTAATGATGAAACTCTTACTTGTTCCTAACACTTATAAAGAAGTCGCTGACTCACTTCAAGTTGCTAATCTTTTTTTTAAATACTTAAAAAAAGATAATAGAATAAAAATTATTAAAAAACCAATCTCTGACGGGGGAGATGCATTTTTAAATATATGTAAAAATAATTTTAGGTTAAAAAGTATATCTTATGAAATAACAAGAGGTTATAACAATGAACTAATGCCAGTTGAAATAGCATATGATGAAAAAAAATCAACTGTTTATGTTGAATCGGCAGAAATTTTAGGATTAAAAGTAATACCCCAAAATGAGAGAAATCCATCAGTCATCAATTCAAAAGGTTTGGGTGATTTATTACAGATTCTTAAGAAAGAAGCAGAAGCAAAAAAATTAAATATTAACAAAATATATGTCGGAATTGGCGGTACGGGAACTAATGATTTAGCTTTGGGAGCATGTTCCCGTTTCGGTTTAAGAATTTTTAATGATTATAATGAATTAGAAATACAACCTATCAATTATCATAAAGTGAAAAGAATTGAGTGGCATGAACAAAATTTTCCATTCAGGATTATAACTATAATAGATGTTAATAATAAACTACTAGGCAAAACCGGGGCGACTCTAATCTTTGGAAAGCAAAAAGGTGCTAACAATGAAGAATTAAAAATAATAGAAAAAGGTTTTGAAAACATTATTAGCATTCTTATAAAAATGGGAATTATTGATTCTGCAGATAATTTCTCAGGTGCAGGAGGTGGGTTGGCTGCCGGTTTATCAATATTTTTTAATGCTGAATATAAGAAAGCTAAAGATTTTATTTTGGAAGATCTTGGAATCGGCAAATTTAAAAATGAAGTTGATTATGTTGTGACAGGAGAAGGTTCTTTTGATACACAAAGTCTAATGGAAAAAGGGAGCGGAATTATAATTGACGTTTTTCAAAATTCAGCAAAAAAAATATTTCTTGTTTGCGGTAAAATTGATTCGGAAGTAAAAGAAAAGCTGAATGAAAAAATATGTTGCATTGAATTATCTAAATATTTTAATTCAACCAAGGAATCAATTGAAAATTTTGAAAAGGGGATTGAGCTTGCTTGCAGAGAAATAATGAAAAATTTATAACCAAGATTGATGATTCATAATTAAAATCTGCTCAAAAATTTATTATTTTATCCAGCCTTAAAATTTATTAAATTAAACATAATTACAATCAATTTATTTTGAATTAAAAAAGGATTTAAATGAAACAGTATTTAGATCTTGTACGGCTGGTTATGGATGAGGGTGTAAGAAAACCTTCGCGAACCGGGATTGATACAATTTCATATTTTGGGGCTTTTTATAGAGTTGATCTTTCAAAAGGATTTCCTCTTCTTACAACAAAAAAGATGGAATGGAAATCATTACTTTATGAAGTATTGTGGTATCTGTCGGGAGAAAATCATATTAGGAATTTACAGAAACATACAAAAATTTGGAATGCATGGGCAGATGAGAATGGTAATCTTGAAACAGCATATGGCTATTATTGGCGGCATTTCCCGAGTGCTCAAAAAGATGAAAATGGGAATTGGAATGTAACGGAAGTCGACCAGATACAATATGTAACAGATGAATTGAAAAGAAAACCTTACAGCAGAAGGCTGGTTGTAACTGCCTGGGAACCGGGTAATGCAACAAAGAGCAAGCTGCCTCCATGTCATTACAGTTTTGCTTTTAATGTAAATGATGGTAAACTAAATTGTCATTTAACCCAGCGTTCCGGCGATATTGCTTTGGGGATTCCCTTTAATCTTGCTGCTTATTCAATTTTAACCCAGATAATTGCTCAGGAAGTCGGATTGGATTTAGGATTTTTTGCTCATACTATAATTGATGCACACATTTATGTCGGAGATGAAGGAACTCCCAACGAAAAATATGATCATCTTGAAGGATTGAAAGAACAATTAAAACGCAAACCGCTGCCATTGCCGACTCTAAAGATTGCTAAGAAACCTATTGATGAATTGGAATTTGAAGACTTTGAACTTATAAATTATCAATATTATGATAAGATAAAGTTCGAGGTTGCTGTTTGAAAAAAATTATAATTTCGGCTGTCGCAAAAAACGGAGTTATCGGAAGATCCAACGGTGAAATGCCCTGGCACGTTAAAGAGGAATTCCAGCACTTTAAAAAAACCACACTCGGTTTTCCAATTATTATGGGAAGAAAATCTTTTGACGCATTGGGTAATCCTCTTAAAGATAGATTAAATGTTGTAATTACAAATAATCTGAAATTGAATTTACCCTTTGATGGGGTAAAGATATTTCATAGTTTAAAGAAAGCAGTTGATTTTTTTCAATCTGAAAAATTGGACAAAATTTTTATTATTGGCGGCGGTGAAATTTTTAAGCAAGCAATAAATTTTGCCGATGAAATGATAATTTCAATTATGGACTTTGAAGCCGAAGGAGATGTGGTTTTTCCAGAAATAGATAAAAAAGTTTGGAAAGTCACTTCAAGAGATAAAAAAGAGCAGTTTGAAATAATATATTATGTAAGAAAGTAGCTGATGACTAAAATCAAAATACTCCCTGAAAACATTTCCAGTAAAATAGCGGCAGGTGAAGTTGTGCAGCGACCTGAATCTGTTGTAAAGGAATTAATGGAAAATTCCATTGATGCCGGGGCAGATACAGTTGAATTAATTGTGAAAAGAGCCGGCAAGTCTCTTATTCAGGTTGTTGATAACGGTATTGGAATGAATGAAGATGATGCTCTTCTTTGTATTCAAAAACATGCTACGAGTAAAATTTTTAGTTATGAAGATCTTGAAGCTATTTCTACTCTTGGATTTAGAGGAGAGGCATTAAGCTCTATTTTAGCTGTAAGCCAGGTGGAAATAAAAACCGAAACGAGGGAAGAAGAATTAGGAATTCTAATTAGAAATGAAGAAACAGGAAATATAATAAAAGAAAAAGGTTCTTTCCCCAAAGGTACATCTGTTTCAGTGAAAAATCTTTTTTATAATACTCCAGCTAGAAGAAATTTTTTAAAGACAGATGCTACGGAATTAAAACATA
>Ga0315554_1001197_pt1 | contig 15337 bp, 10 predicted proteins | sample SalMarSW160370MG_FD_202114 | JGI IMG/M metagenome (GOLD analysis project Ga0315554, IMG submission 202114) | Salt marsh sediment microbial communities from the Plum Island Ecosystem LTER, Massachusetts, United States - Salt Marsh Sediment SW1603-70 ... | reverse complement strand
GGTAGCCGATCTCGACCGCGCCCGGATCGCGCAGCGTCTCTTCGACCAGGATCTCGGCGATCGCCCGGTCGTCGGCGTCCACGGGGAAATCGAGCGCCTTGACCAGCGTGTCCGGACGCTCGCGCGCGTAGGCCTTGGTAAAGCCGGTCACCGCGCCACCAAGCGGGGCGGTCGCACCCTCCTCGCCATAGCCGTGCAGCCCGCCGAGGCGCGTGGCACTGATCAGGAAGGTCTCCTCGGGCAGGGCGCGCATCAGCGTATAGAGCGCCTTGACCCGCTTCTCCTGCTCGGCGCGCCATCGTGGCAGCTCCATCTCGCCCAGCGGCGGCTCGACGTCGAGCGCCGTCAGGAAATACACGCCCTCGACCGGCCCTTCGGCCAACCATTCCTCTAGCTGCGCCGTCACCGTATCGGGCGTGGCCTCCTTGAGGGCCAGCGCCTTGGTCTTGCGTGCGCGCAGGCGGTAGCCGAGATAGTGCCCCACCTTGCCCTCGTCGCTGACGACGATCATGCGTCCCTCGTCGCTGTATTCGACCCCGGTTGGCTTGCATCGATCGAGCGCGGGCCGCAGCACCGGCACCGGCACGCGGCGCGGCAGCGCGTTCGCAGCCTCCAGGCCGGCCGCCGGATCGAGCACGTGCACCGCTGCCGGAGTTTCTCCCGGCGGCGGCGCGGTCTCCGCCGCCGGTACTGCAGGCGCAGGGGCGCCCGCTGCGTCTTGCGGCTGGTCGGTGCGGTTGTCGTGCACGAACTGGATCACCTTGGCCAGCGTGTTATAGTCGCGCAGTTGCAGCTCTTCGCGGCGCGGGATATCGTAGCGCTCGCGGATTGTGCTGAACACCTCCGCTTGCTTGACCGTGTCGATCCCTAGATCGGCCTCCAGGTCCAGGTCGAGATCGAGCATATCGGGCGGGTAGCCGGTCTTTTCACTGACCAGAGCCAGTACCTGGTCCGCCACCGGGTCACCGCTGGTGGCTGGGGCAGATGTTTTTGCCGGAGCGCTTGCTGGTGCGCTGACAGGTGCGGCCGCCGCGGCAGGTGCCTGCGCCACGTCGGTGCGGTTGTCGTGTACGAACTGGATCACCTTGGCCAGCGTGTTATAGTCGCGCAGTTGCAGGTTCTCGCGGCGTGGGATGTCATAGCGCTCGCGGATCGTGCTGAACACCTCGGCCTGCTTGACGGTGTCGATCCCTAGATCGGCCTCTAGGTCCAGGTCGAGGTCGAGCATGTCGGGCGGGTAGCCGGTCTTTTCACTGACCAGAGCCAGTACCTGGTCCGTCGCCGGGTCACCGCTGGCGGCTGGCCCAGGTGCCTCAACTGCGGGCGCCGTCTGGATGGCTGCCGCCGGAGCTGCTGGTGCTGCTGCCGCGGCAGGTGCCTGCGCCACGTCGGTGCGGTTGTCGTGCACGAACTGGATCACCTTGGCCAGCGTGTTATAGTCGCGCAGTTGCAGGTTCTCGCGGCGCGGGATGTCGTAGCGTTCGCGGATCGTGCTGAACACCTCTGCTTGCTTGACGGTGTCGATGCCCAGATCGGCCTCCAGGTCGAGGTCGAGATCGAGCATATCGGGCGGGTAACCCGTCTTGTCACTGACCAGTGCCAGCACCTGGTCGGCCACCGTGCTGCCGCCAGCGGCTGGAGCAGGCGTCTCGGTTGGGGGGGCGGCTGGTGCAGCGACGGGTGCTGCTGCTGCCTCCGTCATGGCAGGAGCATCTGCTGCGCCCTGCAGCTGGTCGGTGCGGCTGTCGTGCACGAACTGGATCACCTTGGCCAGCGTGTTATAGTCGCGCAGCCGCAGGTTCTCGCGGCGCGGGATATCGTAGCGTTCGCGGATCGTAGCGAACACCTCGGCCTGCTTGACCGTATCGATCCCCAGATCGGCTTCCAGGTCGAGGTCGAGGTCGAGCATGTCGGGCGGGTAGCCCGTCTTTTCGCTGACCAGGGCTAGTACCTGGTCGGCTACCGTGCCGCTCGCTGGTGCGGCAGCAGCAGCCGGCACTGCCGGTGCCCCAGCAGGCGCCTCGACCGGGAGATGTGTCGGTGTGCTCACCTGTGGTGCTGCAGCCAGCGGCGGAGGCGCGCCCACCGTGGGTGGCGCCTGGGGCGCCGCTGCGGGCGCGGGGGTAGGCGCTGGCGTGGCGACGGGCTGCGACGCTGGCGCCGGTCGCGGGGCGGCTGCATGACGAACGCCGGGGGCGATGGCCCACGCGGTAGGGCCGTGTCCATAGGTCCACGTCGAGGGCGCAGGTGGGCGCGTGGGTGGCCCCTCGTCGACGACGCGCAGCGTGTGGTTCTCCACTTCGAGTTGCGCGCTCTCTTGCCCGGCAACTGCTGTTACCCACCGATTGTAGCCATCCTGATCGTCGACCCGATTCAACTCGCCCGGAATGCGCCGCAGGAGCGTCATCGCGATCTGCGAGCCAAAGCCGGCGCCCAGGCGCAGCGCATACTGCACCGGGTAACTGCCGCCGCGCGAGAGGTTGAGGTCACCAAGCTCCTGGTCGGGCTGAAAGTCGTTATGAATATTGGCCACGGCGGGCACGACCTGATGCTCCAACGCCTTGACCGCCAGAATGTCCTCGATCCCAACGCCCATGGCGTGGCCAGTGTAGCCCTTGGTGTTGGCGATCACGACCTGGTCGGCCTGGTCGCCAAAGGTGTGGCGCAGGGCGTGGATCTCGGCCGCAGCGCTGCCGCCGCGCGCCGGGGTATAGGTCTCGTGCGAGACGAACACCGTCTGGGCGGCGATCTCTTGGCGGCGGATGCCAAAGCGCTCCTCTGCCTGCGCAACGACGCGGTCCATGACGCCGCTGATGTGGTCGACGTCGAGCCGCGTGCCGTGGTAGGCGCTGTTGGCGATCTGGCTCGACAAGAGCTCGCAGATGCCGCGCATGCCACGCTCGCGCACGGCGTCCTCGGCCTCGACCACGATCGCTGCAGCGCCCATGCCGATGATCATGCCGTGGCGGCGCCGGTCAAAGGGCAGGGCGGCCTTGTCCAGCCGCTCCTCGGTCGTCGCTGCGCCCGTGGCGAGCAGGCCCGACCCGATCCAGCCCATGAGGCTGTCGCTGGTCACGTCGTCGCCGGCGACGACGATCACGCGGCGGCAGCGGCCAGTCCGAATCCAGTCCTCGGCCACGGCCATGGCGTGTGTGGTCGTGGCGCAGGCAGCATTGACGTGCGTGTTCGGACCGCGCGCACCGACGTACTCGGCAAACTGCGAATGGCCCATCGCCAGGACCCGAAAGATGAAACGCCGGTCAAAGTGATAGTCGAGCCGGTCGATCTCGTCCTGCAAGTGCGCGACGCGGCGGTCGAGGTCGGCGGCCAGGCCGTCCGGCCCTGGAACCGCGCGCGCGCGGAGCTGCTGCAGCAACTGCAGTTGGTCGCTGAGTGACTTGTATTCGTGATAACGCGTCATCTCGTCTGCCATGCGATCCAGCCCGGGGAAAGCAGAGGCAAAGATGACGCCGGTCTCGTCGGCCAGCCCCTCGGGCAGCATCCAGCGGTCGGGCAGGTAGGTGCCCTTGCTCGTCGTGCGGTAGCGCATGACCAGCGGGATGCCGGCGTCGCGCAGGGCCTCGATCCCGGCGGCGATGGCCAACTGGGTCGAGATATCGAGCGCTTCGACGCGCGACTCGGGAACGCCATACTCGCCCGCCAAGTCAAAGTAGCCACGGCGCCCGGCGAGCTTGATCGTATCCGAAGGGTCGTCGATCACCTCAAAGGTAGCCCCCGCCGGGTTCTTGACCAGGCGGTTGATGCGTTTCTCGGCCATAGCCGTGCGCTGGCGGTAGGGGATCAGCTCGATGAACTGCTCGCCGCGCAGCAGCCGCTCGACGTTCCCGTCGCCGAACACCTTGCCGTCCTGGCCAGGCAGGCCAAGCGCCGCACCGCTGACCACCACCGAGCCGGTGATCGGCAGTTTACCGTCGGTGGCGACGGCTTGGTATGTCCCTGCTTGTGCCGGGGCCATGCCCTGGTAGATGCGCTGCCCCTGCTCGATGAACTCGGCAAAGAGGCGCCCCAGGGCGACGTAGCGTTCCTCGCCCAAGGCGGCTTGCGACGGAGGCGGCGTGCCTGGCTGAGACGCTTGGCCTAGAGACGCTGGTGGCGGCGCGGACGCAGGTTCGTGCGTGGAGGATACGTTCTGTTCTATCGTCATGGTAGGATTCGCCTGTTCTGTCTGGATGGGCTTGGGTGTCTGGCCGGCCGGTCGTTCTCTGGCTGGCTCTTGCTGCTCAGGTGGCACCTGCACGTGGGACCCGGCGGTAAGTGTGGGTGGCGGGCTCACTGGCCGATTGGCCACTGCCGCTCCGACTCCGGCCGCGTACAGGCCGCACAGCGCCTCGTTCAGGCTGGGCAGCGTGCCCTTGCGCGGGTGGTTGGTAAAGACAATGGTCGTATCGTCCCTTTCGCTGAGGATATCCTCCGACAGCGCCTTCAGCACGCGCTTGGGGCCGACCTCGACATAGATCCGCGCCCCTTCGCGATAGAGCGTCTCGATGCCCTTGACGAACTGGACCGGCGAAGCGACCTGCTGGCCCAGGATGTCGACGATCCCGGAAGGGGTAGTGGGATAACGCGCGCCGGTCACGTTGGCGATGATCGGGATCTGCGGTGGGCGGACGTTCATGCGCGAGATGACCGCTTTGAGCGGCTCGCTCGCCGGGGCGACGATGCGGGTGTGAAAGGCGTGCGAAACAGGGATCTTGACCGCGCGACGGTCGGCTTCCTGAAAGGCCGCGACCGCCGCGTCGACGGCGGCGGTGGCACCACCGATCACGACCTGTGTGGGACTGTTGATGTTGGCCAGCACTACATAGCCGTCGATCTTGGCCAGCACTTCCTCGACCTGCGGCAGGGGGGCAAACACGGCTGCCATGCAGCCATTGTCCTCCATCGAGACCTTGCTCATCTCGCGCCCGCGCGCGCTGACGACCAGCAGCGCGTCGGCAAAAGAGAGTACGCCGCTCGCGACCAGGGCCGCGTACTCGCCCAGGCTGTGCCCGATCACCATGTCAGGCACGATGCCATAGCTCCCAAGCAGGCGGGCCAGCGCCACGTTGACGGTCAGCACCGCAGGCTGGGTGATCGTGGTATCTTTGAGCCTTTCTTCGGCGGTGGCGATCGCTTCCCTGTCCTCACCGTCGACAAAGATGTAGCTGGTCAGCGAGCGGCCCAGCAGCGGCGTCATCACTTCATCCGCTTCGCGAAAGGTGGCGGCGACGAGCGGATCGCGCTCACACAGCTCGCGCATCATGTTCACGTACTGCGATCCCTGCCCAGGGAACATGAACGCGACCTTGCCCGGCGGGCCGCTGCCCCGAAAAACACCTTGTGCGGAGAGCGGGCGCCAGACGGCAGGATCGCTGCCGTTCAGTGCGTCGAGGGCTTTGCCGCCCCGCTTGAGCAGTTCCTCGGCGTCCGCATAGTCGATTGCCAGCCGCTCGGGCGCGGCCAGCGTGGCTGCCTCGGGTGTCCGTGGCGGTGGGGCCTGGCCTGCCTCGGCCTGGGCCAGCACGGCCTCAAGCTGCACCCGCAGGCCGGACACGTCATCGGCGCCGAGCAAGAGCGCGCCGCGATAGGGGGTCTTGCGGCTGGCGCTGCCCTGGGTGGCGGCGGAAGCAAAAGCCCGCTTCGAGGTCAGCATGCCCGGGACGTGTTCCTCGAGCACGACGTGAAAGTTGGTCCCGCCAAAGCCAAAGGAGCTGAGCCCGGCACGGCGTACGCCGTCGCCGTTAGTGGGTTTTTCCCACGGTACAAGCTCAGTCTGCACGCGGAAGGGAAGCCGGTCGAAATCGATGTTCGAGTTAGGACGCTCGAAATTGGCGTGTGGCAGCAGGGCCTTGTGATGGAGGGCCAACACGGCCTTCAGCAGGCCGGCTGCCCCCGCGGCGCCCTTGAGATGGCCGATGTTCGACTTGACCGAACCGAGCGAGATGCTGCCTGGGCGCAGGTCAAAGTCGGCAAAGACGTGGCCCATAGCCTCCAGCTCGACCACGTCGCCGACGCGCGTCGAGGTCCCGTGCCCCTCGATGTAGGAGACCGTAGCCGGGGAGAGGCCGGCGTGAAGCCAGGCGCGCACGATGGCCTGCTGTGGCCCGATAGGGTTCGGTGCGGTGATGCCCTTGCCTTTGCCATCGCTGGCCCCGCCGATGCCGCGGATGACGGCATAGATCCGGTCGCCGTCGCGCTCGGCGTCTTCGAGGCGCCTGAGCAAAAAGACGGCCGCACCCTCGCCCATCACGAAACCGTTTGCCCCCTCGGCGTAGGGACGCGAGCCATCGGGGCTGAGCACGCCGATCTTGGAGAACTTGACAAAGCTGTTGGCGTCCATGTTGCGGTCGATGCCACCGGTGAGCACGGCGTCGAAGTGCCCCGCCAGCAGGCCCTCGACGGCGGCGTCGAGGGCGGCGAGCGACGAAGCGCACGCCGCGTCGGTGACGAAATTCGGGCCGTGCAGGTCGAGGACGTTGGCCACTCGTCCAGCAATGATGTTCGACAGCTCACCCGGCATGGTGTCCTCGGTGATGTCCGGGATGCGCGTCCGGATCTGGCGGCCCATCCCCGCCACCAGCGCTTCCTGCAGTGTGGGATCGAGCTCACGGAAGGCGGGCACGGCCTCGAGCGCGTGCGCATACTCGGGATAATGGATGCGCAGGCTGGTGCGATAGTGGTACTCGCCGGCCATGGCGTTGCCCAGGACGACGGCGGTGCGCATGGTGTCGAGGGGGCGTTCAGGCCAGCCATAATCGACCAATGCCTGGCGCGAGGCAGCGATGGCCCACTTTTGCGCGCCGTCCATTGCCTCCTGTACGGCCGGCGGGATCGGCAGGTGCCACTTGAACGGCTCGAACGTGTACTCGCGGATCCAGGCACCGATCTTGCAGTAGCTCTTGTCCACTGCGCTTGGGTCGGGATCGTAATAGTCGGCCGGGTCCCACCGCTCGTGCGGAACCTCGGTGATGCTGTAGCGGCCCTGCTGCAGGTTACGCCAAAACGTGGCCACGTCGGGTGCATCGGGGAGGATGGCGCCGATGCCGACCACGGCGACCGCTCTGTGTGCTTGCTCAGACATAAACTCTCTCCTGCTTCCTCGCTCCAACTAGACGAACGAAATGTCGCGCAGTGCAGCGGCGACGTGGTCCATGTCGTCCACCAGGCCGCGTTGGGCAGCCTGCAGCGCCGGCAGGTTCATCGCCGCGCTCAACTGGGCCAGATCGGCCGTCTCGTCGGCGCCATAGATCCAGCGTAGGCCGTCGCACGCCAGCAGTGCGCCCGCTTCGCGCGCATAAAGGCGGCTCATCACCTTGACCACGTCCGGCGGAAACGGTGAGACCTTCTCTCGCGGGTCGGCTGCATAGCGTGTGAACGCGGCGGCGACCTCGACAGCCGCGACCCATTCGCCCAGGCGAAAGAGGACGTGCTGGTTGCGCGTCAGGCGCTGCACGCGCGCGTGCTCGACCAGCACGTGGAGGGCGCGCATGGCCAGCGCGGCAACGTCGGCGCCTACGTCAGGCGCTGCTGCGTGCAGCGCCTCGACCGAGGGTGCGACGCGGGCATAGTATTGGCCGCGTTGCTGCAGGTTATCGCGCCAGCGGTCGCGGCCAATGGTCCATTCCATGATCTCGGACGTGCCCTCGTAGATGGTGGTGATGCGCACGTCGCGGCGGATCTTTTCTACTTCGTACTCTTTCATATAGCCGTAGCCGCCCAACGCCTGGATCGCCGCGTCGGCTGCCGCGTTGCCGGCTTCGGTAGCGACCAGCTTGGCGATTGCGCCCTCAGTGTTGAGTGCCGCTTCGCCGGCGTCGATGCGGCGTGCTGTCTCTTCGATATAGGCCCGCGATGCTTCGAGGCGGACCAGGTGCGGGACGAGGAGTTTGTGCGTGTAGGCCTGCTTCTCGATCAGCGGCGCACCGGCCTGGACGCGTTCCTTGGCGTATTCCGTCGCGATCTCGATCGCCTTCATCCCGGCTCCGAGCCCAAAGGCGGCGACCATGAGCCGTGTGTAGCCAAAAACCTCGGTAGCCTGGACCATACCCTGGCCCTCGACGCCGCCGACCACGTTCTCCACGGGGACGAACACGTCTTCCAGGGTGAGCGGCGCGGTATCCGAGATGCGGATGCCGTGCTTGTCTTCCGGTTTTTCCGGGTGAAAGCCCTCGGCGCCTTTTTCGATGATAAAGAAGGTAAAGCCACCCGGCGCCACGGCGAGGACGGTGTACAGATCGGCAATGCTGCCGTTGGTGATGAACTGCTTGTTGCCGTTGAGGCGGTAGCCGATCAGTTGGCCATCCTCGTGTACCGGGTCGGCGCGTGTGCGCGAAGCGGCGAGGTCGCTGCCCGCAGTGGGCTCGGTGACGCCATAGGCGACCAGCAGGCCCTCCTCGGCCACGCGGCTCATCCACTTTTCCCTCTGCTCGGGTGTGCCGCCGACGACGATCGGGTCGAGGCCGAGAAAAGTGGCCAGCACGGCGCTGGCTACGCCCAGGTCAACGCGCGCGATCGCTTCGGAAACGCGGTACACGTCGTGGGCACCGCCACCCATCCCGCCGTACGCCTCGGGAATAAAGAGCAGGTGCACCCCAAACTGGGGGCCGTACATGTCGCGCAGCACGTCCTCGGGACACGCATCCTCGTGATCGAGCTGGCGCAGCAGATCGGCCGGCAGGCGCTGTGCTGCAAAGTCGTTGATGGCCGAGACGACCATATTGAGGGTTTCGGTATCAAGACCCGTTGGCATAGAGCATCCTCCATAAAAGAAAATGGCGCGCACAGAAGAAACACGCTCCGGCGCGCAATTCATAGGATCTAACACAGAAGGCGGGCAAGAGTGACGGGAACCCCACCCCCTCTTCCTCCTATCGGAGTGGCTCGCAATCCTCCTCGTCATCGGGGAGGATCGAGAGGGGGCGAACCGGCTCGTCATGGTAGCCCAACTTGACGTTGTTGGCAACTTTTGATTTGACAAGGGGGTGAAAAGGTGGTATGATGGATACGAATGAGGCGAGATTCCAAGCTGTTGATCGACGCACCTGGGCTCCCCAGCCCCGGTGCGTTTTTTGTAGGGCAGCGTGGGGATTGCCTCGCAGACTATTTTCCATGCGCGAAAGAAGGGCGGAAGGTAAAAGATGAGTGAACGTGAGACCGGCACCGTAAAGTGGTTCAATGGCGCCAAGGGGTACGGGTTTATCGAGCGCGAGAATGGCAAGGATGTCTTTGTCCATTACTCGGCCATTCGTGGCTCGGGGTTCCGAAACCTCGACGAAGGGCAGCGCGTCGAATTCTCCGTAGAGCAGTCCCCCAAGGGCCCGCAAGCCGTCGACGTCGTGGCGCTGTAGCGCCAAGGGAGATCAGCTCAACGTGAGCAAGAACATCTACGTCGGCAACATGAGCTATGACACGACCGCCGACGCACTGCGTGAGCTATTCGAGGCATATGGCGAGGTGGAAGAAGTGAGCGTGATCACCGATCGCGCGACCGGGCGTCCCCGCGGCTTTGCTTTTGTCGAAATGGCTGACACAGAGGCCGCCAACGCAGCGATTGCTGCGCTCGATGGCCAGAACGTAGACGGTCGGACGCTCAGGGTGAACGAAGCCAAGCCGCGTGAACCACGCAGCGGCGGTGGCGGTCGAGGCGGCGGCAGCCGAGGCGGCAACCGCGGTGGAGATCGCCGTAGCTGGTAGTGCCTCCCGATCAGCGCCTGTACCCCCTCCCTGTGGCCACTAGGCTGGGGTAGGGACGCCGCGCTGAAGGCCAAACCGTAGAGGCCGCTTTTCTTCCGCTTTTCGCGGAGCAAAGGCGGCCTTTTCTGATCCTGTCTGTCATCCACTCGACCGCAGCCCTGCCGGGTTCGCGGTTGAGCTGGCTCGGCTCTAGCCCTGCTCTGCCTTGCCAAAGAGCTGCCGCCTATCGAACCACGGCTTGACGGCCAGGTTGGCGCCGAGAATGATCAGCAGCACGGGTCCCTCGAAACGGTTCAGCCCCGAGAGCTGGGTCACGCCGCCGATTAGCGAGAGGATGCCGAGCACGGTGGTGAAGCCGCTCATTCGATCCTTGACAATTCCGTTATTTCATGATATCATGTGTTTCATACGGTGAAGCAAGATTCCAAGTTGATGTCTAGAGCAGAAAACCCTGGACTCACGTGTCCCGGGTTTTTCGTATTTATGGCCCACCTTGCGAAATGCTTCACGAATATCAGTCCAAGGAGACAAGTCAGACAATGAGTGAGCGAGAAACCGGAACCGTCAAGTGGTTCAACGAGTCGCGAGGCTTTGGATTCATCGGGCGTGAGGGCAAGGACGACGTGTTCGTGCACCACACCGCCATCCAGGGTGAAGGCTACAAGAGCCTGAATGAAGGACAGCGCGTCGAGTTTGCCGTCGAGCAGAGCCCCAAGGGCCCGCAGGCGGTCAACGTCGTCGGCCTGTAGTAAGAAAGAGAGACTGTGAGTAAGAACATTTACGTTGGGAATCTCAGCTACGAGACCAGCCGAGATCGGCTGTTGGCTCTGTTCGCGCCACACGGCCAGGTGGCGTCGGTGAACGTGATCACCGATCGTGCCACTGGCCGGCCGCGCGGCTTTGCCTTTGTCGAAATGACGACCGAGGCTGCAGCCAGCACCGCCATCGATGCCTTGAACGGGCAAGAGGTGGACGGCCGTGCGCTTCGGGTGGACGAGGCCAAGCCGCGTGACGACCGCCGTAGCGACAGGTACGCCCGCCAGAGTAGCCCCTACCGCTGGTAATCTGCCGATAGCGCCATCGTCTGGCGCCGTCGTATCAAAAAGGATCACCCCACACTCGTTTGGCGGCGAGTGGGGGGTGGTTTGCTGTAAGGGCACCTTTGCCAAATGCCCCCGCCACCGCTGCCTCGATCTGCCCGGGCACTCCATTGTTTGCCTCCTGAACGCGCGACTCATCGCATGCCCTCCCTCGATCCCGCCTGCAAGTACCTCCCTGGCTCGATAGAACATCTTTCTATCGGGCTCGACCAGGCCAGCCTTTGACGAGGCGTCTCGCTTGCAAGGGATCTGGCGTGATCCTCCCGAGACTCACCACATGACCAGGTCCGAGTCCCCCTGGTTGGGTAGTGTGCTCACGCGGGAGAGATGCTATAGTAGAGTTGCTTGGATCGGGCAGCATCTGAACTGTGAGGCTGTCCGGAATGTAACTAACTCTGCAAGACGCGTGGACATAGGAGGAGAGTCAGATGGATTACGGGCAGTTATTGAGACGGACGTGGAACGTGATCTGGGCGCACAAGTTCTTGACCCTGCTGGGGGTACTGGTGGCGCTGAGCAGCGTAGGCAGCAGCAGCGGCATCAACGCGAGCACGCAGTGGAATGCGCGCCAGGCGCCGCAGTGGGAGTATCGTGGGCCGCCCGGCGGAGACTCGTTTCCGCGCATGCCCGACCTGCGTCGGCCGGGGCTTTTGGCAGGCATTCCGATCGTCGTGGCCGTCGGCCTGGGCGGGCTGGCCCTGGTCGTGGGCATCGCGGTGTGGGCTGTATCGACCATCTCTCGCGGCGGGCTGATCGCGGGCGCGGACGCAGCCGATGGTGGGGGCAGGTTGACCTTCGGCGAGGCCTTTACCGCCGGATGGCGCAAGGGGTGGACGCTCCTTGGGATCGGTGTCCTGCCGGCGATCCCGGGCGTGATCCTGGTCGCGAGCGCGCTGGGTGCTGCCGGAATCTACACCGGGATGGGCGCGCTGCTGGATAACGCAGGTGTCGGTTTCCCGCGCGTGCTGCTGACAACCGTCCTGGGCGGGCTGGCCTGCATCGCTCTCCCTGCATCGCTCGTCCTGGGCCTGCTGCGCACGTTTGCCAACCGAGCGTGCATGATCGAGGGGCTGGGTGTGTGGGATGCGTACAAGCAAGGCGGGACCGTGCTGTGGGATCACATTGGCTCGGCACTCCTCCTGTTCCTGATCCAGATCGGGATCAGCTTCGCCCTGGGTGTGGCCACCTTGCTGCCGAACGTGGTGCTTGCGCTGTGCTGCATCGGTTGGCCGATCCTGCTCCTGGCGCAAGGTACGATCGCGGCCTTTTTCTCCACGATGTGGACACTGGCTTGGCGGCGCTGGACAGATCGTACGGTCGGCGCACTCGCGGTCGAGGCGTAAACGATCGCTTGGCGCCAGATAACAAGCGCCGGCCCCCGGCGAGTGAGCCGGGGGCCGGCGCGCACGTTTCTATGGGCGCGGCGCGCTGCTCAAGGAACCGGCGCGACGTAGCGATCGAGGGCGCGGCTGCCGGCAAAGGGCACGAACCCGAGCGTGCGGGAGGTCTCGTACACCCAGGCCACATTCTCCGGTGCTAGGCAATAGTCCGCGGTAAAGATCGGCACTCCCTTGTCGCGGGCGAGGATCAGATCGTGCAGATACGCCTCGCTGCTGGTGTGTAGCGTACTGTCCGGATCACGATCGTAGGTGCGGCGGCACGCCTTCGACAGTGAGGCCCGATAGGCCTTGCTGTCGACGTCGGCCTCTGTGCGCGGCAGCGGACAGTCGCCCGGCGGGTTGTTGTCTGCCCCGCCGTCGAACCACACCTGCTCTTGCGCGATGGCGTCCACGGTCGCCACATAGTCGTCCCGTGCTGCTAGCTCGGCGGCGTTCTGTGCAATGACCAGGAAGCCTGGCTGCCGGGCTCGTCCGAACGCGGTGATATCGCCGACCCAACGGACCATCTCCTCCACTGGGTCCACCCCGTCTCGCTTTGCCAGGGCCAGCACGTTCTCGTCCGAGTACGCCTCCACCCAATCCAGGTACACGCCGTCGAACCCTGTCGTCACGATCTGGGCCAGCAAGCCGTTCTCGTCCAGCCAGATCGCGCGCCACGCCTCGTGCCAGTAGGCCACCGGATAGTTGCCTTCCCAACCATCAGGATCGTCTCCGGCGATCCACACCGGATCACCGACGCGCCAGGAGGGCTGCCAGTAGGTCCGATAATCTTCCGCCTGGCCGATGTCGACGTAGGCCAGGACCAGCTTGGGGTGGCGCGCCTCGTGCAGCCGGGCCACCACCTCCGCCATCGGATAGCCGGCATTCCCCTGCTCGGAAGGGACATCATCCAGGACGACCATGTCGTAAGCAGAGGCAGCAATCTGCTCCACGATCTCGGATCCCAGGTCCACGTCGATCAGGTACAGCCAATGTGTCACCTCGGCAAGCGCTAGGCTGCTTGGACGCAGAGCCGCTGGCTCGGGCGTATGAGCCATCGTAGGGACACGCGTCGCGACTGCTGCCTCCGGTTCCTCACGCGTGCCAGCAGCGCCGCAGGACACGGTCCAGCCAAGTAGCGTCAGCGCCGCCAGGCAGGCGGACCAGACAGATACGCGCTTCCTCATCTTGCCCTCTGTTTCCTAGGTCGCCGGTCCGTGGCAGCAGTGAGCAGATCAGCACTGCTCCTCAGGTGCACCCATATACGACCATTATACATCATTCGGCAGATATACACGCTCCCGCATCCCCGCCTGATTGCGGAGACCATCCATTTTGCCGCCTCGCGCAAGCTGTGCTACCATATGCACACGGCACTACCAGCCTGCCGTCAGCGTTTCGAGACCCGTCAGCCTGCGAGGTTCGGGCCGTTTGTTGCCATCGTCTCGCATTTCAGTGGAGGTATATCTTGAAAGCCGTAATGCTCTGGGAACCAGGACGGATGGAGCTGATCGAGGCTCCCCTGCGGCCCCTTCGTCCCGGCGAGGTATTGCTCAAGGTCGAGGCATGTTCGGTCTGCGGCTCTGACCTGGAAGGCTATCACGGGCAGCACCCGACTATGACGCTGCCCCGCATTATGGGACACGAGCCGGCGTGTACCGTCGTCGATGTGGGGCCAGAGGTCACCGCACTCCACGTCGGCGATCGGGTCGCTGGACCCATATCCGTCTCCTGCGGCGAGTGTGCTGCCTGCCGGAGCGGGCATGCCGAGCGATGCACCACGCCTCTTAGTCCCGGTTTCAGCGCCGAGGGTGCCTATGCAGAGTATGTCATCGGCAGCACCTGGGGATGTACGCCGATCCCGGATGGCGTGACGTTCGTCGAAGCAGCGGTGGCGCAGCCAGCCGGCATCGCCAACCACGCCGTGGCGACGCGCGCGGCGATACAGCCCGGAGAAATGCTGCTAATTCAGGGTTGTGGCCCGATCGGCCTCTCTGCCATGCTGCTCGCCAAGTTGCGTGGCGCAACAGTGATGAGTACCGACATTGTCGACTATCGCTGCGACCGCGCTCGTGCCCTGGGCGCTGACCTGGTGATCAATGCGCATCGTGACGACGTCGTCGAGGCGGTACAGAACTGGACCCAGGGGCGGGGGGCCGACAAGGTGATCGAGTGCGTGGGCGGGGACCAGGACGAGACCATCGCCGAAGCGGTAACTGCTGTCAAGCGAGGTGGGCTGGTCGTCGTCGTGGGCTCTTTTGCGGCAAACCGCGCCACGCTGCCCGCCATCAACTTCAAGTTCAACGAAAAGACCATTGCCGGCTCGCAGTCGATGCCCGAGGGATATGGCCCGATCTTTGAGCTGCTCCTCTCTGGTGACCTGGACCTGATGCCGCTGGTCAGCCACCGTCTGCCCTTGGCGCAAGCCAGCCGCGCCCTGGCACTGATGGAGGCCAAGTCCGATCAAGTGATGAAGGTCGTCATCGAGCCCTGGCAGTCAGCATCGTAGGATGGGCCTGCTCCTGCCCATGCTTGTCTCGTCATCGGGCAAGGGCGAGTTGTCCAGATCTCAGGGCAGTGGTAGAATCAACACAAGGAAACCATTCGTTCTCAGAGACGAGGAGGTCGTGATGATCGACGGCGTATGGGTCGTTCCTCTAGAGGTACACTCGGACGATCGTGGTTACCTGATCGAGATCGCCCGTCGCGCAGATGATCCAGAGGGGCATGGCATCGTCCAGCGCTTTGGGCAGGTCTACCTGGTAGGAAACTTTGCCCGGGGCGTGATCCGTGCTTTTCACAAGCACGAAAAGACCTGGGATTGGTTTACCATCAGCCACGGTAGTGCCAAGGTGGTGATGATTGACGAGCGGGAAAATAGCACCTCGCGTGGAGAGCGGATGATGCTCGTCATCGGCGAACGTAGGCCGGTTCTGGTCGCCGTACCTCCCGGGGTCTATCACGGTTGGATGAGCCTCAAGGACGACACGCAGTTGATCGGCATCGCCAGCCAGACCTACAACCGCCAGGATCCGGACGAAGTGCGGGTTCCACCCGACTACTTTGGCGACGTATGGACCATACGGGGACGCTAGGTACCCTGTCTCGGCGATTCCTGCCCTACCTGGCTCTCGCCGCCCTGTCCCTGATCGTCCTCCCTTCGGT
>Ga0315554_1001196_pt1 | contig 15338 bp, 13 predicted proteins | sample SalMarSW160370MG_FD_202114 | JGI IMG/M metagenome (GOLD analysis project Ga0315554, IMG submission 202114) | Salt marsh sediment microbial communities from the Plum Island Ecosystem LTER, Massachusetts, United States - Salt Marsh Sediment SW1603-70 ... | reverse complement strand
TGCAGCGATTCTTCGAGCGCCGGGAGGCACGCCCGGCGGACGTACACCGCATGCAGCGGCTCGTATTGACTTTGATGACGGGGAACGACGGCGTCCGCCTGGGGGGCAAGCCGAAGTTGATGTTCAAGTAAGGCGCGGTTCAGGAAAGGCATGTCGCAGGCGACGACCAGGACGGTGTCCCCCTGCGCGGCGCACAGGGCGCTGTACAGGCCCACCAGCGCGCCGGTCCCGGAGACCGCATCCGGTACGGTGCGCAACCCCAGGTGGGAGTAAGCCCGAAGTTGATTGGTCACGATCAGGGTCTCGTCCCCGAGGTTCGCGATGCGCCGGATCACGTGCTCGATGAGCGGCCTGCCGTTCAACTCGACAAACGCCTTATCACGCCCCATGCGGCTCGACGAGCCGCCGGCTTGGATGGCCGTCGTGATCATAGCTTCATTGTACCTTGATCTTGCCGCAGACGATCTTTACGCCCACCTGTCTCGGGCATACGGTCGGAAGTGATAGAATAGTATTGGGACGCGAAAATGACACTGGCGGACAAACTCGACCAATTAACCAGGGAAGGGGAACTCTACGAACGCATGCCGGACGAGGCGGTGCGCTGCTATGCATGTGGGCATCGCTGCCTGATTCGGGAAGGCAAACGGGGGATCTGCAAGGTACGTTTCAACCACGACGGCAAGCTGATGGTCCCCTGGGGATACGTTGGCGCCTTGCAGTGCGATCCGACCGAAAAGAAACCCTTCTATCATTTCCTTCCCGGCTCCGATACGCTGACCTTCGGCATGCTGGGCTGCGATTTCCACTGCAGCTTCTGCCAGAACTGGCTCAGTTCCCAAACGCTGCGCGATCCCGCCTCAGATCGCTCGGTGGGATTTATCCGCCGCGTGTCGGCGGAAGAGGTCGTACAACACGGCTTGAACATGGGCGCCAGCGTCGTCGGTTCCTCCTACAACGAGCCGCTGATTACCTCGGAATGGGCCGTGGAGATCTTCAAACTGGCCGTCGAAAAAGGCTTGAAATGCGTCTACGTTTCGAACGGAAACGCCACTCCCGAAGTGCTCGAGTATCTGCGTCCCTATTTGAGCGGCTACAAAATCGACCTGAAAACCATGCAGGACAAGCAGTATCGGCACCTGGGCGGCGTGCTGCAGCACGTACTCGACACGATCCAGATGGCGCACGACATGGGTTTTTGGGTCGAGGTGGTCACGCTGGTGATACCGGGTTTCAACGACAGCACCGATGAATTGATGGATGCGGCGCGCTGCATCGCTTCGGTTTCCGACGACATCCCCTGGCACGTGACGGCGTTTCACAAGGACTATCAAATGACCGGCGCCGACAACACGCCCGCCGACACATTGATCCGCGCCGCAGAAATCGGGAAAGAGGCCGGGCTGCACTACGTCTACGCGGGAAACCTGCCCGGAAGAATCGATCCCTACGAGGACACGGTCTGCCCGCAATGCGGCACACGCTTGATCGAACGCCTTGGATATCTCATCCTGGATTATCAAATCACGGACGACGGCCGCTGCCCGAATTGTGACGCCAAGATCGCCGGCGTGTGGCCCGATTCGGCCGATAAAGTTCGCCTGAGTTCACGTTCCGACCTTTTCTATCGCGGACCTCGGCGCGTGTAATCGACGAATATGGAATTCGACGAAAACAGCGTTAAACTGTTGATCAGCTACGATCCGCTGCCCGAGAGACGGGAGGCGTACCTGCGCTACGTGCGCGGGGAATTCGTACCCGCGCTCGAGCAGCTGGGTTTGGTTATGTGCGACGCCTGGTACACGGCATACGGCTCGCATCCGCTGCGGCTGGCGGGTTTTCTGGCCTCCGATCGCGACGCGTTGCAGCGAGTGCTCGAATCGGAAGATTTCCAAGACCTCGAGCGGCGCCTGCGGGAATTCGTGATCAACTACAAGCGTAAAATCGTGCCGCACCGCGCTACCTTCCAGTATTGATCTATCCGAAACGATCCGAGTAACCCAACGCAAAGGGAATTTGTCTCGCGCCTTATTGTGGAATATTTCACAATTTGGTGTATACTAGAAGCGCCCCGGCAGCACTTCACATCTCAGCTTCACCCCTCCCGCCCTGCAACGCAACCTGGCCGGGGCGCCCATTTAACCGGCTTGCCGGCCAGCGTACCGCTGCCGGCATTCTTTCAATCATTCGGTGTATGGAGCCAGCATTAAATTCACAGCACCACCTTCATCCAACGCCGCCCGTGAATGGGAAACAAAAAAACCTCCGGCTGTATCGCAAGCCGGAGGTTTATCTATTTGAATGATCATACGCCGCCACGAGAGTCGTTCCGCTCTATGCAGTGGGGTTTCCCTGCCTCAGCGCGCGAAGAAAGTGTGCTCGAAGAACTCGAGCGGACTCTTGATGACGTCGCATTCGAACAGACAGTAATGCGGCACCCAGAGAATCAGCGCCAGGACGCCAATGCCGATCGAAAGGCCGTAGAAGACCAGGGGATGATCCGCATACGCGCGCACGTCGGCGGCGGCGGGACTTTCGTCGGCCTCCTTCTTCCGCAGCGCGAACTCCCGCAAGGGCAGATTGACCGAGACTGCAACCATGGCGAAATTGAAACACGTGACCGTGAACCAGCGGCCATAGTCGTAGGCCGTGAAGTAGACCGGCAGCGAAAGCAGCAGCGGAATCAAGAAGTACTTGCGGAAGAAGACACCCGTGTAGCGCAGCGCCGACCGCGGGGAAAAGGACCCCGTAGACCGGGCGCGCAGGATGGCATACAGCGCCTGACGCACGAGATACCAGAGCGAAATACCCAACGTGGGCAGGATCAGCATCCACTCCTTCCAGTGCATGGCAACGATCATCCGCGTGATGCCGAAGGCCTGCCCCAACGACCAGGACATGGGAATGAACGATCCGGGAAGAGTCGATCCGCTGAGCCGCTCGCGCGGCAGGTTGCAGCTGCCTTCGCGAATCGCGCCGGCGGCCGCCCACTTGTCGCAGACGTCGAACAGCGTCTGGTGATCCGGCGTGCCGGAAAGGAAGACGGCGCCAAACGCCAAAAGCACCGGCAAGTAGAGCAGCCCGGTCCACAGGGCGGCCCGCTTGAAGTCGCGCGAGGCGTCCATGCGCAGGACCGACAGCGTGATCATCCCGTGCAGCGGAACGAAGAGCAGGAAATTTCCCTCGTGGACCAGGACGATCGCCGGGAGCAGGATCGCCGCGATGGGCAGCAAGCCGCGCACGTAGCGCCGCAGGTTCCCCTGCGGGAGCGAGGCGCCCTCCCCGAGCGGAAACGCCTTTTCGACGACGAGCAGGTGCAGCAGCAGCGTGAGGTAGCCCAGGATTTCCTTGCGCCCGATGGCGTTGTGGTCGTGCAGGTAGAAGAAGAACAGCGAGGGCAGGAAGAGCAGCCCGAACAGCGTCAGCGGATGAAGCGCTTTGCGGCAGCGCAGCAGCAGGCGCAGGTATCCGAGGGCGACGGCCAGGATCAGGATCCAGGAAAAGACCCCCACGAAGGCCAGCGGCGGGATCGAATCCGGCACCAGGTGCCAGATCTCCCCCGACAGCCCGCGGCGGATGAATCCCTGGGAATAGTCGATCAGCCAGTCGGTGTAGGCCCAGTAATTCAGGCTGGTCCCGGAGACGTCCTGGGGCAGCCAGAAGAGCACCTCGCGGAGCAGCATGGCGGCGAAGCCGGCCAGCAAGACGGAATTGACGATGGTGCGGGGGCGGGAAAACAGGGACTTGATCCGCGCGGTTGCGCTCATGTGTGGTCTCCCATGCGATGGCCGGGCGATGCGAACCAATCGCCCGGGCGGATTTGCATTTTTTAACCCCGATGCGGCATTTCGGCAAGTATAGCGAGGATTTTACGAGAGGCGATGCGAAATATCCGCCGCCGACGCCCGGCGAGACTCCCGGCAGATCCTGGCCGCAGATAATAGCGATCCCCGCTTCATTTAAATCAGAACTTGACGGTCCACTGCGAAAACCGTTAGTATATTGGGTAGTACCTGCACTCAAGGGGAGGATGGCCAGGCGCACACCGGCAACTTTTTCCAAGGTAATGGTGTTATACATTTTTAGATTGTAAAGACGGGGGATGTGTTGGCTGCTTCAACTACGTTGTCCTGCGCTCGATTGAAGAACACAGCCTCTTCGACCGTATCGATAAATTAAATACATAAAAGCGAGTTGCATTCGCATTTTGAGCACCAGGTCTTTACGTGCCACAGGTGCTCATACTCGATGCCTGACCGATCGAGTTATCCCTTGCCAGGGGGTGTAACAGCAATCACCATGAAAACAAAACGTCTTTGCCTTCCTTTATGTATCAGCACAATATATCTGATCTCCATCGCCGTCACTGTCGCCCGGGCCGATTACACCGGACCCCACCGGACGGTAACCACAACCGAATGGCGCCGGCGCGTGTGTCGTTATCGAGCGGTATATGACCCTCCGGGTTCCGGATCCTTTAGCTGCACCCTCAGGCTGTATCAAACGCCCGGATCGAGCTGCAATGCGGCAAACAGCACGGCGACTTACTTTAATCCAACATCCTGTGCGGGGTGGACCTTCAGTTGTACGGATGCCGGCATTAACTGCGATATTTCCTTTCGAGGTACCAGTCTCGATTCCTGTTCGCCCGGTTCCACAGGATGCAGGGAGATCACAAGCACAACGACCCTCGATCCAGCCACGGTAAGTGGGAACTTTACCTGTGGAACCGCGGGCAACAACGGCTGGTGTGTCGCCGGGGCGGCGATCTCCTTCAGCGCCGAAGAGCCGGTCCCTCCTTATGAAATCGAAACCATCGAGGGCTTATCAGGTGTATTCTGTGATCCTCCGGACAGCCCAACGGTATCATGCACCTGGTCCGGCGGCGGCGAAGGTGAACAGTCCTACACCTTCTGGGCACACAGCACCTACGGCGATACAAGCAACCAGGGATCAATAGCCTGGCGGTTGGACACGCTTCCACCGACGCCGGGAATTAACGTTTCCGGTGGGACACCGGGCAGCGGCGGCTGGCATCGCGGCGGGCCGTTGAACATCTCGGGCAGCGGGACAGACCATTCCCCTGGATCCGGCATCGCTTCTTCTGAGGTATCGATTGGCGGCGCTGCGTATGCCCCTTCCGCGGCGATCTCGGCCGAGGGATGGTATAGCGTCGACATACTGACAACGGACCGGGCCGGTCATAGCTCAAGCGACTCGGCCGGAGTGGGACTGGACAATACCCCACCCGTTCCGAATTTGGGAGCAACCGGAACCGCGGGATCAGGAGGATGGTACGTATCCTCCACCGTGACGGCGACCGAGTCCGGAACGGATGCGCTATCCGGAATCGGCTCACGCCAATTCCAAGCAGATGGAGGCGCGTGGCAGTCCGGTGCGAGTGCTAACGTAACCGGCGAAGGCGTACACACCGTGAATTGGCAAATCACGGATCTGGCCGGCAACAGTGCAGTTCAATCCCAGATCATCAACATCGATTCGGTCGAACCAGTATCCATGTTCGCATCTCCCCCCGAAGGGAGTACGATGACGACAAACGGGGTACTCCAGATGAGCGGCAGCAGTACCGACGCGACGTCGGGACTTAGCAGCGCACAAATCTCCTTGAACGGAGGGGAGACATGGATTGGATTGCCCCTGACGGGAGGAGTCTGGAACTATGCGTGGGACACGCGTACGGTTCCGAATGGAACGTATAACGTACTCGTGCGCGCCGCGGACAACGCTGGGAATCTCGAGACGACGGCACAGATCACGGTCGTCGTCGATAACGAGGGCCCGCGCGTAGACATCACGGAGCAGTGGATGATCTGGGAAACGGCATCCATGAGCGTTAAGGATGCAGGCATTGGCATCCGCAATGCGACGTTGGTCATTGACGGTGGTATTTACGGTGAGAGACAGTATCGCTGGAGCTCGGGAAACATCCCCAGCCGTTTTACCTGGGATCGGCGTTTTGGAGAAGTGCTGGCTCCGCCCGGAGAGTATCACGTTGTACTCACGGCGTGGGATCGACTGGGAAACAGCGGTTCAGATGCAGGAACCATCCTCATCCCTGAACCACCGACATCAACACCTACCCTCAAACCGACCAGCACCCCTGCACCCACAAAACAGCCTTCGAGGCACAAACGGGAACCCACACCGATACAGGTGGCGATCGGACCTGCTGATCCAGACCTCACGGCACCTCAAGTCGTAGAAATTCCGCTGCAACCAGCGCCTACCGCCTGGTGGCCTTTACTCGTGATTGTTGGTCTCGCAGGGGTTCTCGGAGTTGCGGGGATCTTCGATCCACGCCCCCCGGCATGGAGAAGATTGTCGGAAATTCGAAATCTAGCCCTGCTGGCCGAAAAATCCAGAAAGAAAAAAGAGGAGGACGACAAACCATGGACATAACGATTGGTATCGCGCTCGTATTACTCATGGCAATATTCATCATCATCGCAATTTATTATTTTCGCCGTCAAGCGGTCGCTCTCGAACAGGTAGCCGAAATCGAAGAGGAGCGTTACATGCGTCAAACCAAGCTCTGGCGCAAACAAGACGCTTCCCGGATCAGAATTGGAGAACCCCTATCGTGGTTTCAAAAACAAGTGCCGATTGCTCTAGGACTCGACGTCCAATTGTTGGAAGCGGGGCGAAAAAATGTCAGTCCACCAGTGTTGGAGTTTTTAGCGAGCAGCGGTCAACGTGTTCTTTTTTCGCCGCTCGATCTCCGCGCCATGAAAAAAGCTTTTGCCGGAAAGAAACCCAATGGGAAAGATCCCGCTTCGAAATTACTGAACATGCGAATCGAGACACCAATGCTGGGACGAAACACGAGGGGCATACAAAAAGGAAGTGTTTCCCTGCGTGATGATGAATACTTCGATATCTGGGCAGGTAATGCTGGAGAGAAATTAGGGATCAATTGGGGAGAACCCGAGAGGCTGTGGGTTTATTTGGTGCAAGCTTGATACTCACCCAAGTTCGTCGAAGGATTTTATCTTCTGTGGTTGGGAAAGGAATGTCCTCCTTCGTCTTCACTCACCGCTTCACGGTTCGTTCCGCTCAGGATGATTGGATTGGGGACGAGAGAGCCGCCAGTAGGTATGCAAAAAGCACGAAGCCATCCTCCCGTATCATCCTGAGCGGAGTGATTGATTACCTAAAATACCGCTATTCCTCTCATCCATCGTTATACGCATATTTTGCTCGAGTCGTACCAGGAATTCCGTCAGTGGACAGCCGCGACAAATCGCTTTTACCCCCTTCATAGGACAGAGCCCGCAGGTTTCTTCTGCTCCGTGACTGATAAATTCCCATGCCGGCTCTGCGATATCTGCGAGGTTTTCCATCTTGAGATCACATGCGGCACATGCCTGTTTCAGACTTTCTCGCACTTGACCCCAGTTGTCGATCCCTGATTCTCCCAACGAATCCTGATCCAACGCGGCTACTGCATGCGCCACACTTGGCGGGTCGCCTCTCCGAAGCAATTTATCTGCCCGGCCATTGTGATTCGATTCCTTTATATGCTCATTCCAACGTTTACAGGTCTTCATGATGGTCTTGATCGACGCTCTCCGCTGCGCCAGTTGGTCCGCCAGCGAAATCCGATCACTCTCATTCTCAATACTCATGAACGCATCCACCACTCGGCGATCGGACGGTAATCGCCTGCGGGCGATGTGATTCTGGATCGACTCGTCCAGATCAAGCAGCCGCAGCGTGTTGCTGATGGTTACGTTGGATATACCCAATTCTTTTGCAATCGTCAGCTGCGTCATCCCTTCGACGGCGTAGAGTTGATAGAACAATTTCGCTCGATCGATGGGGTTCTTGGGATAGTAATGTTCGGAGGTCCTTCCCATGATCAGCAGCTTATCCCTGCGGCTAAGACTGCGTATGACTTCGCATTTTAGCAGCGGTGCCTTCTCACCGAGAAGGCGAACTGCCGCGAGGCGGAAATTTCCATCAACGACCAGGAATTTCTCCTTGCCACCCGGTAAATTTCCGTCCGGCGTGACGAGCAAAGCTTGATCCACACCGCCGCCTGCCAGAATGGACTCGGCCAATTTCTGTAAGTCTTTCTTCGGATATAACCTTCTCGGATTATCCGGATCGTGATCCAATCGTTCATGAGTCACCCAAATAAACTCCGTCTTTCGCTCCACGCTTGCCTGCTCCCTTCGAGCCGTACCGATACACATCAGCTTTTCCGTTCGTTGTAAACAAAAATCAGGATATAGAAACTCCGCCCATTTCTACAAAATGGGCGGAGTTTCTCTTCCTGAGAGGCGGAAGAGACCGGCATCTGGCACGCGATCTCAAGAGTTGCCTCGTTTTGGAGCTTGAGCTGGCGTTTCATACCGTTTGATCTCTCCCCCTTTACCAGTGCCGGTCTCTTGCCAACCGCCTACTCAAGTCCCCCCGAGTACCTACCCAATTACCAACCCCGCCACCTGCTTCAGCCGCATCCGAATTCTTACCTGCTCCATCCTCGTACTTAAAAACCGGCTTCGACACTCCCCACTTTCTACCATCACAGATTCTCGGCCCAGATTATGTAGGCGATTTGCGATTTCCACGTCGATTCCGCACGGGCGTTGTCGATCGTTAAATTCTCGTGCCAGCCCACTCATACCCATTCGAATTCCGTTCCCGGCCGGAATCTGATTCACCTTCTGCTGCGATGCTTCTGCGTTATTCATGCGATTCACCTCCGAAAAACAATCTCATTCGCATCTGTTACCAATGTAGCACCCTTGTGTGAATCTGTACGGGACGCCAGCGTCACTCAGACGGGACATCCGCGTCCCGCGCGGATTGTTCTCTGAGGTAACGCCGCACACGGAATTTGTTCAGCGCCTTCTGGTGAGTGGAGTCTTGAGAATTTCGACTTCTTGCTTAACTCACTTTGCCTGTACAATATAAAAATTAAGAGGGACAGATAGATGTTTAAAAACCGAAAATCCACGACTCTCATCGCGCTCGCGTTGGTCCTCACGCTCCTACCGATTTCCGTAGGGGAAAGCCGCAAACGATCGACTACCGAACAGCAAACCATGTCACCCTACGATATCGCCGTGCTGCCGCTGGACCAAGTCCCAGAACCCAACATTGATGTCTATCGGCATTCATTCTCAGATTATGACAATCAATACGCATCGTCTGAAGTACTACGAGTACTCAAAGACCCACGGAAGATCCCCATCGAACGCTTCCTATATTACAAGCATCCAAGGGGGCAATTGCCAAGTCGAACCTTTCGAGATCCACACGACAGGTCAATCTATCAAGAGAGGATTCAACTCTCCGACCAAGTTGTCTCTTACCCGTATGCCGACCAGATCCTCGGTCGCTTTAAGGATGAGGCCCATAGTGCGATTGCTGTGTATGTGCGTACAGTAGGGGACGTAGACGAATATGAGAGCTACGCTGATGAGTACTCACCCACCGAATTAATGACCCGTAACCAACTAGATCCCTTCTATATCCGCGATCCCATATTGGATTACTGGATGGTTGAAATCTGGGATGAAGAACTTGGCGATTTAGTCAGTAGCTACCCAGACTGGATCCCTTGGAGCTATCTCGCTGTCTCCGATTCAGAAAGCGACCTCACTTTCCCTTGCATGCCTCAACAAGTCCTCAACCTGATGGAACCATACGAGAATCCCGACACGGGAGAAATGATCGACCCGGCCTCGTACCTTCCACCAAAACCATGGTATCTATCTCCCTCATGGGAGATCAATCAAGGTGAAGTGCGAGAGGGTTGGCTTCTCTGTCTCGCTCCCGACGTTCCGGTAGAGCAAATCGAATTGGTGAAACTGACTGGCGAAAATATCTATGATGGGTCATTTTCGAACAAAGTCGAAGACGTTGTCTGGATGCATCCTGATTCTAGACAAATGGGGGAATGGCATCTGCTTCCGGACATGGAAGTAGTCGCCTGGAACGGCCCCATCGTCGATACGCTTGCGGAATTCGAAACGCTCGACCTTCATGATGTGTATCGCGGCGACGTCTGGATATCGATAGCTTCCGCGTTTACGAATAACGCGCTGCCAGAATTAGAAGATGCCGCGTATTCCGGCCTGTCCCTCCAGCTCCACTTCGAAGGAATGGATGACATCCTCCAGACCTGGGAACATGTCGCACTAAGAGAATGGCTGACTTTGGAATTATGTTTTGACCGACAACTGTCGGAGTGCGTTAAAGCCAATCAACATTCCGAACCTGATGGGACGATGATCGAGGTTCCATATCATTGTCCGGAAGGGTCAATCGACTGTCCTGACACCAATCTTGTCGAGACAAGAGCTTATTTCAATTCGATTCTTGCTTATTCGCCCGGCGACTGGGTAGAAGTTTCCATCCTAGAAAAGCATCCAGAAGATTACATTGATGTATTCATCGTTGGATTGGAGAGTCGAACTGGTGTTGTACAAATCAATCGAGAAGTCCCGGGCCGTATTCTCGCATGGCATCTGGAACCCCAATTGATCAAAATCCCTGTGCTTACTACTCATGACATCTGTGAGGAAGTGGATATTGATTGTATTCCGGAAGACGCCCTGTTTTTAACCAGCACTGGTGAGCTAGAATATTCACCTCCAGTACTTGACGGTCCAATACCCATTATTCCCTTCGGCACATCCGCAAATGGGATCCGGATATTAAATTCATACACTTCTGATGATCCTGTTCTCGTGACTAGCTGGTTAAATGATCTCGACATGAGATTAGTGGAATCCGATTCCGCCACTTCAGATTATGAATGGCTAATCATTGATGTTGAAGTGCAAGGCTTCTCAGATTATCTCTTTCTATATACTAGAGTGGATGATGGCACTCTTGTATCGGAAGGTGGTGGTGGGGAGATTTTTTGTCCGAATAATGGCCCATATTTTGCGATCATTAATTCATGGGTTAACAATTTTCGCAGTGGAGTTTCCAATCATGGAGTATTTGAATCAATCTCTTATGATACACAAATCGATGATCTCGTATTGATTATCGATTCCGAAGTAATGGGAGGAGGACCGGCTTTCAAGATAACTGGATTAGGCGATTGAAATGACTAAGCAAGATAACGCTCATATCAAATCCAGTTACTAAAATTTTTTCTGTCATGGTACAACCAACAACGGTTGAGCCTGAATGACCACGATGTCATATTGATCGCTGTACCTGTATCCACTACCTACCGGCACTAAGACTGTGTCTGCTTGAATTACGTACTGCCCTTCAGCAACAGGCATCCACCAAAAATCGGAGTCTTTGAGACCGTATTTCTCACCACAGGTCCCGATACTGGGCTTACATAAGGGAACCCAATCTTTCTTGATCTTATATATGTATTTACAGAAAATTGGCTCGGGCCACCGCTCCCATTCGATCTCTTCATAATCGTCATAATAATCCCAGGAACAATCCCACACCTTTTCTTTTCTTTCTTCAAACTTATCGTGCTGGTCCCAAATTACCCTCGCCTCGACGCTTGCGTGTGTGACGATCCGTATCCGGAACGCTGGTGATCCGTTTTCGAATCCAATCCCATCAACTGACGCACTCTCACTAACTGCGCCGATAATCGATGGGTTGACCATCACATTTTCAATATTCCAATCCAAATATCGATCATCATGAGGTGTATATGCAGTGAAATTATTAGAAAGGAGGATCTCTTTAAAATCATCACACACATTTGCCAATGAGGGTGATTTATCTTGATCTTCTGTTTGCCATCCACCCCACTCATCAGGTATTGACAGTAAACTATTTTGGTTATCTAAATATCCAGCTACACAAGCGTCTTCGAACTTCGAACTGGCACTAGATCTTGACTTCGCATTTTCACTATCGATTACCAATTGGGTTTGATCTCCAATTTCTACGCCTACATTCCCCATGATCAATTCATACTCACTGCTTTGGACTACAGCAGGTTTCACACGCATCTGGACACGAACATTAATTAATCGGTTACGAACGCCATTTTCTATCCATTCGTAATACGGAACGATAGCTGAATCCGCATACCCAAAAGAGGCTTGATCCCAAGTCACTAAAAAGAAAGATGGGACTCCAACAATACTTAGTTCAGGTACTTTCTTCACGATTTTCGGAACAGGTATGTTAATGAAGGCCACATTTCCATTCGCCAATCCATTGAGTTCACTTGGCCCCACGCAACCGACTCCATCCGGCGTGGAATATGTTCGGACTTCAAAGTCGTAGGAACAAGGGTTTTGTATCAACCTTCGCGGCACAAGATATGAATTACCTTGATTTTCGGCGTTTGCTTTGTTGAAGACCAAGCTAAGTGCGATCAGAAAGATACAGAAAATGGACAATCGCTTCAACACTTTCATCTGAACCCCCGTATTCCTATTGAAAAAAAACGCCTCGAGCATGCGATCTCCGTTCATTATAGACCATCCACCCATCGCCAGGCGGGACGCGGGCGTCCCGCCAAACGTGGAAAACGTCCTGCTTGTGAAGCATCTTTAAGGTGCCTGCTTGCTATCTCGCCCTCGCCCAGTGCGGTATCTTTCGAAAAGGCCACACCGTGCTTAAACACAAAAATGCCGTCTTTCCTCTAGTCCATACAGGAAGTTCCTTGTAAAAGAATCCATCGCGGCGCCTCGGGAGTTATTTCTCGATTTCGATCCAGGACTGTTGAAATTGAGCGAAGGCTCGGCGTACGGGGGGATTCCCGTACGCCGAGTTTCAAGCCCTGCCGGCTAGCTCAATTCCAGCTTCGAGTTACGTATCTGGATCGCCAGCCATACCGACAGCATCCCGAACACGACCTTGTAGATCGGCTCGATCCGCTCGACCAGATCGGGGCGCTGCAGCAACGCATCTGCCCCCAGCACCAGCCCCAGCGCCAGAAGCGCCCCGGCCGCATAGCGCACCCACGCCCTCGCTTTCTCGTCCCAACCCGGGATGAGTCGAAACAGCGTGTCGACGAGTACGCTGGCGATCAATACGGCCCCCGATCCCATACTGATCCAGCGTAGAAACTGGTCGATGCCCAGAGCCACACCGGCATCGGCCATTCCGCTGGCGATCGCCATCAGCGCGGAGGCGATCAGGCTCTTGACGACGTTCTTTTGTGTAGACATCCCTTTACTCCTTTTCCGTTGGCCAGGCGCAAAAGCGCCGTCCCCCGCTTGCGGGGACGGCGCTTTGCATCTAGAATCAACCCGTCACTAATGTGGATGCATTCTTCCTTCGGGAAGGATGCATCTCACATTTAACCGGAACGAGCGGCCAAAAATGGCCGCTCGCTTTGCTGTCCCGAGCCGAAATCCGGGAAGCGTGATGGAACAGCCCGACTCACGCGCCCGCTATCCCGTAAAGACCTGCCCTGCCGGCGGGAAAACTCCGGTAGGGTGGAAATCCGGCGGAGACTGGCGCGCCGGATCTGCGCTGCCTCGCCGGGAATCGTCGCGTTGAGGGCGTTGTTGAAAGTCGCTGCTCGACCGCAGGACGTGAGAAAGAACCCGTGGCTCGATTGCGTGTCTCGCGGGGTTTTAAAGATCGCTAAAATTCACCAGGGGGATTAAATGCAAGACCGCCCACGAGCGGACGCACGGCAGTGCCCCGCTGGTGGGCGGTGTTTTAAATCATATTCCGTTGTGAAAGAAAGAGTGCCTCATCCTATCGCACGAGAGGCACCCGGTCAAATCCTCGATATGGATCAGCCAATGCATTCCAACAACCAGGCGCTTTCCGGAAAACGCTGTGGAGCGGGGCATTCATCAATGGGGACGAGATCACGAAGATCGCCGTGGCGCAGGTACGGGCGATGTGGATGTTCCACACCACCACCATTCGCAGGAGAGCTTTCACATCCGGATCGTGCGGTCGGCGTTTCTTCTGCCCATTGCAGCCCGATATCCGGGAACGCAGCTCCAGTGTGGCAGCTGCAGCCGAGAAAATGAGGCGGCTTTTCCTCCGCTTCGTTGTTTGCCAAGTTGAAGAGCCGCCGTACGAACCCGGCAATCTGCTGCGGAGTTTGCGTAGAAATAAGCCCCGGCGGCAAGCCGGGGCTTTTTTTCGTCCATCACGCATGCCGGGCCAATGATGCTCGATACCTCCGGGTGGATGTAGGGCACGTCGCGCTTCTCATACTCTATGAATCAAGCAAGTCCCGATTGAGTCGGTAGACATTTCCCTGTCCATCGACGCCCCATACGGTGCCGTCGCCACCCACCGAAAGCGACTTGAGCCTACGTTCGCCGGGTAACGGCTGCCAGGTTTCCCCGTCCCAGCGCACGATCCGGCTTTCGGTGTCAATTCCCCAAATTTCTTTGGCGTTGCCCACGGATATATGGGACAATTGTCCTTCGACGGGAGCAATGGAATTCGAATCTTTAAACCACTTTAAGACCCGATTGTACTCAATCAGCATAACCGTGCCATCGCTTCCGACCGAGAGGTCCTCAAATTTTTGTTCGCTTGCGTGCTGCAGCCAATCGTTTTTTTGCCATTGAAAGGCATCACCGGGAGGATTAATTCCCCAAATGTGGGCCTCGCTCCCGACCGAAATCTGCTTCAATGTACAGCTCCCCTGGGGATCAAGTTTCTTCAAGACCATGGGCATCTGCAGCCAGTGGTCAATGTCCCAACGATAAATCGTTCCATTTGCCATGACTCCCCAGGTAGTTCCATCTGCGCCCACCGAGACATCGACCAAGTTACCTATGATCGGGTCCCACTTATTATTCTTGCTGTTCCACTTATGAATCGTTTGATTCGCCGCGACTCCCCAAACGTGCTGATGGCTGCCGACCGAGATCTGCGCTAATTTTCCCGGCATCAGCGTCCAGATTTTTTCCATCTCGATATTCTTTATATCTTCGATGGGGCCAGATGGCATTTCATGGGATTCCATTGGGCTTTTGGCGATTTCCCCGATTTCTTCGCTGAGCGCTTTCTTGATCTCGCTTAATTTCTTCTCCGTAATCTCATCCAGATCCCCTTGCAGGGTAAACGTATATTCCAACTCTTCGATATGGGACAACGCTTTTACTATTTCATTACAAATCTCTTCATTTGATTCTAAGTCGACCCTGATGGCTTTTGGATATCCGGGAAATTCGTCGACCACATCATAAACCTTGGTTTCAGCTTTATAGGCGACGGGCGCACCACTTTCAGGAGCGACTTCCGTAGGAAAATTCAATGCAGCTTCGATGATTTGATCGTCCCGAATCTTTGGCAACGCACTTGTGCCGCCCCGGATGTAAAGCTTGCAAGTGATTTCAACGTTTGAGTCGATCTTTTCGAGTTCCTTCTTGAACTCGCTTTCCGCT
>Ga0315554_1001193_pt1 | contig 15365 bp, 12 predicted proteins | sample SalMarSW160370MG_FD_202114 | JGI IMG/M metagenome (GOLD analysis project Ga0315554, IMG submission 202114) | Salt marsh sediment microbial communities from the Plum Island Ecosystem LTER, Massachusetts, United States - Salt Marsh Sediment SW1603-70 ... | reverse complement strand
TTGATGACCAAAAAGGCCCGTGGTATCCGTATGCGCGCCCCGTTAATGATCGAGCCGACCGTATTGGTGGTCGCCTCTTCGTACACCCGGATCGGCATGGATATTTCACGGCCGTCGATATTGACCATTTTCTTGACGATGTAGTCGACGAAAATCGAATCCTCGGCTGTCACCGTCACGTTGATGACGTCCTTATCCGGAAGAGACACCTCCGAATGCGACGTCGGCAGTTCCACCGTCTTCTTCTCCGGCGGTTTAAACTGCGTGGTCGTCATGTAAAAAATCAGCAGAAGAAAGGCGATATCCACCATCGGCGTCATGTCGATACGGATGGAGAGCCGCCGTTTCTTTTTGATCTTCATTTACTTCGCCCCCTCTTTGGCCTTGATGAGCTGCAACACTTCATACGTGGCCTCGTCGGTGGTGTAGTTGAAGGAGTCGACCTTGTTGACAAAAAAGTTATAGAAGAAAATACCCAGAATACCGGAGGTGAGACCGCCGGCCGTGTTCACCAGCGCCTCCGAAATACCGGTCGCCAACTGGGTCGCGTCGATGACGCCGCCGGCAGCGTGACCGGTGGCCGCAAAGGCGCGGATCATGCCGATGGTCGTTCCCAGAAGACCGACCATGGTGGCGATGGACGCGATCGTCGACATGGCGATCAGGTTGCGTTCCAGAAGCGGTCCCTCGAGGGCGTTGGCCTCTTCGATCGCCGCCTGAGTGGCCGCCAGCTTCTTTTCGGCCTCAAGGCCCGAATCGTCCTTCACACTCATGTAGCGCTCAATACCCGCCCGCAACACATTGGCGGTAGTGCCGCGCTGTTTGTCGCAGGCAGCCAGCGCCGACTCAAAGTCATTGTTTTGCAAATGGTTGATCAGATTCTTGAAAAACACCTGGACTGAGCTTTTGCCCTTGGCCACACGGAGCGACAAAAACCGTTCCACGACGAAGGCCAAAAGCATAAGCAAAATGGCGATAAGAACCACAACCAACGGACCACCCTGATAGATGGAATGGGGCAATGTGCCCTCTTCGGTGTTCTTGAGAACGATTCCCCACACGGTATACCCGATGACAAAGGAAATCAGAGCGTTCAAGGATACAAAAATTGTCTGTTTCACCGCGAATACTCCTCCACTCTATGTGAATTTGCTTTTCTCTGCACGTTAAATCTCTTTTCCCTTCAGCGCTGTAATCAAAAACGATATCAGCACCAGATAAATCCCGATGGACAATAATCCAATAAACGTCACGATGCCGTACGATGAACCGACCTGTTTCAGCATGCCCGTTGAATCGAAGCCATAAGGGGCCCCGACGAAGGACAGGATAAACATGGCGATCCAGAGAAAAACCGGTATCCAGTTGTACCGGAGCCATTTTTTCAATTTCAAAACATATTCATTGGGGTCTTTACCCTTGAGGCCGTACAAGGCGTACAGGTTCACCACGGCCAGCACCGGGAGGCAGATATAGAAAAGCAGCATGAATATGCCGGTGATTATCAGTACCGGCCCGCTGGAAAACACCATAGGCAGGTAATCACCGAGCTTTGCTATCGCGCCGATGCCGGTCATGGAGTAATTGTCGTTGACGATACCCCGGCTGGCCAATTCGCTGGCGCCCGGCTCTTTCGGTCCGAAGAGCGACACATTGGCCAAAATCGTGTTGGTATCGGCCAGGATACTATCGACCGCGGCCTGCCGCTGCTCTTCGGTGGTGCGCCGGGACGGCTTGGCCGCTTTATCCGCCGCCGCCTGTATGTTGTCGCGCCGGGCCGCAACCAGAGAATCGTTCTTCTGCGCAACGCTCATGATGTCCGGAACGGATGCCAGGGCGTCATCGGCGCCGTATTTGAACGTTTCTTCTTTGGTCTTGGCGTCGTACGCATAGTAGGCGACGACATTACGCTGCAGGTCATCGGTCAGGCGCAGGGAATCGGGATCATAGGTATCGACGAATAGGACACGGACCTCCGAAGACACCGCCGGTGCGCTTTCTTCGGGAGCGTTCCCGCCGGCGCCGCCCGTCGTATCCGCGGCCGCAGCCGCCATACCGGTATCGGCCGAGTCCGGCGCCGCCGCTGCGGCTGGAATCGCCGAGGTATCGGCGGCCCCCGGCATGGCTGCGGGCTCCTGCATACCGCTGGTGTCGCCCATCGCCGCCGGCGCCGCTTCACCGCCACTTTCACCGCCGGCCGGCTTCGCCGCATGCGACAAAGCCCGATCCTGCTTTTCCTTCAGGGCGGTCGCGACATACCCGATCAAACGCTGTTCCTGCGCCGACGCATGCATAACTTGCACACCGTCGACCGTACCGATCTGTGCATAGGAAATCGGGATACTCCCCGAATACCAGGGGAGAAACAGCGCCACGATCATGACCACCGCCGCCGCGGTCAAAAATCCCTTTTCGACGCCGGAAATGCGCGATTCCATGAGGGTGCACCGCTCGCGCACCCGTTCCTGCCCGCGAGCCATCCGCTCGCGGACCCGCTGAATCAGCGACTTCCGCTCCTCCTCGGATTTGAAGATATCGCCGGCCTTGCCGGGAAATACGTCAAAACCGATATATTTGAATCGTTTATCGGAATACTGAAACGACTGATTCTTGTTCTCACCGTCTGCCATAAACTCTCCCGTTCAGCTCCCGTCCGTCCCAGGGCTGAGATTAATACTCAAACTCGGTCTGTTTGGATCCCTCTTGCGCGTCTTTGTTGCCGGGATCACATTTCAGAACCTTCTGGTACCACTCGTAAGCGTTTTTATAATAAGGCTTCGCTTCGTCTTTTTTATCCTTCTCCGCCAAACCCGCCGCCTGCAGATGATAGGCCTGAGCCATGTATAGCATAACATCGGCGGCGCTGCAGTTGTTCAAGCCTTTTGCCTTGTAACAGGCCAGGGTGCGCGAAAAGTACCCGACCGCTTTCAGGTAATCCGGCGGGCAGATTCCGCCGAAATAGGCGAATCCGAGGCTTTTCAGGGCATCGCAATTGGTCGAATCCATTTCCAGCCACTTCTTCGTCCACTTGACGCCGTTTTCGCAATCTTCCAGTCGGTTGAGATAGGTATCCGAAAGCAGGGCGAAGGCCCGTGCTTGCGTCGAATCCAGCTCCGCGACCTTCTCGAAATATTGCACGGCCAACTCGTAATTTTCCAGACTGTAGGCGCAGCCGCCGGCATTGAGATAGACGTTCCAGGCGTCAGGCCCCAACTCGATACGTTTCTGGTAATATTTCAGCGCCGTTTCGTAATCTTTCAACTGATGATAGGCGACGGCCGCATCGAGGGCATAGCGGGGATCGTTGGGATTCAAATCGTACGCCTTGACATAATATATGGCGGCATTCTCCCAGTCGTCCATCGCCCGGTAGGCGTTGCCGATGCGGTTGTACGTATCCGCGTCCTCCACCCCCGGCGTCCATTGCGGATCCTGCTCTTTCATCCATTCGAGATGCTTCAGCAGCATATCGATGCCCTTCTGGTATTCTTGGAGAGCGATATAGCCCCGGCCCAGATAGAGATAGATTCCTTTCGGGACGTCGCCCTGGGCCAGAACGTACTCGAACGCCGAATCCGCCTCGGGAAAACCGCCCAGGTTGAAATACGACCGGCCGATATTGAAAAAGACCTCGGTGATGGTGGAATCGTGAGTGATGCCAAGATACTTGCGGTAGGACCCGATGGCTTCCTTGAATCGCTGTTCCTTGGTGTCCCGGTTGGACGCCGACAGCCCGGCCAGCGTGTATAACCGGCCGATCTCCCGCCAGGCTCCGGCGTACATGCTGTCGCGGGTCAACACCGTCCGCAACTGATCCAGGGCATCGTTATATTGTCCCTGGGCAACATAAGCCCGGGCCAGGCGGAAGTATACATCAAGGTAGGTGGTGTCCATCTGGATGACCTTGTTGTATTCGCTGATCGCCAAAGGATAGAGCTTGGCGAAATAATTGGCGTCGCCCAGATTGGCGTGAAATTCGGATTTGTCGGGATTGAGCGTGATCGCCTTGCGAAACTGGAGGTCAGCGTCGCTGTATTTTTCCTGTTTTATCAGCAGTAAGCCCATGCCGTTGTGAAAAAGCGCCTTCTCGTGGTTTTTGGTCTTTTTCAACCCCTTGCTGAAGTCCTTTTCGGCTGCCTTCAAATCCTCTTTTTCAAGGAATACCAAGCCGCGATAATACAGCGCCTCGTACAGACTCGACTTCTTATCCAGCGCCGTATCGAATTGTTCCAGCGCCTTGTCGAACTGACCACGGACGTAGAAGATCTCGCCGCGAAGCAGATAGAGCGGGGCATAGTAGGGATCGATTCCCAGCGACGCCTTGATCTGCTGCAGCGTCGCCGTGGTGTCGTGACGGTCCATGGCATCGGTAATCTCGGGCGCCAACTTATAATTGAATTGGAACGCCTGTGCCGAGGTCGCCGTAATCGCCGTCAGCGCCGCCGCCAGGCCCAGGAGTATCAAGAGCTTGGAACAAGTTTTCATTTTTCGAGTCACGCCTTTCACCTCAAATCAAACCAAGAATCCTATAATACGATAAACGACGGGGTTGTCAAGCGGTTTTTGGTGGTCGTCATCCATCATCCCCGCCGTCGGGCATCTCGCCAAATCCGCCCTCCCGACGCCGCCGTTCCCGCTTTATCGCCAGGACGCTCTGCGCCATCCGAAGGGCGAAGTAGAAGGTCACAAAGAGCACGATCAGCACCCGGTATTGATTCGACAACCGCTCCGGGTATACGAACACGATCACCAAGCCGCCGATGAACACGATCAAGGCCGTCGCCATGTTGACTGCAATCTGTATGGTCATTTTCATCATCCATTATATTATACACTTACCCGGCCTGATTCTTCCGCAGGGCGGCGCCCGCTCACCATATTTACAAACATAGCGAACAAAATCCATGCCGCCGGGCGACTTGAAACGGGCACTATATCATATTGTATCACAATTACTTACATCGACGCTAAGATCGACGACCGATCGTTGGCGCCGAAACCCTCGTTATTTGTCCGAAAATTTGTAGCTGTCAGATAACATACGGAATTACAATAACTTACATTTCGCATAATCTGCGCTACCGGGACAACCATTCGGGGATATATACGATTTTTGACGTTCTGACGAACTCGAATCTGATCTTGCCGGTATATTCCGTCGGCTGTCCCCGCGTATCGATGGCCGGATACCACAGTAGAATTCGCGCCGCTTTGGCGGCCGGCTGCCGCACGCTTTCGACGGTTCGGGTGACGCGAGCCCCCGTGACCTTTCCCCCCGTGTCTATATCAACCGTCACGTCCGAGAATCCGGTATTGTTGTTGCCGAGCTTGGGCGACTGAAGATACTCACCGGCGGGGCGGCGCGGGATCGGAAAGAGAAAAATATCATTCTCATTATAATAGTAAGTCATAAAATACCGGGACGCGACGGAGGTCTCGGTCGTGTCCGACTGATCGAGGGGCGAAAAGGGATAATCGATATTATCGAAAATTCTGAAGGTCACCAGAAAATCGGTCGCAAACGGCTCTCCCTGCAGTCGCGCCGGCGTGTATTCGGCGTGCATCAGCGCCATCTGCACCTGATGCCACATTTGATCCTGGCCCGCGACCGGGTAGGCGATATCCAGAAGGCGGCCCTCGGTGTCGAGAGACACCTGGGCGGTGATGGTCCAATAACGCAATTCCTCCGGCTCAACGCGGATTTCGTAATAGATGGGCAACAGCGCCACGATTCGGGGCGGTTCGACGCCGTTGACGGCAAAAAACTCTTCGAGAAGAACCGAATCGGTGGTCAATTCCGCAGAAATCGGAAACGATATGCTTACCGTCCACCCGGCGGGCGTTTTGGCGGAATACTTCACGGTGACGGGAATCGATAGCGGCGCGGACAGGCCTCTTCCCGGCGTGAATGCAAAATGGAGGGATTCAAGGTCGGTCTTGACGGGATCGATATACGCCGCCGAGTCGGCGGGGAAGGTAACTTTTCGGGTCGCACCGGATGAATCGACCGTCAGCCACGTCCGAACGACGGCGGGGTAACGAACCTGGCCGATCCTGAGCGTCATGGGGCTTTCGGGGGGATTGTCGGGATAGGGGACGGCCAGCCCCAGATAGCGGACTACGCCGGGCGGCGACACATCCTGCGCTTGCGCCGGGGATATGGCGACGATACCGAATAAGAGACCTATCAGGGCAACCAAACGCATATATTTCTTATACACCGATTCGAACCTGACGCCGCGCCATCGGACAGGATGTCGTCAGGATATGGACCATACCGCACCAGTCCGGCGGCCCGGATCAGTACGACAAGACTTCATCGACCGCGGCCAGGATTTTGTCGTTATTGGGCAGACAGATGGTGTCGCCGTCAACCCCGTAGGCCACGCGGCTGTCGATGGCCGTCACGACCTTGACGGGCGCTTCCATATATCCGATGGTGTCGCTGCCGGTGATGACGCCGGCGATGGTCGGCCCGGCGCCGCCCATGAAGCGGTCTTCGGTGAGGACGATAATGCGGCCGCATTCCTCGGCCGTTTGCCGGATCGTCTCCTCGTCCAGCGGCCGTACAGTGCGCAAATCGACCACGCGCATCCCGATCCCCTTTTCCTCCTTGAGAATCTCCGCGACTTTGCGGGCCATATGCACCGTGGCGCCGTAGGTGATGATGGCAATGTCGGAGTTCTCCGGATTATAGACGTTGGCCTTGCCGAAGGGGATCAGGACATCAATAGGGGGATATTCGGTTTCGACCGGGACGCCTTCCCAATCGCGGCGATTGTACAAGGCCACCGATTCGCAGAACAATACCGGATCATTACAGGCGAAGGCCGTCCGCAGCAGCGCCGCCGCGTCGTAGGCGTTCGACGGCACCACGACGTGCAGGCCGGGGATATTGATAAACGTACCGACATTCCCCTCGCTGTGCCAGAAGGCGCCCGCGCCCTGCTTGTATCCGCCGTACGAACAGCGGATCACCATTTGAGCCGTCCACTGGCCGTTGGACCGCTGGTGCATGGTGCATATGCGGTCTTTGAGAATTTGGTACGCCGGGGACATATAGTCTATGAATTGTATTTCCGGCAGGGGCCGCCGTCCCTGGTAGACATGTCCGATGGCGCGGGCCAGGATACCGGCTTCGTCCAGCGGCGTGTTGTGGCAGCGATCATTGCCGAAATTGCGCTGGAGATTTTTGGTGACGAGGAAAACGCCGCCCTTGCCCTTCAGTCCTTCCATTTTTTCCGGATGATGCAATATTTCGCCCGAGAAGTCGGCCACGTCCTCGCCGAACAGGACAGCATCGGCGGTGAGTTCGAGTAGTTCGAAGAGGGTGTAGTTGATAGCCGTGCGTATGGTCATGGGGCCCAGGGTTTCCGGCAGGTCCGGCTTGGGGAAATATTTTTTCTTGTTCCACTCTTTGAATTTCTTCTCGCGGTTGACCTTGGCGAAATCACGCAGGCCGTCCCATCGTTTGCTGATATCCTTGAAGGTGCAACTCAGGACTTTGGATAGGATGCTTTCTTTGGTCTTGGGATGGAAATCCTTGACAGCCTTCTCCGACGCCTCGGCGACCCGGTTGTCAATGTCGTCCCACATCTCCCCGATCTGCTTGGGGGTCATGATCCCGTCTTTGATGAAGGTCAGCCCGGTCTTGAGAGTGCAGTCGTTTTCGATATGCCATTTCTGCTTGTCGGGATCCATGTAGAACGACTGATCGTCCGATCCCGAATGCGACTCCTCGCGGGTGACGCGGATGTTGGCCAGCACCGGGCCGGCCCCGGAGCGGGCGTAGGCGATCATCTCTTTGACGACTTTGAGCGATTCCTTGATATCGGTGCCGTCGAATCGGAAAATTTTCAGGCCGTGGCGTTGAAACCCTTCGAATGGCGTCGTGGGATCGCCCTCGGGAAATTGTTCCTCGACCGAGACGGAGATAGCCCAGCCGCAGTTGTAGATGGCATAGACGACCGGCGCTTTATCGAAAACCGAGTAGAACACGGCCCGGCCGAATTCGGGCGACGACGTCGAGCCTTCGCCGATGGCGCAGTAGACGACGGCGTCCTTGGGATATCTCCCGCCGGGATAGACGGCAAACTTGGAGATCGGCGTGTGATGGGCAATGGCGCTACCCAGTCCCGACGCTTCCAGCGCATGCGACCCGGTCGGGGACGCCTGCGGCAGAATCTCCAGGTCGGGGTAGGCGGAATGCGACGGCTGGATCATGCCGCCGACGGCATGCCCGCGCACGTCGCCGATGGCTTCCTTCATCTTTTCGCCTAGAAGCTCATCGAGGATACCCGCCTTCCGCCCGCGATGGATATCGAAGCCCTTGTTGCGATAATAGCCCGTGAAGGGGTCCTTCGGTCGCAGCCAATGGACGGCTACGCAATCGATCATCTCCTTGCCGCCGCAGCCGATGAAAAAGCGGCAATATCCCTTGCGAAGCAGGAGTTTTTCCTCGCGCTCGATCCGGCGGGCGAGGAGCATCGAATGATACATATCGCGCAATTCGCCCGGTTTGAGACCGTGGTATGCCTTGAGAGGTTTATCGCCCTTGACGGCCGGACCTTTTTTGCCTTTGTAGCTGCGAAGTTTATCCGTTAACGCGACAATTTCCACAATTCCCTCCTTCAGGAGTAATCGCCGACGATCAGGTTCGAATTAAACGGCTAAAGGTACGAACTTTCCCGGCCCGGTTCAACCCATTTTTTGTATCCGGGTCCGGTCCGAAACCGGTCGCATTTCGCACCATGTACGCACGAATTCGTCCATTATTGGATCGTTTTCTCTCCATTGGTGACGCGGCCGGGGTTTTCGTACCCGAAACCTAATTATTAGTTGACATATAAGACCATTATCACTATACTATAAGTGAGCAAGGGATTTCACACGCAACAGGGCCTGAACAGCCGCTCACGATAACAGCAGTGCACATGTACCAGAGGAGGGCGGTATGCGCAGAGGAGCATGGTCGGCTGCCGTCATTGGAGCCGCATCTCTGATGGCTGTTATCCCCACCTCAATATTCGCCCAATCACCCCAACCCTCACCTCCAATCTTCAAAGCCGTGATGGTGGATACGATCTGCGCCGACGTCAACTATGACGGCGCGATCAATATCGGCGACGCCAAATTTTTGATCGACGGGGTCTTTAAATGCGGACCAACTCCCCAGCCGTATTGTATCGGCGATCTCAACGGTGACGGTGTGTACAATATCGCCGATGCGATCTATTTGATCAATCATATCTTCCGGGGCGGTCCCCCGCCGGAACCGTGCTGCGTCGATGCTGTCGACCGGACCACCATCCAGAGGCTCGTTAAATGCGGCGGTTGACATTCGCCGAACACAAGACCCGATCTTAATCATTCATAACACTCTGAAGGGAGGGTTTTATGAAAAGGACTATATCTGCAGCCACCTTCTTCGTGTTACTGGTACTCTCTTCACCGCTATTGGCGCAGGCGCAGGCGGTCGTTTCCACGACGCCGGGCCAGAACGCGCTGAATGTTCCGGGGCAATCAGTTATGACGCACCGTCGCGGACGGCCGTATTCGATCCCGATACGGATTTTCGCGCCGGCGATAACATTTCCGTTAGATTGACGACGGCAATACAATCATCGGGCGAAGTTCCCCTCGATGAGGCCTATGAATGGTTGTTTGTCGTGGCGGTAGGGAACGGGTCGGCGGAATTCGCGACCCCGCCGCCCTTATATTCGACCGGGGGCGATGCGCTTTGGCTTTGCGCCGCCGATTTTGACCGCGACGGCGACCTCGATATCGCTTCGGCCAATTACCAGACCATCACCAATCCACAGGATTCGACAATAGCTGTGCTCTCGAACGACGGCGCGGGCGTTTTTTCGATAAGTGCAACGTACGCGACGGAAATCAGCCCGTCATGGATATGCGCCGACGATTTCAACGGCGACGGATACCCCGATCTGGCGGTATCGGGAGCGATGCTCGAGGTGCACCTCAACAACGGCGACGGCACCTTTGCCGATCATGACACCTATCCGTTGAATACCGGCACGTTGTGTGTATGTCCGATTGATGTCGATGGCGACGGCGCCTCCGACATTGTTGCTACCGGCCTCACTCATGGATACATATTCCTCAATGACGGCGATGGCAAGTTCACGTATCAAGGGGAATTGGGGGAAGGCGGAGCCAGAATCAAGGCGGCCGATTTCAGCGGTGACGGCCTTCCCGACCTGGCCCTGATTTCTCCGGATCCGGCCAATACTCCGGCTTATCTGCGTATACTCGTGAATAATGGCTCCGGGGGATTCTCGCAAATCTATGAGTACGCCATCGGCTCATATTCATGGGGATCCGACACGGGTGATATCGACGGCGACGGTGATGTCGATATCATCGCGGGAAGAATCATCGAGGGTGATGTCGCCATCTTCAGAAACGCCGGCAATGGCACCATGGGTGTGCCGACTACTTTCAACGATTATCCAATGAACGCTCCGGCCCATATAGAGCTGGCCGACTTTGACAACGACGGTGATCTCGATCTGGCGATGACCAACAATAATATCAAATCCCGTTCAGGCGGAAATCCGGTGGTCTATTGGAATACCGGGGATGGGACTTTTTCCGGATACTGGTGGTACGGTACTGTCGGCGGCATGCCGCCGCTCATCTCCGGCGACATGAATAACGACGGCGGAATCGATCTCGTGGTGTTCAATGACCCCGGGTGGATAGGAATAAGCGTCTTCCTGAACGGCCAATATGTATGCGTCGACAGCGATAACGACGGCTATGGCGATCCCGGCCATCCCGACAACACCTGCCCCGACGACAACTGTCCGAGCATTTATAATCCGGATCAAGCTGACTTTGATGGCGACGGTCTCGGCGATGTCTGCGACGACGATGACGACGACGATGGAACTTCGGACATTATCGACAACTGCCAATTCGCGTATAATCCCAGCCGGAACGATTGGGACGGCGACGGCGTAGGCGACGCCTGCCAGTACCTCTGCGGCGACGCGAATATCGACGGTATCATTAACGTCGCCGATGTGGTGGAGATGATAAATATTATCTTCAGATGGCATGACCCGCAGGGGCCGGAGTGCCTTCACGACGCAAATTGCGATATGGCCTTCAATGTCGGCGACCCCGTTTACCTGATCAATCACATTTTCAAGGGCGGCCCCCCGCCTTGTGGATCGTGCTGTCAATTCTAATATGGGAATTTGCGCAACAGACAAGCCGGCCTGAGGCCGGCTTTTTTGTGGGGGAAATTTATGCTTTACGGAAATATATCATCCCTTTCGCGGAAGGCGATGGGAGCGCCGCCATTCCGTGGGCTAAATCGGTCGGCAATGATGTCTGTCATTCACGTACTTTTCCGACCCTTCTCTGTGCGCTAAAACATGGCCGCAATCGCGGCAAAACGATCCTTACGCAGGGATTTCATGACGTCGTCGATAGGACAGGTTTTGCAGCCGAGGTCAACGTGTGTGGTAAGAATGCGAGAGAGATTCGCATCGAACAGCGAAGCGTACTTTTGTGCGAAATGCTTTTTTGCGTAAAGATTGGCACCTCTCAGGACCTCGCAGTCCTCGCAGACTGGCATCCGGTGGATTTCCGCCAGCCGCGCGGCGACTTTTTCGGCAATTGGTTTTCTGCCCACTTCTCCCCTCCGATTCCATTCGGATGTGATAGATAACTCTCTATACCTGTTACGAAAATCGCCCGGTAGTATCAACTACAAAATTGAGGTCGGCCCAAAAAACACCGATTTCTAACGCGGTCCCAACAAAGGCGGACCGCCCGCGTCCTAACGGACGATATCACCCAGCCGGTGCCAGCGCACGCGCTGGAAAAAATGCACGATATTGTAGAAGACCGATCGCGGCAGCGACGATAAATCCGCCAGCTTGATCTGCGGCGCCTGGGTGTCCGGTTCCCAGGACCAGTGTATCATCATCGCCTCGCCCAAAACCAGATCCAGAGGCACCGTGCCCCAGAACCGGGAATCGTAGCTGTTGTCGCGGTTGTCTCCCATTACGAAAATATTGTTCGGCGGCACCCGGAATTTTTCGAAATTGTCCCGGTGATCCATCCCCGGCGGATGGATATTGGGATCGGTGAATTTCGAATGGGTTGGATTGGGAAACGGAACCCCGTCGACATAGAGTACCTTGTTGATGATCTCCACCGTCTGGCCCTCGGTCGCCACGCAGCGCTTGATATAGTTGGTGGTACGATCGATGGGTACCTTGAAAATCACGACGTCCCCCTGCTTGGGCTGTCTGATGGCCGGCAGACGCCATCCGACCACCGGAATACGGGCGCCGTAGACGAATTTATTGGCCAGCAGGAAATCTCCCACCAGCAAGGTATCTTCCATCGAGGACGACGGAATCTTATAGGCCTCGACGATGGAGGTTTTTATCAAAAACGCCAGAACGAGGGCGATGCCCAGCGATTTAACGTACTCAAGAATGCCGGATGACGGTTTCTTAGCCAACTTTCCTCCGATCCCTGTTCGCAATCACAAACGTCGATCTCTTAATATATTTTGTTATACGGCGTTTCGCTCCCCGGGATTTCCTTATTTGGGCTTTCCGGCCAAAAATCCCATCGGCCCGTACCGCCGCGAATCCTTTTACCCGGTGATAAATCGGACAATATCGTTATAGGTCACCACCACTATCACCAGGATTAAAAAGGCCAGGCCGATCTGTTGCGCAATCATCCGGTGATTCATCGACATCGGCGAACCCTTGATTTTCTCCACGACCAGAAACAGCAGATGCCCGCCATCGAGCACCGGTATCGGAAGCACGTTCAATATCGCCAGATTCACCGACAGGAACGACATGAATACCAGCAGCGCTCCGAATCCGAGCTGCGCCTGCTGACCGGCCGCCTGCGCGATAAAAACCGGTCCGCCGATCATTTTGGCCGAGACTTTCATCGTGACCAGATCCCAGACGAATTTGGCAATCATCTTGACAAACGTCAGGGTCCTTCCGAACCCCATGCCGGCAGCCGTGAAAAATCCGAGACGTTTGAATGTCCCCTTCTCCCCGACGCCGATCATGCCCACGGCGATTTTATCGCCTTTGGCGTTATAGGTCGTCTCTCTCATGGTGGTCACCGTGGCCGACATGTTCTCGCCGTCACGCTGCCAGTCGATCGTAACCGGTTCCTCGACCCGCTTGGAAATCACTTTTCCCATATCTGCGAAACTATGCACCGCGGTTCCGTCGACGGCTAGGATGATGTCGCCCTCCTGCAGACCCGCCTTCATGGCCGGGCTGTCGGGGGAAACCTGTCCGATTACGGCATGGTCGGGATCGGTGATAAATTCACCCTGAATGAAGAAAATCCCCCAGAGAATAAGCCAGGCCAGGATGAAATTCATAAACGGCCCGGCAAACACCACCGCCGTCCGCACCCGAACCGGCTTGGACATGAACTCATGCGGCGCGCCGGTGACCTCTTCGTCGGGATTTTCCCCGGCCATCTTGACAAAACCGCCCAAGGGAATGGCGCCGATGCAGTATTCGGTATCGCCGAATTTTTTCTTGAAAATAAACGGCGGGAAACCGAGCGAAAATTTCTCCACGAATATCCCCGACCATTTGGCTACGATAAAATGCCCGAGTTCGTGGAAAAATATCAGAATGCCCAGTACGAAAATCGTCGCTAAAATCGTCGTCATCTATTTTTTCCCAATTTCTTCTGTCGCCAGACGCCGCGCCTCGCGGTCGCTGTCAAGGATATCGTCGAGACTCGGGTCGGCAATCACATTATGAGTAACTAAGATTTTTCCGGTTAGTTCCGTTATTTGGGTAAACCGGATTTTCCCCTGCAGAAAACGTTCAACCGCCACCTCGTTGGCGGCATTGAGCACCGCCGGGGCCGTGCCCCCCCGCTCCGCCGCCATCCGGGCCAGTTGCAGGGCCGGGAAGCGGACTTCGTCCGGTTCCGAGAAGGTCAATTGCCCGACCGAGGCCAGATCGATCTGCCCGTTAGTCGACGGCTGGCGGTCAGGCCAGAAAAGGGCATAGGCGATCGGCAGCTTCATATCGGGGAAGGACATTTGCGCAATAATGGAACTGTCCACGAATTCCACCATGGAATGTACAATCGACTGGGGATGAATCACGATCCCGATTTTGTCCGGCGGCACCGAAAACAGCCAGACGGCCTCGATCAATTCGAGGCCTTTGTTCATCATCGTCGCCGAGTCGATAGTGATTTTGCGGCCCATCGTCCAGGTCGGATGCGCCAGAGCTTCATCCGGAGTGATATCGGCGAAGGTCATGGCATCGCGATCCCGGAACGGCCCGCCCGAAGCGGTCAGGATTATCCGTTTGACCTCCGTCTTGCGGCCGGCGTTAAGGCATTGCCAGATGGCCGAATGTTCGGAATCAACCGGCAGAATTTTGGCCCCGGTCGCAGCCGATTCTTTCTCGAAGAGCGGCCCGCCGGCAACCAGCGATTCCTTGTTGGCCAGCGCCAGATACTTTCCCGCCCGGACTGTTTCCAGCGAGGCCAGGAGCCCGGCCGCCCCAACCAGGGCATTGAGAACGATGTTGTTGTCATGCAGCGAGGCGGCGGCTTTCAGTCCCTCCTGCCCATGCATGATCTGCAGGCCGGGCAGGGGATCGATTTTCTTCAACGAAGCCGCCTCCACCTCCGAAAGTACGACCGCCAGACGCGGCCGGAACCGCCGAATTTGGTCGGCCAGCAGATCGACGTTGCGTCCGGCGCTAAGGGCGATAACGTCGAATTTACCCGGATGGGAAACGACGACATCCAGTGCCGACTTGCCAATCGAACCGGTGGAACCGAGGATGGTCAGCTTTTTGGCGTTCATTTTCCTCTTTGCTCAAAATGCATAAAGAAACGCGGCTGATCCAATCTGGCTCAAGATGGAACCGGAATCAAGTTTAATTTCCGGAGCCGACGCGCGAGGCCTATTATTAATCCCGCCTAATCCTGATACGAGGTGATGCCGGAAAGTGTGTCATCAAGATGCCGTATCGTCCTCGTCCGAAACATATGCCCGGATGATGCGCACCGGATCGACCGGCAGCGATTTCTCGTTGTTCATGGCTGGATTTCCCTTGACCGGAACGTCCCCGATTTTCCGGGCAACATCCAGCCCGTCGATCACCTGCCCAAAGATAGTATATCGTCCATCTAGGCTGGGCAGCTGCGTGAGACAAATATAGAACTGACACGATGCCGAATTGCGATCGTGCCCGCGCGCCATGGCCACCGTCCCCGGCAGATGCTTGAGATTGGAGAACTCCCCCTGCAAAATATACCCCGCCGACCCAGTCCCGTCGCCGATCGGGTCGCCACCCTGAATC
>Ga0315554_1001189_pt1 | contig 15385 bp, 13 predicted proteins | sample SalMarSW160370MG_FD_202114 | JGI IMG/M metagenome (GOLD analysis project Ga0315554, IMG submission 202114) | Salt marsh sediment microbial communities from the Plum Island Ecosystem LTER, Massachusetts, United States - Salt Marsh Sediment SW1603-70 ... | reverse complement strand
CGGATGCGCTGGCCAGCGGGAGGTACGTAGTGAAATGGCTGCCCAGCCCGGGCGTGCTGTCGAGTTCGAGACGCCCGCCGTGAGCGATGATCACCTCGCGCGCGATGCTCAGGCCCAGGCCCATCCCTTGGGGGAAGCGGCGGCCTGCCTGGCTCCGGTATAAGGGCATAAAGACCTGCTCCTGTTCGTCGGCCGCGATCCCCGGGCCGGTATCCTTGACCCGGATCCAGATCTCGTTGTCCTTCACCCCGGCCTCGATCGAGACCTGGCCTCCGGACGGCGTATATTTGATCGCGTTGCTGAGCAGGTTTCCCAGCGCCTGGCCCAGTCGGTCGGGGTCTGCTTTCAGCGCAGGCAAGTCTGGCGCGATTGCGCTCTGCCAGTGCAGCCCCTTGGCCTGGGCTGCTTCGCGCCATGGACCGAGCAACGTGACCAGCCACTGCTCGGTGGCGATTGGCCGCTGGTCCAGCTCGAGCGTGCCCAGTACCTGGTCGTGAAGTCCAGCCAGATCGTCGAGCAGGCGGCGCAAGCGCTGCGTTTCGCCCTCTATCCCGCTGAGCAGCTCGCGGCGCAACGCGTCATCGCGGTCCGCACCGCTGAGCAGGGCCTGGATGGCTGAACTCAAGGCGCCGAGTGGACGCCCCAGCTCGTGCACGAGGTTGGCCAGCAACTTGCGCCGCGCCTGCTCCATGTCCCGCAACTGCTGTACCAACGCACTCACCGACCGCGCCAGTCCCTGAATCTCGGTCGGGCCGCGCTCGACGACGAGGACAGAGCGCTCCCCACGGGTCAGCTCGTCGACTGCCCGGGTCAACTGCCGCAAGGGCCGCTCGAGATCGAGCGCCAGGACCCAACCCACGAGCGCACCGAGTAGCAGTCCTGCCGCGAGGATCCCGGCAATCAGGTAACGAAGGCGCGCGAACCGCTCATAGACAGTGGTGAGCTGGTGGCTCAGACGTACGATGCCGAGGACCCGCCCCTCCGTATCCACGACCGGTACGAGGGCGTCCACAACCTCGCGCTGCGCGCGCCGGCTGTACGTGGCGTGTACGCTTGTCTGGCCAGCGAGTGCCTCCTCCAGGCCAGCGAGGGTTTCGCCGGAACCAGCAAGCTGTGAGAGCTGGCTGGCTAGTTCTGTGTCCGTAGGATCGCTCGAAGCCAGTAGGCGACCGCTGCTGTCAAGAAGCATTACGCGCGCTTCTACTCTGGAATGGATGAGTGTGACCAGGTCGCGCGCGCTCCCCGGATCGGTCCAGGCATCCTCCCAGCGTGCGGCAATCTCGGCTGCGAGAAGCGCCTGTCCCTGCAGCTCGCTGGACAGGCTTACAAGCAAGACTTGCCGCTCCAGAACGTACATCAGGGCTAGGCCCATGAGGGGTACCATCACCAGCAGCGGAAGTACGTGGCTCAAGATAAAGCGAGTGCGCAACGCTTTGAGCATCAGGCTTCCTTCGGATTCTTGTCCGCCTTCGGATTCCCATCCGCCTTCGGATTCCCATCCGCCGGCGGATAGGAATCCGAAGGCTCCAGCTTGTACCCCACACCACGCACGGTGACGATGCGGCGCGGGTTGTGAGGATCCTTCTCCAGCTTTTCGCGAAGCCAGCGGATGTGCACGTACACGACCTGCGGTTCTCCCTCGTATCCGGCTCCCCAGATGCGGTCCAGCAGCGCATCGACCGAGATCACCTCGCCTGGGCGGAGGGCCAGGGCATGGAGTAGATCGAATTCGCGGGGGGGCAGCTCGATCGGACGTCCTGCGAGCGTGACCGTGTGCGCTGCAGGATCCAGCACCAGGTCGCCCGCGGCCACGGGCACCGGGGATGTGTTCGGCTGGCGTGGGGGCATCTCCGACCGGCGGAGCACGGCCTTGATCCGCGCGAGCAGCACGTCGAGGTCGAATGGCTTGGTTACATAATCGTCGGCGCCCAGCTCCAGGCCAAGTACCTCGTCCAATTCACGTCGCCGTGCGGTCAAAAAGATGATCGGCGCACTCACGCGATCGCGGAAATGGCGGAGCGCATCCAGACCATCCATGCCGGGCAATCCAATATCGAGCAGGATCAACTGCGGAGGATCCCTCACTGCCAACATGAGTGCATCCTCCGCGCTGGCTGCCGCGCTGGCACGGTAACCAGCGTGTTCCAGGTTGAAGGACAGGCTACGACGCAAGAGCGCGTCGTCATCTACTAGCAGGATGTGCGTAGCCACCTCATCTCTCCTCCGGGTTTCCATCCGCCAGATGGGAATCCGCCGGATGGAAATCCGCATCCTCTCGTGCGCCGTGCGGACACACCTAGGATACCACAACTCTTCCCCAGGTTCAAACAGGACTTTGACACGACTTGAAAAAAAACCCAGAGGGGTGTAAGCTATGCGCTTGGATTCTTGTCCGCTGTGCAGAGTCTGAGATCGGGTCATTACCAGAGGGGTTACCGTGCCTTAAGGTTGCCTTAAGGTTGCCTTGAAGCAACCTTAAGGATCGCGCTCAAGCGTCTATGGTATCGTTATGATGGCGGGAAATGGGCTTCGCCGCGGTGCGGCAAAGCAGGATACCACGAGCGTACGTTGTAGAGCCAGAAGGGGAGAGTTGTTTGAACGAAGAGGCGATAGAAGAGATACGCGAGGTCGAAGAGCAGGCGGAAGAGATCTATGCCGACGCCGTCAAGCGGGCGGAGGAACTTCCAGCCGAAGCCGAGCGTGAGGCCCAGAAGCTGATCGATCAAGCGCGTGCGGATGCCCAAGCAGAAGCCGAGCAGATAGTGGCCTCTGCCCAGGCGGAAGAAGAGTGCACGCGTATCGTGTCTCAGGCAAAAGAAGAGGCGGAGCGCTTGGAGGCAGCGGCGATGAGTCGCCTCGACCGGGCCGTAGGGTACGTCCTCGACCAGTTGGTAGGCAAGGAATAGGCACCGTGGGCAGCCAAGGCGTTTCGGGCTATGCTGCAGTGCATGCCCGGGTGCGTGCCATGCACGCAAACATGCTCGCCGCGCCGACGTGGGAGTTGCTGTGTGAGGCATCGGACCTCCAGGCACTGATCGAGGTTCTCAAAGAGACCGTATACGCCCCTTATCTAAAGGCCGTGGAGAGCACCCAGTTGACTTCGCGGCGCACGGTCTACCAGGTCAAAGGTCATCTGGCCGATATCAGCGTAACAACCATCAGCCTGGTACCCGAGCACGCGCGACCACTTCTGACTCAGCTCTATCGGCTATTTGAGGTCGACAACCTGAAGGCGGTCTTGCGCGGGATCGCCGCCAGTGCGCCGTGGGACGAGGTGCGCTATGTGCTGTTCCCTATGGAATCCTTTACCGTACTACCTGCCCAGGATATGGTAGAGGGAGGGAGCATTAGCCTGGCGGTCGATCTGCTGCGTGGCACGCCTTATTATGATACCCTCTCGCATGCCATGGAGCGCTATACTGCCGAACAGAGCCTCTTTCCCTTGGAAGTGGCCCTCGACCTGACCTATTGGCGCACCCTGTGGCGCGACGCCACGCGGCTGTCTGGCAGAGACCGGGAACGCGCAATGAACCTCATTGGCCCGCTGGTCGATATGAATAACCTGATGTGGGCGATCCGCTATCGGACGTACCACCATCTTTCGGAAGAAGAGATCATCAACTATACGCTGCCGTTTGGGTATCGCGTACACGACCGGGACATCCGTGCTATCGCCGCCGGTGCGGACTTGACCCAGGTCGTTGGACAGGTCTATCCGGAGCTGGTCGAGCGGGGGGCGCTGTCCGCGAGCCTGAGCAGCGATCTGGCACAGCTCGAGCGGCGGCTGCAGCAACGTATCGTAGAGCGCAGCCGCGCTGCGTTCCTTGGCTACCCGTTTCACGTTGGCATCCCGGTTGCCTATGTACTCCTGAATCGGGCCGAGATCCAGGACTTGACCGTGCTGATCGAAGCCAAGGCTGCGGGGATGCCGAGTCAGGAGTTTCGACCTTACCTGGTGATAGGATGTGGATCTGAAGAATGACATATCCGTCATTGGTGCCGCCGGATTCTCGTCCGTGCTGTCTCGCTATAGCAATTGGCACTGACGTCGCCGGATACCGGATCCCCGTCTGCTAGGAGTCTTTATGTTCTACCCACAAGCTATGGATGAGGTACAGATCATCATCCCCGAGCAGTACGCCCTGCCCGTGACCTGCGCCCTCGCGGAGCAGGGCGTCTTTCAACAGGTCGATGCCAGCTACCTGACTGCCGAGACCGCATCGACCGATGAGGAGCTGTGGCGAGATCGCGCGGCCGCCTGCGCCGCACTCGAGCGCAGGACCCTCGCCCTGATGCAGGCACTGGACGTGGAGGAAGGGGAGCCGGTTGGGGCGGAATGTACGACCCTCATCGACATCGACGGCGTCCGCTCTCGCGTAGAGCGCCTGGAAGCAGAGGTCCAGGGTATCATCGGGGAACTGACCGACGCGCAAAAGAGGTTGGAGCAGTTGCAAGGCTACGTCCGTGAGCTCGATCCTCTCGTTGGGCTCGACGTTGACATTGGTGGTCTTCGCAACCCGCGGTACGTCTTTTCTATCATCGGCGTGATGCCTGCAGACAATGTCGAGCGCCTGCAAACCAGCCTGCAGCGCGTGCCGTTTACGCTCTTGACGCTGCGCCGGGACAGCCGCCAGGCGATCGTCTGGCTCTTTGGCATGCAGCGCGATGCAGATATCCTGGAGCGGGCGGCGAAAAGCGCGTACCTCAATCCATTGAGCTTGCCCGACGCTTACAGGGGTACGCCATCCGAAGCGATCGAGGCGATCCAGCAGCAGATCGGGCAGACCGAGCAAGAGATCACCGAGCAGAGGGCCGAGATTACCGAGCTGCACGAGATCGAAAAGGAGCAGCTCCAGGAGCTGCTGTGGCACGTTCGCGCCAGCCGGCTGCTCACCGATGCAGTCGCCCACTTTGGCCGGCTCCGCTATACCTACGTCGTCCTGGGTTGGATGCCGAGGGGCCGTATCTCTGTCTTGAGGCGGGAGCTGGACCAGATCTCAGACGAGATTCTGATCGAGGTCAACCCCTTGCAGCGCGGTACCACGCGCTCGGATGTCCCCGTAGCGCTCAGCAATCCCGGGTTCCTTCGGCCTTTCCAGCAGCTTGTCACTGTTTATGGACGCCCGCGCTATGAGGAGTTTGACCCCACGCTCCTGATCGCGCTGACCTTTCCGTTGCTCTTTGGGGCGATGTTCGGCGACGTGGGACACGGGCTGGTACTCGCCTTGCTTGGGGGTTTGGTTGCCAGTCGCAAGATCCGCGCCCTGCGCAGCATGGCTAACCTGGGCGTGGTCCTCGCCATCTCGGGCGTGATGGCCATGGTATTCGGTGTCCTGTACGGAAGCGTTTTCGGGCTGGAGGATGTGATTCCCGCCCTCTGGCTCCACCCGCTAACGAGCATTCTACAGATCCTGATCACGACTATCATTGCCGGCGTGGTCCTGCTCAGCATTGCCTTTATCCTGGGTATCGTCAACGCCTGGGTGGCCCGCGATTGGGGAGGGCTGTTGTTTGGCCACACCGGGTTTGCCGGCGCGTTCCTCTACTGGTCACTGCTCGGCCTGGCCGCAGAGCTGCTCCTGCGCCAACGGGTAGTTCCGCTGGGGCTCTTGATCGCAGTCGCCGCGCTCACCGGCATCGCCGTCATGTTCTCAGATGTACTGGAGCGCCTGGTGGCCGGGCAGCGGCCGCTGGTCGAGGGAGGCGTCGCAAACTATACCATCCAGGCGGTCTTTGTAATGGCCGAGGTGCTGATCAGCTTGCTCAGCAACAGCCTTTCCTACGTGCGTGTCGGCGCCTTTGCGGTGGCGCACGGTGGGCTGAGCGCTGTGGTCTTTATCCTGGCTGATATTGCCAGCCCAGCCCACGGTATAGTCTATTGGGTCGTTGTCATCGCCGGCAGCTTGTTCGTGATCGGCTTTGAGGGGCTGATCGTGGCGATCCAGACACTTCGTCTGGAGTACTATGAGTTCTTTGGCAAGTTTTTTGCCGGCGGTGGAGCGGACTATCGGCCGTTCCAACTGCCGACCGATGCGGGTGCGTAGCAGGATGGCCCGCTAACTCTAGTCAATCCACAACTGAAGGAGAAGTAAGAATGATCCCGCTTGCAAGTGTGATCTTGACCAGCCTGGTGCCGATGGGCGTGGCGATCTATTTCGTCGTTCGCCATTATCGGCGTGCCTCAACGACCGCTGCACGTACGCTCGTCGGCGGTGTGGCGGGTTTTAACATCGTGCTGGCGTTACTGATACTGGGCTTTGGCGTCGTATGGCTCTCATCGCCGCCTCGCGCGATGGCCGCTGGCGCGCCCAACCAGGTTGTGGACGGATCCCCGTCCGCGGTTACTCTCAACCAGGCCACCCAGGCGGCTCCTGACCAGGCGCTGGCTGACGCTATCTCCACCGGCCTGGCAGCCATTGGGGCGGGGCTCTCTGTGGGCGGCGCCGCGATCGGCGCTGGCGTGGCCGTCGGCGGTACAGGCGCGGCTGCGGTGGGTACGATCGCCGAGAAGCCAGAAACGCTCGGTCGTTCTCTGATCTTTGTCGGCCTGGCAGAAGGAATCGCCATCTATGGCTTGATCATCTCGTTCCTGGTTCTATACCGGTAGGGCAGCCATGGAAATGCTGGTGGTCGGTCCCCCGGAGGCCGTGCAGGGGTTTGCCTTGGTCGGCGTACACGGTAAGGCGGTCCGCACGCGAGACCAGGTCAACGCGGCGCTCGACGAGGCACTGCACACGCCCAACGTCGGCATCGTGCTGGTTACCCAGGACGTCGCCGCGCTGATCGAAGAACGGATGGAGCAGCTCAAGCTGCGCAGCACGGTCCCCTTGATCGTCGAGATCCCCGGTCCGGGCGGGGTCCGAGAAGACCGTCCTCCGCTCAGCGAGCTCATCCGGCGTGCGATTGGGGTTCGGATCTAGCAGGGATCGGTTTCCGGACCACGGTCGGATTCCTATCCACCGTGAGCCAAGGCCGGACATTGCGGCATTCGTGTATGATACTAGACAGGAATTGGCAGTCGAACGATGAAATCAGTAGAAGAGAGAATGCAGCTCCTTTCGCGTGCAGTGCTGAATGACGCACACGCCGAGGCCGAGCAAGTTCTGGAAGCTGCCCAGGCCAGGGCCGATGCGATCCGGGAACGTGCTCAGGAGCAGGCTCAAGCCGAGCGCGAGGAGATCCTGGAGCGAGCGAAAAGGGAAGCCGAGCGGGTGCGCAGCGGATGCGTGGCTTCGGCCCAGCTCGAGGCACGCAAGCTCGGCCTGGAGCGCCGTGAGAAGCTACTCGACCAGGTCTTTGATGCGGTCCGGCAGCGGCTGCCCACTATACAGCAATGGACAGACTATGACCAGATCGTGCGCGAGTTGACCCGCGAGGCCGTCGGGCGCCTCGGCTCAGATGCAGTCCGCATCCGTGCGGACGAGCGCGCACTCAGGGCGCTCGCCGATGGCACCCTGGTCGAGCTCTCCGAAGAGCTGGGCGTTCAGCTCCGGCTGGAGAAACTGAGCGATGGTCGTACAGGCATCGTTGCAGAGACGATCGATGGACATCGGCGGTACGACAATACGCTGCAGGCTCGCCTGGACCGGTGGCAAGACGCGCTGCGCGCTCCTGTGTACCGCTTGTTGATGGGAGAGTCGCTATGAGCCAGGTCGGCAACGTGACGTGGATCAATGGCCCGGTCGTTCATGTCCGCGGCTCACAGCAGGTAAGCATGCTCGAACTGGTCGAGGTCGGCGAGGAGCACCTGGTAGGCGAGATCATTGGCCTCGAGGGCGAGATGATGACCGTCCAGGTCTACGAAGAGACGTCGGGCATGCGGCCCGGCGCCCCGGTGTTTGGTACCGGCCTGCCCCTCTCGGTGGAGTTGGGGCCTGGCCTGCTGCGCAGCATCTTTGACGGCATCCAGCGGCCGCTGCCGGTCATGGAGATGCGAAGCGGCTCATTCATCAGGCGCGGCGTGCGCCTCACCCCGCTCTACCGCAAAGATCGCTGGCATTTCACCCCGCAGGTCGAAGCGGGCGCCCAAGTGGGGGGAGGGAGCATCCTGGGCGTCGTGCCCGAGACAGAGGTGATCGAGCATCGCGTGATGGTCCCGCCGTATGTCCAGGGGACACTCACCTGGGTCGCTCCCGAAGGCGAATACACCATCGATGAGCCGATCGCTCGCTTGGGCTCGGATGGCCGGGAACGCGAGCTGACGATGCTGCAGCGCTGGTCCGTGCGCAGGGCGCGTCCCTATCGGCAGCGTGAGGAGCAGGACCAACTGCTGATCACCGGGCAACGCGTGCTCGACACGTTCTTCCCCCTGGCCAAGGGGGGCGCAGCGGCGATCCCGGGCGGTTTCGGCGCCGGCAAGACCATTGCCCAGCACCAGATCGCCAAGTGGTCTGACGCCCAGGTCGTCGTCTATATCGGCTGTGGCGAGCGCGGCAACGAGATGACCGAGGTGCTGCAAGAGTTTCCAGAGCTGGTCGACCCGCGCAGCGGGCGTCCGCTGCTGGAGCGTACGGTGCTCATTGCCAACACCTCCAATATGCCGGTTGCAGCCCGCGAGGCCAGCATTTACACCGGGATCACCATCGCCGAATACTACCGCGATATGGGCTACCATGTGGCCTTGATGGCCGACTCGACCTCTCGTTGGGCCGAGGCGCTGCGCGAGATCTCGGGCCGCCTCGAAGAGATGCCCGCCGAGGAGGGATATCCGGCCTACCTGGCCGCTCGCCTGGCCGAGTTCTACGAGCGCGCGGGCTATGTCGAAACGCTGAACGGCCGGCGCGGCTCGGTCAGCGTCATCGGCGCTGTCTCTCCACCGGGCGGCGACTTTTCCGAGCCAGTCACCCAGCATACCATGCGTTTCATCCGTTGTTTCTGGGCCCTCGACAAGTCATTGGCCTCGGCACGCCACTTTCCTTCTGTCAACTGGCTCGACAGCTACAGCGAGTACCTGGACGACGTCTCGGACTGGTGGCACGAACATACGGGTGAGGACTGGCGTGCCAAGCGCGCCCAGGCCATGGAGATCCTCAACGAGGAAAGCCACCTCGAGCAGATCGTCAAGCTTGTCGGCCCCGACGCTTTGCCGGACGAGCAGCGGCTCGTCCTCGAGACAGCGCGCCTGCTGCGCGAGGGGTTCCTGCAGCAGAACGCCCTCGACGACATAGACACCTTCTGCCCGGTCGAGAAGCAGATCCAGATGCTCGACCTCATCCTGCACTTTCACCAGCGTGCGGAACACATCATTGAGCGCGGGGCGCTGATCGTCGTGATCCACGATCTGCCAATCGTCAACCGGTTGATCCGCATGAAGACGGACGTCCCGAACGATGAACTAGGCGAGCTAGACCAGATCCGCCAGGAGCTGGACGAGCAAATGGATCGCTTGGAGGAGGAATACAGATGAGCGAGCGCTCTGAGAACGCTAGGCTCCTCCCTGACGAGGATCTGCGACAGCCTGGCATCCGCTCACGCGGCGGACAGGAGGCGATCGGCGTCGCCCGGATCGAGGGCCCAATCCTGGTCATCCGGAACATCGGAGGGATCGGTTACGACGAGGTCGTCGAGATCACAGATGCACAGGGACGTGTGCGGCGCGGTCGCGTGTTGGAGGTAGGCGAAACAACCGCCGTGGTCGAGGTCTTTGCCGGCACCACCGGGCTCTCCATTGCGGGCACGCACGTTCGCTTTACGGGACAGCCGCTGCGCATCCCGGTCGCGGAAGAGATGCTCGGGCGCATCTTTGACGGCCTGGGGGCCCCGATGGACGGCGGCCCACAGCCGCTCGCCGACCACTATGCCGACGTCAATGGGCAGCCGATCAACCCCTCGGCGCGCGTCTATCCGCGCGACTATATCCAGACCGGCATCTCTTCCATCGACGCGATGAACACGCTGGTCATGGGACAGAAACTACCCGTCTTTTCAGGGAGTGGACTGCCCCACGACCGGCTCGCCGCGCAGATCGTCCGCCAGGCTACGCTTGGCGCCCCGGCAGGTGAGCGGCCCTCCCGGTCGGAGCAGTTTGCGCTTGTCTTTGTCGCCATGGGCGCCAAGCACGACGTGGCCGCCTACTTTCGCGATTCATTCGCCGAAAGTGGCGCGCTCAACCGCACGGCGATGTTCCTCAACCTGGCAGACGACCCGCCTGTAGAGCGCCTAGTCACGCCGCGCGTGGCCCTCACGCTGGCCGAATACCTGGCCTTTGAGCGCGAGATGCACGTGCTCGTCGTACTGACAGACATGACAAACTACTGCGAGGCGCTGCGCCAGATTTCCAACATTCGCGGCGAGGTACCCAGCCGCAAGGGATACCCGGGCTACCTGTACAGCGACCTGGCGGCGCTCTATGAGCGCACAGGCCGGATCAAAACCAGCCAGGGCTCGATCACGCAGATCCCGATGCTGACCATGCCCAACGACGACATCACCCATCCAGTGCCCGACCTGACCGGCTATATCACCGAAGGGCAGATCGTGCTCAGCCGCGACCTGGCACAGAAAGACATCTATCCTCCGGTCGCCGTTCTTCCCAGCCTGTCGCGGCTGATGAAGGATGGCATCGGGGCAGGTCTCACCCGCGCCGACCACAGCCACCTGTCCGCACAGCTCTATGCCTCTTATGCACACGTGCAGGATGTGCGTTCGCTTGCCTCCGTGATCGGCGAGGAGGAGCTTTCGACGACTGACCGGCGCTATCTAGAGTTCGGCGAAGCGTTCGAGGAGAGGTTCATCCGGCAGGGACCCACCGAGGAACGTCTGATCGGGAACACGCTGACGCTCGGCTGGCAGCTGCTCTCTATGTTACCCAAGGAGGAGCTGACGCGCGTTAGCGAGGACGAGATCGAGCAGTACTATGGGGAGTGACCGATGCCCCAGATGAAGGTCTCACCGACACGGAGCAACCTGATCCGCACAAAGCAAGCACTCGCGTTTGCACAGGAGGGCTACGAGATCCTGGACAAGAAGCGTGAGGTGCTGACCAGCGAGCTGGTGCATATGGCGCACGATGCAGAACGACTGGAGCGGCAGGTGTGGGACCTGCTGGAAGCTGCCTACCGTGCCCTGGAGCAGGCCAAGCTGACCATGGGCGAGGAACACCTGGAATGGGCAGCCCTCGCCGTGAACAAGACCGTCGAGGTAGAGGTCAGGAGCCGGGGGATCATGGGCGTACCTATTCCCAGCGTCTCGGCGCATGGCCACCCCCCAGAGATGCCCTACAGCCTGGGCGATACGGCGGTGACGCTGGACAAGGCCAGCGTTGCTTTCCGCGAGGTGCTCAGCCTCATTCCCGAGATGTCCGAGCTGATGACCGCCGTGTGGCGGCTGGCCCGCGAACTGCGCAAGACGCAGCGGCGGGTGAATGCGCTGCAGTACATCTTTATCCCAGAGTACGAGGACACGGTCGCCTACATCGAGAGTGCGCTCGAGGAGCGCGAGCGCGAAGAGATCTTTCGGCTCAAGCTGCTCAAGAGCAGGGCGGCTGGTCCCCCAGAAGAGCACGCCACACGCTCGTACGAGCAGCCCTATCGCGACGTCGTGAGCAAGGGCGCGGGCCTGGGCGGGCAGCCCTATCGTGACGTCATGAGCAAGGGCGCGGGCCTGGGCGGGCAACCGGACAGGGGAGCACAGTGATTTTGTAGCGCGTGGACAGGAGCAAAGAGATGACCGAGAAAGCAACTGTCTTCCACCACATCCTGGTACCTACCGACGGCTCCAGGCCTTCAGTCGCGGCCGGGCGTCTCGCGGTGCAGCTTGCCGCCGCCCAACGCGCGACGCTCACCTTTGCCTACGTGGTGGACACCGCCGTTGTTGACCAGCTCACGGAGAGCTCGGGCAAGCTCGTGGAGCAGGTACGGCACGAGCTCGAGCTCACCGGCGAACGGTACCTGGATTATCTCGCCCGGCTCGCATCGCAGGAAGGACTGACCTGCCGGCGGGTCGTCCGCCACGGCACACCGTACGGCGAGATCGCGGATCTGGCGCGCGAACAGGACGTCGATTTGATCGTGATCGGCCAGGTCGGGCATCACGGTCCGAGGCGGATCCTGATTGGTAGCGTGACCGAGCGCGTGATCGAGTACGCGCCTTGCGCGGTGCTCGTCGTCAAGTAGGGGATCACGTCAGCACAACTGCCGAGTCGTCGTTTCCTGCCTCACCAGAGGGCACGTTGGTCCTATGCGGATCAGCTACCCCCTATCCGGCGGTGCTTCGCAGCATAGGGTGTATGGGAAGAACATCGCCCGGCTGTGGCCGAACTGTGTCCCTTCGCTCCACGCAGTCTCTGACATTCCATCTTTGTATACTATGGCGTGAAAGACGATATACAACGGCTCTCCGCACGCGGCAGAAAGATCGGTGAGGGGAATCGTGTAATCCGCCCCGTTCGCGCAGGGGAACTGCCCTGGCGCACCCTGTCGGTGACGTTGTGCCGACATACAGGTGCGTTCCGCCAAGCCTCCAGCCATCTGTCGTCTCGACGTGTACGTGCAAGTTCTCCTCATCATTCGACACGGTCACAATGCCCGCGTCATCGTGTTGGCCGGCGATGAGGGATGCTTCCTCCGGTGGACACGGTGGCGCACAGGTGTCCAGGTTGCCAAACCCGACAAAGGCTGTTTGGCGCAGCGGGGGGCCTCTCCAGCTTGACAAAAGGAGCCTGTGATGTGACAATAGTTCATAGAAATGGAGGATCCCTATGAGGCAACTTGCGAGAAAGCGTGGGCTGGTCTTCGGTCTCGCCGCGCTCATCGTCCTAGGCGGGGCGCTGACGCTCGGCGTGGCGTGGCGGTACCGTCACCGGCTCCGCCCGGCGTACGATATGACCAGGGCCGTGCTCGACGGCGGCCAGATAGAGCGCACTGCCGACTATCGCAACGTGCTCTTTGTCCATCACTCGACGGGCCACAACCTGATCGCGCAGGGGAACGTGCGCGAGCTGTTTACAGAGGCGGGCTATGCCTTCTGGGACCACGATTACAACCCTACCGGCCTGACGCGGCCCGATGGCACCCCGGCCGGATACAGCTATAACATCCCACACGATAACACCGACCCCGATGGCCTCGCCCAGTTGTTCGCTCAGCGGGCATATGCATGGCCGGTCAATGCGCTCAGCGGCGCGCTGCAGCACGACGTGATCGTCTTTAAATCGTGTTTCCCGGTCAGCGACATTGCCAGCCAGGAGCAGCTAGAAACCTACAAGCGCTACTACCTGGGCATCCGCGACGTGATCGACCAGCATCCTGATCACCTCTTCATTGCGATGTCCCCGCCGCCGTTGGTTCCAGAGAGCACGACGCCAGAGAACGCAGTACGGGCGCGAGAATTCGCCAACTGGCTCACTTCGGACGAATATCTCTCTGGTCACCCGAACCTCTACACCTTTGACTTTTTCGATCAGTTGGCCGAGGGTGATCGCGCGTCGCCCGACTATAGCACGCTTCGTGCGGCGTACCGTCCGGAGGTAGAGGGGGATTCGCATCCCAACCAGTTGGCCAACGAGACGGTCGGGCCCCGTTTCGTCGAGTTCATCATCGCGTCGATCGAGGCGTTTCGCACCGCTGACAGCGGCTAGGTGGGACGAGCCAACTTTCAGGCGATAGCAGATCCGCAGTACAGGACGGACTCGGCTTTTCTCGTACGTCGCCAGATCACAGAGGGCGCACGACGTTGCACCAGTGCTGACTGGCCTAGAACAACGAGCTGCTCAGGTAGCGCTCGCCTGTATCGGGCAGGATGACGACGATCAGCTTGCCCTGGTTGCCGGGGCGCTGCGCGATCTCTACCGCGGCGTGGGCGGCAGCACCAGAGCTGATCCCGGCGAGCAAGCCCTCTTCTTTGGCCAGGCGGCGGGTCATGGCAAAGGCCTGATCGTCGCTCACGCGGACGACCTCGTCGATGATCTCGACGTTCAGCACCTCGGGTACAAAGCCGGCGCCGATGCCCTGGATGTGGTGTGAGCCGGGTTCCCCACCTGACAGCACCGCCGAGGCCTCGGGCTCCACGGCCACCGCACGGAAAGCAGGCTTGCGCGCCTTGATCGCTTCGGCCACGCCGGTGATCGTGCCGCCGGTGCCCACGCCCGCGACCACGATATCTACCTGGCCGTCGGTATCGCGCCAGATCTCTTCTGCCGTGGTACGGCGGTGGATCTCGGGGTTGGCCGGGTTGCGAAACTGCTGCGGCATGTAGGCGTTCGGCATGTCGTGCAGGATCTCCTCCGCCTTGTCCACTGCCCCTTGCATCCCCTCGGCGCCGGGGGTCAGCACCAGCTCCGCACCAAAGGCACGCAGCAGCGTGCGTCGTTCGAGGCTCATCGTATCAGGCATGGTCAGGATCAGGCGGTAGCCCTTGGCCGCCGCGACAAAGGCGAGGCCGATGCCTGTGTTGCCGCTGGTCGGCTCGACCAGTACTGTGTTGGCGCTGATCAGGCCGCCGCGTTCCGCCGCCTCGATCATGCTGACTCCGATGCGGTCCTTGACGCTGCCGCAGGGGTTGAAACTCTCCAGCTTGGCGACGACCGTCGCCGTTGCCCCATCGGTGATGCGATTGAGCTGCACCAGGGGGGTGCGACCGACTAGCTTGGTTACGTCACTCGCTATATTTGACACGTTGCGTTCTCCTTTACAACTGACATCCACGGACGGGCGAGCACGCTATGCCCGAATAGAGGGCCCGTCTCATGCGTAGCGCGCCGCGGCCTCGATTGCCGCCCGCGTCCACTCGTGCAGGCGGCGCGGGTGACCCGCCAGGGTCTGCAGCTCGCGGAGCACGACCTGGTAGTGGTATCCCTGTAGCTGGCGGGCGCCGCGCTCCAGATCGCGACGTAGGGTCGCAGCGTCGGCAGCAAAAACGACGTCGCTCGCCTTCTGCCGCCACATGATCACATAATTCTTCCCTACCGCCGCCTGTACTGCCGCCAGATCCGTCCACGCGCTGCAGACAAAGATGCGTAGGTTCGACAGCGAGAGTACGCCCTCGATCTTGTGCGTCAGGTTCTCACAGCAACCATAGCCGCTCAGGCCGAACTGCTCGATGATCGGCCGCTGGTACTCGAGGCAGAATGTCCGCCACATCGCCGGCGAAACCGGATCGAACTCTTGGCTGTTGGCCATGACCCACATGTGCTCGTATCCGATCTTGCCTGTCTTGCTTGGTGTGCCGATCGGATCGCTGCAGTTCATGGGGCCAATATTGTTCGGCGTCAACAGGCAGGTGGCCTTGACCTGCGCCATAGCGCCCAGCACGGCGTCGCGTAGGTAGACCATCAGGCGGTGCATGCGCGCCGGCTCGGCAGCCATATCCATGAGCATCGGCGTCAGGCCACGAAGATCCGCTGCCACCGTGCCCAGCGTCGCCGTGAGCGGTGCCCCACAGACCAGCC
>Ga0315554_1001187_pt1 | contig 15405 bp, 10 predicted proteins | sample SalMarSW160370MG_FD_202114 | JGI IMG/M metagenome (GOLD analysis project Ga0315554, IMG submission 202114) | Salt marsh sediment microbial communities from the Plum Island Ecosystem LTER, Massachusetts, United States - Salt Marsh Sediment SW1603-70 ... | reverse complement strand
AGGATTCGACCACGACGGGCCTCTGCACCAGCGAACGCCAACCCGGCTTACCTAGATCGGCCTCCGCAGACCCGGCAACCGGTTCAGTCACTGGTACCACCGAGCCGCGACACGAGGTCGGCTAGCAACCCGATGGCGAGTACCTGGAATGAGACGATGGTGAGAATGATGGCATTCGACGTGATCCTGAAGTTTTTGTCGAACACGTCAAAAACAACCTTGCCCACGGCGGTGAGCATGAGCACGGACCCGATGGGGATGAACACCCGAAGGGGGTTGTAGGTCATGATCATCCGGATGATCTGGAGCAAGTATTGGGTCGTGTCCCGCCACCAATGGAACTTGGACCTTCCCGCCCGCTCCTCGTAGTCGATGTCTACGTACTTGATGTAGTGGCCGTTGGAGAGAAACGACAGAGTCAACGTCGTGACACAGGAGAAGCCCTGCGGCAGATACTTCAGATAGGGCATGCCCACCTCCCGGCGAAACGCCCGGAACCCGCTGTTCAGATCGGGGATCTTGGTGCGCACCAGGTACCCGGCCAGCTTGCGCAGGAACCACTTCGCCGGCCGGCGAGCCCAACGGTGCGTCCCCGCCTCCCGGCGGCGGGCGCCCACCACCTGCTCGTACCCCGGTTCCAGCTGATCCACCAGCTCCGCTATCCGATGGTTGGGATAGGTCATGTCGGCGTCGGTCCACACGATGATGTCGCCCCTGGCGGCTCTTGAGCCGATCTTGCGCGAGTACCCCGACCCGTGGTTGCGCCCAAGTTCGATCAGCCTGATGCCCTCCGTCCGGCGCAGGATCTCGGCGCTGCCGTCCGTCGAGCCGTCATCGATGACGATGATCTCGAAGCTGTAGCGCGAGGCCTCCAGCCCCTTTCGTATGCGCTCGATCTCCTCACGCAAGTGGCCTTCCTCGTTGAAGACCGGGAGCACAACGGAGACGTCGAGAGAATCACCGTCCGAGGCGGCTCCCGAATTCAGGTCTGCATGAGTTGCGGCCATGTGCAAGTCCTGCGCGAGCACGGCCCACGAGGCGGTACCGTGGGCGCCGTGCGGAGCAGCGATCCTACCAGGTCGCCCGAAAGCCAAGCGGGGAAACTTGGCCCCGTCGACGCCGCCCGCCGTCCGGCGACGGGACGCCAATGAGCCGGTCGGCACCCTTCCTGGCCGGACTGCGACGCACGGTCCGCAGTCTTGCCACCAGGCTGGCGCGCCTGCGCGAACGCGCGGCCAGGTCGACGCGCACTAGGCGCATCGTGTTGGCCGTCAGCTCCGTCGCCTTCGTTGCCAGCATGATCCTCGCCTTTCTCTCGCTCCCCGACGAAGGCCGTACCGTCGGCTGGCTTCCCCTAGTCCTGGTCGGGGTCGTCGGCGTACCGGCGATGATGGCACTGAACGCTGCCGAGTACGCCGCGTCGGGCCGAGTCCTCGGATACCACATCCGGCTCGGCCCCGCACTGCGGGTTGCCGTTGTGGCGAGCGCGGCGAACCTGCTCCCTCTCCCCGGATCGGTCCTCGTGCGAAGTCACGCCCTCAAGCAGGAAGGGTCGAGCTATGGACGCGCCTTCGGGATCACGACAGCCATCGGCCTCATGTGGCTCGGCACCGGCTGCCTGCTCGCCGGCCTCTTCCAGGCCTGGAACGGGGCATGGCGTCTGGCCGGCCCACTGCTCGCCGTCGGCGTCCTGGCCGCTCTGGCGTGTCACCTCACGGTGCGAGCTCTCTGCATCTCGGGAGCCCCCACACGTCACACACTTGTCATCATGCTCATCGAGGCCGGCATGGTCATGGTGAAGGCTCTGCGATTCCACCTGGTGCTCATAGGCCTTGGCCTCGACACCCCCTTCGGAGGCTCGGTTGCCCTCACCCTCTCCGGCATCCTGGCCGCAGCGCTCGGGTTCTTCCCGGGCGGCCTGGGCATACGTGAGCTGCTGGCGGCCGCCATCGGTCCGCTCGTCCACATCCCCGCCTCGGCGGCCCTGCTCGCCGCCGGCCTCGACCGGCTCGTCAGCCTCCCCGTGCTCGCTCTGGTTGCCAGCTTTCTTGCCGCCCGACGCGAGAAGACCGCGCCACCGGAACCGGAACTCGTGCCCGATACCGACGGGGAGTTGGCCTGAAGGCACCGCGGGGCTAGCGTCCAGATCCCCACACCGGACGGCTTCGGTGGGCTTCGAGAACCAACACGAAAGCAACCTCGGTCGCAGCCCAAAGGTCCTGTTCCTCGTCGGCAAGGGCCGCAGCGGCACCACGCTCCTCGACATTGCCTTGAGTTCTCTGGACGGCTTCTTTGGGTGCGGCGAGTTGCACTTCATATGGCAGGAAACCGAAGACCGTAAATGCGGCTGCGGAAAGCGCGTCGGGGACTGCCCGGTATGGTCCGGCGTGCTCGCCGACATCGCCACCGGTAATCGGCTCGCCCGGATGGCCGAATGGCACGACGCCGTGCACAGCTGGCGGAACCTCGCTCGACTGCTTCGAGCCCGGCCCAGCCGCATTAAATGGCCCCCGCTGGCCGCATACGTCTCCACCCAAGGCCTCCTCTACGAGACGATCGCCCGGAGGACCGGAGCGCGGGTTCTCGTCGACTCCTCGAAATGGCCGATGAGCCCGGGCGCCCTGGGTCTCATCCCTGGCATCGAGCCCTATGTCGTCCAGCTCGTGCGCGATCCGCGTGCCGTCGCCTTCTCCTGGCAGCGCACCAAGGTGCTTCACGACACGATGACCCCGCGCCACATGCCCCGTTTCGGGCCATTTCACAGCTCGGCGAGCTGGACTCTGCGCAATCTGGTGGCCGGCCGGGTCCGCAGACGCCGGCCTGAGAGGTCCCTACTCCTGAGATACGAGGACTTCACCGCCGATCCCCGGGCCGCCCTGGAGGCACTGGTCGGCCTAGTAGGTGAGGACTCCGGCCTCGAGATCCTCGACGGAAACACTCTGACGGTCGCCCAGAACCACACCGTTGCCGGCAACCCGAATCGGCTCGCCACCGGCGAAGTGCAGATCCGGCCGGACACTGCTTGGCAACGGGAGCTGCCGGCGGGAAAGCGCCGCCTCGTGAGTGCCCTGACCTTCCCGCTCATGCGGCGCTACGGCTACCACATTCGGCTCCCCGAACCGCCCGACCTCCAGACCTAACGTCCGGCGCCCCTTGCGGCGGCGTCCAGAGACCTCGAGAACCGGCTTCCCGCCGCTCGGCGCTCGCACAGCGGCCATCCCGGCCGCCGCCGTCGCCAAACCGGAAGCGCTCACAGGGCCAGGAAGCCCGGAAACGCTTTCAGCAGGATGATCGCGGGCACCAGCATGGAAGCCGCGATGGCTGCCCAAGCGGCCACACCTGTGGGCCGCTCCAAGCCAAGCCAGGTCGATCCCAGCTCCCTGTCGGTGCCGAGGCGTCGAGCCGCGACCACCAGCCAGCCCAGCACCAGCACGCCGAGCACCCCCAGGGCAACGGCAAGACTGATGCCCCAGGACAACGCGGAACCGCTGAGCCCTCCGGCGACGTACTCCCTCTCGTTAAAGAGAATGATCGCTACCGCGATGGCCCCATTCCACGCAGCGTGGATGGCCACCGCGACGCCGAAGAACCTCGCCACCAGGCCCCACCCAGCGTCCTCGTGACGGGCCCGGTACACGGCCAGGGAGACGAGCCCACAACCCAGCAGATGCACGCCGGCGCCCATCGACCGCATCACGCTGATCCTCACCCAGGCATCGTTCGAGTAGATGGCACCGGACGCGTACAGCAGGTTCTCGACTGCTGCAAAGCCCGCTCCCGCCGCGGCGCCGAACATGAAGGCCTCACGGGCCGACCCTGGCCGCCTCAACAGGGCCCCCAACGGCTTGAGGCTCTCCTCTGCAAGCGGAGCAACGACCGCCAACTCGATGAGGAGCACGATGGCCCACGGTGAGGTAAACACGTCGAGCAAATCGGCGTCGGTGTTGAGCTCGTCGAGCAGCCGACGGCCCGCCTCGGCAAGCGGCTGCACAAGCCCGAAGGCGGCTGCGGCAAAGGCAGAATCGAGGAGGACTACCAGGATCGGCACCACGGTCCCTCCCAGCACCACCGAGGGAACCAAGTTCGCAAGACGAGAGGCCCTGGCGGCACCTGCGGCCAGCAGAAGCGCGGTGAGCGGAGCCCCGACGGCCACCAGGAACAGCAGACCCACCGAGCCCCTGCCCCCGGCCACGAGATAGACGACGGAGCCCAGAGTGGCCACTCCAACGGCAGCCGCCGGCAGATAGCCGACGTGTTCCCGAGGTTGGTGGGCCGTCATCATTCCCACTCCTCCAGCGCAGCAGTGATGCGCTTCACCGCTCGACCCACACGTTCCCTCGACTTCTCCAGCACGGAGCCGATCAAGATGAGCAGAACGGCAGCCACGATCCCCACTGTGAGCAGCGTGCCCTGAGCGCCCTCTTCCACCTCGCCGGCAAGCAGGATGCCCACGGTGATGAGAACGCTGCAAGTGATGGCGCCAAGCCCGACCACGAGCCTGCGCCGGACCTCGGTGGCGAAAGCCCACAGCAGGATGGCAATACCCTCCCCGGCCAGGAGCAGGCCGATGGCACGCTCATCGAACATGTCGATGGCAGCCATGGCGGGCGGCCCCAGCATCAGCACCCACTCTGCATAGCGCAGCTCATCGGGCGGCCGCCGGCCCACCAGGCGGCTCCGCAGCCTCTCCAGCTCGATGATGGCGAGGAGCACTACCGCAGTCGGGACTGCATAGGCGTGCCGATTCCCCGCCATCAGGTCGGCGCTGAGAATGAATGCGGCGGCCAGCCAGGCAAGCATGCCCACGTACAGCACCATCCAAACGCCGGAGCGCAGGCCGCCGGCGCCGAGCGCTGCGCCGCAGAGCAGGAGCACCATCGCCATCTCCGGCTCGGCGCCACCAATGCCGTTGAGCGTCAGGATGGGGATGAAGACGACCAGCCCCATCCCGGTGGTCCAGCACCAAGCCCGACGCCACGAGGGCGCCAGAGGGCCGGTCCCGATCAAAACCACAATGGACACCGCCGCCACCACCAGCATGTAGGCGGCCAGGCCATCGGTGTCCCACACCGCAGCGGCGCCCAGCGCCACCGCGGCAACGGTCAGCGCACCGGAAAGCATGGCGAAGCCGCTGCCCTCCGGCCTGCGCCACGCGGCCATGCAGGTCAACACCGCCTCGGCCGCCGCTACGCCCGACCACACCACAAAAGCCTGTGTCTGTGTCGCATCAGAAGCCGCCGCCGCAACCGCCACCGCACCAACCTGAGACAACGCCAGCAGCGGAAACGCCCACAGACGAGCCCACGGCGGAACCCGGCCCAGCCACAACACCAAGCCGGCAGCAGCCACCACCACCGACACCGCCCCCGTCGCCCCAATCACCTGCCACACACCCCAGTCACCCCACACCGCCAGCGCCCCATACGCCCCCGCCCAGAAGCCGGCCGACGCCCACGCCCAAACCTGCTCCAGCCTGATGGCGGCGACGACACCAACGGCGACGGCATCGGCAGCCAGCATCAACGAGAGCCACCCGTCCCCATAGGCAAATCCGCTTCCGGCGAGCACCACCAGCGCGGCGGCCGCCCAGACCAGGCTCCGGCGATCAGTGGCCACAACGGCAAGCAAAGCCGTCGATGCCACCAGTACGTGTCCCAGGCCGCCCTCGTCAAAGCCGAGCACGGTGGCCAGCACCGCCACCGCCAGCGCAGAAACCAACAACCCGGGTCCGCCATCGGTGGCGATCTTGGCCAGGGAGCGACGGGGCGCAACCAGGTACGCCAGCAGGAAGACGCCGGCCAGCGGCATCCATACGATCGGCTCCTCAACGGGAGACTCCCAGAACTCGAGATAGTGCGCGTAGGTGATGGCAATGAGGCCCGACACCGGAAGGGAGACCCCTCCGGCTTTGGTGAGCACACCGAGCACGACGTACGCCGCCGCCCCACCCAGCACGAGCGGCCCCACCACCCTCCCGTCGGCCACCACCAAGGCCAGCGCTGCCGGCAAAGCCGCGAGCCCGACGGCCACCGGGCACTGCAGCCAGCGAGACCGCACCCCGCCTTCCGGCCCGCGGTGCCACCGATCCAGCGCCGCCGGAATGATCATGACCGCAGCCGCCATCCCATACAGGACAAAGTGGAGATCACCAGGTTCCATGCCGAGACGGGATGCCGTCAGGATGCCGGCGGTACCGCCAAGTACCCAAGCCACGGCCGAGAGGCCGGGACGGCCCAGCAGCAGCGCCAGCTCGGCAACAACACCCGCCGCCGAGATCACCGCAAAAAGCGAGCCCACGAGTGACGGAGCGGCAACGGCTATGCCGCAGCCGGCAACGACGAGGCCGGCAGCGGCCAGCAGCGAGCGCCAGCTCTTGCGCAGCCCGGCTACACCGGCCACGTAGAGCCAGGCGGTAGCCGCCAACACCAGACCGGAGCGGGGCCGTTCGGCGGCGACCGCCGGGATCTGGCGGCTGGCCACCACTGCCAGGAATGGTAGGACCGAAGCCGCGATCAGAGCCGGTGCCGCCTCAACGACCGAACGGGCCCGAGGCCACCGAGTCGCCGCCGCCTCCACCACGGCCGAGCGGCCTCGGTCGACGGCAAACGCCTCCAATCCGTGCACCAGCACAACAGCACCGAGACCGACGACGGCACCTCGCTCCGACGGCATGCTCAAGCCGAAGGCGGCGTAGCAGAACACGTGGGCCATCACCCCGGAGACGACGGCAACGGGTGAAGCCCGCATCAGCGAAGGAATGAGGAAACCCAACGCGGCCATGCCCAGCACGGATGCGTCCGTCACTGCCGCCGGGAGTCCCGCAACCCCAGCGATCTCACGACCGAGAAGAGCCGCGCCCGACACCCCGATAGCGGCGGCGGGAGCAAGGCGATGAACCAAGGGAACGTCCAGGAGCCAGCCGGCGGCCGAAACGAGGAGGAGGACAACGCCCAGCTCGCCCACCTCGAGCGTCCCGGCAGCCGCCTGGTAGCCGCCAACACCGATGGCCGACAGCGCCAACAGGCCGGCGGGCAGAGTGGCCAGGCTGCGCAACACCCGCAGATCGGTCAGGAACCTCGCCGCCCCAAGCACAACACCACCACCGGCAAGCAGCCACACCGTGCCACCGGGCCAGGCCAACCTGCCCCCTCCGACGCCCACCGTCACCAGAACTCCAAGCCAGATGGCAGCGCGCTCGACAACGCTCCCCCGGGGCACGGCGACCAGAACGTTGAGCGACCTTCGCACCGGCTCCCAGAGGACCCCACCGACGACCAGCGCGGTGACGCCTGCCCAGGCCGCCAGAGTGGCACCGCCGTCCGCCAGCGCCATCGCCAAACCGACGATGATCAGCACCCGCGCCGCCCACAGCCCCGCCGGCCGCTCCCCACTGTGCTCCAGCACTGCGACAAGGAGCCCAATGGCAACCAGGCCGGCCCCGATCCACCCCACCGGCACGCCCAGGCCCACAGCAAAGATCCAGGCAACGGCACCCAGGCTGTAGGCGACGGCGGTGATGGTGGAGTCGATGCCCTTCCGCGTCCGTTCACCAAACCGTTCCCAGGCGTAGCTTGAGGCGCGCACGCCGAGCAGGCCAAGCCCGGCGGCCAGGAATGCCACCATCGACGGCCCTGCGACGTCCTCGAGACCTGGAGAGGCGACGCCTCGAGCCATGGCGTCGGCGAAGGTGAAGGAGAAAGCGAACACGGCAAGCGCCGGCAGGGCGACGGAGCTGGAAACAACGATCCTCCCAGACACCGCCGGGCCCAGCCTGGTGTTACGCACCACGGCGGCGAGAGCCACCGTCGTCGCAACCGCGATGACGACCACGGTGATCTGGCCGGACGAGATACCGTCCGAGGTGAAATCGCCGAAGTCCCACGACCCCAGCGATGACCAGCCCAGCTCCCGCACCAGCTGCACCGCATCCTCGACAAACAAGCCCAGGGCGCCGGCGGCGACCCAGATGGCCGGCGCCACCAGGTATGCGTAGACCGCGGATCGCCGCGCCAGCAGGGCGTAGACCACGGTGACCACCACGCCGACCCCTGCATAGGCGAACCACCGGGCCGGTCCGTTGACGTCAGGCGGGTAGCTCGACCCGTCCTGGAACAACGCAGACAGCATCATCGGGAGCACGACGGCGGCAATGAGGCCAACGGCATCCGCCGTGAACGGGATGCCCGTCTGCGCCCGCAGCAGCCAGGCCACGCCGAAAAGCGCCAGCGGAATCGCAAGCGCCACTATTGGCCTCATGTCCTTGTTCGATACGAGGTCGCCGAAAAAGCCGCCGGTGAAGAAGACGAGCACACACACGACAAAAAGGAGCACCCCGAGGTAGGTGAAACTGTGGATGGCGACATCGGACGCAAACGACTTCCAGGCCGCCATCATTCGGCTTCCGGCTCGCCTCCACGCCTCGGACAGCGGCGAGGGGACCACCGGCACTGGCGGCAAAGGGGCCGGGGCCCGGGGAGGAGCCGGAACGGCGGGGCGGCTCACCACGAAGGACGGCCCCGGAGGGGGCGGCGGAGGCGCCACCGCCTCAGGCATTGGCGGGACCGGCACGGAGAAGGGCTCTGCAGGCCCGGCGAGACTCGCCTCGAACTCGTCGAGGAGCTGCTGCGCCACGTTGGCGTCGATGATCCCCCTCTGCCGAGCACCCTCGAGGAACTCGATCAACGCTCCCCTGGTGATGCCCGGCCATTCAGACGTCTCGCCGAATTCACCCCTCAGGTCGGGCCGCATGCCGGCCGGCATCCCGTGCACGGCCTCCGTCGCCAGCTCCAGTCGCAGAATCCCCGCCGTCTCCGAGTCGATCAGGCCCCGGTGTAGCGCCCTCGCGATGAAGCCCCTCGTGAAAGCGACCTTCTCGTCGAGACTCCTGGCCAACTCACCGGCGCCCGTCGAATACCGGGAAAAGTGGACGGCGTCGACCGGCCGGCTGCGCATGCTGACGGCGCCGAGAAGGGCCCCGAACAATCCTCCGACAAACGCCCCGACGGCTTCGCCGCCGGCCAGGCCGATCAGCGCGCCAATCCCGAATCCGATGACGGCTCTACCGGAGCGCCCCATCTTCTCCCCCAGACGCAGCGAAGGCTACGCCTGCGCGGGCGGGGGCGCGGCTCCCCGCAGCCAAACACCCGAGACATCCGTCCTGCAGAGCCACCTGTCGTGTCGACATGCCGACAGCATGGGCGAGGCGGCATCGGACCTCCATAGGGAATCACCCCGAAATGGCCCCGGAGCCCCCCACCAAACGCCCGATCACCTACTCAAAGGCGATGGCCTCAAGCAAATCGGTGCGAGAACCCCGATAGGCGGGCAAGATGGCGGCGATGATGCCGCCGATCGCTGCCGCCAGGGCGTATACCGCCAGGCTCACCCAGGGGAGCGTGATGCTGAGGCCGCCGACGGCAGTGGCCACGGCCACGCCCAGTGCCAGCCCCACAGAGAGGCCCAATGCCGCCCCGAAGATGGCAATGAGCACCGATTCCCAGTACACCATACGCTGCACCTGAGCCCGGCTCATGCCAACGGCGCGCAGCAGGCCGATCTCCCGTTTGCGCTCCATGATCGAGAGCGAGAGGGTGTTGGTAATGCCGAGCAGAGCGATGATGATCGCCATGCCGAGAAGTCCGGTGACGATGTTGAGCATCATGTCGAGCTGGGCACCGACCTTGTCGATGTACTCCTCGGCGTTGTTCAGCTCGGCATTGGGGTACCCGTCGACCACGGCTTCCAGGGTGGGGCGCACCGCCTCGGCATCGACGCCGTCTGCGAGCCTGATGATGACCATCTGGTCCAGCTCGTAGTCGTAATTGGCCTCAAAAGTCTCCATCGAGATGATGAGATCACCCGATGCGGCTCCGCCCCCGAAGAGATCGGCACCGTAGATCGCTACCACGTCGTACTCCCCGACGACCCCGCTCGGGTACTCGATGGAGAACGGGTCCCCCACAGACAGGCCTTCTTCCTCTGCGTAGGTCTCGTGGAGCATCACCCCGTTCGGCCCAAGGTCGTCAAAGTCACCCTCGCTGACGTCGAGCCGCATTACTTCATCCATGTCGTCATCCACGGCGATCAAATAGCCGATACTGCTGGCGAAGTGCGGCCCGGCGCCGGTCTCTTCGCCGCCAGTGCCCGGCTTTCGCCACTCCCCCGAGCGGTATACGGCGGCGACCTCGACCTCGGGCAGGGAGCGCAACTCCACGGCCAAATCCGGGCTGAGCCCGCGGCTCAACGGATCGCCGAAGCCAGTCACCTGCACCTGATACTCGGCAACGACCTCGTCGCGGACCGTCTCCTCAATGGTGCCCTTGAACGTTGCACCCAGAGTGGCGATCACCGTGACCAGGGCCACACCGATCATGAGGGCCGAGGCCGTGGCGGCGGTACGGCGCGGCTTGCGCACCGCGTTCTCCTGAGCCAGACGCCCGGTAACACCATCGGCGACGGGCAGAGGGCTTCCGGCCACACGGCCGAAATACCTGGCAAAGAAGGGGGCGATCACCGAGACACCGACGAAGACAACGCCGGCTCCGACTCCGGTCAACAGCAGGCCGTTACCTAAATCGGCGTAGAGGCCCACCAGAAGTGCGGTCACACCGGCGGCGACGATCCCCAGCCCGATCATGGCCCTGAGCCGGAGCGACTTGAAGAACGTCGACTGGATCTCCCGAAGCGCCGCCACCGGGGGCACCCGTGATGCCTTTCTTGCCGGCAGCAGCGCCGAGATGACCGTTACCACGGTTCCCACGATGAGGCCGACGATGATGGTGCGCGGCAGCAAAGTCAGGCTACCCTGAGGAAACTGGATGCCGAAGGCAGCAAGCAGCACCTTCAGCCCCACGGCCAGCAGCACTCCAGCGCCGATGCCTATGGCCGATGCGACGATGCCCATGATGAGCGCCTCGGCCATCACCACCCAGTACACCTGCGCCCCGGTGGCGCCCACCGCCCGCAGCATGGCCAGCTCCTTGGTGCGCTGGGCGACAACGATGCGATAGGTGTTCTGGATGAGGAAAGAGGCGACGAAGATGGCGATCAGCCCGAAAACGAGAAAGACCCTGTTGAAGATCCCAAAGATCTCATCGACCTCCTCCTGGGCCTCGTCGATCGTCACCTCGCTCAGGATGGCTTCGGTCCCTTCAGGAAGCACGCCGGCGACGGCAGCCTGAAGCTGCTCGCGGTCGACCCCGGGCTCGGCCACGACGTAGATGAGGCTGTACTCATCATCGAAGCCGGCGACCCGCTGCGCCGTCTCCACATCGAAGAGAGCAGCGGTTGCTGTGACGAAGTTATCCATGTCGCCGTAGCCGGCGAGCCCGACGATCTTGAACTCCTCCACTCCCTCAATGGTCAGGATGTCGATGGTGTCGCCGACCATGTAATCGTTCTGCTCGGCGCTGTACAGGTCGATGGCCACCTCACCGTCCTGCCTCGGGATGTCTCCTTCGACCAGCCGAGTCGGATCCAACTCCTCCATTCCCTCGGCCCAGGACATGGCGAACGTAGGAGGCCCATTACCTCCGATAAGCTCGCCCTGCTTGTCCAGTAGCTGGGCCCAACCCTGCACGAAGGGCAGCGTCCGGTCGACGCCCGGCAGCTCCTCGATAGCCGGCAGCAGCGATGCAGGGACCCGGCCGACGTCCCACGAGGCGCTGAATTCAATCTCCTGCCGAACGATGACCGAGTCGCCGATCTCCTGCTGGAGGAGCTCGTCGAAGGCGTCCTTGGCCGTGTCGGTGAACACGTAGGTGCCGGCGACAAAACCGACACCGAGCACGACGGCGATCATCATGAGGGCCAGGCGACCCTTGTGAGCCATCGCCCCCTTCCACGACAGCTTCAGCATCTCCATCTCAGCCCCCCAGTGCCTTCATGTGATCGAGGATGGATTCGACGGTCGGGCCGGTCATCTCACCCACACAGCGGCCATCGGCCAGGAACACCACCTTGTCGGCATAGGCGGCCGCGATTGGATCGTGGGTGACCATGACGATCGTCTGGCCGAACTCATCCACGGCCCGCCGCAGGAACTGGAGCAGCTCGTCGGTGGCCTTGGAGTCGAGGTTGCCCGAGGGCTCGTCCGCAAAGACGATCTCCGGCCTCGACATCAGCGCACGCGCCGCCGCCACCCGCTGCTGCTGGCCTCCGGACAGCTCGCTGGGACGGTGGCTGAGCCGATCCTCGAGACGCATGGTCCTCACGACGATGTTGAACCACTCCTCGTCGGGATGCTCGCCGGCTATGTCGACCGGAAGAGTGATGTTCTCGTCGGCGCGCAGGGTCGGGATCAGGTTGAAGGCCTGGAACACAAACCCGACGCTCTTGCGGCGCAGCAGCGTCAGCTGCTTCTCGCTGAGGTCGCCGAGGCGCACGTCACCGATGTAGGCGCTGCCCTCCGTCAAATTGTCGAGGCCGGCGACGCAGTGCAGCAGAGTCGACTTGCCTGAGCCGGAGGGGCCCATGATGGCGGTGAAGCGCCCCCGGTCGAAGGCGACGGTCATGTCGTCCAGAGCGCGTACCGCGGTGTCGCCCTCGCCGAAGACCTTGGTGGCGCCCTCAACGCGGGCGGCGGTGTCTGTCAGTACGGTCATTCCTCCTCGTCTCCTCTGCGTTCAATACGGATCCTGCAATTGGTGACCATGGCGGCGATGGCTCCAACGGCTGCCCACACGGGCAGCAGCACCGCGCCCACGACACCGAGCGTCAGCGGGATCTCGATGAGGGTCTTACCCTCTTCGTTCTCGATGATGACGCGGCGGACGTTGCCTTCGCGCACCAGTTCTTTCACCTTGGCGATGAGCTCTTCGCCCTTCACCTGGAACTCCTCGTAGCGGCTCTCGCTGTTTTTCGACACGACTGCTCCTTTGAAAGGAACCATGATCCTCGGCCGACGCTGGCCACGAGGGCGGCATCGTAGCGTGCCCTCGGAACCTTCTGTCCGCCGGCCGTCAGCCTGCCATACCGCATCTACCAAGTCATCACGCCGGCGAGTGATTCGACCCTCCCCCGCCGGAGGGATTGCCGGACACACGCCAATGTGCGCAGTGGCATGACGGGCGTCCGGAGCTGTGGTCCACCGGACCGGGCAGGCTGCTAACCGAGAGCCGAGATCACCTCGGCGGCGAAGCGCTCGATGGAATCGCCCCACACCGCGTCGGGGAAGTAGACGGTGAAGAATTCGCAGCCGGCCTCTCCGTACTTGCCAAGATGGTCGATGATCTTCTCGGCGGGCCCGTGGACCGATAGCGACCCGGTCCGGAACTCGGGAATCTGGCTGACCGCCCGGTCGAGAGCCGCCTCGTCGGGATCCACCAGGGACTGCACAATGAGGGTTCTCGTGATCTCGGCCGGGTCGCGGCCCACTGCCTCACAGTGGGCGTCGAGGATCTGCGACTTGCGCTTGAAGGTCTCCACCGTTCCGCCCCAATTGGAGTAGTCGGCCTCCTCGGCGACGAGCCGAAGGGTCAGCTTCTCCCCGCCGCCGGCGATCCACAGCGGCGGATGCGGCTTCTGGAGCGGCCGGGGCCGGTTGATGGCTCCGTCAACCCTGTAGTACTTGCCCTCGAAGTGAGCCTCGTCCTGGGTCCACATCGCCTTGATGACCTTCACCGCCTCGGCTAGCTGCCCGATACGCACCGATCCCTTCGGGAACGGGTAGCCGTAGGCCAGGTACTCATGCTCGTACCAGCCGGCCCCAATGGCGAAGTCGAGGCGGCCGCCGGAGATGGCATCGATCGAGGAGGCCACCTTGGCCAAATACGCCGGAGGCCGGTACGAGTTGCAGGTACACATCTGGCCCAGCCGTACGGTCTCGGTGGTGACGGCGAGCGCCGCCATGAGCGTCCAGCACTCGTAGGTGGGTTCTTGAGTCGGTTCGGGGACGGTGTGGAAGTGGTCGTAGACCCAAGCCGACTCGTAGCCGGCGGCCTCGATGCGTCTGGCCACGTCGAGCATCGCCGACCACTGTTCTTCGACCGGGATACCCACCAGGTCCATCCGCCAGCCTTGAGGGACAAATGCGCCGAATCTCATGCTTCCCACCATAACCGATGGCCCGAGCCGCGCTCATCACGCCGTCCGCCGCTGCGGCACGCGCCATCAGTTCCGCCTAGTCTGCAAGTCCAGAGGCCCCTTGCGAGGGGCCAAGGGAGGAGTTATCGGGATGAAACCATTGATGAAGTTCCTTGTGCTGCTGCTGGCGGTGGCCCTAATGGCCGCGGCCTGCGGCGATGACGATGCAACGACAACTGCTGCCGAAGCAACGACAACTACTGCCGGAGCAACGACAACTGCCGCCGAAGCAACGACAACTACTGCCGCAGCCGTCGACTACGGCTTGGTGACGGACGGTGTGCTGACCATGTGCACCGACCCGCCCTACGCACCCATGGAGTTCGAGCAGGACGGCGTCTACGTCGGCTTCGACGTCGACCTGATGAGGGCCATCGCCACCACTCTGGGGCTCGACCTGGAGGTCGTTACCCCTGGATGGGATGCCATCACCTCGGGCGCGGCGATGGAAACCGACATATGCGACATCTCCGCCTCGTCGATCACCATCCTCCCGGAGCGTGAGGAGAACATCGACTTCTCGGATCCGTACTTCACCGCCGATCAGTCGCTGCTGGTAAAGGCCGATTCCGGCATTACGTCGCTCGCCGATTTTGCCAGCGGACGCAACCTCGGTGTTCAGTCCGGCACCACCGGTGAGATCTACGCTCAGGCGAACGACCCGGGAGCCAACATCATCTCCTACGATGACCCGGGCTTGCTGTTCGTTGCGCTCGACGCCGGTGAGATCGACGGCGTGCTCCAAGACATCATCCCCAACGCCGAGCAGGCACTCAACGACGAGACCGTGATCGTCGCCGAGATCTACCCCACGGAGGAGCAGTACGGCTTCGCCGTCAAGGAGGAGGGTTCGGAGACTCTGCTTGCCGCGGTCAACGCGGCGCTGGCCGACCTGATGGCCGATGGCACCTACGACCAGATCTACGAGACCTGGTTCCCCTCCGGCTGAAGCTGAGAATGACTGAACAAGGATTCGGGGCGGCTCCCAAGGAGCCGCCCCGTGCCGTTGTGGAGATCAGATGACAACACAACAAAGGACAGCCGGCATCCCACTGCTGACACGGCTCCGACGGGTCAGTCTCGGACGCTGGATCATGTACCTGCTGCTCCTCTTCATTGTGCTTCTTGTCGGGCTCGATGCCATCCTCAGATTCGGACTCATCGACTGGGCGAAGATCCAACGCAACTTCTTCAAGCCCGACATCATGCGCGACATGTTCCCCAAGGTGCTGACCATCGCGGCCAAGAACACCATCATCTACACCGCCGCCGCCTTCACCTTCGGCCTCATCCTCGCCCTGATCCTGGCCCTGATGAAGATGT